>Ga0137412_10000692_pt1 | contig 24710 bp, 24 predicted proteins | sample CZODoug2_1_16fun_FD_122160 | JGI IMG/M metagenome (GOLD analysis project Ga0137412, IMG submission 122160) | Vadose zone soil fungal communities from Angelo Coast Range Reserve, California, USA - CZODoug2_1_16fungal (Hybrid Assembly) | ecosystem: Environmental > Terrestrial > Soil > Vadose zone... | reverse complement strand
AAACGACCATTTGCTGCGCGGAGTATTGCGGCAGGATTGGGGTTTTAAGGGATTCGTGGTGAGCGACTGGGAATCGATTCGCGAAATGATTGTTCACGGTTATTGTCATGACGAAAAAGATGCGGCGCGAGCCGCAGTGCGGGCCGGTGTAAATATGGAAATGGTCAGTAAGACGTACCACGATCACTTGCCGTCCTTAGTAGAAAATGGTGACATACCCGTGACGCTGATTAACGAACTCGCGGCCGACGTGCTTCGTGTGAAGTTCCGGCTCGGGCTATTCGACCATCCATTTACGGACAATGCTCGGTCAATCTTGTCGGCCGAAAATCATCTGGAAGTTGCGCGCCGACTCGCACGACAATCGATCGTGTTGCTGAAGAACAAAAACGGACTCTTGCCAATCGATCGAACGAAGGTGAGACCTTCTACTCGGAAGAGGAGCGTACGCTCGACGCGAACGGCAAAGCTTCGTTCTCGTTCCCTCTCTCCGCCAAGACGTTCACCGAACCGGTCGACCTGACCACGGCGACGTTCACGGTCAGCGACTCCGGCGGCGCGAAGCTGAACGGCACGACCACGTTGTCCACCAACAAGTTGACGGTCACGTTCACACCGTCGGCACCGCTGGCACCCGGCACCACGTACACCGGCAGCCTGCAGATCGCCGACGTGAACGGGAACGTGATGCCCGCCGCGTACACCTGGTCGTTCACACCGACCAGCACCGCGACCTGCCCGTGCTCGCTGTTCAGCGCGGCCACGGTGCCCACGGTGGTCAGCACGAACGACCCGAACGCGTACGAACTCGGCGTCAACTTCACGCCGTCGGTCAACGGCACGATCACCGGCGTGAAGTTCTACAAGGGACCGCAGAACACCGGCACGCACACCGGCACACTGTGGTCGTCCGGTGGCGTCGCGCTGGCGACCGGCACCTACACCGGCGAGACCGCGACCGGTTGGCAGACGCTGACGTTCAGCAGTCCGGTCTCGGTGACCGCGGGGACGACGTACATCGCCTCGTACACCACGACAACCGGCTTCTACAGCAGTGACAACGGGTACTTCAACCGCACCGCGGTGAACAGCCCGCCACTGAGCGCCACGGCCAACGTCGCCGGCTCCCCCAACGGTGTGTACGCCGTGGGCAGCGGATTCCCGACGAACAGCTTCGGCGGCTCGAACTACTGGGTGGACGTCGTGTTCCACTGATCTGGAACACGCGGACACCAGCAACCGCGGCCGGGCAGCCCGCCCCCCTTGGGCTGCCCGGTCGCTGGGTCCTCCGCCAGCAGAATCTCCGCGCGGTGTCGCCGACCGCGCCAGGTACATCGGAGCTTCGCTCCGACTCCGACACGTGCACCCGACCGGAAAGGCATGGTCGCCAAGCCCATGGGACAGCAGGAGACCACACCTGCCCGGCCGCTCACGGTGCTCGCGTCCGGAGTGAGCTGGGACGGGGTCCGGGGCTCGGAACGGGCCCTGACCGAGGCACTGAGCCGGTTCACCGACGTGCTGTGGGTGGACCCTCCTGTCTCCCCCGCGACGCCGCAGCGCTATCGGCGGTTCGGCGCTGCGGGGCCGTCCTGGCGTCCTCGGCTATGCGTTGAAATGCCGGGGATCACCCGCCTGACCCCGGTGGTACTGCCTGGCCTGACCCGGCCGGTGGTCCGGGCCACGACGTGGCCGCTGGTGCGCGCGCAGGCCAGATGGGCGTTGCGGCGGATGGCCCGCACGCCGGACGTGGTGATCGCGTCCTCGTTCGACGACATCCTGCGCGGCTGGCCCGCGCGGACGGCGACCGTGTTGTACGGCACGGACGACTGGGTGGCCGGGGCCGCGCTGATGGGCCAGTCGGCCGCTCGGCTGCTCCGGGAGGAACAGCGTGCGGTGCGTAGGGCCGATCTGGTGCTCGCCGTGACGCCGGAACTGGCCGCGCGGTGGCGGGCGTTGGGCACGGAGCCCGCGCTGCTGCCCAACGGCTGTGACCCGGCGGCCTATCTGGCCGTGGACACCGTCGAGCCGGCGCCGCTGCCGGACGGGTTCCCGACGCCGGTGGCCGGGGTGGTCGGGCAGTTGAACGACCGGCTGGACGCGGACCTGCTGGCCGCGGTCGCCGACACCGGGATGGGCCTGCTGCTGGTGGGGCCGTGTGATTCCGGCCGGTGGGACGACCTGATTCGCCGGCCGAACGTGCACCACGTGGGTGCGGTGCCGTTCACGGACCTGCCACGCTGGCTGGCCCGGATGGACGTGGGCCTCACGCCGTATACGGACACCGCGTTCAACCGGGCGTCGTTCCCGTTGAAGACGCTGGAGTATCTGGCGGCCGGGCGGCCGGTCGTCGGGTCGGACCTGCCGGCGACGCGGGGACTCGCGCAGGAAAGCGCGGACGTGTTCGCCGTAGCCGGGCCCGCTGATTTTGCGGCGCGGGTGCGGGCTGTCGCGGACATTCCGTCCACATCGGGCACGGTGCGGCGGCGCAAGGCCGTTGCCGGGCGGCACTCCTGGGCCGCGCGGGCCACCCGGCTGACGCAACTGGTCGATCTGGCAACGGGTTCGCACCTGGCGAACGTGACGGATTTCGCTGCAACGAATGGGGCCTCCGAATCGATGCACACAGCAGAGTCCCGCAAAGGGCAGGCAACCACCCCGAGGAGGACTGGATGATCCCGGTCATGCGGCCGTTGCTCGGCACCGCTGAGGCGGACGCGCTGGCCGAGGTGATCAGCAGCGGATGGGTGGCGCAGGGGCCGAAGGTGGCCGAGTTCGAGCGCCGATTCGCCGAGTACATCGGCACATCCGACGCGGTGGCCGTGTCGTCGTGCACCGCGGCGCTGCATCTCGCGCTGTACGTGCTCGGCGTCGGGCCCGGCGACGAGGTGATCGTGCCGTCGTTCTCGTTCATCGCGTCCACCAACGCGGTCCGCTACTGCGGCGCGACACCGGTGTTCGCCGACGTCGACCCGATCACCGGGAACCTCACGCCGGACACGGTCGCGCCACTGCTGACCGACCGGACCAGGGCCGTGATGGCCGTGCACCAGGGCGGGTTGCCCGCCGACGTGGACGCGTTGCGTGCGATCTGCGGTGACGTTCCGGTGGTGGAGGACGCCGCGTGCGCGGTCGGCTCGACCTATCGTGGCCGTTCGGTCGGTGCTGGCGCGCGGCTGGCGGCGTGGTCGTTCCACCCACGCAAGCTGCTCACCACCGGCGAGGGCGGCATGATCACCACCGACGATCCCGCGCTGGCGGCGCGGTTGCGGCGGCTGCGTGAGCACGGCATGAACGTGTCCGCGGCCGATCGGCACAAGGCCGGCAAGGCGATCGTCGAGCGGTACCTGGAAGTCGGCTTCAACTACCGGATGACGGACCTGCAGGCCGCGATCGGCATCGTCCAATTGGGACGGTTGCCCGACCTGATCACCGGACGGCGCGCCATGGCCGCGCGCTACCATGCATTGCTGCGCGACCTGCCCGGCGTGCGGACGGCCACCGATCCCGCGTACGGGACAACGAACTACCAGTCGTTCTGGCTCCTGCTGGGCGACGACGTGGCGGCGGACCGCAACGACGTGCTCGCCACGCTCGCGGACGCCGGAGTGTCCGCGCGGCTCGAGCGCCAGCAGATCCTGTACAAGGGCGACCACAGGTTCCACTTCGTCATCGCCCAGCAGGCGCTGCTAACCAGAGTCGGCGATCATGACGTGATGCTAGGTCAGCTCGATCGGCTCTTGGCCGTCATGTCCTTGCCGCGGGTAGCTCTGGGCGTCGTCCCGGCAGACGCCGAATACCGCGCCCCGACCAATCAATTCATCATGTTCGATAACAAGCTCGTTCATGTTGAAACCGTCTCCGCGGAGCTCACTATCAGCCAGCCGCGAGAAATCGCCCTGTACTCGAAGGCATTCCATGAAGTCAGTAGCCAAGCCGTCACCGGCAAAGCCGCGCGGGCGCTCATCGCCACAACGCTCGACACTCTGAGCAACGACCCGACACATGCCGAGGCATGACAGCGACTCATCCGCCCAGGCGTGACGCCCTGCGCTTGACGGCGATCCCGTCCTCGACGCGCGCAGGCAGCCTACCGTGCAACGTGAGCTATCGGATCGGGAATGATCGTGCCGTGCGCGTTGTCATCGCCGAAGACCTCGCCCTCCTCCGCGACGGACTGACCCGGCTGCTGCAGGCCAGCGACATCGAGGTGGTGGCCGCCGTCGCCGATCCGACGGCGTTCGCCGCCGCGTTGGACGAGCACCAGCCCGTCGACCTGGCCATCGTCGACGTCCGCATGCCGCCGACGTTCACCACGGAGGGGCTCACCGCGGCGATCGAGGCCCGCACGAAGACCCCGGGCCTGCCGGTGCTGGTGCTCAGCCAGTACGTCGAGCGGCTGTACGCGCGGGAGCTGATGAGCTCGGGCGACGGCGGCATCGGCTACCTGCTCAAGGATCGCGTCGCCGACGTCGACGCCTTCCTCGACGCCGTCCATCGCGTTGCCGGCGGCGGCACCGTCCTCGATCCCAAGGTGGTCTCCGGATTGCTCAGCCACGCTGAGCGTTCTGCGCCGATAACCCGGCTCACCGCTCGGGAACGCGAGGCGCTCGGGCTGATGGCCGAGGGGTTGTCCAACGCCGCCATCGCCGCCGCCATGGTGGTGACCGACAAGGCGGTCGGTAAGCACATCAGCAACATCTTCATGAAGCTCGATCTGCCCGACGTCCCCGACCACAACCGCCGCGTCCTCGCCGTGCTGAAGTACCTGCAGGAATCGGACGCCGGGTAGCAGGTACCCCGTATCGCCCAGCCCGAGAGGGCAACGAACGCCCGATTGCGTTGCCGGGCCGGGGTGGGCTGAGTGAGACTGACTTGATGCGGGTACTTGAGCGTGAGCACATTCTCACCTCGCTGGCCGAATACGGCCGTGCCGCTCGTGAGGGCGAGGGGCGGCTGGTGCTCGTCTCGGGCGAGGCCGGAGTGGGCAAGTCGACCCTGCTGGACGAGTTCGGGCTGGCGAGCCCCGACGCGCGCTGGCTCAGCGGTGCCTGCGACGGACTGTCGACGCCCCGTCCGCTGGGCCCGTTGCTCGATGTCGCCGGTCAGCTCGGCGGCGAGTTGTCGGCGCAATTCCGAGACGGTGCGTCGCGGGACGACCTGTTCGCGACGGCACTTCGCGAGCTCGATCGCCCCGGGACGCTGACGGTGTTGGCGATCGAGGACGTCCAATGGGCCGACGAATCGACCCTGGATCTGCTGCGGTTCCTCGGCCGGCGGGTGCGAGACGTCTCGGCCCTGATCATCGCCACCTACCGCGACGACGGGCTGGCCCCGGGCGACCCGCTGCGGATCGTCCTCGGCGATCTCGCCACGCAGCGCACGACGCGGCGGGTCAGCGTCGCGCCCTTGTCGGAGCAGGCCGTCGCCGAGCTCGCCGTCGACAGCGGTCTGGAGCCCGGAGAGCTGTTCCGCCTAACCGCAGGCAACCCGTTCTTCGTGACCGAGGTGGTGCGGTCAGGCGCCGGCCTGGTCCCACCGTCCGCGCGCGATGCAGTGCTCGCCCGGGTCGCGCAGCTGTCGGACGCGGCGCGAGATGCGGTGCGGGTGGCGGCGCTCGTCGGCACCCACGTCGACGCCCTCCTTCTCGACGCGGTGTGCGGCGCGAGCCCGAGCGTGCTCGACGAGCTCGTGTCGTCCGGAGTGCTCGTCAGCGAGGTGCAATCGCTGCGTTTCCGGCACGAGATCACCCGCCTCGCGGTAGAGCAGGAGGTACCGGCCCACCGGCGTCGGCCGATCCAAGTCGGCATCCTGGCCGCGCTCGTTGCGGCCGGCTGCGAGGACGACGCGCGACTGGCCCACCACGCCGAAGGTGCCGCCGACGATCGGGCGTTTGTGTTCGCGACCCGGGCCGCGCGTCGAGCAGCCGACCTCGCTTCGCACCGGGAAGCGGCGGCCCAATACGAACGGGCGCTGCGCTTCGCCGACGGCCAGGAGGCCGCCATCGTCGCCGATCTCTGCGATCGGTTCGCGTTCGAGGCCTCGCTGATCGATCGGTTCGAGGACGCCGCCGATGCCCGTGAGCGGGCCTTGGAGCTGTGGCGACGGCTCGGTGACCGAGCCCGCGAGGGAGCCACCCTGCGGCGCCTGTCGAGCACGATGTGGCGGCTGTGCCGCGGCGAGGAATGCCGCGAGTACGCGACGGCGGCGGTGGCCGTCCTCGAACCGCTGGGGCCGTCCGAGGAGCTGGCCTGGGGCTATATGAACCTCGCCGACGAGTACGCGATGGTGGCCGATTTCGACGGCGGGCTCGTCGCTGCCCGGCAGGCCCTGACGCTGGCCGTCCAGCTGAACCAGCCTGCGTTGGTCGCCGACGCGCTGAACGCGGAGGGCAACGTGCTTGCCTGTGCGGACGGTGATTGGGAGCCCAGCATGCGGCGCGCGCTCGACATCGCACTGAGCGCGGGAGCCACCGAGCAGGCCGCCCGGGTATACGCCAACATGCACGAGTTCTACCGCACGAGCATGCGCTTCGCCGATGGCGAGTGGTGCTACGTCGACGGCCTCGAGTTCTGCGACGAGCACGACCTGCCGGTCTATCTCAGCTGCCTGCGCGGGCGCCGTACCGAAACGCTCGTCGCCACCGGGCGCTGGGACGAATCGGTGGCTCTCGGCCGTCGGGTGTTGGCCGACGTGGCCTCGCCGATCAATCGGCTCACCTCCCTGGTCAGCGTCGGCACGGTGCTGGCCCGCCGCGGCGATCCGACGGCCTGGAAGCACCTGGACGAGGCCATCGAGTCGGCCCTGGGCACCGCGGAACCGATCTGGATCGCGGCGGCTCGACTCGCCCGCGCCGAGGCGTACTGGCTGCAGGATCGGGCGGCCGAGGCGGCGCGCGAGCTCGTCGCCGCCGAGCCCTACGCGCTGCGCTGCACTGGATGGGTGCGCGGCGCGTTCGCGGACTGGGTGCGGCGCACCGGCGTCGATCTGCCAATACCGTCCGAGCGGATCGCCGAGCCCTACCGGCTGGCCGCCGCCGGCGAGTTCGCCGCGGCCGAGCAGGCGTGGACGGCCCTCGGCTGCCCGTACGACGCGGCGCTCGCGCTGTTCGACTCCGGCGCCGAAGCCGACCTGCGCGAGGCATTGCGGCGATTCGAATCCCTCGGCGCGAACGCTGCCGTACCGGCCACCCGCCGCGAGATGCGCCGCCGCGGCGTGCGGTCGGTGCCGGCCGGGGCCCGGGCCTCGACCCGGTCGCATCCGCGGGGCCTCACCCGGCGCGAGGGCGAAGTGCTCGAGTTGATCTGCTCCGGTCACTCCAATGCCGAGATCGCCGGACGGCTGTACATCTCGGCCAAGACCGTCGACCACCACGTCTCCGCCGTCCTCGGCAAGCTCGGCGTGCCCTCGCGGGCCGTGGCCGCGTCCGAAGCCGTGCGGCTCGGCCTGGTGGGTATCGCAAAGTAGGGAGCCGTCGCCCGAATCTGGGTGGCCGTTCCCGATCTGCCGCGGTGGGTGCGCTCATACGTTCGTCCGGACCGATATACGTCAGGACGAAGGAGCGAGCGATGCCTCTGTACATGGACATCCACGAGATCGAGGGCGGTGTCGACGCCGACGGGGTGGCCAAAGCGCACATGGCCGACCTGCAGACGCAGGCCAAGTACGACGTGCGCTATCTGCGGTACTGGGTCAACGAGCCTCAGGGAATGATCTTCTGCCTGGTCGAGGCGCCCTCGGTCGAGGCCGCGACGACGGTGCACCGGGAAGCCCACGGCCTGGTGGCCGATGACGTGTATGAAGTACAGGAGGGCTGCTGATGAGGATCGCCCGCGTGATCGCGGCGGTTGCGGCGGTCGCGGCCCTGGCCGGCGCCTCGGCCGTGGCGGCGGGTGCCCATCCGTCGCATCACCCCGCACCGCGCTACGACCCGGTTCACCAGCTCGTCCAGGCTGAGCAGGCCACCACGAAGTACCAGACCCTCGCGGTGGCGAAGCGCGACGGCTACGGCATCTTCCACGACCTCAACGGGATCACCTGTATCGCCGACACCGGTATGGAGGGCATGGAGGGTATGGAGGGCATGGCCGGTATGGGCGGCATGGGCGTGCACTACGTCAAGGGCGCCAACGTCGACGACCCGGCGGAGGTCGCATCGCGTCCGGAGGCGGTCGTCTACGAACCCGACCGGCACGGGCACCTGCACCTGGTGGCCCTGGAGTACCTCGTTCCGAAGGCGGCCTGGGACAAGTCCCATCGCGATCCGCCGTCGTTGTTCGGGCAGCCGTTCATGCTCAACCCGGTGCCCAACCGTTTCCTGCCGGTCGCGTTCTACTCGCTGCACGTCTGGCTCTACAAGGCCAACCCGAGCGGCTTGTTCGCAATGTGGAACCCGCAGGTGCACTGCCCCGCGGCCTGATTTCCTACGCAGCCTACAGGACGGCTGTGTTTCCCTGGGGGGACGGCGGCGGGCGACCTCAACGTCGAGGACGCCCGCCGCCGCTCGTACCCGTCGCCGGCGGCATCGTGCGGCCGGCCGTTCTCAGCTCAGCGGCACCAGCTGCTGGCTCGTTTCAGAAAGGCACACTCATGTCCATGCACCACCGCGGCCCAGGCACGCTCGCCGCGTTCGTCGCGCTCTGCGCCATGCTCGCGATTCTCACCGCCGGCGCCGCGTCGGCGCTCGCCATGCCCAAACCGCTCCCGAACGACGACTCGCTGCCCATTCAGCAGCAGCCGATCACCGTCGAGCACGTCAGTAACGGTTCGCCGATCTGGGTCTTCGTCGTGGTCGCTGCCGTGACCGCCCTGGTGTCGGTGGCCACTGTGCTCGCGGCCAGCCGGCTGCGCCAGGCGCGTCGATCGACGGCGTACGCCTGATCAGTGTCCGGGAGTAGTCGGCGGCGCGAGTTCGCCGCCTACTGCCAGGCGATGGGATCGGCGGGATCGTGGTCCATGAGGTAGATCGTCCGCCCCGGCTCGTCGTAGTGGCTGACCTCGGCGCAGGCACCTTCTGGCTCCTTGTTCACGGTCTGGAGGTGTCGCGTTGTCCAGGTGGTGAGCCGGTACTTGGGCAGCAGCTGGGCGATCACGCTGCGCATCTCCGGATAGGGGATGCAGGTCCGGCCGGGGAACCGGTCGGCCAGGGCGGCGCGGAAGTGGGCGAGTTGCAGCTGCTCCGGGGTCGGCCCGACGTACGGATCGGAGCGGTGCTTCCGGCACTGCTCCGGACCGCCCGGATACACCTGGATCGATCCCCAGGGTGAACTGTCGACACACGCACTGAGCCGGGTCGGCGCGGCCACGCCGAACGTCTGCTTCCACTCGCGCCGGCACGCGTCGAGCGGCGATTCGGTCTTGACGTCGAAGTTCATGACCAGGCTGTGGTTCCCCGACTCGAAACACTGCACGCCCATCGATTCCAGGGAGTGACCCTTACCGTCTCCCGCGACCCAGCCATAGGTTGCCGCCGTCGCCCCCAGAAGGGCCGCGGCGACGCAAGGCACCGCCACCAGGCGACGGGTCCGCCTCCGCCGATTGCTGCGGCGGGCCCGGGCGAGAACCCGCATCCCGGCCGGCGCGTCCGGAGCCACCAGCGTCGTGCTTCGGACGGGATCGCTCTCTCGGAGCATCCGGTCCAGCTCCTCATCGCTCAACATCAGTCGTCTCCTTCCTGTGGTGAAGATTCGTCGGGTCGGGATTCGTCGGGTCGGGATTCGCCGAGGCCAGCTGCCGGCGTAGCCGGTCCCGGGCCCGGTGCAGACGGGTGTCGACCGCGCCGACCGATATTCCGAGCACCACCGCGATGTCGTGGCGGGACAGGTCGTCCCAATACGCCAGCCGGAGGATTTCCCGGTCAGCGGCCAAGAGCTCGGCCAGCGCCGCGCCGATGTCGTGGCCGGTGCCGTCGCCGGTCCGGTAGTCGGGGCCGCGTTGCGGCTCGGACCGTTCGGCCACTCTCAGCAGCAGCCGGGACCAACGTCGTTGGCTGCGAGCCTGGTTGGCCAGCACCCGGCGAGCGATGCCCAGCAGCCATAACGCCGCCTCCCCCTCGTCATCGGGAACGTGTCCCTTGCGGCGCCACGCGATCGCGTAGACCTCGGCCGCGGCGTCGGCGGCCGCTGCCTCGTCGGTCCGGCGCAGGCAGTAGGCCATGACCCGATGCAGGGTCTGCCTGAACAGCTGCTCCAGTCGCTCAGGCCGGTCGTCCGATTCCATGCCTAGTAATGTCCGGCACCGCCCGACCGCTTACCAGCGATGAGTTCGTTGCCCGCCTCGCCGAGGCCGGCCGCATCGCGATTCGGGGACGAGATTGCGCGGAACCCTTGACGGCCGGCGTCCTGGTGTCAACGGTGTTACGGGGGCGTTATCTGCCAGGAGGTCGGGATGCGCAAGTGGATGTTGGTCGCCGGTGCAGCTGTGCTCGGCGGCGGGGTGCTGACCGGCCCGAGCTACGCCACCGCGTCGGCAACCCCCCTGCCGTCGGCGCACGTCTGGGTCACGACGCCCGACGGCAGCCAGCTGATGAGTGATGTCGGTCGGATCCCCTTCCGGGCGGGCGGTTCGACGAACCTGACCGTCACGGTCGACCCGAGCCGGACCTATCAGCGCATGGACGGCTTCGGCGCCTCGATCACCGATTCGTCGGCCAGCGTCCTCTACCGCCTGCCGCCGCAGCAACGGACCGCTGCGATGCGTGACCTGTTCAGCACCGACGGGCTGTCGCTGCTGCGCCAGCCGATGGGCGCCTCGGACTTCGTCGACGGGCCGTTCTACACCTACGACGATCTGCCGGCCGGCGCGACCGACTACGGCCTGCGGCACTTCTCCGTCCAGCACGACCAGACGCAGATCCTGCCGCTGCTGCGCCAGGCGCTCGCCCTCAACCCTTCGCTGAAGATCATCGCCTCGCCGTGGAGCCCGCCCGCGTGGATGAAGACGCCGGCCACGCTGATCGGCGGACGGCTCACCGACGATCCGCGCATCTACCAGGCGTACGCGCTGTACTTCGTGAAGTTCATCCAGGCCTACCAGCGGGCCGGCGTACCGATCTATGCAGTCACGCTGCAGAACGAGCCGCAGAACCGGACGCCGAATGCCTATCCAGGTATGGACATGCCGGTCGCCCAGGAGGCCAAGCTCATCAACGCACTCGGCCCGGCGCTGCGGCGCGCCGGTCTGCCTACCAAGATCTTCGGCTACGACCACAACTGGTCCGAGCACCCGAACGACATCGCCAACACCCCACCCGGCCAGGACCCCGAGGTCGACTATCCGTTCGATCTGCTCGACACGAGCGCCGCCCGTTGGCTGGCCGGCACCGCGTTCCACTGCTATGCCGGTGACCAGGTCCGGCAGACCCAGCTGCACAATGCCTTTCCGAACAAGGAGATCTGGTTCACCGAATGCTCCGGCTCGCACGGGCCGACCGATCCGCCCGCGCAGGTGTTCTCCGACACGCTCAAGTGGCACGCCCGCAATCTCGTCCTCGGCGTCACCCGGAACTGGGGCCAGACGATGGTCAACTGGAACCTCGCCCTCGACCCGTCCGGTAGCCCGCACAACGGCGGCTGCGGCACCTGCAGCGGCGTGATCACCGTCGGTCCTGGGCCGACGGTCACCCGCGATGCCGAGTACTACACGCTCGGCCACCTGGCCCGCTTCGTCCGTCCGGGCGCGATGCGAATCGCCAGCACCTCGTTCGGCACCACGGGTTGGAACGGGCAGATCATGGACGCCGCGTTCCGCAACCCGGACGGCTCGACCGCGCTCGTCGTGCATAACGAGAATGACGACCCGCGCAGCTTCGCCGTCGCCGTGGGTGACGCGTCCTTCGAGTACACCCTGCCCGGCGGTGCCCTGGCGACCTTCACCTGGCCGGCGTCGAGGGCACTCGACAGCCGGTCGCGCCTTCTGCCGGCCGACACCATGACGGCCACGGCGACCGTAGGTGGCGCCGACTCCGCCAAGGCGATCGACGATGACGCCAGCACCCGTTGGACGACCGGTGCCGCCCAGCAGCCCGGGCAAACCCTGCAGGTCGATCTCGGCGCCGTCGCGCGGGCCGGCCGCCTGGTCCTCGATACCGGGCCGGACGTGAGCGACTATCCCCGCGGATACGCGCTCTCGACCAGCCGCGACGGGGTGACGTGGTCCGCTCCGGTGACCGGTACCGGTGCCGGGCAGCTCACCGAGATCGCGCTACCCCACGACCGGTTCCGGTACGTGCGGATCGTCTCGACCGCGACCGCTGCCCAGTGGTGGAGCGTCGCCGACCTGCGCATCTACCGCTGAGTCGCAGGGCAAGATCGGGGGACCGTTAGTCGGGCATGTCGCTGAAGCGGCTGTAGTGACCCTGGAAGCTGACCGCCACCGTGGCGGTGGGGCCGTTGCGGTGCTTGGCGATGATCAGGTCGGCCTCGCCGGCCCGGGGCGATTCACGCTCGTACATGTCCTCGCGGTGCACGAGCAGCACCACATCGGAGTCCTGTTCGATGCTTCCCGACTCACGCAGGTCGGACAGCATCGGCTTCTTGTCGGTGCGCTGCTCGGGGCCACGGTTGAGCTGGGAGAGCGCGACGACCGGGACGTCGAGTTCCTTGGCCAGCAGCTTGATGGCCCGGGAGAACTCGCTGACTTCCTGCTGGCGTGACTCGACCCGCTTGCCGCTCGTCATCAGTTGCAGGTAGTCGATGACGATCAGCTGCAGGTCGTGGCGCTGCTTGAGCCGCCGCGCCTTGGCCCGGATCTCCATCATCGTCAGGTTGGGCGAGTCGTCGAGGAACAGTGGCGCCTCGGCCAGATCGCCGGCGCGGCGGGCCATGCGCTGCCAGTCGGTGTCGGTCATGTGCCCGGAGCGCATGTTGCGCAGCGGCACCAGCGCCTCGGCCGACAGCAGCCGCATCATCAGCTCGAGCTTGCCCATCTCCAGGGAGAACACGCAGGTCGGCTTGAGGTGCTTGACGGCCGCCGAGCGGGCAAAATCCAGCGCCAGCGTGGACTTTCCACTACCAGGCCTCCCGGCAACGGTGATCATCTGCCCGGGGTGCAGGCCGTTGGTGATCTCGTCCAGCCGGGTGAACCCGGTCGGGATGCCGGTGCCGACGCCACCGGAGTCGGCGATGCGCTCGATCTCGGTCAGGGTTCCGGTGAGCAACGACTCGATGTGGACGTAGTCCTCGCTGCTGCGCCGCTCGGTGACGTCGTAGATCTCGGCCTGCGCGCGGTCGACCACGTCGTCGACGCTGCCGGTGATGCCCGTCGCGCCGGTGGCCGTGTCGTAACCCATCTGCACGATGCGCGTGCCGGCCGTGACCAGGCGGCGCAGCACTGCCTTCTCGGCGACGATCTCGGCGTAGTACCCGGCGTTGGCCGCCGTGGGCACCGTCGAGATCAGGGTGTGCAGGTAGGTGGAACCGCCGATCCGGTTCATCTGCCCGGCCCGGGTCAGCTCGGCCGACACCGTGACCGCGTCGGCCGGCTCGCCCCGGGCATAGAGATCGAGGATGGCGTCATAGATCAGCTGGTGCGCCGGCCGGTAGAAGTCGGTGGGCCGCAACACCTCGATGACGTCGGCGATCGCGTCCTTGGAGAGCAGCATGCCGCCCAGCGCCGACTGCTCGGCCGGGACGTCCTGCGGCGGCGTGCGGTCGAACTCGGACGGCGCACCGCGCTCGGGCGGCGCAACGCGCGTGTCATCGGCGAGCGCCACGTGCCCCCCTCGCCCCTGTTTCACTGAGCTCGCCGGATCGCCGCATCATGTCTGCAGCGTCTCGAACCGCACTGACAATTTTTGCGCAGCGCGTCGTTCCCACGGGCGTCACTGCTCTGCGCTCACGCTAGGGCCCGGGGGCCTCGCACATCAATCTCGGCTGTGTACACACCTGGGGATAACCTTGTGGGCAGGCTGTAGATCACGCGTGGACGAGCCTGTGAGTTTCCCCCGCCGCCGTCCTGCAGGCCCCGAAATCATTGGGCTACGTTGTCCACGGCCTGTGGAGAACAAGTTTCTTGCCGTGCTGGCCCGGACGGTGTCGGACACGTGTGAACGGCCTCTGCGCACAGCGACGCCCCGGCCACTCTGGGAGAGACCGGGGCGTCGAGAGGGTCGTTCAGACCGCGGTGACCTTCACCGGAACCGTGGCGACCACGTCCGGATGCAGATCGACAGTGATGTTGTGCGAACCGAGCGTCTTGATGTGCCCGGGCAGCTGGATGCGCTTGCGATCCAGCAGCGGCCCGCCGGCCTGCTTGACCGCCGTCGCAATGTCGTTGGCGGTGATCGACCCGAACAGCTTGCCACCGGATCCGGCGCGAGCGCCGAGGGTGACGTTGAGCTTCTCGAGGTCGGCCTTGATCTCGCGGGCGTGGCTCAGATCGCGGATCTCGCGGGAGTCGCGCGCCCGCTTGATCTGCCCGATCTGCCGCTCGGCGCCCTTGGTCCAGGCGATGGCCGCACCGCGCGGGACGAGGAAGTTGCGGCCGTAACCGTCAGCCACCTCGACGATGTCGCCGGCGAGACCGAGCCCGGCCACTTCACGGGTAAGGATCAGCTTCATCGCGTCACCCTCCTTATCGGGCCGTCGAGGTGTAGGGCAGCAGGGCCATCTCGCGAGCATTCTTGATGGCCTTGGCGATCTCGCGCTGCTGCTGCGAGCTGACGCCGGTCACCCGCCGGGCGCGGATCTTGCCCCGGTCGGAGATGAACTTGCGCAGCAGAGTGGTGTCCTTGTAATCGATGTACTTGATCTTGGCCGCGGTGAGCGGGTTCTGCTTTTTTTTGGGCTTGCGAATGGGTGGTTTAGCCATGATTGAAGGTCTCCTGGAACTGGGCTAGAAAGGGGGCTCGTCGGTGCTGCCGGCCGGCGGTGCCGAGCCCCATGGGTCGTCGGCGGGCGCGCCGCCGCTGCCCCCGTTGCCCGAGCCGGAGCCCGAGGCGCCGAAGCCGCCGCCGGTCGTGGATCCACGCTGCGTCCGGTTGACCTTCGCCGTCGCGTAGCGCAGCGACGGGCCGACCTCGTCGACGTCCATCTCGACGACCGTGCGCTTCTCGCCCTCACGCGTCTCGAAGGACCGCTGCTTGAGCCGGCCGCTCGCGACGACGCGCATGCCCCGCTGCAGCGACTCGGCGACGTTCTCGGCCGCCTGCCGCCAGATCGAGCAGCGCATGAACAGTGCGTCGCCGTCTTTCCACTCGTTGCTGTTCTTGTCGAACGTGCGCGGAGTGGACGCGATCGTGAAGCTCGCGACGGCGGCGCCGGACGGGGTGAAGCGCAGCTCCGGGTCGGCGGTGAGATTGCCGACTACGGTAACGAGGGTTTCGCCAGCCATGCCGACTCCTTACCGGGCGTCGGGGCGCAGGACCTTGGTCCGCAGCACCGACTCGTTGAGGTTGAGCTGGCGGTCCAGCTCGAGGACGCTGGCCGGTTCGGCCGACAGATCGATGACGGCGTAGATGCCCTCGGCGTGCTTGTCGATCTCGTAGGCGAGACGACGCTTGCCCCAGATGTCGACCTTCTCGACGGTGCCGCCGTCCTTCTTCACCACGCTCAGGAACGTGTCGAGCGACGGGGCGATCGTGCGTTCCTCGAGACTGGGGTCGAGGATGACCATGACTTCGTAATGGCGCATGACAGTGCCATTCCTCCTATGGGCTCATCGGCCGTGGACGGTCCACGGCAGGAGGGTGCCGCACGGGTGCGACAGAATCCGTCGCCACTGGCGCGGCGACAAACCACGTCAGGTTACCTGGCCAGCGGTCCTATTTCGAAATCGGCGCGATCGGCGGGCTCGCCGCCACCCGCGGTGCGGCCGGCCGGCGACCCCTATCCCGGGCTGAGGCGACCCAATTCCGTGATCAACAGCCCGTCAGCTAGCGAAACCGCATGCTCAAGGGCTGTTGATCACGAAAGCGGCCGGCGGTCGACGACGAACGGTCAGCAGTCGGCGGAACAGCGGACCACGCGATCAGCGCTCGCGCGACGAGCAACCACGGGAACGCAACCACGAGCGCGATGAGCGCTCGCGCAGGCGAGCAACCACGGGAACGCAACCACGAGCGCGATGAGCGCTCGCGCAGGCGAGCAACCACGGGAACGCAACCAAGAACGCGATGAGCGCTCGCGCGAAGAGCCTGCCGGCCGCGACGCGGGCCGAGCGAAGCGAAGGCTCGGCTCGAGGTGCGCACCCGAGCGCCAGCGAGCGGTGCCGCCGAGAGACGAATCCGGCAGATTAAGAGATTAGGCAGCGTGCCGACGCATCAGGTACAGGCGCGCGTAGGTGGCGGTGACCAGCGAGAGCGCGATGATCGCGAGGATGGCTAGCAGCACCGGCATCTGTCCGGCCGGCGCCTTGTTCGCCGCCAGATCGATCGGCTGCCCGGTCCGGGGCCGCGGCGCCGGGACGGCACCGGACGCGCCCGGTGCGGCTGCGCCCGAGACGCCGCTCAGGTCGTTGGGCACCGCGCCGGTGCCGCCCCGCAGGCCGTTCTGCAGCACCGAGTTCAGCGCGCTGTCCGGATTGTGGAGGCCGTCGTCGGGAGTGCCGTACCCCTTGGGCATGACGCTGTCCTGGATCGAGCCCGGCGGGGGCGTGTAGTTGATGCCGCCGGACGATCCGCCCGACGGGGTGCTCGGCGTCGGGGTCGGGGTCGGCAGGCCCAGACCGGCGCTCGGCAGCGAGACCGGCAGCGTGCCTGTATTCACGCCGGGCAGGCCCACCTGTGGCAGCGAGACGCCGCCGACCTTCGGCGACACGCTCACGCCGGGCAGTTGCAGCGCGAGGCCGCCGCTGGGCGGGTCGGTCGCGACGACGATCTTGCCGACCCACTGGTTGGTCGCGTTGAGCTCGATGCCGACCTTCTTCGCTTCGTTGCCGTCCAAGGTGATCGGGTTGCCGGGGAACAGGCACAGCAGGTTCACCGAGTACGCCGACCAGGTGAAGTTGTAGGTGCCCTTCGTCGGAAAGGCGACCTTGAGGTCCGGCGCGGCGCCGCATGCACCGAGTTTCACGTCGCGCTTGCCGCCCGGGAAGGTGGCCGGCAGGTGCAGCACAACCTGATAGCCGGTGAGGGCGCTCAGGACGCCGCCCAGCACGTCTCCGAGTGGAAAGCCCAGTGCGTTCAGCCCTTGGGTTGGGGCAGTCGCAGCCTTGAGGTCGACGGTGTCGCCCGGGTGGATGCCGACGACACTGCCGCCCAAAGGCGAGCTGGTCGTCGCCAAACCGGAGAACGCGAGTTGTGTCGGCACCGTCGTGGATGCCCCGGCAGGGTGGGCGATCACGACCGTCCCCACGGCGACGCCGAGCCCGACAGCTCCGGCGAGCCACCGGGCCGTACGACCGGAACGACCGATCCGCATTCAGCACTCCTGGGTGATTTTGCTGACGTTGCCTTGACGGTCCGCGCGGTCAGGGTGAGGTCTCTGGCTTCGCGGTCTGTCGGTTCTGAGTATGTCCCGAGGTGTCGTAGGTGGCTAGTCGAAACGCATGATTGTGCGCATGCAGTGTTTGCATTGACACGAAAAGCGACCGGCCGGACACGGTGCGGCGGGTGTCGGCGGCGCGTCGTAGCCTCGGATCATGCCTGTCATCGGAGCGCACGTCGACTCGGCCGATCCGATCCCCGCGGCAACGGAGGTCGGCGCCGAGGCGGCGCAATTCTTCCTGGCCGATCCGCAGGGTTGGAAGGCGCCGGTCGAGCATCCGCACGCTGCGCAGATCAAGGACAGCGGCCTCACGATCTACATCCACGCTCCGTACGTCCTCAATGTGGCGACGCTCAACAACCGCATCCGGATCCCGAGCCGCAAGCTGCTCCACCAGCACGCCGCGGCGGCGGCCGCGATCGGGGCGAAGGGGCTGATCGTGCACGGCGGGCACCTCAACGCCAAGGACGATCCCGAGACCGGGCTCGACAACTGGCGCAAGACCTTTGCCCGCGCCGTCGATGACGGTGGGTTCCCGTTACCGATCCTGATCGAGAACACCGCCGGCGGCGGCAACGCCATGGCCCGGCGTTTCGATCGGCTGGCCGCGTTGTGGGACGTGATCGGCGAGTTCGATCCCGGCTTCGTCCTCGATACCTGCCACGCGCACGCCGGCGGCGAGGAGCTTGACGGCATCGTCGACCGGGTGCGGGCGATCACCGGCCGCGTCGACCTCGTCCACGCCAACAACAGCCGCGACGCGTTCGACTCCGGGGCCGACCGGCACGCCAACCTGGCCGACGGTCAGATCGACCCGGACGTGATCGCCGGCATCGTCCGCGACGCCGGCAGCGACGCGATCGTCGAGACGCCCCGAGAAGGCCACGCCGACGACATCGAGTTCTTGCGCAAAATGATCTAACGGGTTGGGGTGTCGCCGGACCCCTCCCACGATTTCGGTTCGGACACTCCATATAGCGGGGCGTCCGAACCACTATCGGGCGGGCCGACGGGCGGCGTTGAGTGGCGGGCTATTGCCTGGCGGCGCATGGTGCGCTCGATGAGCCGCTCGCGCCAGACGTCCGGGGCATCGTCGAAGGGCCCGCCGCCCGGATCGTCCAGACCGCTGGCCCGCACCACGTCGGCTTCGGGGTGCCACATCTCGTAGATGACCAGTCCGGCGATGACGAGGAGGAAGCCGTCGCGGATGAACAAGACGAGCATCAGCCAGCCGTAGTCGGTGCCGTGCGAGCTGTCGTTGAATCCGAGTAGCCACAACAGAGTGACCACCCAGACGACGATCTCGCTGAACTGCCACAGCAGCGTGATCCGCCAGCGTGGACGCGCCAGCGCCACGAGCGGCACCAGCCACAGCGAGTACTGCGGGCTCCACACCTTGGTGGTGAGCAGGAACGCCAGCACGGCCAGGAACGCCAGCTGTCCCATCCGCGGACGTATCGGCGCCAGCAGCCCGAGCGCCGTCACCGCGGCCAGCCCGAGGACGAGAACCAGGGCCACCGCGACGCCCGGCGGCGACCAGCCGGACGGGTAGCCGTTGCCGATGCCCGTCGTGGCCAGGTAGTGGCCGATGAACCAGAACGTGCTGGCCTCGGTGTCGCGATCGGCGCTGAACGAGTAGAACTCGCGCCAGCCGTCGTAATAGCCGGCGGCGATCGGGAGGTTGACCGCGAGCCACGTCGCCGCGGCCGCCACCCCGCACCACACCGCCGCTCGATACCGTGCGGTACGGATGGCGAGGATGGCGATCGGCACCAGCAGGAACACCGGGTAGAGCTTGGCCGCGGTACCCAGTCCGATCAGGACGCCCGCGGCCACGGGTTTCTCGCGGGCCCAAGCCCACAGCGCGCAGGCCGCCAGGGCCATGGCGATCAGGTCCCAGTTCGAGTAGGCGTGGAAGACGAGCAGCGGGCTGAGGGCGAAGATTGCCGCGTCGTACGGGCGGCGGCCCGCCGCGCCGACGGTGCCGGCCACGACGACCAACCCGCAGGCGGCGAGGAACAAGCAGGTGATCATCGCGAACAGCACGCCTTCGTTCTGCGTGTCGAAGATCGCGTGCAGGCCACGGGTCAGGCTGGCGGTCGCCCACATGAACCCGCCGGTCAGCACCGGGTACTCGACGCCGTTGTCGCGATAGGGCACGGCTCCGACGTCGAGCCGCTCGGCTCCCCAGAGCGGGATCACGTCGGAGTAGCAGGCGTGGGTGTACTGCTTGTTGGCCGTCCAGTTCCCGTCCGCGCACGAGGCCTTCTCGCCGTAGCCCAGCAGCAAGGTGAACGATGCGAGCAGCAGCAGCGCGCGCAGCGGCGTCCACCACGAGGTGGCCACGGCGTAGCGCCCCCACGGTCCGCCGATGATCCGGCTGGCCCGCCACACGGTCGGGTCGGTGCGGCTCGGGACCGGATCAGCCGGGGCCGCATGCGTCACGGGGGCATCCTCGCATGAGGGTATTTGGAACGGTTTTGGCCGCCCGGGTGGCTATTTGACACCGGGCGGCCAAAAGCGCTCAGCCGGTCGGGGTGGGGGTTCGGGTTCGGCTCGGCGGCGGTGACGTCGGCGGGGTCGGGCTACCGGTGATGGGCGGCAGCAGGGTGGGCGGCGTCGGCGTCGGGGTGGGAGTGGACGGCGTCGACGAGGCGGAGGTGGACGGCGTCGGCGTGGGGGTGGGCGTCGGCGTGGGGGTCGGGGTCGATGGCGGCGGCGTGTAGACGTCCTGCCCCTCGGTGATCTGCTGGGTGGACGGCAGCGGCAGGCTGGGCTTGCCGGCGAGGTAGGTGTCCATGAACAGCTTCCACGCCTGGCCGGGCAGATCGCGTCCGTACTCGTTGCCGCCGTTGCCGTTGTAGATCGCGTGCGTGGAATCGCCGCTGCCCACCCAGACCGCGGTGCTCACCTGCGGGGTGTAGCCGACCATCCAGGCGTCGCTGTTCTTGCCCGCGTCCTTGCCGGACAGGATGCCCTCGGTGCCCGTCTTGGCCGCCGACGGCCGCCCGGACAGGCCCACCCCGGAGAACCCGGCGACCGGCTCGAGCGTGAGCGCGACGTCGTTCGCCACCCGGGGATCCATGGCTCGGCGGCTCGTGTCCTTGTGCTTGTACAAGACGTGGCCGTCCGCGTCGGTGACCTCCTGCACGAGGTAGCCGGTGTGCGCGACGCCGGCGTCGGCGAACGTGCCGAAGCCGACCGCCTGGTCGAGCGGACGCACCGGGTAGTCGCCGATGCCGATGCCGAACCTGGTCTTGCCATCGCTGCTGGCCAGCGTCGGCTTGCCGTTGTGCGTCTTCGGGATACCGGCGGCGTACGCGGTGGTGGCGACGTTCGCCGGGCCGATGTCGTTGGCCAGCCCGTCGAAGGCGGTGTTCAGCGACACCTTCATCGCGAACGCCAGCGTGACGTGGCCGCTGTACTGGGCGTCGCTCGGGTCGTTGCTGATCGTCGTGCCGTCGATGACCCGGGTCTGACTGCCGTCCACAACTGAGTTGATCGCGTACGCCGGCTTCTTGCCCTTCAGGTTCTGGGTGAGCGCGGCGGCCAGTGCGTACGGCTTGAACGAGGATCCGGGCGGGCGCCAACCCTGCCCGGCGTAGTCGAAGTAGTCCGGCTGGCCGGCGTAGTTCTTGCCGTTCGGCCCGCCGTAGTAGGCGAGGATGGCGCCGCTCTGCGGATTCTCGGCGACGAGCGCGTTCTTCATGTTGCGCTGCTGGGCGGTCAGGCCGGTGAACGTCTGCCCGATCGCGGCGATGGCGTCGGCCTGCGCCGCCCGGTCGACGGTCGTGCGGATGCGCAGGCCCTTCGTGTTGATCGTGGCCTCGTCGATGCCGAGCTGCTCGAGCTCGGTGGTGACGGCGTTGCCGATCAGGCCGTTCGGATCGCTCGCCGGCTGCGAGCGGTCCGGCTTCGTCTTCGGGAACGCGATCTTCGGCAACTGCTCGGCGGTCAGGTGCCCGGTGCTGACCAGCCCGTCCATGACGTAGCGCCAGCGGTCCTTCGCCGGGCCGGGGTTCTGCGCCGGGTCGTAGTAGCTCGGCGCTCGCAGCAGCCCGGCGAGCAGGGCGCCCTGGGCGACGTTGAGCTTGCTGACGTCCAGGCCGAAGTACGCCTCGGACGCCGCCTCGATGCCGTACGTGCCCCGTCCGAAGTAGACGGTGTTGAGGTACCACTCGAGGATCTGGTCCTTCGAGTACTGCCGGGACAGCTTCACCGCGATCGCGAGCTCGCGCAGCTTGCGGGTCAGGGTGCGCGAGGAGTTCAGGTAGGCGTTCTTGACGTACTGCTGGGTGATGCCCGAGCCGCCCTGGGTGTCGCCGCCGCGCAGGTCGTTCAGCGCCGCCCGGAACGTGCCTTTGATCGAGACGCCGGGCTCTTTGTAGAAGTTGCGGTCCTCGGCGGCGAGCACCGCCCAGCGCACTCCCTCGGGCACCTTCGACAACGGCACCGGGACGCGGTTGGTGGTGCCGATGCGGGTCAGCGTCGAGCCGTCCGAGTACTGGACGAGCGCCACCTGTGGCACCGGCAGATCCTCGGGACGGGGCACGTTGGACAGCGTGTAGAAGAGAACGACTGCGGCCACCATGAGCGTCGCCACGAAGCCCAGCAGCCAGACGAAGTCCAGCCCGACGCGTCGCCAGAAGCGTCGGGCCCGCGACATCTGCAGCAGCCGCGCGCGCTTGCGGACGCGACGGTCCTGCCACCACTGCGGCAGCCGCTCCTCGATTCGACGCCGCCTGTACGGGTCGAGCCGCCGGGGAATTCGTGGGGGTGCCGCTTCGCTCACGCCGAGACGGCCCCGAGCACGTACGAGCGCATCAGGTGGTTCCACCCGCAGTCCGGGCACACCTCGACGACGTAGACGTCGAACTCGGGAGTGGTTGCCGCCATCCGCGCGATCTCGGCCCGCGTCTTCGCCTGGCCGGCCGTGCGGCCCAGCGCGTCGCCGTAGACGTAGTGCACCAGGCTCAGCCCGGACTTGTCACATACCGGGCAGGACTGGGCGGCCGGCTCGCCGTAATGGCGGGCCGCCAGGCGAAGGTAGGGGTGCGCATCGCAGACCTCGTCGAGCGATATGCGCCCCCGGGCGACGTCGGTCAACCGCGCGCGGCGTTGCAGCGCGTAGTCGATGACGGCCCGGCTTCTCACGTCGATGAGGGTACGTGACCGACCTGATATGGACCTGATGAGCGACGTGAGCGCATCGGGGTCCGGATCGCTCAGGACAGGCCGTTCAGGACAGGCCGTTCAGTGGAGACACGACCAGCGGCTGGTTGGAGGGTGTCGGCGTCGTGGCACAGCCCGCGGGCGAGGGTGCCGCCGCGACCGTCACCTTGACCGGACCGTTGCCCCAGTCGACGTAGACGACCATGCCGCTCGGCAGGCCGCAGCCGTGCCACCGCACCCTGGCGGTGGCGAAGCCGTGGACGGGCAGCACGCCGAAGTTCGCCGGGTTGCGCTTCTCCTGACTGTCGTCCGATTGGGTCCCGAACGTCGTGGAACCGCTCGGCCAGCTCAAGCTCGGCACCCGGGCCATCCGGCAGGCGGGGCCGCGTGAGGTCACGAGCAGCGCGCCCTCACCGGCTTCGCGACGCACGGACACGGAGACATCATCCGGGCTGCACAGGGCGCTCGGGTTCGGGCCCGGCGCGTTCGGCTTCGCGGCCGCCGAGCCCGCGGCGCCCGCCGAGCTATCGTTCGCCGAACCAGCAGCTCTCCCTCCGGCCGCGGTCTGCAGGTTGCCCGAGCCGGCCTTCCGGCTCGAGGTGTTGGACGAATGCGAGACCGCCAGGGCAAGGGGGACGCCCACCGCCGCCGCCGCGGCGACCCCGATCACCGGCACCAACCAGCGGCGCCGGTCGGGGCGACGCGACGCGGCCCGCCGGACGGCGCGCAGCACCTGGTCGGCGGCCGGGGCGTCGTCGGCCTTCGCGGTGAACGCCGCGCGCAGGTCGTCCTCAGATCTCATCTCAGCTCCGCCGACTTCATCTCTATGCGCAGCGCCGCGAGCCCGCGGAACGCGTAGCCGCGCACCGTCGTCTCGGCGCAGCCGAGCACCTCGGCGATCTGCGCGTCGGACATCCCTTCGTAGTAGCGCAGGACGAGCACCGCGCGCTGGCGGCGCGGCAACTTGACCACCTCGGCGAGCAGGGCCGAACGTTCGGCGTGGGCCTCGGCGTGATCGGGCTGGCGGGTGTCCGGTTCGACGTCGGCCTTCGGTATGTACCGAGCCCACTTGCGCCGCCACGACAGGAACTCGTTCACCAGCATCCGGCGCACGTAGGCCGGCGGCGCATCGAGCCGCTCGATCCGCCGCCACCGACGATGCGCCTTGAGCAGCACCTCCTGCACCAGGTCCTCCGCCAAGCCGGGATCGCCGCTCATCGCCGCGGCCATGCCCAGCAGCGGCCCGACCTGCGCAGCCGCGAACTCCTCGAACGTCATCGTCGACCGCCGCCTACGCCCGCGCGGCCCCATCTCTCGTGCACGCTCTACTCACGCAGCTGGGGCCTGAAACATTGCACCGGCTCGGCAAGAATCTGGCCGAGCGTGTCATCCCCGCCAGGTGTAGGTCCCGATCGCGCCTGGATCGAGCATCGTCTGGAATGACCGGGCGTTCGACACCACCGACTGGGCGACCCAGAGGTGCTCCGCCGCCCGCGAGACCCCTCCCAGTTCAACCACGGAGCAGAACACTTCGAGTTTCTGGAGCGTGATGCGGTTGTCATAGCGCAAAGGGATGCGGACCGGCGCCGTCACGTCGGCCCGGGACTCGGAGTCCTGGGAGATGACGGTCATGTGAGGGCCCCCTCACTAACAATTGAGGTTGTCAATCATTGCATGGTTCAACGCTTGAGTAAATGCGGAGCCACGCGGGTCAACGCTGATCCAAGTCCAAGTCCGATGCCGCGTCCGATGCCGAGTCCAAGTCCGCAGCCCGCACGAGCCACCACCGGCCGCCTTACCCTCGACGGGATCGTCGACGCTGCCGCCGATCACATAGACGTCGACCGAGTCGCGCTCGCGAATGGCGCCGGGCTCTCGTTCGAGGGCGGGCTGCTCTCCGCGCACGACGATGAGGCGGTTCGCCTCTGGAGCAAGGGCCTCGCCGAGCTTCGCGCCGCCGGCTGGGAGGTCCTCGTCGCCGATTCGGTCTCGGGGACGAGGCTCGGACCACCGGTCCACGTCGACGTCACGGTCGGCACCGCCGCGGGCTGGCTCGAGACCGAGCTCGAGTTCCGCGCCGGCGCGCTCAAGCTCGAGGTCGCGCGCATGCACGATGCG
>Ga0137412_10000690_pt1 | contig 24721 bp, 23 predicted proteins | sample CZODoug2_1_16fun_FD_122160 | JGI IMG/M metagenome (GOLD analysis project Ga0137412, IMG submission 122160) | Vadose zone soil fungal communities from Angelo Coast Range Reserve, California, USA - CZODoug2_1_16fungal (Hybrid Assembly) | ecosystem: Environmental > Terrestrial > Soil > Vadose zone... | reverse complement strand
TGAGCGGCAGTTCGATGCCGTGCTGATCCATGGCGACCCCCGTCTCGTGCCTTTCGAGAGAAGCTTCGCCGGCTGGGCGCGCATCAAAGAGCGCGCCTTCCACACCGGTTACGTCTCGGAGCGCGATTCACAGGAAATGTGGAGCGCCGAGGGCCGGGATGAGGTCGTCGTGTCGATCGGCGGCGGCGCCGTCGGCGCGCCTTTGCTCAAGGCTGCGGTCGCTGCGCGGCCGAGGACGGCGCTGGCCGACCGGACCTGGCGATTGCTGCTGGGCGAGAAGTTTAAATGCGGAGACAAACCATTCAGTTACGCGGTGGATTCCTTTCGCTGGTCCCCGGACGGACGCCTGATCCTGGCGCGGCTTTTCGTGACGGCGGTGATTGACGAGGGCGGAAAAACACAGGACTCCTACATGACCGTGGTGCTGGATGACAATGGCAAGGAGGTGCGCATCAATGGCGGCGAAAACGTAATCCGAGATTCCGCAAACGCTTTTTGGCTGCTGGATAACACCACCGTGATTTACATGACCGAGGCGGTCAAACCGCGCGCGCTGCTGTCATTTCAATACACCAATCTGAAGACGGGGCCAGTGGGGCCGGCGTTCGAAGGGCGAACGTTTTTAGACGCGGCGCAAATTGAGAAGAGCAACGTGGCGATTGGGGTGGAACAGGATCGCGCGCAGACCGGGCACGCGACGGGCAACATCGGCGAAGGCGTAAGTGACAACCAGCCCCGTGCCGGTAAGCAGCGCGGCGAGCGCGAACGGATTCTGCGGCAGCGCGCGGTAGAGCATGAAGATGCTGAAATTGCGCGTGGAAATATGCACCGGCCCGCCGCCGAAGGACTGGGAACTGCCGCTGCCGGCTTCCTTCAAAGCCTTGGAAGCTTTCTCTGCCAGTTCCGTATGTGCCTTTCGAATGTCGTCGATATTCCAGTAGGCGACCGGCGGAGCATCCGGCGCCAACTGCGGCGCGCGAGGCGAATTAAAATTGAACGGCATGACCTCGGATTTGTTTTCCTGGGCGTTGGCGCTCGGGATCATGGAGAGATCGTCGAAATGACCGGTAAGAACGGTTTGCGGGGCTTGCCGGGGACTCGGTTTCGAAGCGTACCCGGCCATGTACCCAACGAACGCAGCACCGATCACCACGACAGGAAGTAGTCTTTTCATAAAACAACCCTCCGTTTCCAAAAGTTCGAAGAACTCACTTTTTGACTACTGAACCGTCCCCGGCTTACTTCTTGGGAGACGGCTTAGCCGATTCGAAGCGTATTTCCTTGAGCATCTCCGATTGCTTATAAAGTTCAGTTTTGCCCGCTGGAAATCTATTGATGCTCAGCATGAAAGCCAGAATGTCCGCGTCCTGTTGCCGGGTGAGGCGGCCGGGAGCGCTTTCTGGCATCGTCTTGCGAATGCGGTCAAACAAGTCACCCATCGTGAGGCCGTTCCAATTCGCGAGGAATGCGCCGCCTGTCAGCGGTGGCGCGGATTCACCACCGGTGAGCATGTCGCCGTGGCAAGCCCCGCATTCCTTGTGATAAATCGGTTCCCCGCGCTTGGCCTGGTCCTCGGTGTAGACGCCGTCCCACACAGTGCGCGACTCCGCCGCTGGCGTTTGTGCCCGAAGCAGGCAAAGTGGCGAAGTGATCACCAGTAGACCCACTATTGCCGCTACGTTTCTCATCTCCAAAGTCGTCAGCGCTTTTCTGCCGGATGGAACATCCGCGTGGCAGTGCCTTCATTCCCCCGTCGATGGCAGCGTGTAGGCAATGTACTCGCCCGAGTAAGGCCCTCCGCTGACGGCAACAACGATGTACTGTTTTCCGTTCACCATGTAGGTCATCGGCGATCCGGTCTGCGGAGCCGGCATGTAGACTGCGCCGACCTCTTTGCCGGTGGCCTTATCGTAGGCGCGCAACATCGCGCCGCGCGGATGATCCGCCGTTGTCGTCACATGCCCTTCGCCAGCGATGACCAGCGTCTTGGTTACCAGCGTGCCGATGTTGTACGTCTCCTGCCCGGTGCGCGGAATATTCACGCCTTTAAGGATTTCGGAATTCCGCACCACATCGGGTGTCTCGCCGTGCGCGATCTGCCACACAAAATCGCCCTTATCCAGATTAATGGCCGTGATGGTGCCGTACGGCGGCTTAACCAAAGGCAGACCATCGATATTCATCGGAACATATCCGCTGCCAGGCCGTTTTTGGGGCGGCTTCGGAGAATCGGCGCCGGCGTTTTCTCCCGGTCCGTGCAGAATCTCCACTTCTTTCCCCGCGGTTCCCGCGACGTAGTTCAGATCCGATACTTCCTTGGGAGCCGGCACCAGCCCGATGGGCTCGATGCAGGAATTGCAGGCATAGACATAAACGTTGTGAGTTTCGGGATCGTACGAGCCGCCGGGCCAGTTCGTACCGCCGGAGGCAGTCCCCATCGTGAGCGTGCCGAGCGGACCTTCCAGTTTGCTCACGGCTGGAGGAGTGTAGACCGGCCCGAGGTGAAACTTTGAGGCAATCTCTTTTGCCCGTTCGCGAAGTGCAGGCGTGAAGTCGATCAAGTCGTCGATGGAAACGCCATTGCGGCTGTAGGCCTCAGGTTTCGTCGGAATGGGCTGCGTGGGTGAATACCACTCGCCCGGCACGTTGCCGACTTCGACCGGCCGCTCAGGAATCGGCCAGATCGGCTTGCCGGTAACGCGATCGAAGACGTAAAGAAATCCTTGCTTCGACGGCTGGGCCACGGCTTTGACGGTTTTCCCAGCGACTGTGATGTCCGCAAGAATGGGCGCGGAGGAAATATCCATGTCCCACAGCGGGTGGTGCACCAATTGAAAGTGCCACTTGAGCTCACCGGTTTTCAAATCCACGCAAACCAGCGTCTCGCCGAACAAATTATTGCCCGGCCGGTGCCCGCCGTAAAAATCGCTGGTCGGTGATTCCACAGGCAGATAGACAAGGCCAAGTTGCTCGTCCACGGTGATTTGCGTCCACACACCGGTGTTACCTGTATATTCCGCCGAACCCTTTTCCCACGTGTCGTAGCCAAACTCGCCCTGCTTCGGGATGGTATGGAAAATCCAGAGCCGCTTGCCGCTTCGAACGTCGAATCCACGCACGTATCCCTTATTGTTGCGCATGCTCCTCGGCGTCATGCCTTCGCGGAAGGCCGCGCCGATAATCACGGTGTCCTTCGCCACCACCGGCGCGGACTGGATGCCGATTTCGCCGGTAATCAAATCCGGGAAAATGTCCTGATCGTCATCCAGCTTCAGATCTACTTCGCCAGTGTTTCCAAAGGAAGGAATTCGAACGCCCGTCTTCGCATCCAAGCAAATGAGCCGAAACCCCGGCGTCACATACAGGATTCGCTCTTCTTTGCCGTCGGACCAATAAGCCAGCCCGCGGCCGGAAAGCTGCCGGGGAGCGGCCCCGCCGCGTTTTCCCTCATGCTCGCCGTGGATCCACAGCAATTCTCCGGTGGCCGGGTCCAGCGCAATGACTGCGCGCCGCGACCCCGCTGTCGCGTACAAAACGCCGTTCACCATGAGCGGCGTACCTTCGAGCTTGTACTCCGGCCGGTCACCGAAGTTGTCCGTCTTGATGCGCCAGGCGATTTCCAGGTCGCTGAAGTTGGAGGCGTTGATTTGGTCGAGCCGCCGGTATCGAGTCCCCGCAAGATCGGCGGCGTAGGACGGCCATTCCGTGTCCTTCGGGCGGAATTGGGCGGGTGCAGCCGCAGGCCAGCACAAGAATCCGTCAAAAAATAAAAGTAACAAAGCGTGCAGCCGCTTTGGATTCTTCTCGCGCATCTTCGCTCCTCCGTTGAGTTCTCCGGGGTGTCACTCTCCGCTTATCCCATCTGCTTGATTTGTTCCACCGCCTGCTTGATTTTTGCTTTTTGCCCGTCCGTCACGTCGGAGTTCGGCGGCCGCTGATAAAACTGCCGCGTCCCCATTTGCAAACTGAGAGCGTACTTCATGGGCCCATATTCATCGACGCCGCCCTCGCGCAGCAGTTTCATGGCGGCTTCCAGCTTGGCGATGGATTCGCTGAGGTCCTTGCCGGCGCGCTTCGCGGCGAATACAGAGGCGATCTGTTTCGTGAAGTTGTTGCCTTCGGCGAGGATAGCGCCCATGTTGTGGTCCAGCGCGTACTTCAGATTCTCGGTTGTGCCGGTACGCATGTTCAGCTTCGGGAACTCCGCGACGAATTGCTGATAGACCGTGGAATCGCTTGCGGAATCCTTGATCCCCGCAAGGTTCGGATATTTTTCCATGGCCTGCAGCAGTTCGTGGCTGATGGGCACGCCCGTGGCAAACGGAATGTGGTAGAGATTGATGGGAATTTTTACTTGCTCGAAAAGCATCGAAAAATATTTCGCCAATCCATCCAGCCGCGGGTGCTTGTAATAAAACGGCGGCACCACCAGCAGGCCGTCCGCGCCATTGGCTTCCGCGTGTTGAGAGAGCTCCAGCGTCTCGGGAAAATTCGCGGTACCCGGGGATACGATAATGTTCAAGCCGTTTCTGTGCTTGAAGGCGGTCTCCGCGACTTTCTTTCGTTCGGCCACCGAGAACGAGGGGAATTCGCCGGTCGTTCCGAGGACGACTACGCCATCGGCGCCGCCGGATTTCAAGTAGGCGAGCAGATCTTTGTACAGTTCTTCATCGAATTTCAGATTCTTGTCACAAGGCGTCGAGGCCGCAACCCAGAACAAGACTTTTTCGCCCGATGCGACGGGAACATTTGCCGTGCGTGTCTCGGCGGCCAGCGCTTCCGGGATTCTCGCGCCGCCGGCCACTCCCAGCGCGGCGGTCGCTCCGATGGCGCCCAGAAAAGTTCTTCTCGTGGTTTGCATGATTCCCTCCCTGGTAGGAAGCCCGCGAAAGTCTAAGCCAGCGGAGTGCCGGAAACAAATGTTTCGTTTAGGACTCGTCGGGAGTTAGCAATGGCCGTTGGCACAGTGCTGGATTGGAAAGTCTTCCGAGCAAAAACAGGGAACTCCGGAGATGGAGCGCACTTCGTTCAGGAAAGTACCGCCCCCTGCTAAAATGCGCGCTATGCGCACACTCTTGCTCCTGATGCTCGTCACCATTCCTGTCGAGGCTCAGTGGTGGAAGGTTCAGACGAGCGGACTCGACACCAATCTGCGCGGCGTGAGCCCGGCCTATACGCTAGACGCAAAAGGCGTACCTGCGCCGGTTGTTTGGGCGTCCGGTTCGAACGGCGTGATTCTGAAATCCCTCGACGAGGGCACGACGTGGAAGCGCCTGCACGTGGCGGGCGGAGACGCGCTCGACTTTCGTGGCATCGTGGCGTTCAAGGCTTCCACTGCCTACGTCATGTCCAGCGGCGAAGGCGAAAAATCGCGCATCTACAAAACAACCGACGGTGGCGAAACCTGGAACCTGCAATACACCGACAAACGCAAGGAATTCTTTCTGGACTCCATCGCCTGCCTCTCTGAAACGCACTGTCTTGCGCTCAGCGACCCCATTGATGGCAAATTCCTTTTACTGAGGACAACGGACGGCCAGCACTGGAATCCGCTCTCCAGCCGCAACATGCCCGCCGCGCTGCCCAGCGAGGGAGCGTTTGCCGCCAGCAATACTTGCGTAGCGCTCTCCGGCGCCGACATTTTTTTTGGCACCGGCGGCCCGGCCGCCCGCGTCTTCCACTCCTCCGACTCGGGGCACACCTGGAGCGTCGTGGAGACACCCATCGCCCACGGCAACGCCTCCTCTGGAATCTTCTCCATCGCTCGCGCGGACGATAAGACTATCGTTGCTGTCGGGGGCGATTATCAGGAGACCAAGCGCGCGTCCGGCGTTGCCGCTTATTCCCTCGACGGGGGCAAGACGTGGCAACTCGCTGCACAGCAACCCGGCGGCTACCACTCCGCGGTGGCTCACATCGATGATGGGCGGTGGGTGGCCGTCGGACCAAACGGCGAAGACATCAGCGGTGATTTCGGCGTCCACTGGAAGCGCACGGATTCGCTGAATCTCAACGCCATGGCTCTCCTAGACATCTGGACCGCGTGGGCGGTTGGACCAAACGGCACTATCGCGCGCTTCGAAAATCGCTACGGATACGAAATTCATTACCGTCTGCCGCATGACCGCCAGCAGCCCGCTGCCTCCGCCATTGCCGACTAAATCCAGATGGTGTAGTCTCCCGCGTTGCAACGGCCGCACAGTGAGTCATTTTCCATTCCACTTAACGCGCAACAGGAGGCATTGATGGCAAGTTCTTTTCATTTCGGGGGCGACCAGGACGATCAGGCAAATAATCGCGCCGAGGAAAAAAGCGCGCACACGATTAACGAAACGCCTTCCGCCGGATGGTCTTCACCAACGGACCGCCGCGCTTTCCTCCAAGGCGCCGCCGCTGCCGCCGCGGCCCTTGCGATGCCTCGCTGGGTGCGCGCGCATCCCAGCGATCTCGACGCGATTCACGCGGAAATCGAAAAGCGTCACGACGAATCCGTGAAGCGTCTGCAGGACTGGATCCGCCAGCCGTCCATCGCCGCCGAAAACCGCGGCATGAACGAGGGCTGCGAGCTGACCATGCGCATGCTGCGCGAAGCAGGATTCCAGCAAGCGGTCAAAGTCCCCAGCGACGGCCAGCCCGGCATCTTCGCCACGCTGGATGCCGGCGCTCCGCGCACCCTCGGCCTTTACTACATGTATGACGTGAAGCAGGCAGATCCCGCCGAATGGTCTTCGCCACCATTCGAAGCGGCTCTCGTTGATAAACCTAGCCTCGGAAAAGTCGTCATGGGCCGCGGCGCCGTAAATCAGAAAGGTCCGGAAGCGTCGTTCCTCGCCGCGCTACACGCAATTCACGGCGCCGGCAAGAAGCTCCCCGTAAATTTGGTGTTCGTGGCCGAAGGAGAAGAGGAAATCGGTTCACCGCACTTTCCGCAAATTGTGCGCCGGCCGGAGGTAATGGCGGCTTTGAAAAACTGCCTTGGAATTTTCATGCCCAGCGCCTCGCAAGGTCTGGACGGCGAAGTCACCATGACGCTGGGCGCAAAGGGCGTCATCGAGTGCGAACTGGTTTCCAGCGGCGAACGCTGGGGCCGCGGCCCGCGCAAGGACGTGCACTCCAGCAACAAAGCACGGCTGGACAGTCCCGCGTGGCATCTCGTCGAAGCGCTCGCGACTCTCGTCTCGCCCGACGGCAACGATCCCGCCATCGAAGGCTTTGCCGATAAAGCCCGCGCGATTTCCGAAGCCGAGAAGAAAATGATCGCGGAAGCAGCGCGCCGCTTAAGCGAGACAGAAGCGAAAAAACTTCTTGGCGTGGAGCACTGGGTTCACGACGTGAGCTGGCGCGAAGCCCTGGAACTCTTGATGTCGCGGCCCACCGTGAACATCGAAGGCCTCGTCGGCGGCTACACCGGACCCGGCGGAAAAACCATTCTTCCCGGAAAAGCCGTGGCCAAGCTCGACCTGCGCCTCGTTCCGGACATGACCGCCGCCGAAGCGCTCGCCGCGCTCAAGGCTCATCTTGCGAAAAAAGGTTTCGGCGACATCGAAGTCCGCATGACCGGCGGATACGATCCCAATAGCACTCCCGCCGACGCCGCGCTCATCCACGTTGAGACCGAAGTGTATCGCAAGGGCGGGATCGATCCGGTCATTCTTCCGCGCAGCGCGGGCTCGTGGCCCGGCTACGTATTCACCGGCGAGCCGCTCCACCTGGCGGCGGGCCCGTTTGGCCTCGGTCACGGAAGCGGCGCGCACGCTCCCGACGAGTATTTCGTCATCGAATCGAAAAATCCCAAGGTCCAGGGCATGGATGGCGCCGTTCGCTCGTTCGTCGAGCTTCTGTACGGGCTGGCGCAAGCGGGCTGAACCGGCATCGCACTGCAAGAACAAATCGATTCGCTCGCTTGGCGAGGCTGGCTTCGTTCCCTCTCAAGAGAGATGAAAATAGCCGTCGTTCTGGCCTAGCCGCACGGTGACGCCAAACAGATTCGAAAGATGTTCCGCGGTCAGGATGGAAGATTTTCGTCCATCAGCGAGGATGCGCCCTTCGCGCAAGAGCACGACGCGCTCGATCTCCGGAATAATTTCTGAAACATGATGCGTGACCAGCAAGATGCCGATGCCGGACCGCGCCAGCTTTCTCATGGTGTCACGAAGCTCTATCTGCGCGCCGATATCTAGCGCGTTGCTCGGCTCATCAAATAACAAAGTTCTTGGCTCGTGCACCAGCGCCCGTGCAATCAGCGTCCGCTTGGCTTCGCCGGAGGACATCTCCACAACCGGACGATCGGCCAGATGCGCGATGCCAAGCCGCGAAAGCGTTTCGTTGGCGCGAGCAAGATGCCCGGGATCGGGTTGATGATGCGGAAAGATGCGCGTGCTGCTGAAGAAGCCAGACAGCACCACGTCGCGTCCGGTGGCGTCCGCGGTGCACGAAGCCAGCAGGTCCGGCGAAACAATGCCAAGAAGCGAGCGCAGCTCAAGAACATTCCACCTCTCGCGCCCCAGTATGGAAATGGAGGACCCTTCCCGCGCGAGTGGATAACACTCCCGGGTAATGGTCTTGATCAGCGTGGACTTGCCGCAGCCGTTGGGCCCAAGAATACAAAGGTGTTCGCCGGCCCCGACTTGCAATGTGACGTCGTCGAGGGCGGGCCGCTGTTCCCGCGTGCCGCGCAGGACGGTCACGTGTTCCAGGAAAAGGAGCGGAGGCGCCGAGGCGGTCATTTTTGATAAAAAATTACTCGGACCATCTTAGCTCACAAGGCGTTGGGTGAAAAACCGGTTGAAAATATTGGAGTTAGAGGAAGCAAGGAATCCAAATAGGCGGGCCGCCGCGAGGCCCAGAACCGTCGAAGCCCACGCAGTTGCATTTGGGAACCAGACCCGTCAAGGTCCGGGCAAATAAAAGGGAGGTGAAAACAGGTTCGTTCTCACCTCCCGGGGTGGGTGGGGTGTTGCATGACAAGATCCTCGGCGGCTCAGCAGGCCTGCCCTGCCAGGCAGGTCTGCAGCCTCACTCGCGCACTGCGCTCGGCAATTCGTTAGGAGACTCACCACCAAAGAGCTTGTCTTTCAGCGGTTTGTAGCACCACGGAACGCAAGTGTCAACGGTAAAAAAAGGGACAAATCGATGGGAAAAGCGCGACCCTCCCCTGCTTCACGCGGGATCGCAAATGACGGCGTTGTTTACGCAATGTCGTTTCGAGCCCTTGGTTTAGCTCGATGCCTTTCGCCTTTTCACCTGGTCAAGAATTTCGCGCACAACGCGGCCGAGTGTCGTGGGGCGGTATGGTTTTTACAGGTGGTGGGCGCCGGGCGTGGCGGGCGAAACGTTTTCCGAATCCTGCGAATAACCGCTGGTAAAGAGAATGGGCAGACCAGGGAACAAAATCGTGAGCCTCGACGCCACGGCCGGACCACCAAGTTTGGGCATGATGAAGCAAACTTCGTTGGGAGTGACGGAAAAGCTAAGTGCCCTGGGGGCGAGATTGCGAATACCGCAAAAGAAACGCCGTTAGTCCCGCGAGAAGACCTGCGGTGATGATCACGCCCTCCCAAACGATTCCCGTTGCCAGAACTTGCGACGCCGGCGCGCCAAACGGCACGAGCAGCACCACGAGTGCCGCTTCGCGAACGCCAATGCCCCCTTGCGTGATGGGCATGACCGCAGCGATTTTGGCCAATGGCCACGCGAAGAGCCACACACGCAGCGGGAGATTGAGTCCACAAGTGATGCCCAGGAGAGCGGTGAGCAAAACATACGTGCCCTGTATGGAAGTCCCCAGCAACCAGCCGAAAAGCAGCCGGTAAGGACGGCGCCAGACCGCGCGGATCGCGTGACGAAGTTGCGCGAGCCTGCGCCGGAAACGAATGGAGCGGCTGCGCAAGAGCGGCCGGCGCAATGCCACTATAAGACCGAAAAGAATCGCTGCGGCCAGAACCCCGGCAAGGAGCACGCGATTCGCCGGCTCCTGCAGGGGAACAGGCAAGGAACCCGGAAGCAGCATCAGGCCCAGCGAGACGAGCGTGAGCTGAGCGGCCACATCGAGAAAGCGGTCGGCCACATTTCCCGTGATCACCGCTGCCGGATGCGGACTGCGCGAAATGCCGACGGCGAGGCGCGCGACGTCGCCGCCGATAATCGATGGCAGAAAGAGCGCGCCGAATAGCCCGCTGGTGTAGCACTGCGCGCTGGCTGCAAAGCTGAGTTGCGCGCCCGCGGAATTCACGACGGTGTGCCACTTGGTGATCGCGCCGGTCAGGGCCACCAGATATATCAGCAGCACGGCAATAAATCGTGTCAGAGGAACGCGCGACAAGGCGTTGCGGAGCGGGGCCACCGGCAGCAGATAGAAAAGAATTCCAAGAATCAGCAGCGCCGCCGCCCAGCGCGCTGCAAGAAGAATCCAGCTCCGGCTGGATTTTTGCTGGGGGTCTACGCTCATTATCGGATGATCGTTTTCGATGGGAGCACATCAGGCGCCGAAAAAATCACTGGCCTTTTCCACTGCCTGGAAGGCGCAGCGGCGGAAATGGCTCGAAGATTTCGTTGATTTTATCCGCCAGCACAAAGTCAAAATCACTGATTCCCTTCACGCTGTGAGTATTCAGGTCGATGACCACTTTGTTCCACACGTTGGACCATTCCGGATGATGGTTCATCGCTTCGGCCACCAGCGCGACGCGCGTCATGTTGCCGAAAGCAGTGACGAAATTATCGCAGGTAAACTCGCGGTGGAGCTTGCCGTTCACAAGACTCCAGCCCTTAGCCTTGGAGAGCAGCGTTTTAATCTCGGCTTCGGAAAGTTTTTTTGCTGGCATGTCGCATTCCTCCGGAATCGGCTGGCGTTCTTTCCAGCTATTATGCGGCGCAAGCTCTGCCCCAGCAACAATTCCAGCTTCGCCCGGCGAGCTGCAAACGGTGTGAGCGCTCGGAGCGGTTCTTCGTTGAATGCGCGCGGGAATTCCATTATTGTAAGGGTTTCCTCTGAAGCCAAAAATGCGCGTTATACGCGGCGCAAATTGAAAGTGGAGAACCACGTGAAAAAGAAAATTCGCGCCGTCCAGTATGGTGTCGGCCCCATCGGGGCATCCATCGTGCGGCTGATGCGCGAAAAACAGGCCATTGAAATCATCGGCGCGATCGATACGGATCCGGCGAAGGCCGGGCGCGATCTTGGCGAAGTGGCCGGTGCGAAGGACGCGCCATGGGGCGTGAAAGTTTCTGCAGAAGCGAAAGAAGTATTGGAACAAAACGCGGACGTGGTGATCCATTCGACGTCGTCTTCGCTCGCGCAAGTAATGGACCAGTTACTGATGTGCCTGGAAGCGGAGTGTTGCATTGTTTCGACTTGCGAAGAATTGTCGTATCCCTTCCGCACGTATCCGGAGCTCGCGGCGAAGCTGGATAGTGCGGCGAAAGAATGGGGTGTGGCGCTGATCGGCACGGGCGTGAATCCGGGCTTCGTGATGGACAAGCTGGTCGTGACGCTGGCGGCGGTTTCGCAACGCATCGAGCACGCCAAAGCGCTGCGCGTGGTGGACGCCTCGAAGCGGCGGCTGCCGCTGCAGAAAAAAATCGGCGCGGGAATGACGGTTGAACAATTTCTCGCGCAGGTGAAGGCAGGCGTGATCAAGCACGTCGGCTTGCCGGAATCCGTGGCGATGGTGGCGGACAGCTTGAATTTGCCCGTCGAACAAATTACCGAAACGATCGAACCGAAAATCTCCACCGAACGCGTGCAGACCGAATTTCTCACCGTCCAAACGGGGCAGGCGGCCGGCGTGCACCAGATCGCGCGCGGCCTCTCGAAAGACGGCAAAGAACTCGTGTACCTCGAACTGCAAATGTACGTCGGCGCGAAAGATCCGGCGGATACGATTTCGCTCACGGGGCATCCGAACATCAGCCTGCTCATTCCTGGCGGCTCGCATGGCGACATTGCGACGGCTTCGGTGGTCGTGAATTCGATCCCTGTGATTCTTGATGCCCCGGCCGGCTTGCGGACGGCGCGCGATTTGCCCATCGGGTTCTTCTCGCCTAACGCGCGGCCGTAAAGGCGCCTCCACAATTCCGCCTAGTTGTGCCTTAAGAATTCTCCTTTATGGCCGGTGAGCGAATTGTAGAGCGTCTCGATAAATGCATCTTCGTTGACGAAATCGCCTTTCCATTTCGCCCATGGTGCGAGAATTTTTTCTTGCTTGATTTGCTCCAGCGTCTTGTGGTCGTCGAGGGCTTTCCGCACTGCCGCGGAAGTTTCCTTCAGCATTTTGGTGAATGCGCGCACATCGTCGAGGTTGGACAGCGCGCCGTGCCCGGGAATCACTTTCACGTCCGCGGGCAATTGCGTCGTGGCTTTTTCCATGGCGTCGATCATGCCCTGGACGCTTCCGCCGCTGGCCACGTCAATGAACGGGAAGCCGTAGCGCACGAAGTCGTCGCCCATGTGCACGACATTGTTTTTCGGAAAGAAGATGATGGAGTCGCCGTCGGTGTGGCCGGAGGGAAAATGCAGCGCGCGAATATCTTCTCCGTTCAGGTGCACGGTCACGTCGTGCTCAAAGGTGATGATGGGAAGCGCGGCCTTGGTCGCAGACTTCACATCCATTTTGATCGAGCCGCCGTTTCCCGCGGTGCCGCCGGATTCGAGCCGCTTGCGCACATTATCTTGAGCGATGAGCGTTGCGCCTGCGTTGTTGAACGGGACGTTCCCGCCGGTGTGGTCTCCGTGATAGTGGGTGTTGATGACGAAACGCACGGGCTTGTCCGTAATTTTCAATTCTTTCAGCGCGGCCTGGATTTTTTCCGCCAGCGGGGCGAACTGGTCGTCCACAATGACGATGCCGTCTTCGCCGACTGAGGCGGCAATGTTGCCGCCCTGGCCTTCCAGCATGTAGATGTTGCCGGAAACCTTGGTCGTTTTGATTTGAACCTTGGACCAGTCCGGCTCCTGCTGCGCCGCGGCGGCTGGCACGTAAAACAGTGCTACTCCTGCCAAAGCGGAAATCATCCACGTAGGAATCTTCTTGCTCATCACGCTCCTCCTCAGGAAACGACCGGGGATTCTACCATTGTGGCCAGTGCTGGGCCGAGGCGCTGAGGAGGCCTGGAGACAAGGAAATAAGTTGGTTCCTTTGTTTTCAACACATACGGAAGTGCCCGGAAGTGTTGCATTTAAAGGACTTGTACTGCATCAAAATGGTGCAGAAAAAACTACTGCTGTTTTCGGGGATGCTGCGAAGAGCGCGCGGGGAAGGCCCCAGTTAAGCCATTTGCTTTGGTTTCTAGGCTCGTGAGTGGCGGTTACTGGTTTTTGGACCAAGGGGGAGCGACGCCGGTCATGCGGGCATAGGCGATGAGCTGTCCCATGTGCTCGTTGGCATGAACGATGATGCGCAGATACATGCCGTCCACGGTGGCGTCGCGATCGGCAATGTGGACCTTGCGTTCGAGGTCTTTTGGCGTGACCGCCAAGTGGGCTGATTTCACAGCGTCGAGGGAACGTTTCAGCCAGTTGATGACGTCGGCTTTCGAGGTGACCGATTTCTCCATCCCTTCTTTCATGTCGGCCGGCATTTTGGGACCCGTCACGCTCAGCAGGTAGAAATTCGCGAGAGCGATGTGCATGAAGACTTCGCTGGTGGAGCGCACTCCGGGTGCAGGACGCCAGGCGAATTTCTCCTCGGGCACGGCCTCGGCCAATGCGAGCAATTGGCTGGACACATGGTGCCACTCACCGTCATATCCCTGCCAGATTCCTTCCGGCGCCGCTTGCGCGAGCAAGGAGCGCGCGCTAAACAATAAGAAGAGTGCGAAAAGGGCTTTCCTCATGGTTGGTCTCGTTTCTGGCTCTCTCGTTTTGGGCCCGTAGGACTAGGGAAGCTCATTTTATACCGATGGAGAGGATGGAAACGGAAGAAGAGTTGCGCCGCTCGGCCCGGTGCCGCGAGAAGGCATATGTCAACGTCAGCCAGGGAGGGGCCAGCGAGGGAGGGAACGGCGGGCGAGGAGGGCTTGGGCGGCCCATTTGCCGAGGTAGACGGAGAGGGCGACGCCGTGGCCGTTGTAGCCGGCGAGGAGCATCACCTGTTTGCTGCGGGGATGGCGACGGAAGATGGGGCGCATTTTATCGGTGAGGAGAATCGGGCCGCCCCAACGGTGGGTGATGCGCACGGAGGCAAGGGCGGGGTGCAAATGGCGGACGCGGCTTTCGAGCCAGCGGAGACGGGCGGCGGGTTCGCCGCGGCGAACATCGTAGCGGCGCAGATCGTGCGCGCCATTTTTGGTCGAGCGATTACCGATGGGAAAGCGAGAAGGCGGGCCAGCGTAAGGGGGAACTAGGCCGGCGCCAAAGATGACGCCATTTGATTCGAGCAAGCGTCCCCACAAATAGGGAAAGTCTATGGTGTAGAACGGGTGGCGCGAGGAGAGGCCGATGGCTTTGCGTTGCGCGGCGGATAGCGGGGCAGTGGCAAGCGCAAAAGTGAGTTTCGGCACGGCAGCGGTGCGCAGGTCGGGCAATTCCAGGGAGAAGGCGTTGGTGGCGAGAAGGACTTGCGCGGCGCGGATTTCTTTCGAATGCTTGCGGCCGCGGAGGTTGCGGCGGACGCGCAGGCGCAGCGGATTCGAGAAGTCCAACGCGCGAACCTCGGCGTGCTCGACGATCCAGGCGCCGGCGTTTTCCGCAGCGCGCGCCAGGCCAGCGAGCACTTTGCCTGGGTCCACCGTGCCGCCAGGCACGCGGCGGACGACTTTCAGCTCGCCGGAATCGTTCCAACAGATCGGTGAATGCTTTCCGGCAGAGCCGGAACCTTTGGTCGCCGGAGCGGAGCGGCAAAGCTCCCAGACGCCAGGAAGTGTCAACCGCGAGTCAATGCGGAACGCGCGGAGAATTTTTTTGTAGCCAGCGAGCACGTCGCCCAGTCCGGGCAGTGGGCCGGCCGCGGTTTCTGCGAGCGCCATGCCCCCGGTGCGGCCGCTGGCGCCGTTACCGAGCGAAGCAGACTCCAGCACAAGGACGGACCGCCCGGGTGCAAACCTACGCAACCAGGCCGCAGCGGAAAGGCCGGTGAAGCCACCGCCAACAATGGCGAAATCTACAAGATCCGGAAGAGCACGCGGGGCGGGACGGAAATCAACCGTCCAAGGCGGCGCGCCCCAGGGATGAGGTTTGCAGGGCATGGCATTTCTTTGATGCAAAGGGAACATGACGCGTGGCGAGAATTTCCGCGACTCCACAACAATGCGCATTGCAGCACCGCTCTTGCTAACGCCGGGCGATGGCGGTCGTCTTTGTTATCGGACCGCTATGTCGTCGCACGACATAGTTGGTTTCCAAGTTGGGGTATTGCGGAGAGGCATGATGATTCTCGATCACCCGGTTGTTGCGCTGCTCGGACGGTTGATGATGACGTACATTTTCGCGACCAGCGGGATTGGGAAGGTACTTGGATGGTCCGGGAACGTGCCGTACATGAGCACGAGGCGCTTGCCGCTGATTCCGGTGCTGCTGGCGATTCTGATGGTGATTGAACTGGCGGGTCCGGCCTTCCTGGTGACCGCATACCATGCGCGCATCGCGGCGTTTGTGGAGTTCTGGTACACCACCGCGGTGACGGTGTTGTTCCACAACTACTGGGCGTCGAGCGAAATGATGGCGGCGATCGAGGAGACGGACTTTCGGAAAAACCTGGCCATCATGGGCGGGTTGCTGATGCTGGCATACCGCGGGCCGGGAAAACGGGCGCTGGGTCGACGAGGCAGTTCGTGAAGAATAATTGCGCCCAATTTGGATGGCAACGTAGCGGGCCGATACCTCTCTAATGAGCAGAGGGGAAGGAACAATCCATGCTGGAAGTGATCCTGAAGCGATTCGAGCAGCCGGATGAGACTCGGACGTTTGAGAAGGGCAGGTTCGATTTGGTGCGGCTGGGCGGAATGACCATTGGACGGGCGACCTATGAACCGGGATGGAAATGGTCGGAGCATGTGGGGCGCGCGGCGGGAGCGAAGAGTTGCGCGGTGGAGCATGTGGGAATGGTGGTCTCCGGGCGTGCGACGGCAGCGATGGATGACGGCCGGGTGATCGAGATGAAAGCCGGCGACATTTTTTATATCGCACCGGGGCATGATAGCTGGGTAGTGGGAGACGAGCCGTACGTTTCGATTCACTTGATGGGCGCGGCGGCGTACGCCAACGCGAAAAAAAGCGCATGATGCCGCGCGAAGTATGAGGCGAATTTCGAAGATGTCCAGGGGCCGCAGCCCAGAGAAGAATCGGTCACTGCGAAAAAATTACAGGTCCCAGTACTGCTCTAAGGAAAAAACAACCCCGCCCCTATTTGTCTGAGCCCGCTCCAGTTATTCATTAACTCCTCGTTTGGCCGACTCGTTGCTCTAATTCTGGGGTCCAGAATTGCACGCAGTGGATTGGAAGAATTTCCCGTATTGAAATCGAAAGTAGTCTTATTTTGGGAGGGAAACGTCATGAAGAGTAAGAAGCGATGGACCGTTGTGATGATTGCGATGCTTGCCTTGGCTCCGCTCTCGTTTGCAAAAGAGGCGCACAAAGCAAAAGCGGAGCAGGACCGTCTACGAAATGCCGACACGGTCTTGAAGGAAATTCTCAAAGTCCCCGACAACATTCCGCAGGAGCTGCTGGACAAGGCGCGCTGCGTGATCGTGATGCCATCGGTGCTCAAAGCAGCGTTCGTTGTGGGAGGCAGTTACGGACGCGGGACGATGGTCTGCCGCACGGGCAATGATTTTTCCGGTCCGTGGGGTGCACCGGCGATGTATGCGCTGGAAGGCGGCAGCATCGGCTTGCAGATTGGCGGGGAAGCAACTGACTTCGTTCTTCTGGTCATGAACGACCGCGGGGCGGACAGCCTCTTGCACAGCAAGGTGAAGCTTGGCGCGGATGCATCGGTCGCGGCGGGGCCAGTAGGACGCACTGCGGCGGCGGACACGGACGCCTATATGCGATCCGAGATTCTGAGTTACTCACGTGCACGAGGGGTGTTCGCGGGAATCTCTCTCGAAGGCTCAACGCTACGCCCGGACAATGACGCCAACCGCAACCTCTACGGACATTCCGTGACTGCGTCTCAGATCATAAAAGAATCGGAGGTCCGGGCTCCAGCAGTGGCGAAGGATCTGATCGCGCAGTTGCAAAAGACATCCCCGAAGCTAAAGGCCTCCTAGTTCTCACCGGGCGCGGGCGGAGCTCCAGCTTCGCCATCTTCTCCTTCGCATTCGCAGTACGCGCTGGGGAGGATGCACGGCGCACCACGAAATGAGATCGGAGATAGCGTCAGGCCGGCTGGTGCAATTTCTTCTTGGAGGAGCCTTTTTTGAGATACAGGGCGTGATCGGCGGCGGCGAGCAGCTCATCGATGGTCTTGCCATCGTGCGGGTAGACCGCTGTGCCGGTACTGACGGTGACGGGCGGCTCGTCGCCATCGGTGCTCAGGCGCTCGGCAATTCGATTGGCAACACGAAGGGCGTCAGGGGACTCCGTTTCAGGGAGAACCAGCACGAATTCGTCGCCTCCGTAACGCGCAGCGGTGTCCATGGCGCGGCAATGAATGCGAAGAATGTTTGCCAGGCGGCAGATGGCTTCGGTTCCCACGAGATGACCGTAGGTGTCATTGATCATCTTGAGCCCGTCCATATCGAGGAGCACGACGGCAAAGGGGCGCCCGGCGCGATCGTAGCGCTTGATTTCCGAGTCGAGAGCGTCGAGAAGCCGCCGGTAGTTGGCAAGCCCGGTGAGCGGATCGGTGACCGCCAATTGGCGCACGTATTCGTCGGCACGCTTGTGTTCGGTAAATTCGGCGGCAAGCGTCATGGCCGTAACGGCCATGATGCCAATGAAGGCTTGCAAGAGAAGCAGAGAAGTGTTTTGAGACTCTCCTCCAAATGGGCCAAACCCGTGCGACGTGCCCCAAGTGGCAATCGCCGCCAACAAGAAAATGGCGGTGGCCGTCTTACGGCGGCCAAACCGGAACGCCGCCCAAATCAAAAAAGGAGTGCAAAGGTATTCCAAAGGATAGTTCTTCAGCGAGGCATGAAAACGGCCGCCGAAGACGAACCAACCGGTGAAAAAAAGTCCGAGGAATAAGACAGCCAGCTCGATCAGCTGCTTACGGGTCCAACGCGGGCGGGGATTCTCCCACCAGAGGATCAGTAAGGGAGTGACAACCACCGCGCCGACGGCGTCCCCGAGCCACCACGTTGACCAGATGGAGCCGTAGATAGTCCAACCCGCGAATCCGGCCAATGCCAGGGCGGTGACGCCGATAGTCGCGCAGACGGCGGGGCTGACCACGCCGGCAAGGAAGGCAAATTTGAAAACGTCCTGCGCCCGTTCAAAGGCTTTCCGGCCGGCGGCAAAGCGAGTGACCAGGTAGCAACCGACCACACCTTCGAGGGTATTTCCCGTAGAAATGCCGAGCGAGGTGGCGACGGAACCGGCGGTGGTCCAGTTTACGAGGAACGCCCCGGCCAGAATGGCGGGCCACACGCGATAGCCGAGGATGAGGAAGGCGGCGAGCGCGATGCCGGTGCATGGCCAAACGGCGGTGGCACTGGCATTCACAAACGCCAGTTTTAGCCCAAGCTTGCCAGCCGCGAAGTACACCGCGGCCAAGACCGCAAGAGCGGCTAGATCTTTTAGAAGTCGCGAACGGACCATATTCGGCTCATCGATTCGCCAGGGCTGTGCGCTAACCGTGAGTCAGACGGAGGTCGTGCTCTGGCCACACTTCATCCCAATTCGGGACAGCTCTGACGACACTGCCTAACTATCTATTCTACAAAGGCTTCCAGGGAGGGACAAGAGGACGCAAGTCATTTTGTCATATCGATTAAGGGGGATAGAAAGCAGCTTGATATTTCATTTTCAGGTTAATGGCACCAAGCCTGGGAGGCTGTTTCGCCCGGGCATTCATTGGAATGACCATCAGGGCCGGATTCCGGTGCCGATAACGATTTCGAGGGGCATGTTCAATTCCTTGCCGCTCCAGAATTTCTTGAGCGCGGCCAGAATTTCGGCTTTGGCCTGATCCTTTTTCTCGGGGGTGAGTTGGTCGATGAGCGGGCGGAAGGGCGCGGCGACTTCGGTGAACTGCTCCCAGTATTCTTCCACGGACGATGCCCAACGCCCGGCGACGATGCGGTCTTCCTCATGAACATTGCTGAAACCAGCCGCTTCCAGCGCGCGGCGGAGGCGGTCGCGGTCGCCGAACATGAAAAGACTCGGCGCATCGGGATCGGGGGGAGGAGGAGGCACGGGAACGTGTTTCAGGACGATGCCTGCCGTGGTGGTGAAGAAGGGTTGGCCCTTTTTTCCCCAGGCAACGAACACAGCCCGGCCGAGGGGCTTCAGCACACGGAAGCATTCGCACAACGCTTTGGGGAGGTCTGGAAAAAACATGACGCCGAAGCGGCAGGTGAGAACATCGTAGGATTTGTCCGCAAAGGGGAGCGACTCCGCGTTGGCTTCGCGGAAGTCGATGTTGGTGAGGCCTTTCTTGCGAGCGAGTTCTTCGGCGAGCGACATCATGCCCGGGCCGAGATCGGTCGCGGTCACGCGGCCGGAGGCAGCAACTTCCCTTGCGATGGAGAGCGCGGGGTCGCCGACGCCGCTGGCGAGATCGAGGACGCGCATCCCGGGGCGAAGACGGGCGGCCTCGACAATGGCCTCGGTGGCGCCATGCGTGAACGTGGCGATTTGGGCGTGCCATTTGCGCCAGGCGGCAACGGTCCTATCGCCGGTCCACTCCTGGTGAAGGTGCTCGCGGAACTTTTGGATCTTGGCGGGATCGGGCGTGCTCATCAGTGACCTCTACAGCAGGGAAGTGTATCAGTGTGATCGAGAGCGCGTCAGCGTTTCCAGAATTTCATGACAGCGGAGTAGTCGAGGTCTTCCTTGGACGCGCCTTTGACGTAGTTGTAGGTTTCCCGGGCGGCGGCGGTGGCGGGCAAAGCGACGCCGAGCTGATTGGCGAGGTCGAGCGCGAGGCCGAGATCCTTGTGCATCAGCCGCAGCGGGAAGCTCGGGAGGTATTCGCCTTTGAGCAGATTCGGCGCCTTGACATCCAGGACACCGGAGCGGGCCATGCTGGATTCGAGGACTTCGACGAGCTTTTCGCCCTGAAGTCCTGCGCGGGTGACCAGAGCGAGAGCTTCGGCGAGGGCATCGACCTGAAGCGCGAGGATCAGGTTCATCGCGAGCTTGATGGTTTGACCGGCGCCGTGGGGCCCGAGGTGAAACCATTTCTTGCCCATCACGCTGAGGATAGGCTCGGCGTCTTTCAGTGTCGCCGCGTCGCCGCCAACCATGAAAATCAACTCACCTTTCTTGGCGCCCCAGTCACCGCCGGTCACGGGCGCGTCGAGAAAACGCACGCCGCGTTCGGCGCAGGCGGCGGCAATTTTACGGGCAAGGGCGGGAGAAATTGTGCTGGAATCGATGTAGGTGCTGCCGCGCTGGAGCGCCTGCATGGCGCCGCTGGATCCCCAGAGAATTTCTTCGAGGGCGGGGGGATCGCTGACCATGGTGAGGAGAAAACCGGAAACAGCAGCGACTTCCTGCGGGGATTTGGCGAGCTTGGCGCCGGCCGCGACGAGTTCCTCGGCGCGCGAGGCGGTGCGGTTCCAGACCGTAAGAGAGTAGCCGGCCTTGATGAGATTCATGCCCATGGGGCGACCCATCAGGCCGAGACCAATGAGTCCAATTTTTTGGGGGAGTGCGGCGGATTCCAAAGAAGGCCTCCTTGAAAGCGACGCGCGTGAAGCGCGTGGGTGTTGCCGGTGAAAAGAAGAGACGATTGTAGCCGAATTGCAAGATGGAAGCAGCGAAGAGGAGAGAGTACAGCTGAGGGGATCAGGCCGCAGAGGACGAGAGGGTCAGACGCGGGAGGGAGATTTCTGCAGGGGTGCCAGCCATTTGTCGAGTTCCCGCTGGAGCAATTTGAAATCGATGGGTTTTGAAATGCAGGCGTTGCAGCCGGACTGCAAGAACCGTTGTTGTTCGGTCACCAATGCGTGGGCGGTTACCGCGATGACGGGGATACCAGAGAATCCCGGCTGCCGGCGCATCCAAGCGGCGAGGGAAAGTCCGTCTTCATTGCCGAGCTGGACGTCCAGCAAGACGGCGTCGGGTTGCTGGCCTTGGAGCAAGCGCCGCGCGCCACCCAGATCTTCCGCACTGAGAACTACATAATCTTGCGCTTCGAGCCAATCACAAAGCAGCTCTCGATTGATGGCGTTGTCTTCGACAACGAGGATGCGATGCATCACACCTTCTCCGCCGGATCCAAGGAAACCACCCGGCTGAGCTGCTTGATGAGTGCTTCTTGCCACGGTTCTTGTTTGCGCAGCAGGGATTCGGCGTTAGCGCGAAGAAATCTTTGCTCTTCCGGGGTCAAATCCTTGCTGGTGAGGATGAAGACAGGAAGATCGGCGGTGCGAGGGCTGGCGCGCCATTCGCCGAGGAGTTCGAAACCGCTAGCTCCAGGCAATACCAAATCGAGGATTACGAGTTCGGGTTTGTTCGCGGCGATCTGGGCGCGGGCTTGCGCGCCATCCGAAGCCGTGGCGACGGCGTAACCCTGTACGGTCAGCATTTCAACGATGAACTCGCGGGTTGCGGTGTCATCTTCGACGACCAGGATGGGGCGCGTTCGCTTCGAGGACGGGCGAATGCTGGCGCGACGTTGAAGTGCAGCCAGAAGAGTGGCCTTATCCACCGGTTTGACGAGATATTCGTCGGCACCCAGGAGAGTTCCCATGCCGGGTTGATCGACCATGGAGACAACGATCAAGGGAATATGTGAAGTGCGAGGGTCACGCTTCAACTGCGACAAAACTTCCCAGCCGTTTTTCGGCTTCATGACGATATCCAAAGTGATGGCGCCGGGCTGGAATTGCACGGCCAGCTCCAAAGCGTTTTGCGGCTCTTGACACACCAGCGATTCATAGCCGGCCGACATCAATTGCGTTTGAATGAGTTGCGCGGCGGCGCGATCGTCTTCAATGACCAGAACGCGCAGCAAGCGGACGCGCGTCCCGGCCGGCGGTGGCGGATGGGGAAGCGCATCTTGAATCGCCACAGCAACGGGAAGAGAGAAATAGAAACAACTTCCCTTGCCTACTTCGCTGTCCAAAGTGAGCTCACCGCCGTGCAATTCGACCAGGCGATGGGTGATGGCAAGGCCGAGGCCGGTACCCTCGGTTTTCTTGCCCAATTCATGAAGGCGATAGAAGGCTTCGAAGATGCGTTGCTGTTCGGCGGGAGGGATGCCTGGCCCGTTGTCGCGCACTTCGACGCGAACGCGGCCGCCGGCCAAGTGCGCGCCGAGTTCGATGCTGCCACCTTTTGGAGTGAACTTGATAGCGTTGCCGAGGAGGTTCATCAGCACTTGCTTGAACCTGAGGGAATCGGCGCTGACGACTAAGCCGGGTTGGGACTTTTTCGATAAGGACTGTGATTTCTTGTCCGCCAGCGGCCGCATGACGCTGAGGACTTCGCCAAAAATGGCTTCCACGCGCAGGCTTTCGTTGGTCAATTCCATGCGGCCAGCTTCGATCTTGGACAAATCCAGAATGTCACTGATGAGCGTGAGGAGATGCTTGCCGCCGGTGTGAATGTGCTCGACATAGCGGCGCTGGCGATCGTTGAGCGGGCCGTAGGATTCGTCGGCGAGCAGATCGGAAAAGCCGAGGACGGCGTTGAGCGGCGTGCGCAGCTCATGACTCATGGTGGAAAGGAATTGGTCCTTGAACCGGCTGCCGCGCTCGGCTTCTTCTTTCGCGCGGAGTAGTTCCTGATTGGTGGCCTCGAGGCGGCGGTTGGCTTCCTGTACTTCCGCCGCGCGCTGGTAGATTTCCACTTCCATTTGGCCCGCGTGGGTGCGCAGCTCTTCGGTAATTTTTTCCTGCGCGAGTTCTTGGTGTTTGAGGCGAATGAATTTCGTGACATCCTCGACGCGGTGGATGGTGTAGAGGACTTCTCCGGTCGGCCCTAGGACGGGGGAATTGACCGGGCTCCAATATCTCTCCTCAAAGCCGCCGCCTTCCGATTCCGGCTTGCGGATGTCGTACTTCTGCACGGCCATGGTGTCGGAAGTTTTATCTTGGAGCACGCGCTGCAGGGAGGTGCGCAGGTTGCGGACGCCGGTGGCCGAAGGATCATTGGGATTGTCCGGGAAGACCTCAAAGACGCCGCGGCCCAAGATATCTTCGCGGTTCGTCATGGTTGCCTGGAGGTACGCGTCGGTAACGGCCTTAATGGTGAAGTCTGGCGCGAGAACAAGATACAGCCCGGGCGTTGATTGAAATAACGCCTGGAAATCGGGCGGCGCAGAGCGTAGGGATGAGCTTGTCATGAAGTGTTCCTAGAAGAGATCACTCAACAAGTAGATTAGCGTTACCTTGTGCGGAGGACAATGATCCTCCACTCCTTACTGAGCTTACTTATAACGGGTAGGGCAGCTGAGGTTTGCTAGGGGCTCGACGGCGTTAGTCAGGCGGTCTTGGGACGGTGGGGGAAGGGGAGGATGGCGGAGGCGCCGCCCGCCGAAGCGGTAGCGGCGGCACTGAGAGGCTTGTCGCCAGGCTTGGACGCAACTTGAGCTTCGGCAGCAGATTTGGGAGCGGCGGTAGCGGCGACGCCGTTTGCGGAAGCGCCGGAGTCGGGTTTTTCTTCGATGCGCACTAGATACTGGTAAGGGATTTCCCAGCGGAAGTGCTTGTGCTGTCCGCGCTGCTCGAAGCTCTGTTCAAGGAAGATGGAACGGCCGGAATCGGCGACGAAAGTGCCCGAGGCGGGCAGAAGGATATCGCCGGCGCGATATTGCACCTCCACGCGACGCCCGAGAAAAGAGGAGTAGCGAGCCATCCTGCACCCAGTTTCGGCGCGGGGTAGTTACAGGGTCAATAGTACGGAAGGACCCCCTACCGAGGATTGTGGAAAAGTGGGAGGAACTCGTAAGCATATGGAAAAAGCAGCCGAGAAAAGACGCAATGCAGTGGCCGCGGAGACCTCCTGCAGGCGCGCGGGTGAATGCGAATTGCTTGACATTTTGCAGGGAGAGACTATTGTCGGCGTTCTGGGATTCGATTTGGATAGTTGAAAAGGTGTGCCAGCATGCCGGAAGTGAACGAAACAGTGGTTGCGGGGCTGACAGGGTATTACGAATATATTGCGGCGCAGTTGCACAAGTGGGTGGACCCGCTTTCCAACGAACAGTTCTGGCGCAAGCCGTATCCTTACGGAAACAGCGTTGGACACCTGGTGCTGCACATGACCGGCAATCTGAACTACTACATCGGAGCTCGCGTTGCCGGGACCGGATACGTGCGCGACCGCGACCGGGAGTTTACGGACGGGCAGCCACCGCGGAAGGACGAAGCGCTGGGGGCGTTTGACCGCACGATGGCAATGGTGGCGGCGACGATTCGAAAGCAGAGCGCGGCAGACTGGGGTAGGGCATACACGGCCGAACGGGAACCGGAAGCTGCGGATCGCTTCCAAATTTTCGTGCGTTGTGCGGGGCATGCTTATCATCATGTAGGGCAGATCGTTTACCTGAGCCGAGAGTTGGCGAGAACTTAAGGCCGGGAAGCAGCGCCGGCGCGGTGCAGAGTGGGCATCGCCAGGGCGAGAAGTGAAACGCGAGTGGTCGAACAGAGGCAACTAACGAAGGGCAAAGCT
>Ga0137412_10000689_pt1 | contig 24731 bp, 20 predicted proteins | sample CZODoug2_1_16fun_FD_122160 | JGI IMG/M metagenome (GOLD analysis project Ga0137412, IMG submission 122160) | Vadose zone soil fungal communities from Angelo Coast Range Reserve, California, USA - CZODoug2_1_16fungal (Hybrid Assembly) | ecosystem: Environmental > Terrestrial > Soil > Vadose zone... | reverse complement strand
TTCTGGTCTGGGTCTTCACAGCCGCCAGACTCATCGACGTAGCATATGTGCATCACGTCACAATAACGCTAAGGCCGCCCCAGAGGGACGGCCTTAGGATGTGGCGTTCGGGCAAAGCCCTAGGCGCCAATAGAAGGTTTCTTAGACAAGTGAAGCACAGAGCGTACTCAAGTTCAAGCCAGTGACATCGTTCCAAACCAGCTCCAGCTTCGTTGGATGTTCTCCCGTCGGGCAGGAGTAGCCGCCAGGGTAGGCAACGGAGGCCTTTGGTGTCGGTGACCTGGGTTACGGTCGGCGTCTGTCCGGAGACCGGTTGTGGCTGGATGTGCCGTATGCGGAGAAGGATGAGGCGAAAGGCGCGGACGCACGGTGGGACAACGCCGCGCGACGCTGGTACGCCCCGCGGGCAGGAATGACGGCGCTGAAGCAGTGGGTCGCGTTGCCGGCGGTGCCTGATCTGTTGCCGGGCGAGGATCGCGGCTCGGTAGCGGGCTGTTCGTCGACCTGGTGCCGAGCTCGTGCTGGTTCACCAATGTCCGGTCCTGCGTGGAACAGCGTGATTGGGAGCGGCTGCGAGGGATGGTCTTCGGCCGGGCCGGTGAGTGCTGCGAGGCGTGCCATGCAGCCCGCGACCCGGATCGCAAGGTGTGGATGGAGGCGCACGAGCGGTGGGCCTACGACGATGCCCAGCAGATGCAGACGCTGCGCCGGTTGATCTGCCTGTGCACCTCCTGCCACCGTGCGACGCATTTCGGCCTGGCGCAGGTTCGCGGCCAAGACGACGAGGCGCTGGCACACCTGATGCAGGTCAATCGATGGACTCAGCGGCAGGCGCAGTCGCATGTCGACGACGCGCTCGCGCTGTGGCGTCGGCGGTCGGCAATCGATTGGCGCCTGGATTTCACTGTGCTGACCGGCGCGGGCATCCGGCTCAACCCGCCACCGGCCGCATCCGACCGCCGTAGTGTCGCCGCCTCGATTGCGAGCGAGGTCCGACCGGTGGAGCAACCGGCCCGGCGCGGCTTGTTCCGGCGCCGCCGCGCCGGCTAACGGATGAATTCCAGGTCCGGCAGCTTGTCGGTGGTCGGTGGGACGCTGCGGCGGTATCGGCGGCGCGCTGCTTGACCACGTCGGCGAGGTCGTGCTCGTCGACGATCGGCCGATCGAGGTCGGCCTGGGCTTGCTCCGCTTCATGCGCGGCTAGCCATTCCTCGGCCGTGACGGTGGGTTCCTCGCGGCCGTCGCCGGCCCGCCGGCTCGATAGTTCGGCCTTTGCCCGGTCGGCGGCGGCGCGAGTGCCGGCGGTGTGGGCGAGCCAATGTGCCCGCGCGTCGTCGACCTGGCGCAACGCTTCGACTTGGTCGTCGAGCGTTTCGGCAAGGGCGGCCGCCTCGTTGGCTTCTCGCCGTAGTCGTTCGCCCTGCTCGGCGTCCCTGCTGGCCGCGGGTGCGGCCGAGTCGCTGACTGTCGCTTCGCTGACTTCCCTCGCTTGAAATATCGCTCACTGATAATGAGTTAGAGAACTGACTCACTCATTTATTCTAGGGAGCTCCGGCTATGACCGGTGTGGTCACTGCAGAACCAGTCCTCGGCACCCCACGAGGCAAAGCCGTACTTGTGTTGCTACTTGCGATCGGATTCCTCGATTTCGTCGATGCATCGATCGTCAACGTCGCTCTTCCGTCGATCCGAAGGGATCTTGGGTTCAGCGTGCAGAACCTGCAATGGGTGCTGAGCGCCTACCTGCTCACCTATGGCGGCTTCATGCTGTTGGGCGGACGCTTGGCGGATCTGATCGGCCGTCGGCGTCTGGTCGTCACTGGAACACTGCTGTTCTTCGCCAGCTCGATCTCGGGCGGTGTTGCCCAGAATTCCGGCACCCTGGTGGGATCGCGACTTGCTCAGGGCGTCGGCGCGGCGATGATGCTGCCGGCGGCGCTCTCGATCCTCACGACGACGTTCAGTCATCCGCTCGACCGGGCGAAGGCGCTCGGCGCCTGGGGCGCCCTCGCCGGGCTGGGGTCGGCCGCAGGCGCGCTGCTGGGTGGTGTCTTGTCGGACTACCTGAACTGGCGGTGGGTGTTCTTCGTGAATCCACCGGTCTGCTTGATCGTCTTGTTCGCGATCTTCAAGCTGCTGCCTGCTGATCAACCTCGACTCCGCGGACGCATCGACGCCATCGGCGCAGTCCTGGTGACGGTGGCGATGCTGGTGCTCGTGTATACGATCGTCGAGGCACCGGAGAAGGGCTGGGGCGCTGGCCGGACCATCGGTGGCCTCATCGTGGCCGGCGCGCTACTCGGCGTCTTCGCGGTCGTTGAGGCAAACCAGCAGGAGCCGCTATTCCCGTTCTCCATCTTCAAGATCAAGGGCCTCGGGGAAGCGGACCTCACCATGGTGGTCGCCATGGGAGGTTTCTATTCGATGTTCTTCTTCCTCACGCTGTACATGCAGAACGTGCTGGGCTTCTCCCAGATCAAAGCCGGGCTGGTCTATCTGCCGTCGACATTCGGGGTGGCAATCGCCGCGGGCATCGGATCGAAGGTGATGCTCAAGACGGGGACGCGGCCGATCATCGTGCTGGGCGCGCTTCTCGGGGCGGGCGGCATTCTGTGGCTGTCGTTCATCCCGGTACACGGAACCTGGCTCGGGAACATATTCGCCCCATTGGAGATCATGTCGCTGGGTCTGGGTTTGGTCTTCCTCGGCGTCACGACCACAGCCCAGGCCGGCGTGCCCGAACGTCAAGCCGGGCAGGCCGCGTCGATGATCAACGCATCGACCTGGCTGGGCGGCGCACTGGGGATAGCGGTCTTCTCAGCACTCGCCACCTCTCGGTCCAGCCACCGCATTGCCGCCGGTGTCTCGCAGCCGGCAGCACTCACCAGCGGGTTCCGGGTTGCGCTGCTGGCGGCGGCGATCGCACTGCTGGTGGCGGCACTGATCGCATTCCGTTCTCGCAATGCCACCGCCACCGACATGGCCGGTCCCGAAACCGCGGCAGCTACCCCACCGGTTGCCGTGCGCTGAGTTGGCGACTCACCTCAGACGAGCTCGTCGATCCACCGGTCGAGGCGGCGCACCTCTGCACGCAGCAGGGGTGCGTCGCCAAACGTGTTGGCCAGCAGGGCCGCGCCTTGGATCCCCGAGAACAGATGTACGGCCAGGCCGCGGGGATCGCGGAGCCGCAGTGCCCGGAATTGACCTTCAGCCCAATCCAGGACCATCGCGAGAAGTTCTTGCGCGTGGGCGGCCAGTGCGTCATGACCTTTGTTGAGCTCACAGGACAACCCGCCGAGCGGGCAGCCGTCCGCAGCTACAGACTCGGCCTGCGAGGTCCACAGCTCCGCCAGCCCCTTCAGCCGCGCCTGCGGCGTACGCCGCTCCTCCAGGCGACCAAGCCCATCGCGCAGGACCCCCCTCCACTGTTCGATGACAGCGTTAACCAGATCCTCACGCGTCTTGTAGTAGTAGTAGACATTGCCGAGGGGGACGTCGGCCGCCGCTGCGACGTCTGCCAGCGTGGTTCGCTGCACACCGCGACGGTGCATCAGTTCGGCCGCGCTGGCGACGAGTCGCTCGCGCTTGCCGCCACGCTGGAAGTTAGTCATCTCACCCGCATGGTATGACCATGCGTTCGCGGACGCTCCGAAGACGGTCATCCGGCGACCCGATCGCGGATTCCTAGATCAGGTCCTCCCCCGAGGCGACGGAGTCTGTTGACACGATGCCGCACGGAGTGAGCTCACTAACTTAGAGTTTCTGCCGCCTGCCCCAGTCAGTGACATCTGTGGACAGATGTTCGATTGCCAGATTGTTGATCATGGCTCTGACCTGCGGTTTCATGGGTGGAGCTGAGGGGACTCGAACCCCTGACCCCCACACTGCCAGTGTGGTGCGCTACCAGCTGCGCCACAGCCCCATGCGTCCAACGCCGGCCCAGCTTACAGGTCCACCAGGTCCGCCGGGACGCTGGCCCTGCGACCGACCGTAGCAACCGTAGAGCCGCAGGTCAGGGGCTGCGCGCCGAGCTCTGCAGCCCGGCGCGCAGCCCCGATCTCAGCGGGCGACGATGCCCTCGCCGCCGACGGCGCCCGGCACCGTGACCGACCCGATCCGGGTCAGCGATCCGTCGCCGCCGACCTGGAACTCATCGACTATCCCGGCCGCTCCGGCCTGCACGTACAGGTACCGACCGTCGGCTGTGGCCGCGGCATCCACCGTGCCGCCGTCGGTCGCGGTCACTCCGCTCCCGTGCAGCGCCCCATCAGGAGCGACCCGGTACCCGCTCACCGTGCCGCTGCCCGCATTGGACGCATAGACGTGGTCCCCAATCGCGGTGATCCAGCACGTCGCCTGCTGCCCGGTCGCAACCGCATCCAGCTGCCTCAGCGAGTCGTCGCGACGCAACGTGAACGTCGCCACCGAGTTCGCCGCCTCGGCCACGATCAGATGTCCGGCCGGATCGAAGGATACGGCGAAGGGCACCGTGCCTGGCAAGGATGTCACGACCGCCCGCGACGGCCGACCAAAGGTAATCCGGAATACGTCGATGCTGCTGCCATTTGCCTTTGTGGTCACGATCAGCCGCGAGCCGTCCGGGCTGAATGCGACCTGCCCCGGCGTATTCGTGAATTGTGGCGTCGCGGTCGGATCCAGGCCGAGTGAACGATGCCACGACGGGATCAGTACGAGCCGGTCGCCGAAGCGCAGATAACCCTGAATGGAGCCGCCATCGAGGCCGTTGAGCACATAAACGACATTGCCGCGCACGGCAATGCTAACCGGAAAGTTACCGCCCGACGAAATGACCTGTTGCCGGTCCAACCTGTCGCCATGCACCGAAAATGCGGTAATCGTGTTGCTGCCGGCGTTCACCGCAAACAATGCGCCGCGATCGTATGCGAGCGAGCCTTGCGACGCGAGATGGTCGACGACCGATCCATCCAGAATGCCGCCGCGGCCGCCGGTTGGGTAACTGCCCGCTTTCGACAGCGTGCCGTCGCGGCCCCTGTCATACGCAATAATTGTGTTGCCGTCGGGATTGTCGGTCTGCACGAATACCGCCCGGGTGTGGTGTTCCGCGGCGTATGCCGGACTGACGGCGATAAAGCTGATCGCGGCCGCGCTGGCGAAGCCGGCGCTGCAGAGCCGGGCAATTGCCTTCACTGGATTCTCCTAGGGCGCTGGGATAATGGGAGTTCGCCCCACACAGTTGCCGCCCGCGACCCTCTGCGCGACGAATGTCGGCAGCGGTATTTCTTTCGTAAGAATTAATCGCCGGGTATTTCAGACAACGGCCGATTCAACCGTCAAAGTCCCGCTGTCGGCGTCCAGTGTGGCCGACGTTCCCAATGGCACCGTGAGCTGCCCCGGGCCATGCCCGATCGGCAGCCCGGCCAGCAGCGGCACGCCCAGCCGGCCGAGCCGGTCGGTCAGCACCTCATCGACCGGTGCGTTTCCGGCGCAGTTCGTCAACTGGCCGACCGCGACGCCCGCGATGCCCTGCAGCGCGCCGGATCGCAGTAGCTGGGTCAGCATCCGGTCGATCCGGTACGGCGCCTCGTCAACATCCTCGATCAGCACCACCGCACCCTCGAGCGACGGCAGCCCGGCACCCACCGACGCCGCCAACAGGCTTAGGTTGCCGCCGAGCAATGGGCCGGTGCCCACCCCGGCGACCAGCGCGGTACCGCCCGGCTCCTCGGCCACGGCGGTCACCCTCACCGGCGCGGTCGAGGTCAGCGCCGCGTGCAGCGACTCCACGCCGGTAGGCCCCAGCCGGGCGGCATCGGAGGAAATCCCCGGCCCGTAAAGGCTCGCGATCCCAGCATCCCGCCACGCGGCCAGGTGCAACGCGGTGATGTCGCTGAAGCCGACCAGCAACTTCGGGTCGGTCTTCAACAATGTCCAGTCGAGGTCGTCCACGATCCGCTGCGTGCCGTACCCGCCCCGGGTCGTCAATATCGCGCGAATTCCCGGATCACGCAGCGCCGCGTCCAGATCGGCCCGCCGGTCGGCATCGCGGCCGGCCAGATATCCGGACTGCGCCAGCGCGTGCTTTCCGAGCTCGGACACCAATCCCCACGAACGCAGCAGCTCCTTGCCCTGATGTAGCCGCTCGGTGTCGACCGGACCGGCCGGTGAGACGATCGCGACCCGGTCGCCTGGTCGCAGGGCCGGCGCGCGCAGCGTCACCTGGTGCGCCGCTTGAGCTGCTGCCCGCGGCCAAGGTAGACCAACACCGCGATTGCCACGATCACGATGACCAGGATGACAATCCAGGTATTGCTGCCCTTGCCGCCCGACTTCCCGGCGCTGACATTGCCGTGCCCGGCCTTGATGGCGGCCTTCAAAGTCGCCACGGTAGGCGGATTCCCGTTCGACTCCTTGACGTCCTCGCCCTTGATCCGGACCGTCGGCGTACCGGTCACATTTCCCTTGGACGCACTATCGGTAATGCTCGAGACCCAGGACTTGTACGTATTCTTGTTGACGCATTGGGTCAACGCCGGATCCTTTGCGCCGGCCTGTTTACCGTATGAAATGAGTTGTTTGCTCGATAGGCCGGCAGTGTTTTCTGCCGGTTGATGTGCATAGAGAAGGTCGTGCATCTTCTTCCACGCAGCGGCATTCGGCATACACGCCGCCGCGCCGGCGGCTCGGGTCGAATACCCTGCGGGGCTGCTGTTTGCGTCGAGGAATCCCAGGCTGTGATAGCGGAAATTCGCCGTACCCGCCTTCGCCAACGCGGTAATAGTTGCACCGTCGGACTTCTCGAAGTCACCGCAGATCGGGCAAATGTAGTCCTCGTACAGATCGACCGTGACCTTGGCCTTCGGGCTGCCGTAAAGGACCCCGTCGTCGGACGCGTACGACGGCGCCGCGGCGGATGCGGAGCCGGTGTTGGCGCGGTGTGACTGCACGCCGATACCGATGAAACCGATGCCGATGAGCACGACCGCGGCAAATGCCGACATCATCACGAGCCGCTGGCGTCCCTCGCGGTGCCGCTGCCGCTCCAGCTCGGCCAGCCGGCGTTGCGCTTCCTTTGTGCGGCGCGGCCCGACCCGGGCGGTGACCGGATCGGTCTTGCCACCCGACCGTACCCAGTTGTCCACCGCGTACTTCGTCACCGACCAGACAATCAAATAGACCGCGGCGATCAACAATCCGGCATCGCGGAGGATATCCCACGTATAGCTGGTGTTTTGCCCGGCGGCGAGCTTTCCGCCGCCGCCGAAACAACCGCACTCGATTTCCAGGCCGCGGGCCGAGGCCTGCATGATGCCGATGAGAAACCCGACGAGAAACACAGATAGCGCGATCGCGACGAGTCTGGTGGCTATGCCGAAGAGAATCAGCGCGCCGGCGGTGATCTCCAGATACGGCAGGCCGTACCCGGTCGCCTTGTCCATCCACTCGGGCAGCACCTGGTAGGCCCTGGTGGCCCGGACGAACGCGGCCGGGTCGCCGACCTTCTGGGCGCCGGCGATGATGAAGACCACGCCCAAGAGCACCCGGAGCGCCGTACCCAGCCAGGGCCGGATCAGCCCGGGCCAGCGCTCGGCCGCCGGCTCGGGGGCCGGCGTCGCGGCCGGGGCCTTCTTCTTCACCGCACCGGCCATGACGGCGTCACTCCTTCTCGGTGCCGACCAGCGGCAGATCGTGGCTGATATCGGATGGGCTCACGCCGCTCGTATAGAACACGCGGTCCATGTCGTCGGCACCATAGAGCAGTACCTCGGCCGAATGTTGCTGCCCGTGATCGGAGGCCAGCGGTACGCCGGCGAGCTGCTGCGCCGTTTTCACCTGCGCCTGGCTGCCGGTCAGCCCGATGAACTTCACCGGCAGCTCTTCATCGAAATGACCGAGCCAGCCAGCAATGACCGCCGGGGTGTCGCGCGCCGGATCGGTGGTCACGAACACCACCCTGGTGTCCTTGCCTACCTTCGCCGACACCTGCGACAGCGCCACGCCGAAGGTCGCCATCGTCGTCGGGCAGATGTCCGGGCAGTGCGTATAGCCGAAGTAGACCAGCGTGGGGTGCCCCTTGGTCTGGGCGCCGAAGTTGTAGGACTTGCCGGCGGTGTCGGTCAGCGTGAAGTTCGGCCGCGGCCGCGGGGTCGGGAACGACTGGCCCCGGTACGTACCGGCGGAGGTGGGGGAGACCGATGCCGGCGCGCCCGTGTCCTTGCTCGAGGCGGACGAGCAGCCGGCAACCACCGCTAGTACGGCGGCCGCGGCGGTCAGGCTCATCCGGCGGTGGATCATGCGCGTCAGTCTCCCGTATGTCGATCGCCGCCCGGCAGCCAGCGCCGGGCGGCCCTGCCGGGGTAGTCGCCCCAGCCAAACACGTGGTTCCAGCGGGCAGGCGCGCGGCGCTCAGATTTCAGTCAATTCACAGCTTCACCGCGCCGCCGGACGTGAATCACACCAACGAAATACCCGATCCTCGCCAACACCCGACGGCGAGCCCCTAGCCTCGTCTGCGATGATCGACGCCGCCGTCAAAGTGACCAGAGCATGACCTCGATTGAACGTGGGAGTGAACAACCACAACCTCAGGCACCAGCGCTGGTCGCCCAGTCAGGCCGGGTTATGCCGGTCGCGCCAGTCGCCTCGGCCGCCCTAACTGGCACTCTTCCCCGGAGCATTCACCGTGCGCCTGCGCCTCACTCCTAAGGACGAGAGCTTCTACGACCTCTTCACGCAGGCCGCGGACAACCTGGTCGCCGCCGCCGACGTGCTCGGCGAGTTCATCAACCACACGGCCGGTCGGGCGGAGCTCGCCGCCCGGCTTCGCGACTTCGAGCATGCCGGGGACACGACGACCCACCAGATCTTCCGGCAGCTCAACTCCAGCTTCGTCACCCCGTTCGATCGGGAGGACATCTATGCGCTGGCCTCCAACCTCGACGACGTGATGGATTCCATGGAGGCCGCCGCGGACCTGATCGAGCTGACCGGACTGGACACGCTGCCGCCGGAGATGACGCGCCAGGTCGAGCTGCTGCAGGTCGCGACCCGCACCACCGCGGAGGCGATGCCGCGGCTGAAGGCGATGAAGGACCTCGAGGCGTACTGGATCGAGGTCAACCGGATCGAGAACGAGGCCGACAAGCTCTACCGACGCCTGCTGTCGCGGCTCTTCAGCGGCGACTACGACGCGCTGACCGTGATGAAGCTCAAGGAGGTCGCCGACCAGCTCGAGGAGGCCGCCGATGCTCTCGAACACGTCGCGCATGCGGTCGAGACCATCGCGGTCAAAGAGTCGTGAGCCTCGCGACCCTCGCGCTGGTCGTGATCGTCGGCGTGGCCCTCGTATTCGACTACACCAATGGTTTTCACGATGCGGCCAACGCCATCGCCACGTCGGTGTCCACAAAAGCGCTGACTCCGCGGGTCGCGCTGGCCCTGGCGGCGGTGATGAACGTCGTCGGTGCACTGGTTTCCACCAAGATCGCCAAGACGATCGGCTCGGGCATCGTCGACCCACCGGCCGGCAACTCGGGTCTCACCCTCGTATTTGCCGCGCTGGTCGGCGCGATCACCTGGAACCTGATCACGTGGTATTTCGGGCTGCCGTCCTCCTCCTCGCACGCGCTGATCGGCGGACTGATCGGGGCGGCGCTCGCCGGGTCGCACGACGTGAAGTGGTCCGGGGTCCTGGACAAGGTTGTCGTGCCGATGGTTGTGTCGCCACTGATAGGGCTGGCCGCCGGGTACGTCTTTATGATCGCGCTGCTCTGGCTGTTCCGGTCGGTGAATGCGGGCCGGGCCAATCGCGGCTTCCGCCGAGCCCAGATCGCCTCGGCGGCGGCGATGGCGTTCAGCCACGGCACCCAGGACGCGCAGAAGACGATGGGCGTGATTACGTTCGCGCTGTTGTCCTCCGGCCACCTGTCCAGATTTCACGTGCCGTTGTGGGTGATCCTCTCCTCCGCCGCCGCGATCAGCCTCGGTACGTACTCCGGCGGTGCCCGGATCATGCGCACGCTTGGCCGCCGGGTCATCCAGCTCACCCCGGCCGGTGGCTTCGCCGCGCAAACGGTGGCCTCGGGCGTCATGTTGACCTCCGCCTATGCCTATGCCGTACCGGTTTCCACCACCCACGTCATCACCTCTTCGATCATGGGCGTGGGCGCGACCCGACGGTTCTCTGCGGTGCGGTGGGGGGTGGCCGGCAACATTGCCCTGGCCTGGGTGCTCACGCTGCCCGCCGCCGCCTTGGTTGCCGCGATTGTCTACGTGGTGATCCACCCGTTCGTCTGACAATTACTTCGCCAGGCCGGAAATCAGGTTGATCGTCGAGGCGATGATGACCGTGCCCAAAGGAAATGAGATCCAGGCATGGCGAAGTGCGGTACGCCGGATTGCTTTGGTCTCTATATTTGTGTCCGAGACCTGGAACGTCATCCCCAAGGTGAATGACAGATACGCGAAGTCCATATATTGCGGCGGATCGTCCTCGTTGAAATTGATTCCGCCCACTGGGTCAGAGTAGTAGAGCCGCGCATATTTGAGCGTGAACAACGTGTGGACCAGCGTCCACGACAGCACTACCGAGAGAACGGCGAGGCCCGCCTGCTCGTATTTGAGATCGCCGTCCGCGTGGCTGGCTCCGAAAAGCACCACACCGACCGCGACCAGGCTTGCCACGGCCGCACCAACCAGCACGAGATCGGTGGCCTCCCGGCCGGGGTCCTCTTTCCGGGTGTGGGTCGCCGTCGCGCGGGCGTCCAGACCCCAGACGACGTACCAGATCCAGCCGCAGAACGCGGTTGCCAGCACGTCCCAGGCGATCAATGGGGCCGACTTCCGGGCGCCGAGCAGGACGGCGATCGCCCCGCCGACCAGCCCGGCCAACAGTGCCCCCAACAGCTTCGTCCGGGCCGACGGATCGGGCTTGGGGCGGCGCGTCGGCGCCGAGGCGGAAGACGACATGAGCGAGAGCCTCCCATCACTACGGCGTGCCTGCGGTCAGGGGAGCCAGCTGACGTGTCCGTGCAGCAGTGCATACCCGACGAACGACACCGCGTCGATCAGTGTGTGCGCCACGATCAACGGCACCACCCGCTTCGTGCGCTGGAAGAAATAGCCGAAGATCAGGCCCATCACGAAGTTGCCGAGGAATCCGCCGAAGCCCTGGTACAGGTGGTACGACCCGCGCAGCACGCTGCTCGCCACTAGTGCCCGGGACGGTCGCCACCCGATCTGCTGCAGCCGGGTAATGAGATAGCCGACGACGACGATCTCCTCGAGCGCGCCGTTCTGGAACGCGGACAGGATCAGCACGGGATAGCGCCACCAGATCGAGGGCAGATCCTCGGCCACCACCTGCGCGTTGATCCCGAGCGCGTGCGCGGCGATCACCAACCCGAGTCCGGGAATGCCGATCAGGCAGGCCAATCCGGCCCCAAACGCGCCGTCGGGCTTGGGGCGGCTGCGGTCCAGCCCGACAGCGCGCAGCGGAATCCCGCCGCGGACGAGCAGGAAGAGTGCCAGCCCGGCCGGGATGATGCCGGAGAAGATGCCGAGCAGCTGCAGGGAGAGGTCCAGCCACGGCCGCCCAGGTGCTTGGCTGCCATTCAGTACGGCCTGCTGGGAGGCCAGCGGGGTGGGGGCGGTGAGCCGGCCGAGGAGATCATCGAGCGCGTACAGGCCATCCATGCCGAGTGAGACACCGAGTACCAACAGCACCTCGAGCTGCAGGCCGCGGCGGTCGGTACTCGCGACCGTCGCCTCGTCAGTGCTCACGCGCCGTGACTCTATTAGGTCGGGCTGTGCGGCGCGGCCAAGGACTCGTTAGCGTCGCGTGCTATGTGCGCAGGCGTACGAGCTGAAATCCGCCACCCAGCGCAACGGTCAGGCGGCCGAACACTCGGCTCTCATTCGGTGATCTGCCCATAAGAAACAGAGACTCCGTGCTGCTTTGGCGGGTTTACCAACGTGCGAGATAACCCTTTTGGCCTATTGCCGAGGGAACTGAACTGTGTAACGTTTTGTACGGCCTTGGAGCCGGTTTTGGGGGCATAAGGCTCCATTCGACTCGCCATTTGGAGGTACGCATGTCTGAGTCCTGCGCGCCCAAATCCGCCCGCCGCCGTCGTCATCTTCGCCTGGGCGCCGCGGTCGCGGCCGCCGCTCTGATCCCGCTCGGGATCGCCACCGCCGCCAGTGCGACCACCGGCTCCACCTCGCCCAGCATCGCCGGACTCAACCCGGATCGCGGCACCGTGCCCGCCGGTTACCACCCGCAGCAGGACTACCTCGGCTCGCAGATCGCCAAGCACAGTGCGGGAACCAAGGACATCGTGATCAAGCCGGACGCGGTCCAGACGCCCGGCCTGGACGTGAGCGGCTACCAAGGCAATGTCGACTGGGCGACCGTCGCTGCCAATGGCGCCAAATTCGCCTACGTAAAGGCAACGGAGAACACCAACTACCAGAATCCGTACTTCTCCCAGCAATACACCGGTTCCTACAATGCCGGCCTCAAGCACGGGGCGTACCACTTCGCCATTCCCAACGGTCCGAGCGCGGTCGCCCAGGCCGACTACTTCGTCGCCCACGGCGGCGGTTGGTCCCAGGACGGCATGACCCTCCCGCCGATGCTCGACATCGAGTACAACCCGTACGGCGCGACCTGCTACGGCCTGTCGCAGAGTTCGATGGTCAACTGGATCGGCGCGTTCATCAACGAGGTGCACGCCAAGACCACGCGCTGGGCCACGATCTACAGCAACCTGGACTGGTGGACGCAGTGCACCGGAAACTCCGGCGCCTTCACCGGCAACAACCCGCTGTTCGTCGCCCGCTACGCCAGCAGCCCGGGCACGCTGCCCGGCGGGTGGGGCTTCTACACGTTCTGGCAGTTCGCCGACTCCGGCACGTTCCCCGGTGACCAGGATGTCTTCAACGGTGACACCAGCCGGCTGCTCGCCCTCTGCAACGGCTGACCCGCGAAACCTTTAGGCAGCAACGCCGGCGTGACCTGCATCGCGCCGGCGTTGCCGTGCGCCCCGGGAAGTGCAAGAGTCGCATCGGCCGGTTCCGGCGGCGGGCCTGGAGCGAGGTCGCCACCCGTGCAAGGATCAGGGTCTGGACCTTGTGAACCGGTTCGGCACTTGACGACCTGAAGCAAACATTGGGAGCGACGTGAATCCACTTTCCGTGCAGCTATATACGGTCCGCGACCTGATGGCGGAGCCGCGGGCCGTGCTGACCCGCCTCGCCGAGATCGGGTACGGCGCGGTTGAGCCCTACGACATCCTCACCGACCCGACCGGTTTCCGGGCGTTGGTCGATGAGCTCGGGCTCAAGGTTTCCAGCGCCCACGCTCCGGTGCTCGGTGACCAGTCCGAGGCGGTCTTCGCCGCGGCCAAGACCATCGGCACCGACACGGTCATCGTGCCGCACCTGGACCCGGCCCGGTGGGCTGACGCGGACGGGATCGCGAGCATCGCGAAGGACCTCAACGCGGCCGCGGAAAAGGCCGCCGACCAGGGCCTGCGGGTCGGCTACCACAACCACTGGTTCGAGCTGGAGTCCAGTGTGGACGGTCGGCACGGCCTCGAGGTACTGGCCGACCAGGTGAGCGATGACGTGGTCCTCGAGGTCGACACATACTGGGCGCAGGTCGGTGGCGCCGATGTGCCGGCGCTGCTGAAGCGGCTGGGGGACAAGGTCCGCTACTTGCACGTCAAGGACGGCCCGGCCAAGAACCGTGAGGACGCGATGACCGCGGTCGGCGGCGGCGTGATGCCGGTGGCCGAGATCCTGGCCGCCAACCCGGCCGTCGAATGGCATGTCGTCGAACTGGACCGCTGCGACACCGACATGGTGACGGCGCTGGCCGACAGCTACACGTACCTGAGCACCTCGGGTGTCCGATGAGTGGGCCGGTCGGGGTCGCCGTAATCGGTGCCGGTGTCATCTCGGATGCATACCTGAAAAACCTGACGTCGTTCCCGGACGTGAACGTGTTGGGCATCGCCGACATCGACGTGCCGCGCGCCGCGGCCGCCGCGGAAAAGTACGGCGTGCCGCAGTCCGGCGACGTGGCTGCGGTGCTGGCGAATCCGGACGTCGAGCTGGTCGTGAATCTGACGATCCCGGCCGCGCACGTCTCCGTCGCGACCGCGGCGTTGAAGGCCGGAAAGCACATTTACGGCGAGAAGCCACTGACGCTTGAGCGGGATGCCGGTCAGAGCCTGCTGGACCAGGCCGCGGCGGCTGGGCTGCGGATCGGCAACGCTCCCGATACGTTCCTCGGCGCCGGGCTGCAGAGCACGCAGCGGCTGATCGCCTCCGGCGCGATCGGTGAGCCGCTGTCCGCGCTGACCGCGATGCAGAGCCCGGGGCCGGAGAGCTGGCACCCGAGCCCGGAGTTCCTCTTCCAGTACGGAGCCGGCCCGCTGTGGGATATCGGGCCGTACTACCTCACCACGCTGGTGCAGATGTTCGGCGCGGTGGATCGGGTGGCCGCGGCCAGCCGCAAGGGCAAGGCCGAGCGGGTGATCGGCTCCGGGCCCAAGGCCGGTACCCGGTTTGCGGTCGAGGTGCCGACCCACACCACCGCGCTGATCGAGTTCGAGGCCGGCCAAGTGTCGACCACCGTGCTGAGCTTCGACTCGCCGCTGGGGCGGCACGGCTTCGTCGAGATCACCGGGTCGGAGGCGACCCTGCGGGCCCCGGATCCGAACAACTTCGACGGCGTGATCCGGATCCGCAAGCTCGGCGCGGACGCGTGGGAGGAGCTGCCCGCGGAAGGCGCGACGATTGGTCGCGGTCTCGGGGTGCTGGAAATGGCCCGGGCGCTGCGGGCCGGCGTGCCGCACCGGGCCTCCGGCGAGCTGGCGTTCCACGTGGTCGACACGATGAGCGCGATCGGGGAGTCCGGCGAGCGGGGCGAGTTCGTGACCGTTGCCTCGAGCTGTTCGAGCCCGGCGCCGCTGCCCACCGACTGGGACCCGACGGCCGCCACCCTGTAGCCGCGATGACGACCCGGACGCCGGAGCTCAGGCGTCCGGGTCGAACGCACTTCGGGTGCGCTCAAGCGTCGGGGCTGAACCCGCCCCAGCCGTGCCAGCGGTCGATCTCGATCCAGGCGCTGACCCGGCGACCGGCGCGGTCTGGGTACGGGTTGCCGCTGTAGTGGATCGCCAGCCGGTCGATGTCGGCCAGATCCGCGTCGTCGTGCCATTCGGTGATGGCGCCCTGGACGCTGACATGGCTGCCCCAGTTGTCGTTCTGGAAGATCGTGAGCGAGACCCGCGGGTCCTTGCGGAGGTAGGCCAGCCGCTTGCGCTGGTCGCTCATGTTGACCAGGATCCGGTCGCTGTCCCATACGTACCAGGTCGCCACCGAGACCGGCTGCCCGTCCGGTCGGTTAGAGGCGATCACCGCCGGATTAGGCTTGGCCAGGAATTCCGCTATATGCGCGGGGACGGGCGCCTTCGGCATGTGGTCTCTCCTTGGTGAGTTTGGGCTGCGCCTTCGACCCTAGATTCAGCGGTACGCGATCGATCATCCGGGTACGCCGGGCGCTCATCCCGGGTGCCGGTCGTTCGAGGTACGCCACGCGGGAAAGCGCTTGCCTGAATCGATCTTGACCTTATTGTTGGACAAACCGGGCAACGGCCAACCATAAGGTCAAGATCGGCGTGGTCGAGTGGGACGGCTAGATTCGGCGGTATGCGGGTGATGATCCGGGTTCGGCCGGGCTCTTCTCGCACCGTTGTCGGCGGGGATTACGAGGGCGCTCTGGTGGTCCGGGTCGGCGCGCGGGCGGTCGACGGCAAGGCCACCGACGCGGCGCTGCGCGCGCTGGCCGATGCCCTGGGGCTGCGTCCGGCCGACGTGCGGCTGGTGAGCGGTGCGACCAGTCGTACCAAGGTGGTCGAGATCGACGGCGCCGGCCTGGCCGCGAAGATCGACCGGCTCCGCAAGGGCTGAACCGGCCGCCCGTGCTTCAGTCGAAAGGCTCCGAGGCTCGCCGATCTTGTCGTTATCGGCCCGTTTTGCCCGAAACCAACCACGCTAACGTCAAGATCGGCGCGGGAAGGTCGAGATCGGCGCGGGAGCGTCAAGATCGGCGCGGCAACGTAAAGATCGGCGTGGCAACGTCATTCACCGGGTCTCGTTCATGATCGTGATGGCCAAACCCCCTGTATTCCGGTGGTTTCGCCATCATGATCATGAAACTCTCCAGTCAAACCAAGATCGGGAGCGGTTTCGTACGCAAAACGGTGACGAAACCCCTCCCGATCATCATGGCCGGCCGGATCACGACCTGCCGACCATGATCGTGAGGAGATTTCGTACCGAGAACCGACACAGATTCCCTCACGATCATGAAAGCCCTACCAGGACCACAACGTTTCATCCCATGCTCGGCGCGGCTGGGGCGGTGATCATGCGCGAACCCATGCTCGGTGCGGCGTGTCGGTCGGGTTTTCTGCATGATCACGGTCGTGCCGGGCGCCGGGTTTGGTGATCATGCGCGAACCCATACTCGGTGCGGCGTGTCGGTCGGGTTTTGCGCATGATCACGGTCGTGCCGGGCGCCGGTCGGTCGGGTTTTCTGCATGATCACCGGGGAGGGTGAATTACGCGGTGGAGATTGCGAATATGTGCATTGCCGTTGCGCCGCTGACGGCGGTCGCGCTGATATCGGGCAGGGTGACGTACTTTACCGTCTTCCCGGACTGCAGCGGCAGCGACGCGTAATAGACGCTGACCTGCTGTGTGAGTTTTCCGGACGGCGTATTGATATATGGCGCGGATGCCAATACGTCCCCACCGGGCAACGCGGAATTGGTCCACCAGTCGGAGAATCCAAGCTGCCCGGTCTGGGTACTGCCGTCGGTGTAGGTAATAGTGACACCGCCGACCGCTGCGCCATAATCGCCGGTGCCGAGAAATCCGATCTTGGTACCCGAGCCCGACACGCCGATCGTCTGTCCACCCGCGACCGCATTATCCGGTGTACCGGCGGCGGCATTCGGCCAGGTGAATGTCAGCCCGCCGTGATTAATTGTCGCGCCCGGGGTGAGCCCGGCGGTGGCCAGCGCCTGTGCGGAATAGCTGTAGCCGCCGCCGTCAAGGTTTCCGGCGCTCGGTTGCGCGTCGTCGCTGATCCCGGGATTGGTCAACGCCGAGGTGAATGACGGATATGGCACAGACAGCTGGGTCGCGGCGCCTACGTCGTTGGCGCGTCCTTGCACGCCGCGATACGTCGCATCGGCGGCGAGCGGGTAGTTGCCGGGTTTCGCACCGGCCGGCGCGGCGATCGACCAGGTGGTCTGCGCGGTCTGGCCGCCGTCGACCTTGGCGAATGTCGCCGGCGAGGTAGCCGTAACCGTCCAGCCGGCCGGCCCGGTCAGCTGAGCGGTGACATCGGTCAGCGACACCGCACCAGTGTTATGCAGCGTCGTGGTCGCGGTGACTGTCGTGCCGGCGGTCACTATCGCCGGTGCGTCCAGTGAAAATGGCTGTTTTACGTTGATGACCGCCGTGCCGGTTACCCCGTTCACGGTGACCGAAATGGTCGCGACTCCGGCGCCGATTGTCTTGACCACACCGCTCTTGCTTACGGTCGCAACGGCGGTGTCGCTGCTGCGGTAACGGACCTGTGCCTTTTTGAGATTGGCGAATGACCCGTCGTTGTTGGCCGCCTCCACGACATTGTCCGCGGTCACGCTGAGATTGCGGTTTTCCTGCGTCGGGTCGGTGTCGTCCTTGATCCAGCGGTTCTTCCCGGTGAGATCGATGGTGTCGCCAGGCTGATACGTGACGCTTTCCGGCTGGACGGTTACATACCGCACCTTGGGCGTAATCCTGCCGTGAACGTCGACCGCGCGCGATGCGGCGATATTGCTGGCATCGGCGCCCAGCTGGAATTCGTAGCGGCCGTTATGCACGACGGACTTCATCTGCTTCGGGTCCCAGAATGCCAGGTCACTCACCTTGACCGGTATCGCGATGTGCTGTGTGGCACCTGGTTTGAGAATTCGGGTCTTGGCGAATCCTTCGAGTCGTTTGTCCGGCAGTTCCACGCCGGAAACCTTGAACGGGGTTGAGACATAAAGCTGCGCGACGGTAGAGCCGGCGACCGTACCGGTGTTCCTGACATTCGCGTGCACGGTCACGCTGCCGCCGGCCGAGACCGAGCTGCGGTCCACGACCACATGCGAATAGCTGAAATTGCTGTAGCTCAGGCCGTAGCCGAACGGGTACGTGGGGGTCCCGGTGAAATACTGGTACGTGCGCCCAAGACCGCCGGTAGCGCTTGGGGTGAGCTCGTAGTTCGACATCGCCGGCAGTTGAGAGTCATCCTTGTACCAGGTGAAGTTGAGATGGCCGTCCGGATTTTGCTTGCCCAGCAGCACATCGGCGAGCGCGCTGCCCTGGCTCTCGCCGTTGTAGCCGCTGAATAAGATGGCCGGCACCTTGCTCTGTACGTCGTCGATCTTGACCGGTCCGTCGGATTGGATTACCAGCGCCAGCTTGTCGTTGCCCAATGCGCTGGCCTGGTTGATGAGCGAGTCGTAGTTGCCGGGCATGGCGATCGTGGTGCGGTCGCGGCCCTCGCTGGCGGTGGTGTCGTCGGTGCCTGCGAAGAGCAGCACCAGGTCCGCACTCTTGATATCTGCCTGGGTCTGCGCGCTCAGCGTCGCCGCGCCGGTCGCGGTTGTCGAGGTACCGGCCGCGTCGAATACCACTGAAGCGTTGGGGCTGGCTGCTTTAACCGCGTCGGTGATTCCCTGCACCGCGTTCACTTGCAGGGTCGGGCTGCCGGAATAACCGCCGAGGCTGACCTTGTTGGCGAGGTCCCCGAGAATGACGACCTTGTTCAGATTGCTCGCGGGGAGCAGCGGCTTGCCGTCGACGGGATTGTTCTTGAGCAGGACCAGCGAATTGGCAGCGACCTTTTCGGCGAGCTGCTGATGCGCCGGGCTCTCGATTGCGGCCTTGGTGATCTTGGTGTACGGATTCTTGCTCGGCGGGTCGAATTCGCCGGTGCGCATGCGAATCGTAAAGATCCGGACCAGCGCGGTGTCGATGACACCCTCGCTCAGCACGCCGGCCTTGATGGCCTCAGTGATATTCGGGACCGTGTCCTCGGCTCCGGTGCAATTGAGGCCGGTGCCGGCGCGCAGCGCGTATGCCTGGCCGCCGGCCGCACCGGAGACCGTGGCGCCGGTGGCGGTATTGGTCCAGGTGGCATTGGCATTCTGGTGATCGGTGGTCCAGCCCGGCGGCGCCCAGTCATGCCCGGACGGGAACGTCTGGTACGTCGTACCGACCGCGCCGCAGTCGGAGGTGATGTAACCGTCGAATCCGTACGTACGTTGCGCGAGCTGATTGACCGTGTAGGTGTTTGCTACCGCAGGTGTGCCGTTGATCGCGTTGTACGAGGTCATCAGGCCCGAGACCCCGGCGTTTTCGATGAGGCTGGCGAACTGCGCGGTGTAGTAGTCGTGCAGGGTCGCATCGTCGATGTCGGAGCTGATCCCGGTGCGGTTGTTCTCGACGTTATTCAGCGCGTAATGCTTGGCGGTCGAGGCGACCTTGAGATATTTGCTGGTCGGTTTGCCGTTGAGCGTCTGCCCCTGGTAGCCGTCGACGAATGCGCCGGCCATCTGCGAGACGAGATAGGGGTCCTCACCGAACGCCTCATCCGTCCGGCCCCAGCGCGGATCCCGGTCGAGATTCACCGTGGGCGCCCAATACGTCAGCGAGCCGTAGTTGCTGGCGTCCGGGCCGATGTTGTTTTGCCCGGTGTCCCAGAGCGACTTGTCCAGGAAGCCGCGTGCCTCGTCGGAAATCGCGGTGGTCTCGGCGTAAACCAGGCTCCGGTCCCACGACATGCTGGAGGCGAAGTTGGTGGGAAAGCTCGTCGCGTGCACGTCGCCGGATGTGGTGCCGTGATTGGTGTCCGCACCGAGTCGGTTGATGCCGTGCTGGCCCTCGCTCCAGTACGTGTATCGCTGTACGCCCAGCCGCGGAATCGCGGGTGCGTCATTTGTGTGCAGCTGCAAAACCTTCTCCGGCAGCGTCATCCGGGAGACAAGGTCGGCGGCGCGTTCAGCGAACGAATAATGTGTATCGCGATAGATGGGCAGCGGCGCGGTGACGGCGGCTGGCTGCGCGCCGCGCGCCGGTGTCGTCGACACAAACCCGGCGATCAGGCACACTGCCGCCACAATCGCTAACAGACTGGGCCGCGACAGCTTCCCTGTGACCAGCGCTCGCTTCGATGCCACAACATGCTCCCCGATTGCGTCGACGACGGCGCGGCAATTGCGGATGGACCGCAACTGCAGCGAAACATTTCAGAAACAGGTTGGTGCCAACCAAAACGTACTCAACGCGCGGGCCATGTCAATATGCTAAAGGTCGGTAATGTTGAAATGGATTGCGTGGAACGAGCGTTCGGAAGGGTCGAATGATCGCGGACGTGGACGGGCCGCTGCGGATCGTGGGTGGTGGCATGGCGCGGCTGGCGACCGGGCCGGACGATCGGCTGGCCTTGCAGCCGGCCACGGAAGATTCGACGGAATTGTTCATCGGCCCGGGTTGGGTCGACCTGCACGCACATATCTATGACGGGATGACGTCGCTGTCCGTGCACCCCGATCGGGTCGGGCTGGCGGTCGGCGTACACGTGCTCGCCGACGCCGGCAGCTCCGGCGCCGCCACCATCGACGGCTTGGCGAAATACGTGCGGCCGACTGCGCGTACCGAAATGCGGGCGTGGCTGAATATCGGCTCACACGGGTTGGTGGACATGCGCGAAACCGCTGACCTCAGGCTGATCGACGTCGACTCAGCGCTGGCCGCGATTGACCGGCATCGTGATTTCGTATGCGGGGTAAAGGTGCGTTCCAGTGGTGCCATTGTCGGCAATATGGGGCTGCAACCGCTGCAGCTCGGCCGGCTCGTCGCGCGGGCCGCCGGGCTGCCGCTCCTGGTGCACATCGGCGAGGCGCCACCGCTGATCGACGACGTGCTCGATCTGCTGGACTCGGGTGATGTGATAACCCATTGCTACCACGGAAAGCCGGGTGGTCCGTGGCTGGCCGATGGGCAACCGGGTCCGGCGTTGCGACGTGCTGTGGAGCGCGGCGTACATCTGGACGTGGGGCACGGCGGCGCCAGTTTCAGCTTCGCGGTGGCGGAGCGGGCGATTGCCGCGGGATATCCGCCGAATTCCATCAGTACCGATATCCACATTCGTAATATCGACGGCCCGGTGTACGACCTGGCGACCACGATGACCAAGCTATTGGCCTGCGGAATGGAGCTGACCGCCGTAATTGCAGCGGTAACCGCGGCGCCGCGACAAATCCTGCGGCTGCCCGCGGATTGGCTCGACGCGGACGGCGTACCGCGGCACGGGACGATATTTCGGCTGGCCGCCGCGGCGCCGGATCGGCCGGAATACCGTGATGCGGTCGGACAACGTCGGGTCCCTGACCGCCACATAATTCCGGTGGCCACAATCACGGCCGGCCAAGTCGAGCTGTGCCGAGCCGCGATTTCCGGGTGACCGCCCCCAGACCTCCGTGATCATGCACAAAGTCAGGCTCCGCACGGCGTGTCATCCATACTTTCTGCATGATCACGAATGGGGTGGCGGCGGAATCGGGGCTACTGGTCGAATTCGGCGAGGCGTTCCATCAGGGGAGCGGCCAGCCGCAGCAGCTCCTGCTCGGTCGGCGACAGCGCGTCGGTCAGCGCGGCTCGGAGCCACGCATCGCGGTGCTGCATATCCCGGCCGAGGCGCCGCCGACCCTCCGCGGTGATGTCGATCTGCGACTGCCGGCGATCGACCTCGCCGGGTCGCCGGGTAATCAGGCGTTGCTGCTCGAGACCGGCGAGGGTGCGGGTGAGCGACTGCGGTTTGAGTCGGTCCGCGGCGGCCAGCTCGCCGGCAGTGAGCGGGCCACGCCGGTGCAGATTGCCCAGCACGCTCAGCATCAGCAGCGGCAGACCGCCCGCCCCGCGCTCGGCCCGCAGCCGGAGCGCGAGACGCAGGGCAGCCCGGCGAATCGAGGCCGCCGACTCCGCCGGCTCGGTCATCCGCCCGCTCCTTTCCCGCGCCGATCTTGAAGATAGCGCCCCACATTTCGGACATCGATCGGCCATATCCTCAAGATCGCGCGGGAGGTCCGATCGAAGTGCGCTTTACCGCCTGGGAAAGCGCTTTCCATGCGGTAGGGCGCACTTCGATCAGGGAGGGTGGCGTCCGTCAAGGTCGGCGCGGGACCGTCAAGATCGGCGCAATAACATCAAGATCGGTGCGGGAAAGAGCAGCGGGATTGGGTTGGGGCTAGGGTGTGTCTCTTAAATCCTGGCCGTCGCGAGCGGTGATCGAGGCGGCGTCCGGCAAGGCGGAGGACGACGGTTGTATTAGTTCGTACTGCCGAGGACGACAACGTAGCCGGTCGTCGTCTCGGCGCCGCGCAGCAGGTCGGGATTTAAGAGACACGCCCTAATCCGGGATGGCAGGTATCGGTTCCGGTTCCTGCGCACGAGCCGTCTTGCGCGCGCCGGATCGGGTCGCGAGCACCGAGCCGGTGAGAATCAGGCCGAACGACACGGCGATCGCCGGTGTGAACGACTCACCCAGGAGCCCCACGCCGAGCGCCACGGCCACCGCGGGGTTGAGGTAGGTGATGACGGTCGCCCGGGCCGGCCCGATCTCGGCAATCAGCGCGAAGAACAAGAGGAACGCCAACGCCGTGCATACCAGGGCAAGCCCCAGCATCGAGCCGAGCACCTTCGCCGACGGGACGGAATGCGGCAGGGTCGCGGCAGCCGGCGCGGCGTAGACCAGCGCCGCGAAGGCCAAGCAGGCCGCGGTCATGCCGAGTTTCGGCAGCGCGGTCAGGTAGCGGTCGGCGAGCAACGGGCCACATGCGTAACCCAGCGCGGTCAGCAGCACTTCGATGATCGCCCAGGTCGACCCGCCGTGCGCACCCGGCCCGACCAGCAGCCCGACGCCGGCCAGGCCGACCAGCAGCCCGGCCCAGCGGATCGGGGTCAGCCGGTCGGTATGCGACACCGTGCGGGCCAACACCGCGCCGATGATCGGCACCGCCGCGATGAGCAGGCCGCTCATCGAGCTCGACAGCTTCTCCTCGGCACTGGACAGCAGCCACCACGGCCCGATGATCTCGATGACCGCAAAGAGCAACAGCAGCCGCCAATGGGCCAGCAGCGGCGCCAGCTCACGCCGTCGTATCGCCAATGGCAGCAGCACCAGCGCCCCGACGAACGTGCGCGCGAAAACCAGCACCGGCACCGACACGCCGCCGACCGCAACCTTGATCAACAGGTACGGCACGCCCCAGATGACGCTCATTGCGGCAAAGAGCAGCCAGCCGCGACGGCTCACCCATCACTCCTCAGGTCAGTTGCCCGATTAGCTCACGCAGCACCGACATCAGCTCTTCGATGTCCCCAGTGGTGGTGCGCCAGTTGACTATCGCCGGCCGCAGCGCCCGTATTCCGCGATAGATCGTGGTGCCCGCGTAGAACCGGCCGTCGTCCAACAGCGCCTGGCCGAGCCGGACATTGAGCTTGTCCAGTTCGTCGGCGCTGACTCCGGCCGGGCGATAGCGGAAGCACACCACACAGAGCGAAACCGGCGCCAGCAGTTCGAAATCCGGCGCCGCCTCGACCAGTTCGCCCAGCCGCGCCGCCGCATCGAGATGACGCTCCACCATGGCCCGATAGCCGCTCCGGCCGTAGGCCGCCAGCGTCGCCCAGATCGGCAGCGCCCGGGCCCGCCGCGAGGACTCCGGGCCGAGGCAGTTGTAGTCGATGTGCTCGCCGGCGCCGGAGACGAGGTATGGCGCACCCCACGCGCCGAACGTGTCGCCGAGCGCCTGCGGATCGCGGAGGAAGGCAAAGCCGCTCTCGTACGGCACATTCAGCCATTTGTGACCGTCGGCGGCGACCGACTGTGCCCGCTCGACGCCCGTTACCCAATGCGCGGTCCGCGGGGAGAGGGCAGCGAAGAGTCCGAACGCTCCGTCAACATGCAACCACGCTCCGTATTTTTCGGCGAGATCGGCCAGCTCGTCGATCGGATCGAAATCACCGGTGTTCACGTCACCCGCGCAGCCGACGAGCACCGCCGGCCCGCCGAGCTCGGCCAGGGCGCGTTCCAGGCCGGGCAGATCCAGCCGGCCGGCATCGTCGCGGGCGTGCACCCGGATCGTGTCGCGTCCGCAGCCGAGGATTTGCAACGCCTTGCGCACGCTGGGATGCACGTATCCGCTGCCGAACACCGGCATCGCCGGCAGCCCGGCCAGTCCGTCGGCGGCGACGTCCACCCCGTGTTGGCGGGCCCACCAGTGCCTGGCGCAGGCCAGGCCGGTGAGGTTCGCGAACGTCGCGCTCGGCGTGAGCACCCCGCCGAATTCCGCCGGCAGTCCGAACAACTCCTTCAGCCAGCGCAATGCGACGGTCTCGGTCGTGGTGGCAAACGGGGACGCGGTCCACAGGCCACCGGCCTGATCCAGCAGCGAGGTGGCCCAGTCGCCGGCCATCGCCGCGGGGGTCGAGCCGCCGATGACGAAATGGAAGAACCGCGGGCCGGACGAGTGGGTGGCGGCCCGGGTGCCGATGCGTACCAATTCCGCGACCGACTCCAACGTCCCGCGGCCGGATTCGGGCAGTGGCCCGTCGAGGTCGGCGAGCAGCGCCCGTTC
>Ga0137412_10000688_pt1 | contig 24739 bp, 18 predicted proteins | sample CZODoug2_1_16fun_FD_122160 | JGI IMG/M metagenome (GOLD analysis project Ga0137412, IMG submission 122160) | Vadose zone soil fungal communities from Angelo Coast Range Reserve, California, USA - CZODoug2_1_16fungal (Hybrid Assembly) | ecosystem: Environmental > Terrestrial > Soil > Vadose zone... | reverse complement strand
CTCATTAAGGTACGGCACGTGCGTTCTGGCGCGTGCTGACCCGCTTCGATTCCTCAAAGCTCTCTCCCTACCTGGCCCTGCGTAACTCAGTCGGCGTGGTCCTGCCCCTGGCCGCTGGGTTCGCCCTGAACATGCCGCGCGGCGGCGTGGTCGTCGCCAGCGGCGCGCTCAACGTCGCCTATTCCGACGGGAGCGATCCGTACGCCCAGCGCGCCAGGCGCATGTTTTCTTCCAGCGTGCTGTGCTCGCTGGCTGTTCTTCTTGGAGCACTCTCTGGAAGCCACAATGCCGCAGCTGTAATCATCGCGACGCTGTGGGCTTTTGCAGCGGGAATGTTCGTCGCAGTTGGCACCACGGCCGCCGATCTCGGAGTGATCAGCCTGGTCACGCTGCTGATTTATGCCGCGCAACCGCTGACCACTCGTCAAGCTTTAATCTCTTCCGCGCTTGCGCTTGGCGGTGGACTTCTTCAGACGGCGCTGTCGGTGGCGCTCTGGCCGGTGCGGCGCTATGAACCGGAACGGCGAGCGCTCGCAAAATTCTTTATCGAACTCGCACGCGCGGCAGAACAGCCGTTGAGTGCGACCTCCGCGCCACCTGCGACGATCCAAAGCACGCAAGCGCAAGAAGCTCTCTCCGGCCTCGACCGCGAATCGTCCATCGAAGCCGTGCGTTATCGCGCTTTGCTCAGCCAGGCGGAGCGCATACGACTCAGCCTGCTGATGCTTTCGCGATTGCATGTTCGCATGCAGCGCGAGAGTACCATGCATCGCAGCGTGCAGATTCTCAGCGACTATCTGAAAAAGGCGGCGCAGGCCCTGCAAGCGATCGGCGACTCCTTGATATCCGGAATACCTGCCGAAGCGAGCAAAGAAATACTCGCCGCGAGTGAAGCCCTCACACTCCAGTTGCGGCAAGAGACGGATAACTTGCCACCTTCTTTCCTCGCCGCCGCGGCGAAAGACGCGCGTTTCCAAATGGACGCGCTCAATGGCCAGCTCCGCGCGGCCCTCGACCTGGCCGCACATGCCACGCCCACCGGCCAAGCGGAATTCGCGAAACGAGAAGCACAACAGCCCTGGTGGCTCCGCTTCGGCGGCCTGATGGCGACACTGCGCGCAAATCTCAACCTGCAATCTGCGGTGTTCCGGCACGCCATCCGCTTGGCGGCCCTCGTCGCCCTCGGCAATGGCTTGGAACGCGGCTTCTACTGGCACCGCTCCTACTGGCTCCCGATGACCATCGTTCTCGTGCTGAAGCCGGAATTTACGACCACCTTCAGCCGCGGCCTCTTGCGGATTGGCGGAACGATCGCAGGACTTTTTCTGGCCACCGCGCTCTTTCGCTTTCTTCCCGACACCGTCACGGTCCAGATTGTTTTGATCTTTGTATTCACGCTCCTGCTGCGCTGGGTGGGCCCCGCAAACTATGGGATTTTCGCGGTGGCCATCAGCGCCCTCGTCGTTCTTCTGATCGCCATCACCGGAGTCTCGCCGGGGGAATTGATCTGGGCGCGCGGCATCAACACGGCGGCAGGCGGCGCGCTCGCACTTCTTGTGTACTGGATCTGGCCGACTTGGGAACGAACTCGGGTTTCCGAGAGGATTGCCGAAACGCTCGAAGCTTACCGAGAATATTTTCACATCCTCTCCGAATCCTTTGTACGAAACGAAACCACCAGCGCACGCGAACTCGATCGCGCCCGGCTCAGGGCACGCGTGGCGCGCACGAACCTGGAAGCATCGATCGACCGAATGGGCGCGGAGCCGGGGACGACGGCGGAGCAGATGAACCAATTGAACGCGCTGCTGGCAAGTTCGCACCGTTTCATACATGCGGTGATGGCCCTGGAAGCAGGCTGGCTGCATACGGCTGCCGTTCCGGCACGGACGGCGTTCCGCACGTTCGCGGCGGACGTGGAAAAGACGCTCGATTTACTGGCGGCAGCGCTTCGCGGCGCGCACCTGCAGCTGAACGAGTTTCCGGACCTGCGCGAGGATCATCGCGTTCTGTTGCAATCGGGCGATCAGAAAATCGAGCGGTACGCGCTGGTCAACGTGGAGGCGGACCGGATTGTGAATAGCCTGAATACCCTGCGCGAGCAGGTGATGGAGCGCGTACGGGCTAGAACTGCAAGGTGAAGATGGCCGGCCAGATCGCGCTGCTCCCGTGGAGCAGAGGGGTGGCATAATGTGGCGGCGGAGCGGCAAGAAGGTGCGATGAAGCGACCCGTGCTCACGGTGTTGATGAGCTTCACGGCGGCGGTGGTCAGCGGGGCGGTTTTTGTCGTCGCGCTGTTTCATCAGTTTGCGCTTGTGGAAGTTGCGGCGAGCGTCCTCACCGGGCTACAAGTTTTTTTCCTGAGTTCGGCGATCGGCGACCTGCTGGACGAGAAGAAAGAATCGAACCGGGCAAGGAATTCGGCGGTCGCGCTGATGACGGTGTTTCTGGTGGGGTTTTATTCCTTCACGCGGTATTTCCACTAGCGATGAATTGCAAAGTTACGATGACAGGCGCGCAGGTGACTTTTGACCAGTGACTGATGCCTGTTTCAAGAAACCCTCCACCTGGATGGGCGACAGCCGCATCGCCAACTTAGTTGGGAGTAAAAATCTCGCGAGTGGCGGGATAGACGCGGCGGTAAGCGGAATAGCTGGTGTTGAGGGTGGCGACGGCTGCGGGTTGGGGATGGACGCGCGAGGCGACGCGAACGGTGGCGCGGCAGGCGGCGTCCACGGAAGGCCACAGGCCGGCGCCAACGCCAGCAAGGATTGCCGCGCCGTAGGCGGCGCCTTCTTCGGCTTCGACGATCTCAACCGCGTGGCCATAGACGTCGGCCTGGATTTGGCGCCACAGGGGGGAGCGCGCGCCACCGCCGCCGAGGCGGATGCTGGTGACGGGCACGTTCATTTCACGGAAGAGGGTGAAGGTGTCGCGGAGACTGAAGGCCACGCCTTCGAGAATGGCGCGAACGGCGTGGGCGCGAGTGTGTGAGGCGGTCAGGCCGACGAGCGCGCCACGTGCGTTGGAATCGAGATGTGGGGTGCGCTCGCCCATCAGATAGGGCGTCCACAAGAGGCCGTCGGAACCGGCGGGGACTTTGGCGGCTTCGGCAGTAAGCTGGTCGTAGGATTCGCGGACGCCGCTCGAGTTTGTCGCGAAAGTGTCGCGGAACCAGCGCAGAGAGAGGCCGGCGGCTTGCGTGACACCCATGACGTGCCAGCGTCCGGGGATGGCGTGGCAGAAGGTGTGGACGCGGCCCCGGGGATCGAGCGATGGGCGATCGGTGGCGGCAAAAACTACGCCGGACGTGCCAATGGTGGCGCTGACCGTTCCAGCGGCGACGATGCCCATGCCGGTGGCGCCGGCGGCTTGGTCACCTGCACCCGCTACAACAGGAGTATCAGCGCGCAGTCCTGTTTCCGCGGCCCCCTTTGCAGATATTTTCCCGCAGACACTCGGAGATTCGTGAAGAGAGGGCAGCAAGCGCTCGTCGATTTCGGCGGCTTGCAAGATCTCCTGCGACCAGCGGCGATGGGCCACGTCGAGAAGCAAGGTGCCGGAGGCGTCGGCCATATCGGTGGCGCGTTCGCCGGTGAGGCGAAAGCGGACGTAGTCCTTGGGAAGCATTACGGCGCGGACGCGCTTCCAGTTTTCGGGTTCGTTCTCACGGACCCAAAGCAGTTTTGTGAGAGTGAAATTCGCCAAAGCCGGATTGCAGGTTAGCTGGATGAGCCGTTCCCGGCCGATTTTGGCGGTCAGATCACGGCACTGCTTTTCGGTGCGGACGTCGCACCAGATCAAAGCGGGACGAACAACGTTTCCCTGCTCGTCCAGCAGGACCGCGCCGTGCATCTGGCCGGAGAAGCCGACGCAGGCGATATCTTCGGGGCTAAGACTCGAATTCGCGATGGCCTTGCGAACCGCGATGCAGAAGGCACGCCACCAGTCTTCGGGGTGCTGCTCAGCCCAGCCGATCTGCGGCGAAGCGAAGGGCTGGTGCTCTTCGGTGGCGGAGGAGACGACGCGGCCAGAGCCATCGATAACGATGGCGCGCGTCCCTCCGGTACCAACGTCAATCCCAAGTACGAAGATGTGGCCTCCCTTGATTGCGGCCGCGGCCGGCGGCAAAGATCGGGAGAGAGACTATCCCACTTCGTTGGTCATAAGGAAGAGGGGGCGCATTTCGAAGCTTGCGTATTGCGGGCGAAGGCGGTCGGTGTTGTACTGTTCCTTGACGTTGACGACCTTTTTGGTGGCGGTGACGGTTTCGAGGGGAATGTTGTCATAGTGGCCGTTCTTGAGGACGACGAGACGGCCGCTGATGTTTTTCAGGAGGAGATCGAGAGCGAGATTGCCGTAGGCCATGGGAGCGATGGAGTCGATGGCATCGGGATCGCCGCAGCGGACGAGATAGCCGAGCTTCTGATTGATGACGTCGATTTTCTTGCCGTTGTTGAATTTAGCGGAAACGTCCTTAATTTTTTCGCCGACGATTTCGCCGATGCCGCCGAGCTTTTTGTGACCGTAGGCGTCGGTGGCTTCCCCTTCAAAAACCATTTCTCCGCCTTCGAACATGGCGCCTTCGGAGACGAGGACGATGGAGTAGCGGCTGGGATTTTTGCGGCGGTCGGCGACGAGCAACTCGGTGAGATGTTCGATATTGAATTTATATTCGGGAATGACGCAGCGATTGGCAGCGCCAGCCATGGTGGGAAGCATGGCGGTGAAGCCGGCGTAGCGGCCGAAGACTTCAATGACCATGAAACGCTCGTGAGAGCCGGCGGAGGTGCGGAGGCTGTTGACCATCTGAATGGTGCGCGTGACGCAGGTGCTGAAGCCGATGCAGTAGTCTGTGCCGGGGACGTCGTTGTCCATGGTCTTGGGAATGCCGACGACCTTGAAGCCTTCTTTGTGAAGGCGTACCCCATAGCTCAGCGTGTCGTCACCGCCGATGGGGATTAGCGTGTCGATGCCGAGCCAGGCGAGATTCTTGAGGACTTCAGGGGTGAGATCGTTTTTCTCGGCAGTGAATTTGTCCTTAAGATGCGCAGGAACGCTGGACTTGGCGACACGGCCAGGATTGGTGCGGGAAGAATGGAGAAAAGTGCCGCCGGTGCGGCCGGCGCGATCGACGGTCTCTTCGTCGAGGAGGAAGAAATTGTCGGAGTTGTCATAATCCTTCTCGCGGACCATATCGACGAGTCCGGCCCAGCCATGGCGAATGCCGATGACCTGATACCCTTCGCGCAAGGCGCGAAGAGTGACGCCACGAATGGCGGGGTTTAGTCCTGGAACGTCGCCACCTCCGGTGAGGATGCCGATGACGCCTTTCTTCGCGATGACGTTTGCCATGAATCTAGAATCGCCCTTTCGTGAAATGCGCAAGAGGAAATTATCGCCTGTGAAGAGGCTTTTAGGAAGAGCGAAGCCAGAGATTTGTTTTTCGCAAGGATGAGATGCAAAAATTTTGGGGTTACAACTAGGCTACTATCTTTGTGCCGAGGACCACGAGGAATTTGGCGAGCCAGGAGTTGAGCGCGGGCCAGGCCGGGCCGGTGACGAGGTTGCCGTCAGTGATGGCATCGGTCATGGGGAGATCGACGTACGTGCCTCCAGCGAGAGTGACGTCCGGGCCGGTGGCCGGATAGGCGCTGCACTTCTTTCCTTTCAGGACTCCAGCGGCGGCGAGAACTTGCGCGGCGTGGCAGATGGCGGCGATGGGTTTATTGGCCTTTGAAAAGTAGCGAACGATTTCGAGGACGCGAGGATTCAGGCGAATGTATTCCGGTGCGCGGCCCCCGGGGATGATAAGGGCGTCGTAGTCTTCGGGCTTGATCTGGTCGAAGGTAGCGTTGAGGGCGAAATTGTGGCCGCGCTTCTCGGTGTAGGTCTGATCGCCTTCGAAATCGTGAATGGAGGTGGGGACGAAGTCGCCGGATTTCTTACCGGGACAGACGGCATCGACGATATGACCGACCATCAGAAGCGCCTGGAATGGGACCATGACTTCGTAGTCTTCAACGTAGTCGCCGACGATCATGAGAATGGATTTCTTGGACATGTGCCGCCTCCGGAAGCGCAGTAGTGTAACAACAAATAGGATGCTAAGTGAAAGCCTGGGGCTACACCAATTTGGTGCTGTCCCCAGCGGGCGGCTGCTTAGGGATGAACCACGGCCGGATTGCCGGGGCCTCCGACTTGCTGTAGACGCGGAATCCGTTGGTCGACGGAGGGAAGCACAGGGAAAGAGGGGTGCGGTTCCGTCTGATACCAATAGGCCACGGAATAGAAATTGTCCGAGCGGTGATCGGCGTGGCCATGTTCGATGGTGGCGCGCAGCGACTTTGTAAAAGGTATCGGCGAATCCAGGTGAAAGCGATAGACGGACGATTTGCCTCCGGCGCGTTCTTCACCGACAACCGGAGCGCCGTACAACCGATAGAAAAAGGGATGGCCGCCAAAATCCCAAGCACCGAGGAAATAATCCTCCGAACCAGTCCCGGCAATGGAGGGGCGCGCTTCACCGTCGATGAAAAACATGTCGTCGCCTTCGCCCCACCAGCCGTCCTGATTCTGCAGGACGGACATGGTGACCCCGACGAAATGCCCGCGACCAGTGGCGTCCAGCCAGAGGTAATTTTCCTTGCCGTCAAGGTTCGTTTTCCGGTCAACCTTGGGATCACCATTGCTCTGCCAGTCGGAGGTCCACCCATGGTTGGGCTGAGCCTGACGGTACTGCGCATGAAAGTAGAGAGTTCCCATTGGGAGAGGTTGCGAAAGCGCGCGGTAGTCGAGATTGAAATAGAAGGCATCCACTTTTTGCTGGCCTTCGTTCGAAACGGTGATGCGCGCATGCTTTTGAAATGGCATGAAGAAAAAGGAGTTTAAGGCTTTGTCGCTGCCGACGGAGAGAAGCTCGGATTCCCACCGATGATATTCGCCGAGGCCGAGGCCGAAAAAATCACCCAATGGAGCTTCGACGCTCGGCGTTGTTTCCTGGTCCCAATAGATTCGCAGCACGAGCTTCTTGAGGTGGTAGGCCTCGGGACTCGCAACGGTGATCCAGATATGCGTGAGCGTGCCGGGGCCATTCGCATCCATGAGCGAGAGAACACCGCCGGGATCGACCTGGCGAAAATCCGCGTTTGCTCCGGAGGGGTCTGAGCTTGAAACACGCTTGAGGACATAGTCCTGCTGCTGAGTGAGGTCGATCTTTGGAGACAGTTGTGTTTGTGCCAACAGAGTCTGGCTGAGGACGCAACCAAACAGAGGAAAAAGGAATTTCAAACAGGCGCGCAGCATCGGCTCTCCCCTTCTTGTCAGGTTAAACGAACGAAGGGGATTTTCCTCCGAAAGCGCAAAGAAAGAAAGGGCGGACCGCCCCTTGGCTTGCACTCGGGGTAGAGTCCGCCCTCCCTGGCCTCTTCAGAGAAAAAGACAGGTACAAGCGCTTATTGAGCGTTGAGCTGGGGCGCGGTGGCTATCGACATGTGCTCGGTGGAATCCTGAATGGTGAGCCGGTCGGTGCGCATTTTGTCCCACTCGAGCAGCGTCAGGCCGTAGGAAGCGAACAGGCGGCGGATGCGCGCAGAGTCCCAGCGCAAAACTTTTTCGAGCACGGGGACGAGGACGCTCATGGCGTTGTCGCTGAGAACGGTGCGCTTGGCAACGCGCGTGATGAACTTGGCTTCGGACACGGCGATGGTTAGGCCGTCGTACTGATTGACGTGCATCATAACCGGCAGATCGGAGCTGCCGTCGCCCATGTAGATGATATGGTCGTGGCTGATGCCGAGGCTCGCGCGAAGCTCCTCAAGCACCGTGATCTTGCCCCAGCCGGCGGCGGCGCGAATGATGGAATGCACCTCGCCCGTCGCTTCGTTGTAACGGAAGCGCGTGCCGAAGATGTGATCCGGCGGAACGATGCCTTCGAGCGCCGACTGGATGATCTCCTGCGGCGCCGCGGAGATCACGTTGAAATGAAATTTGTAGCCTTCGGCGAGATTATCGAGCGCGCGCGCAAAGAGTGCGACGTCGTGCTTCAGGCGGATGCGTTTGCCGGTTTCGACGAGGTGCTCGCGGCGGACCTTGCGGAAATCCGGATCGTGGAGAATGAGATAGCTGAGCTCCGCGCCTTGCTGGACGAGGTTCATCTCCGACAGGCCCTTGACCTTGTCGTCGAAGCCGTGAAAGCCGATGAGCTCGCTAAGAACGACGCCCGAGTCGTTAAAGCTGAGCGTCTGGTCGAAATCGCTGGCCAGTAGAAATTGTTTAGTCATGTACTAGTACTCCCTTGCTGCCTTTCTTGGTGGGCTCACTCTGGGAAGCCTTCCTCACCCTCGCTTGATACACCTTAACTGCGTTCCCCGAATACTGCCCCACGAATTATTTTAATGGGTGCTATGCGTTAAAAATGTGAACGATTCATTATACCTTGATTAGATGCAGAGTGGCGATAAGAGGTTAAAAGGAAAGGAGATGAGTGTTCCAGATGGGAACAAAATCCAGCAAATTCAGTGCGCTGAAAGAGATACCGGAGGCGAAGAAAGAGAGAAAGCGGCCTAAGGTAGGCCTAGGGGTGTGTCGCTAGAGGAATCCGCAACCGAGTAGAGCCGACCGCCACGCCGATAGAGGGATTGCGACTCAGCGCGGTTGAGCGGGCGGGCACCACGGCGACCGAAGACGGCGAGTTGGTTGCCGGATTCATCGACCGCGCGATCGCGATCGATGCCCTTTGAAATGGCTAGCGCGGGACCGCGGGTATGGGCGGTGGCGATGAGTTTAGGAGTGGGGCGCGGGCTGAAGCCGGAAAAATGAGCAGGGTCGTCCCAAGGAGACAGGATCTGAAGAACTCGGAGGCCGTTCTTGCCGTCGGCGACGAAGGCGAAGGCGCTGGCGGCGACCATGCCGATTTTTACATCGTTGACGTCGTTGAGCTGGCCTTCCGCGGTGAACATTTGATCGAGTTTGGGCGCATCCGGTTTTTCAACATCGACGATCGCGAGACCTTGCTTTCCTGCCGAGACGTAAGCGTAAGTGCGCGCAAGGTAAACGTTGCGGGCATCTTCGATGGGGATGAGAGCGCTGCTGATTGGTTTTGGTTGCGCGAGATCGGTAACGTCAAGAACCTTCAGGCCGTCACGATCGACGACGAAGGCGTAGCGGAATTGCACGGCGATCCCGCGAGGATCGTTGAGAGCGGGCGCGCCAACGTTGGCGGTGACGCGCGGGGCGAGCGGATTGTCGAGGTCGACCACGACGAGCGCTTTGTCGGTGAGGACGTAAGCGAAGGTGCCAGCGATGGCGATGCGGCGTGCGCCCGTCAGGACGCCGTTGGGATTGAAGGTGACGGCGCGCTTCAGGAAATTATTGGCGGGATTGCCGTCGAGGAGCGTGCCAACGCCGGGGCTTTTCGACTTCAGATTGGGATCGCCGATGATGACGAGGCCTTCTTCCTTGTCAGCGACGTAGAGGTAGCCGTAGAGCAGGTGAATGGGCTGCTCTTCGTTTTCGGGCAATTGCTGGCGCAGCGGATCGACGGCAAGCGTGGTCGGTGAGGCGACGGCGAGGGCGTTTTTCGTGGGGACATAGAAGCGCTGTCCGATGGGCGACACGGGTGCGGTAACGACTTTTTCGGAAAAACTCTTGTTGTCGATGTTGGCGATGTCGTAGACGCGGAAGCCGCCAGGCCCGAGAGTGGCATAGGCGTATTCGCCGCGAGCCTGGATGTCGAGGACATTGCCGGGATGTTCGGCGGCGGCGCTGAGTTCGCGATGGTGGTTTAAGAAGTTTTTGTAATTGCCGGGATAGGCGATCCGCTGGAGATCGCTTCCATAGATGGCTTCGGGTTCGTCGTGCTCGGCAACGGCGATGGCTTCGAAGCCTTTCTTGCCGGTAGCGACGTAGACGTAGCGGCCCATGAAGTTCATGAAGTTCGTTCCCTGCAACAGCAATTGCGCCATCCAGGCGTTGTTGTCGTTGTTTGCGGAAACGTGGCAATCGCTGCACCGCTTGGTTTCCTTCGCGCGCACCGTGTGCGGGACGAAGGTGGAGAAGGCCTGGCCGGAGAAACCGGGCGATGAAATAGTTTGCTGCGTATAGTAGAGCCAATCGCGATTGGCATTCTGCGAACTGACCAGCACGGCGCAAGAGGACCGCGCCGGGGCGATGCGCTGGCCGGTGACGGTGCCGTCGACGCCGAGCATATAAATGTCGTCGCGAAGCACCTGGAAGTTGTAGCTGGTGTAGTTCTTCGTGAGCAGGCCTTCGTTGTGGAGCATGGGCTTGCGGGCGTTGGCGGTCATCTGCAGGTGGCAGCCGAAGCAGGTGGGCGTCCAGGACGTGTGGCAGGAGTAGCAGGTCATGCTGCTGTTGGCGTGGGCCAGAGAGGCGTCGTCGCTCGGCACTTGCGAAGACACCAGGCCATCTTTGTTCATGAGCTTGGCGCGAAAAGAATTCTCGCTGAAGTGCACGTTGCCCGGGCTGATGGTGTCGATGGTCTGAACGATCTCCCACTCCTTGTTTTCTTCGGACATGGATCGCTGAAGTAATTTTCCATCGCGCCATTCGAATCGACGCAGGCCCCATGGCGTGCGGAGCGCATCGAGGTGGCGGCCGCCTTCGGGTGCAGCGGGACCCGACGTAGTGAGCGTCGCTTTCTTGCGGATTGTCCCGTGGCAATCGATACAGTCGATTTCTACGGCGGCGCGCGGCTCGCCGTAAATTTTTCCGTTGCCGTGATTGTCCTGCGCGAAGTGGCAATCGTTGCACTGCATGCCTTTTTCTAGATGGATGTCGGCGAGATGGACGGCTTTGCCGAAACGGTCGACATCGTCGAACGCGATCTGCTTGCCGTCCTTGTCCAGCCAATTCCCTTTCCGGTCGTGATTGAACACGGCGCGGAAAATCCAGCCGTGGCCGTGAAAATCGGCGAACTGCGTGGTCTTCAATTGCTTGTTAAATTCGGGGCCTCCGACTTTTTCCAGAACTTTTTCGTCGTTCCAGAGGCCGCGAACGGCGGCGCCCTCTGGATTGTGTTCGAACGATCGAAAGCGTTGCTCCTCCGTCGGATTGCGCTGCTCTTTCGGATACATCTTGTCGCCGTCCATTTCGTTGTCCCACCAGGTGAGGCCGAAATAAGTGGTAACCATGTTCGTGCCCGGATGGATGTGGCAGATCATGCATTGGCTCGACGGGATGGAGCGTGTGAAGACGTGTTTGATGGGATGGCCGGATTCGTTCTTGGGAATCGTTGAATCGGAAGAAGAACTGAAGCCGGAGTGGCCGAATTGCGCGTACGCGCCCGAGTGTAACGGGTCGCGGTCATTGGCATAGATGACATGACACGCGGTGCAGCCACTGGCGCGATAGTCGCCGGGGTGATCGTTCGTGCCGGGAAGCGACATGACCGGGTCGAGCAAGCGCGTTTTCTGGAGACCGAGAAAAACGGGATCGGTCCGAAGCTCAGTGCCGAAACCGCGTTCGCTGAGTTTGTCGTCAGGTTTCCCGGGATCTTCTTCGCGATCGGGATTGCCGACTTCGGCCTTCTTGCGGCCGCCCCGTTCGAAAACGCGCAGCACATTGCCGGGCTGGGAAGTTTCCCAGCGGAAGAGAGGATCGAGCTCGGGAATTACGCCCTTGGAGCGGATTTCCTCGGGCGTGGGCTTCGGAGAAGTCTTGATCGATTGCGGTTTGCCGTAACGATCGTAGCTCTCGCCGAAGCGCGTGTTTTTTCCGGGATAGCCGCCGTTGTTGTAGAGCGCTGCGCCCCAGAGTATTCCGGCGTGAGTCATCATGCTGGTGGAAACGGCGCGGGTTTCGGCGGCGTGACAGCCTGACGTGCCGCAGGTTTCGGGTGCGACGCGGAGATCGCCTGGATTGACGAATTTGACATACTCGGCGGATTCCCTAAGCCACTTCGTGTAGGCGCGCTCGGGAAACGCGGAGCGATTTTTGAACGAAGGATCGCGGGGCTGGACGTGGGCTTTTTCCTTGGCGGAATTGTATTCGGGAGAGTTCGGCGTCGCGCCGGATTTGACCGAGACGGAGGAGTTGCCGCCATGACAATCCGTGCAGCCGAGATGGACGGTTTTCGTGGGATGCATGGTGGGTTCGTCCGTCAGGGTGTGGCAGGAGATACAGCCGGATGATTTGCGATCGGCTTCTTCCTGCGATTGGCCGCGGATCGGGTCGGCCTCTTGCGGGGCGCGTGGGGGAGCGTTTGAGCTTGCCTGAAGGGCCAAGAAAGAAGATAACGCAGCGACGCAGAGAACGCTGAGAGTTCGCAGAGAGGACGTGGCGGTTTGGCGTTCACTGTTCATGATCGGCCCAGCTCAGAAAGTAAACTTCACGCAGCCGAAAAGCGAGAAAAGCGTGCGGCTGGTGTACATGGCTTTGAAGCCCTGGCCGGGCTGCAGGGCGGAAGCACCGCCGGTGAGCACGATGTTTTCAGAGAGAGGCGGGCGGTATTCGACGCCGATGCCGAAGTCTTCGCCGATGGTGTGGTGAATGGGCGATTGGAAGAGGAGAAATTCGAGCGGCTCGGTGCGTTCGAAACGGAGAAAGTTGAAATTCGCAAAGCCCCTCAGCTTGGGAGTGATATCGAAGTCGGCGCCGGCGTTGGCCAGGAAGATGCCGGGGTTGACGAAATTAGCCTGCCCTTCTTCTTTGCTGGCGCGGAGAGAAGGAATGAGGCTTCCGGGTGTGGTGAGAAGAATGCCGGAGCCGAGAAGGCGAATGGCTTCGCGATTCCAGAAGCTGAAGAGGCCGCCGGCAAAATTGGGCAGGTCCACGATGGAGTCAAAGCCGCGGGCGCGGCCATCGCCAGGATTGGCGTCGCCGGAAGTGTAGAAGGCGGAGGCGCGATAGCGGATCCAATCCTTATCGTAAGAGATCTCAGCGGCAGCCATCTGCGCGTTGACGGTGACGCGGCGTCCAGCGATGGGATTAAAAGTGTCCTCACCGATGGCTTGGTAGAAAGCGTGCGTGAGATTGAGCCGGTGAATGTGGCCGCTGCCAAGCCAGCCGAAATAGCCGACGCGAATGCCGTGGAGGATGGGGCCGGCGCCAGGATTTTGGTTGATGACATTGCCGATGGGCGCGGGGCGAACGAGGAAGCCATCGTCGTCATAGTGAAGGCTGGGATCGTCTTTGTTCCAGGCGGCGACGAATTCCGCGGTGTAACCGGGAAAAAAGAAGTCTTGCAAGTAAACGCTGCCGAGAAGGACCTGCTGGTGGCGGCGGTCGAAAGTGTTGAGTCCGCTGTTGGTGTTTTTTTCAATGAAGTGAAAATAGGCGAAGTTGTATTCGATGCGATCGCTGTGGAAGTCACCGAAGATGCGCAGGGCCGGTTCTTCGTCGACAAAAAGAAAGCCGCGGAAGTCCGCGTTGAACTGCTGGATGCCAGCGCGCGCGGAGATGAAGTCGTAGTTGGGACCGAGGTCATGGAGCTTCACTTCGACGAAGGCTTCCTGGAGGCCGACGTGATGGTCGAAGCGGTTGGTGCCGCTGCGGGGATCAGGGCCGACGAGGCCGAGCTCGCGAACCCTCAAATTGTTGAGGCTGAGCTCCGGGGTGATTCGAATGCGCCAGTCCACGGGTTTGAAGGCAGCGTCGCCGTGGAATAAATCAAGTGTGAAACGAAGCGTTTGATCGAAAAAGGCTTGTTCGCCTTTGCCAAAGAAACCGGAGCTGCCCGGACGCGCGCTGCTGACGTTGCTGGGCGAGGGAACACGACGGCCATCGAAAAAGGATTCGGAAGAGGCGGTGACCTTCAAAAAGGTTTGCTGGCCGAGAAGCGCGGGCCAGATGGGCTCGTCGCCCTTGAAGCGATTTCGATTGAACGGGTCGAACCAGCTGGGTTTGGTGTAAATGTATTCGCCTTTCTGCGAGTAGCGGCGGTAATCGGGCTGCTCGAGGGCCCAGCGGTTTGGAATGGTATTGTAAACGTCCGCGACAGGAGGAAGCATGCCCGGCGAAATGTTTTCGATGTAAGCGGGATCGGAATCGAGGCGATGTCGAAACTCGCGATGCGTTCCGAACGAAGGTTGCGATTCGGCAGAAAGTGCAGGACCAAGCTCGGGGAGACGCGGGAGGCGCGAGCGCGCCTCCATGGCCGCGACGGTGACGAGAGAGATTTCAAGGGTCACAACTTCGTTTGGCTGCAGGGCAAGATCGGGAAGAACGAACGGTGCGTAATCCCTGGCCTCGACGCGGACTTGGTACTGGCCCGGCGGCAGAGGGAAAACTCGGAAGACACCTTCTCCTGAAGTGCTGGCGCTGAAGATTTCGCCGGATTGGACGTTGCGGAGGGTCAGAGCCGCTGCCGGCACCGGAAGAATGATGTTGGAGAAGCCCGAGTCGCGGACGACGCCATCGATTGCGGCGGTGGTCTGCGCCTGCTGGCGGGGAATGCGCAGTGGCGGGCCGGATTCGCGAGATTGTTTTGCGGAGTCTTGAGGCGCGGGAGAAGATTGATTTGGAAGATTTGCGGCGGCGCGCGGCGCAAAAACGAGGCAGGCAAAGCAGCAAACCGCGCAGAACGCGCGTCGAGCTTGCCGCGGAGAGAAAAGGATCATGCGTTCGGCCTGAACGGATTCGATGAAAGAAACAGGATTCGCGTACTAGATAACAATATCGACGAGCAGCGAGCAACACTTTTCCCGGAGGAGTGGAGTCATTCGATAACACAAGGAAAGGCACGTTACGTTCACCAGTTCGCCGCAAGGGACCGGCAAAGGCGTTGAGCGGCGACAAACGAGTGTGATACGAACGCAAGTACTCTCGTGATGGAAACAACTCATACACTGCGAAAGCTGGTAGAACCGCGGCGCGCGTTACAGCAGCGAAAGAAAACTTTAATTCTGGGCATTTTCCTGGAGTTGGGAATCGCCGGCGTGCCCGCGATGCTGCTGATCGGATGTGGAGGCGGAAGTAGCGCCCCGGTTGCGCCGCCGCCAATTCCCGCGGTGCAAGCTCTGCAGGTAGTCGACGTGCAGAATATCGTGCAGGCAGCGGTGAATTCCGTGAATGTCGATATGGCCGTGGCGGTGGTGGACCGCGCGGGATTCGTGTTGGGTGTGTTTCGAACGCAGAATGCACCGGCCACTGCGGTTGGAAATTTTGGGCAGACGCAGAACGCAAACGATGTGGCCGTGGCGCTGGCTAGGACAGGCGCGTTTTTCAGCAACGATCAGGCGCCTCTCTCGTCGCGAACCGTGCGGTTCATCAGCGGGATTCATTTCCCGCCCGGTGTGATGAATCAGCCGCCAGCGGATCTTTATGGCATTGAAAGTACCAATCGCGGCTGCACGCTGGTGAACGCTCCCATCTTCCAGAGCAAGATTCCTCCTTCACTCGCGCTGGGCGGCGGATTCGGGCTCGGAGTGATTACCGGCAAGGCCGACATCGCGGATTCGAATGCGGCGGCCGCGAATCCGGGCGGCGTGCCGATTTTTTACAAGAATGTGGTGGTTGGCGGAATCGGTGTGGTGACAACGTCGAGCGACCTGAATGTTGCGGAGTATGCAGCGTTCGCGGGATCGACTGCGGCGCGCAGCGGGCCAACGGACACGTTTGGGCCAACGCCGACGGCTCCGGGAGTAGTTTTTATCGGAGGCATCGCGCTGCCCTTCGTGAGTCAGACCGCGCGGCCTTCCGGTTTTTCTGCGGGGCCCGTTGCGGGAACGGGAAGTTTTTTCGTGACGCCGGCAAACAGTCAGGGGCAGCCGCCAGAGGGCGATTTGATTGCACCTGCGGCGGGACCGCTGGGTGGTTTGAGTGCGGCGGATGTGAAACAAATTTTGGATAACGCCGAAGCAACAGCGAATACCACGCGCGCAGCGATTCGGTTGCCGCTGGGTTCGAAAGCGCGGATGGTGATCGCGGTGGCAGACTTGGATGGAACGATCATCGGCTTGCGGCGGATGCAGGATGCCACGGTGTTCAGTATCGATGTGGCAGCGTCCAAAGCGCGGAACATGGTGTACTTCAACAGTGCGTCGCGGACGGCCGCGGACTTGAACGGCGTGCCGATGGGCACGGCGGTGACAAACCGGACGATCGGCTTTGGGGCGCAGCCACTCTATCCGCCGGGAATCGATGGTTCGAACGCCGGACCGTTCTTCAACCTCTACACGATGGACCTGGCGAATCCCTGCACACAGGGATTTCAAAGTGGTGCGGCCAATTCGAACAAGAGCGGAGTAATTTTCTTTCCAGGGAGTTCGGGTTTATTTCGAAACGGAGCTCTGGCCGGTGGATTGGGTGTGAGCGGCGACGGCGTGGATCAAGACGACTATGTGACCAGCGGCGGCACCAAAGGATTCGAAGCGCCCACAAATATCCGAGCGGATCAAATTATGGATCAGGGCGTGCGGCTGCCGTACTTCAAATTTCCGAGAAATCCCACCAACTAAATTCCACAAATCAGCGGCCGCGCGCCGATTTCTTTCCACTGGCGATTTTTGTGAGCGCGCGTGTGTACGCTTCGATGGTTTCAGGAACGGCCTGGCTGTAAACAAACTGTCCTTCGCGGCGGCATTCGATGAGGGTCGCTTCGCTCAATATCTTGAGATGGTGTGAAACGGTTGCAGGGGTTACGCCGCGCATCGAAACGATTTCGCCGCAGTTCATGTGCCTGCTGGCGGAGATGGCTTCAAAAATTCGGAGACGCGTCTTGTCGGCGAGGGCTTTCGATATTTTTTCAACGTGAGCGCGGTCCATGGGTCTGCCCGAAGTGTAGCGGACCTGGCCTCCTTCCGCCACAAGATCCACCCTCCGGAAAAGAAAGCTAAGAACGATGCAACCAAATACTTCGATAGTCATCTAAATGTCGAAATCTGGAAAGCGTTGGAAAGCGTCAGGAGCGGCGGGGGCTGGCCCCCACCGTCGAGCAGCTTTCCGTCAAATTCTGTTAGCGAAGGGAGATCAACATGAAGAGACTCGAAGGAAAAGTAGCGGTTGTAACCGGGGGCAACAGCGGCATCGGGCTGGCCGCGGCGAAGCGTTTGCAGGAAGAAGGAGCGCGCGTCGCCGTTGCGGGCCGCAGTAAGAAAACGCTGGACGAGACGGTGAAGACGATCGGCAATGGCGTGCTGGCGGTGCAGGCAGATGTCTCGAAATTGGCGGACATCGATAAGCTGTACGCCGAGGTTACGAAGAAGCTGGGGAAAATCGATATATTGTTCGTGAACGCGGGAGTCGCGAAGTTCGCCCCGTTTGCAGAGACATCCGAGAGCTTGTACGACGAGCAGTTTGACACCAACATCAAGGGGGCGTACTTCACGATCCAGAAAGCGCTGCCGCTGCTGAATGACGGCGCGTCAATCATATTGAATAGCAGCGTGGCGGGCAGCAAAGGGATGGCGGGCGCGAGTGCCTATTCGGCGACGAAAGCGGCGTTGCGCTCTTTGGCCAGAACTGCGGCGGCGGAATTGGTAGGGCGCGGGATCCGTGTGAACACTGTCGCGCCTGGACCAATTATCACGCCCATCTTTGGGAGAACCGGGCTATCGAAAGAAGCTATCGATGAATTCGCGAAGGAAGTAGTTGCAAGAGTTCCGATGAAGCGGTTTGGGCAGCCCGAAGAAGTGGCAGGTGTCGTTGCGTTCTTGGCTTCGCAAGACGCGTCGTACATCACCGGTGTGGAGATCAAAGTCGATGGCGGAATGGGACAAATCTGAATGGCTCAAGCGCTTGACAGGATACGCAAGGGCGGCCAGTGGCCGCCCTTTTTTTGTGGTGAGCTCATTTGTTCCCGTCTGACGGATCGGATGAAGAGGAAGTGTTGATGTCCAGAAACCATGAATGGGATGTATCGCCAGGAGCGTAGCAGTTGCCGTTTTTTGCGTAGCCCGAACAGCGAATTGCAGTTTCCCTATCGCGGGGAGAACGGACAAACTGCCAAATCCGCGCGTAGGCAATGCCGCTCTTCGAAGGGGGCGGAGGATTTTGCGGGACAACACATCCGGGCGAAGGAGCGCAGGCGTCGTTGTAAACCCAGTAGACGAGCACCGTGGGACCGAGCTCCTTTCGGATGAAGTCGGAGGTAACGAGCGTGAGTCCCTCGCCCTCATCAATCGGGATGGAGGAACAATAGATGCCCGCGCGGAAGCCGAGGCGAGAGAGTTCGGAGGCCCAGAGTCTTAAGTAGGTGAAGTAGGTGCTGGGCAAACGGCCACCCTCCTCTACGTCCAGAAAAATGATGGAGCCTGGAGGGAAACCTTCGCGGCGTGCGGCAGCAGACGCGGTCTGCGCATCTTCAGCGACGCGCTTGGGAGTGTAAGGATCATCACGCAATTGACCTGAAGTTGGCCCCGCGAACAGCAATGCAAAACCAAATCCTTGCGAACGAAGAAGGTCGCGTTTGCCGGACCAGGAATTGGAATTTTCACCGGGAGGAGGGCCGAGCCAGTAGCCTGTAAAGGAAAAGGATTTGCGCAGAATAGGCATCGCGGCATCGCCAGGGTAGTCGTTCCGATCGAAGCCGAGGTACGCCCGCGGGGCGGAAGTTTGCGGCGAAGGAGCGGGCGCCGCAAACAAAAGACTGAAGAATAAGAGAGCCGTTGTGCGCATGGAATTATCCTTCGCGGAGTTTGTGGCCGGCGAGGTTGCCGAGGCCGTCGTAGGCGGCGTACTTGTAGAGTTCACTGAGCGTCGGATAATTAAAGACCTGCTCGATGAATTCGTCGATGGTGAGGCCGTTGTCGAGGACCATCATGCCAATGTGGATGAGTTCGGTGGCGTTTTCGCCGATGATGCTTACGCCGAGGAGTTTTTTATCGACGCGGGCGAAGATGAGCTTGAGCATTCCTGCTGTATCGCCGGTGATGTGACCTCGCGCGTTGTTTTCGTAAAGCGCGCGGCCGACGAGGTAGTCGATTTTCTTTTCCTTGCAGGATTCTTCGGTCTCACCAGCGGCGGAAATTTCCGGAATCGTGTAAATGCCCATCGGGAGCAAAGAGGCAACTCGCTCTTTGTACTTCAAACCGAAAGCGTGACAGACGGCCACGCGACCTTGCTCCATCGAAGTAGAAGCGAGTGCGGGGAAACCGATGACGTCGCCGGCGGCACAAATATGCGGGACAGACGTGCGGTAGTGTTCGTCGACGGGAATATAACCGCGATCATTGATGGCAAGGCCGGCTTTTTCGAGGGCGAGGCCATCGACAGCAGCGCGGCGGCCCGCCGCGAATAGGGCAGCATCGGTTTCGAGGATTTTGCCGCTCTTCATGGTCAGGCGCACACCACCGGCGGAGTTTTCGGTTTTGACCGGGCGTTCGTTAAACAAGAAATGCATGCCAAGAGCGGCGAGGCGGTCGCGGAGACGATCGGAAATCTCATTGTCGAGAAAGGGGAGAAGACGATCGCGCCCGTCCACGAGAGTGACATCAACGCTGAGGGCTTTGAAGATGGAAGCGTATTCGCAGCCGATGACGCCGCCGCCGATGACGGCGAGGCTTTTTGGGATGCGGTCCATCTGAAGAAAGGTGTCGGAGTCAAAAGTGTGAATGTCGTCGAAGGCAATTTCCGAGGGACGATGGGGCTTGGACCCCGTGGAAATGAGGATGACATCACCATTTAGATGGCGCGTGGCGTTGGAACTTGCGACGCTAACGGTATGAGGGTCCGCAAAGGATGCCTGGCCGCGGATGAGTTCGATCTTATGGAGTGCGAGGTTCTTCAGAATGCGCCGGCGCTCCATGTCGACGACTTCACGCTCGTGGTGCATGAAGTCGTGGACAGTAAGATTCTCCTTGAGGGAGTAGTCGATTCCGTAGAGGCCGCGCTGCTTGAGGCCGGAAAAGTAGAGAGCGGATTCGCGCAGGGTCTTGCTGGGAACGGTGCCGGTATTGATGCAACTGCCGCCCATATGCTCGACGCGCTCGATGATGGCAACGCGTTTGCCGAAATAGGCGGCTTGAGCGGCGCCCTTTTCACCAGCAGGGCCGCAGCCGACTACGATGAGATCGAACGTGTCACTCGAAGTCACGAATCCCTCCGCAGAGTTCTCATGTATGGACCAGCTTTCCGCTTCCCGGAGGATTGTAGGAGAAGTGGAGGCCAGACGCGGAAGTTTCTTGTCCGTGGGTATTGGAAAAGTTTCGGTTCAGATATTCCGAACGTAACGAATCATGCGGCGGTGACAGCGGAAATGGTGGGCGAGTCTGCCGTAGACCGAATGATCGTCCGCCAGTAGGTGGGCGTCCGGGCGAGACGGCCTCTCTGGGGCAGTTGGTTAACCATAATACGCCCGCCCCCCATGTTCTTGTAAGTGTTGCTTCTAAAGGAGAAGGGCCAGGGAATACCGGCGGCGAGGGGATCGGCTACAAATTACACACCTGCTCCCCCTGAGCCGGATTCACAAGGTTAAGGTTGTGGATTTGAGTGAGCGTGAACGGCCCGTTTGACAATTTTGAGGGTCTTCGCGCTCGACGACATCATGCTCCAGGATTTTTCATCTGTGAATTTATATAGTCCGGAAACATCGAAAGGCAACAATGCCATTGTTTTTGCCTGCGGGGGGAGAACGCCGACGTCTTTGAGTCTGGGATCAGATTCGCTCATCCTTGACAAAAAGAAGATAGCCTCCTTTCCCGGCTCAACGACATTTAGGGCATCAAAGGAAACCATGTCTCCGCCGCTGACGAATAGTTTCACAATCTCGCCATTTTTGACTGACCCTTCTCCTTTAAGCACGTCGACCACCTTTGCGTAAAAACGTCGGCCGACAACCTGGTCGTTAAGTTGAGCGACATCAAGCACGCGGCCCGGCGCAAGCGCAGCCTTCAATTTGGCACGGTCCACGATCTCGTCTGGCTGTGACCCAGGGATTGCCACAACGACAAGAGAACTGCGCCGAACTAATTCTTTGCAGATTCTTTCACGTTCTTTGTCGCCAGGAAAGGACATCTGGGCGGGAGCCAGTAAGGGCCCCAGAAGCAGAAAACTGAGGATCTGGATTGTTCGGGTCATTGTCGCAGAACCCCTGTAGATGGAACTTATAGTAAGGGATCAATTTCGGTTTCCCGAATTAAGGAGCTCAAAGCTCTTTGCGTTCACAGAGGACGCCTTGAGTTGTCCCGGCCACCATTCGGAGTCCTCATGATAGCCGCCATTCTGCACGGTGACGCTCGCATTTCTGAATGCCCTCGGCTAGGCGAAGTCAACAGGTTGAAGAAATAGGCGTCTAGCGTGTAGCTGGCCAGGTTGGCACAATGCTCGATGAGCGCCTTCAGGCGTTTACCCATGCCGTTGAAAGCAATCTGCCATCACCGCAAATCGTCTCCGTGCAGACGGGAATCGACGAAGCGCAGGAGGAGCGATTCAAGCTCTTTCTTGGCCCGAGTTTCGGTCTTGCGGGACTGAAGACAGCCTTCAGGGACTCGGCCAAGTCATCGCCAGGGGCAAAGTAGTTGGGTCGTGCACGCTCGGCAGGCGAATACTTGCTTGGACTGAAGCCGGAAAATGCCGCCCTAGCCCGGTCGGCGAATGCTTTCGATGTAGGGCTACGTTTCCTTAGATTGGCGGCAATTGCTTCCCGTACGCTCTCGTCATGTTGAAAAACCGCATCGATTGCCGAATGGATAGGATTCGGGGAATCCCCATTCGACTAGGCAGACACGTTGCCTGCGACGCTCCTGCCTAGACCGCTGACTTTATTGCCTACTATAGACTTTGGAGGGATAGCTGTTGTCATTGGGAGTGCTCCTCAATCCATTAAATCCAAATCACAGGCTTGATTCGTTAGGTCCGAGTAAGTTGACCCGAGATTCTTTTTTGACCTCTCGAACGGTCCGCATTGCGCATCAGTTGTATTGTCTGTACGTAGCTAGCAGCAAACTCAAGAACCGCGACTCGTTTTCTCATCTCATTGCTCCTTCAAGAAGGTCCTCAGTTGAGACTCAGCGCTTCTCGTGCGCATCCGGTCCGCGCGTTCATCAACCCATATGGACGGGGCCCCCGCGATGCCGCTAGTCCTGTTCCGCGAAACAAACCTGGCCGCTGTAGCGGAATACCGTCGCTTGCCTGCTCAAATCCACCTCACCGATGTTCTTGATATCGCCGGTGGCTCCGGCGAACTTCCCCGTGCCGCCGGTAATGTGCACGGGGTAGGTGAGGACGGCGAAGAGGGTTTGCGAGAGTGGAACCGTCGTGGCCGTGGCTGGGTCAAACGTGAGAGTGTCTCCTGATTCAGTGACCCAGTGATGTTGGATCATGAACACCAGAGTGGGCCCTGGACCAGGCTGCGGTGCGCCGAGAAGCGTTCCGCTGACGGCGCCGCGCAGATCCCCCGTGGCTGTCCCCATAGTCGTGTTTGTATCGATGGCGCCGAAGTTGGTCATGAGCATTCCCCCGACGGGAACGCAATGACGTTCCGTGGCACTTGAACGTGGAGCAACTTTTGGGGTGGACGAAGCTCGGCTAAACAGGGCCATCGCCGGAACGAAAACGATGAGAGCCATCAGCCCAGCGCGAGTCAACGGGCGGGCGGAAGCAATCGTGTTCTTCATACTGTTTCCTCCATGAGCCCGAAGAAGCGACACATTGCTCCTGCGGGCGAACTTTGCTAGCATCGAGTCCGACTCACCAGGTATCTGAAATTCCGACGCGGCCAGCCAGCGTCGTTCCCGCAAGCTAGCTTCAGGCCGCCTCAGAAGTCTTTGGGAAAAGTTGAAGGAATCTTAGGGATTTTCTGAAGGCCCCTAACATGCCGGAAGGAAAGCACGTCTACGAGTTTGGGCCTTTCCGGCTGGACCCTGCCGAGCGCCTGCTACTGCGTAACAATCAAACAGTACTGCTGGCGCCGAAGGCGTTCGATACGCTGCTTTTGCTGGTCGAGAACAGCGGGCACCTGCTGACCAAAAACGAATTGATGAAACGCTTATGGCCGGAGACGTTCGTCGAAGAGGCGAACCTGGCGCAGAACATCTCAGCGATCCGGCGGGCGCTGGATGAGAAGAACGGCGGGGCGCAATACATCGAGACGGTGCCGAAGGGCGGTTACCGGTTCGTCGGAAAGGTCAGCGTTTCCCACCCGGCTGCACCTTCTGCTGAACCCGCGCGACAATCCGATGAAACACCGGGGCCCCAGTCTCCTTCCGTCAGGTCAAGAGATCTCCGGGGGCGCGTCGTCTTGGGTGTTGCTATCGTGATGGCGCTTGCAGTGTTGGCTTGGGGAATCGGGCACCTCCGAGTCCGAGCGGGTGAATCGCTCTCTCCTATCCGTTCGATTGCAATTCTGCCGCTGCTGAATCTTTCCAATGATCCGCAGCAGGAATACTTCGTGGACGGAATGACAGACGAACTCATCACGGACCTGGCAAAGATCGGCAAATTGCGCGTGATTTCCCGCACCTCCGTGATGTCGTACAAAGGAACACACAAGTCACTTGGGGCGATAGCGGGAGAACTAAACGTGGATGCCGTGGTGGAGGGGACAGTACTGCGGGCCGGCAACCGCGTGCGCGTCACGGCACAGCTGCTTCGGGCTTCACCAGAGAGACATCTATGGGCTGACAGCTACCAGGGAGACTTGACCGACGTGTTTTCGTTACAAGATCGAGTGGCGCGCTCGATTGCGCGCGAGATCCGAGTCACACTGACACCAGAAGAGCAGGCTCGGTTGACGAGCCTCCAGCCCGCTGACCCAGAAGCCTACGATGCTTATGTGCGAGGCCGCCACTATGCGTCTCAACTAACTCCAGACGGTTTCGAAAAAGCGATCCTGAATTTCGGACGTGCCATCGAATTGCAGCCGCTGTACGCACAGGCTTACGCGGATTTAGCCGAGACGTACTGCTGGGCCGCTGCGACTCAGTCGATTCCCGTGCAGGAAGGGCTGTTCAAGGCCCGCCAAGCCGCAATGAAGGCTCTCGAGATGGATGAGACTCTAAGTCAGGCTCATAGTTCTTTGGCTTGGGTCAAGTATGCCTACGAGTGGAATTTCCCGGAGGCGGAAAGAGAGTTTCGCCGCTCCGTTGAGTTGAATCCGGGCGCTTCGTGGCCTCTCCTTTGGTACGGTATGTATTTAGCTCAAGGGAACCGCATCGAAGAATCGATTGCAGAGATGAAAAAGGTCCAGCAAGTCGACCCGTTGTCTCCGGTTGTCAACGCACTTGCTCTCGTCCCGCTGCTGACCGGGCGAAAATACGACATCGCAATCGAAGGCGGCCAGAAAGTATTGGAGATGGATCGCAGTAATGGCCTGGCGCGATGGCTGCTGACCACAGCCTACGAATGGAAAGGCGACTTCTCCAAAGCGATTGATCTGGAGGAGGAAACTGCTGTTCTTTACGGTGAAACCAAAGAAGCTGCCGCTCAACGCTTCACGCGACTTCGCCGAGCGTACGATAGACTTGGTCCGAAAGAGTATTGGCGTATGAATCTCGAACAGCAGCTGTCTCAATGGAAGACGAATCCGGGTGATCCCTATAACCGTGCCGTGTTTTATGCGCGCGTCGGCAAAAACCTTGAGGCGTTTACCTGGTTGGGAAAGGCATATCAAGTCCGCTCGCAAGAATTGATCTTTGGACTCAGAACTGAACCGGCTTTTGATGCCATGCGCTCCGATCCGAGATACACAGATCTCGTTCACCGCATTGGCTTCCCGGCACAAGACCGGTAAAAGCTCCAGACGTGAAAATCGACGTGTGTGCGATCCCGGGGGAGTAGGCCCGCGGAATGTCACCGCGAGCCTCTCGCAGAACCGGACATGAACCTCTCGGCGCATCCGGCT
>Ga0137412_10000687_pt1 | contig 24742 bp, 22 predicted proteins | sample CZODoug2_1_16fun_FD_122160 | JGI IMG/M metagenome (GOLD analysis project Ga0137412, IMG submission 122160) | Vadose zone soil fungal communities from Angelo Coast Range Reserve, California, USA - CZODoug2_1_16fungal (Hybrid Assembly) | ecosystem: Environmental > Terrestrial > Soil > Vadose zone... | reverse complement strand
AGGTCGGCGAATGCACGCGGATCGCGACCCAGGCGGTCGAGCAGGTCGGGCGCAGCGAAGTCACGGTCACGGCGCTCGCGAACGCGGCCGATCGGATCGGCGAGGTGGTCGGCCTGATCAACACCATCGCGGCCCAGACCAATCTGTTGGCGCTCAACGCCACGATCGAAGCGGCGCGGGCGGGCGAAGCGGGCAAGGGTTTCGCGGTGGTGGCCTCGGAGGTCAAGAATCTCGCCACGCAGACGGCGCGGGCGACCGAAGGCATCACCGAGCAGGTCGCCGCGATCCAGGGATCGACCCACGAAGCCGTGGCGACCATCAAGGGCATCGGGCAGATCATCGACAAGATGTCGGAGATCGCGACCGCGGTCGCCGCCGCGGTCGAAGAGCAGGGCGCGGCGACCGCTGACATCGCGCGCAACATCCAGCAGGCGGCGGCCGGCACCCAGAACGTCTCGAGCAATATCGGCGGCGTTTCCGGTGTCGCCAACCAGACCGGCGAGACCGCGGCCGAGGTTCTGGAATCTTCCAGCAGCCTTGCCGCAGAATCCGAGGTCCTGAGCAACCAGGTCGCCCGCTTCCTGGATCGTATCAAGGCGGCTTGACCTTCGCCTGCTTGAGGCGATTTCGCCATCGGGTTCGGTCGAAACGCCGGCGAGCCATTGCCGGCGCCTGCTTCGACGCATTCCAAAACGCATTGCAATTATTTGGGGTGAATCTTAAGCTTACAATCCAATCGTGTTTCGTCAGTAAGGGTGACGTATGTGGCGGGCGCGCAGGGTATCAGGCGCGTTGTTGCTCTTTCGCTGCGCGATGTTCGGCGCGTCGGCGATTACGCTGGGATTTGGCTCGGCCTTGGCGCAGGGCCCGTATGATGATCCGAATACCGCCGAAGGCTGGGCGTTGCCGCAGATTGCGCGCGGCGAGATGGCCGACTTCAACGAGCGCTGCGGCACGCCCGCGCTCGACCCGAAGGATGAAAATGATGCGCGCTGGGACAGCGACTGTCGCAAGCTCTCCGTCCGCTTTCTGCAGGACCTGCTGACGCGCCCGCCATGGCGTGAAGCGATTCCGTTTTCGGGAATTCAGATCAAAGGCGCGCGGATCGTCGGGGATATCATCGATCTGGAAAACGCGAAGCTTGTTCGATCGATTGCGATTCTCAGCAGCCGCATCGATGCCCCGATCAATCTGATCCGCGCGCGGACGGATAGTTTGATCTGGCTGGACGGTTCGTTGATGAACGGCGGCCTCGACGCCAGCGGTTTGCGTTCAGAGAGCGACCTGTGGCTGAAGGGCAGCGTTTTCAAAAGCGATGTCGTATTCGGCGGCGGCAAGATCGATGGAAGCGTTGATCTCACCGGCACCCGCTTCGACGGCAGGCTGGATTTGACCGATGTGAAGGTTGCGGGGCAGCTCACCATGTTGGGCGGCAGCTTCAATGGTCCGTTGATGGCCACCCTGTTGAAAGTTGGCGGAAATCTCTTTGCGCCGTCCGTCGGTCCAAATCATACCAGATTCCAAAACGTATTCCTGCTAGGCGCGGAAATCGCCGGATCGGTCACGCTCATCGGTTCGAGTTTCGACGGCGTCCTGCAGGCCGGCTTGCTGCGGGTAGGTGGCGCGCTGGCCATGGGTTCCGATCCCCAGAACAAGGCCAGTTTCAAGGACGTCAATCTGACCGGCGCAAAGATCGCAGGACCTGTGGTGATGACCGGCGCCAGCTTCGATGGCCTTTTGGATGCGTCTTTTCTACAGGTCGGCGGTGCTCTGGGCATGGGCTCCCTGAGGCCAAATCAGATCAGCTTCAAGAAGGACGTCAATCTGAACGGCGCGACGATCACGGGAAAGCTCGACATGAGCGGCGCCAGCTTCGAAGGGAAGCTAAATGCGGACTCGCTCGAGGTCGGCGGCGATCTGCTCCTTCGATCCAGCGCGGACAACAGGACGAGCTTCAAGGAAGTGAATCTGAATGGCGCCAAGATCAAGGGACAGCTCGACATGAGCGGCGCCAGTTTTGACGGCGCACTTAATGCCCAGACGCTGCGCGTCGACGGCAATCTGTTCATGCAATCCGACGCCCAGCATAGTCCTGATTTCAAGGATGTCGGTCTATTTGGCGCGAAGGTCGCGGGAAATGTTTCCATGGTCGGCGCCAGTTTCGACGGCACGCTGACCGCAGCTTTGCTGCAGGTCGACGGGAATCTGTTCATGGGATCGCTACCAGGGCACAAGTCCAGCTTCAAAGCGGTAATTTTGACCGGCGCAAAGGTCGCCGGAGATATCTACATGCAAGGCGCGAGTTTCGACGGGCCGCTCAACGCTGCCTCCTCGCAGGTCGGCGGTGACTTGCTGATGTTTGATGCCGATTACGCCGCCAAGGTCGACATGTTCTTCGCCCATGTCGGCCGCAATCTTGATCTGCGCCGAGCTGGTCTGGGCGATCTCGATCTATCGGGCGCATCGATTGCGGCGGCGTTACAACTCGGTGACATGCACGAATCCACCGCCTGGAGGGCAAAGCAGGGAAAATCGGGCACCTTGAACCTGCGCAACGCGCATGCCGGCAATCTCGTCGATGCGAAAGAAGGCGCCTGGCCGGCAAAGGGACAACTCCGTCTCGACGGCTTCACGTTCGGTCACCTCGGTGGATTCGAGGGAGACCATCGATCGGAGACGCGCAGGCAGGAAATTCGGTCCTGGGACGATTGGGCGAGGCTCGATCCCGACTACAGTCCAGCTTCCTACGGTCAACTCGCTGCCGCATTCACGAACGCAGGCGACCGCGATGCCGCCGACGATATCCGCTATCTCGGCCGCCAACGCCAACGCGAGGCCGCGTGCAAGGAGACGCTGCGCGGTTCGTGCTTTCTGCAGACCGCGCTCGGCTCGGTGGCCGGCTACGGCATTGGCACCTACACGTTCAAAGTCCTGCCTTGGGTATTTGTGTTCTGGCTGGCCGGCGCGGCGTTGCTTTGGTGGACCGTCCCGGCGGCGAAGAAAAATGGGCCGATCTGGTGTTGTTTCGCCAGTCTGGCGCAACTTCTTCCCGTGATCACGATCAACAAGGAACTCACGGAGTTCTTCAATGATCCCGGGCGTACCCGGCTGAAAGGCTGGCAAGTCTTCGTGTTCTCCGCGCTCGCGATGGTTGGGTTGGTGCTGGGCACGATCCTGCTGCTTGCCATCTCCGGGCTGACTCACAATTCCTGACGCGATCTTCGTCACCCGCGTTGCAATCCGGTGGCCGCCTTGGGGCAGGTGGACACCATCTGCGTTGTCTGGCAGAGCAGGAATAGAGAAGTCGGCATCCCCGGAGCCTACCATGCCTACCCTTGCCAACGCTTTGCTCGAGGCGCTGAGGGATCACGGCGCCCACGAAATCTTCGGCATCCCCGGCGACTTCGTGTTGCCGCTATTCAAGGTGATCGAGGAAAGCAACATCCTGCCGAGTTTCACGCTCAGCCATGAACCCGCGGTGGGCTTTGCGGCGGATGCGTCGGCGCGTTATCATGGCGGGCTCGGCGTTGCGGTCGTGACCTACGGGGCCGGCGCCTTCAATCTCGTCAATTCGGTCGCGGGCGCCTATGCCGAGCGCTCGCCCGTCGTGGTGATTGCGGGCGCGCCGGGCGCGCGCGAGCGCACCAGCGGATTTCTGCTGCATCATCAGGCGCGCACCATCGATACGCAACTCGCCGTGTTCAAGGAAATCACCTGCGACCAGGCGGTACTGACCGATCCGGTCACCGCGCCGGCGCAGATCGCGCGCGTGTTGCGCAATGCGCGTGAAATGTCGCTGCCGGTCTATCTCGAATTTCCCCGCGACATGGTCGGCGCGGAGGTCGATGCGGTGGCCGTCCTGCCGCCGCGCAAGGCGGATATCGAGGCGCTCGCCGAATGCGCCGACGAAATCTTGGACCGTATCGCCAAAGCGTCCGCGCCGGTGGCGGTGGTCGACGTCGAAATCCGCCGCTATGGCGTCGAGGAGACGATCGCCGCGCTTGCGCGCAAGCTGAACCTGCCGCTGGTGACGACCTTCATGGGGCGCGGTCTCCTGGAACATGCCGGCGATGTCGTCGCCGGCACCTATCTCGGCGCGGCCGGCGATCCCGCGATCACCCGGCTGGTCGAAGACGCAGATCTGCTGCTGATGTTCGGCGTCATCCTCTCCGATACCAATTTCGCACTGTCGAACCGCGCGCCCGATCCGCGGCGCACCATCCTGGCGTCCAGCCGCGAGGTCCAGATCGGCCATCACTGCTATCGCGACATGCCGCTTGCCGATCTGGTCGCGGGGCTCGAGTCGCGCGCGACGCCTCGCACCGTTCCGCCGCTGCAGACCAGGCAGCGATCGGTCTATCCGCGCGGCCTGCCCGCCGACGACCGGCCTATTTCACCCTCCGATGTCGCGACCGCGATCAACGACCTGTTCGACCGTCATGGCAAGATGCCGATGACCTCTGATATCGGCGACTGCCTTTTCACCGCGATGGAGATCGACAATACGGCGCTGGCGGCGCCCGGCTACTATGCCGGCATGGGGTTCGGCGTGCCGGCCGGCATCGGCGTCGGCGCCACCGGGCTGCGGCCGTTGATCCTGGTCGGCGACGGCGCGTTCCAGATGACCGGCTGGGAACTCGGCAATTGCCGCCGCTACGGGCTCGATCCGATCGTCGTGCTGTTCAACAATATGAGCTGGGAAATGCTGCGCGTGTTCCAGCCGGAATCGCGTTTCAACGATCTCGACGACTGGCACTTTGCCGATATCGCGGCCTCGATCGGCGGCGTCGGCGAACGGGTCACGACGCGGCGGGAGCTTGCCGCGGCACTTGGTCGCGCCGCGCAACGCCGCGGGCAATTCTCGCTGGTCGAGGTGATGCTGCCGCGTGGCGCGACGTCGGACACGCTGGCGCGCTTCGTCGCCGGCTTCAAATCGGTGCGCGAACGCATGGCGAAGGCATAGCGCGGCGCACCACTCCACAAACGCGTCCATGGCATTTTCACGCCATGCCGGCCAAGTCGACAGGCTACGACCGCCGGCCGATCCGGACCAGCGTTTCGTCGGGATCGGACAGCGAGAATTCGTACATGCCCCAGGGCTTGTGTTCGGCGCCGTTCTTCTCGATCGTCTCGCCGGCAAATTCGGCGGCGAGCGCATCGACGTCCTCGGCATAGAAATAGAGCCCAAAGGGATTGCGCCCGGGAATGAGCCATCCCTCGACCGCGTCGGTCAGATGCAGATGGCCGCCCTTGCCGTCGGACAGCATGCGGTAGCTGTCCTCGGCACCCTTTGCAGGCTTTTCGCTGTCCGGCCGGGTGAAACCGAGCCGGTTATAGAAGGCCTCCGAGGCATCGAGACCGTTGCAGGGCAGGATGGCAATCAGCGCGTGAGATGGCCGCATCGGGAACTCCTGACATGACTTTACCGAAAGCGCGACGGGCATCGCGATGTTGATCGACAAAGCGATGCCGACGTCTTGCAATCATTGCTTCCCCTGTGTGATCATTCCCACATATCGGCGCGGCGGCGTCATGGCATGGTTTCTCGAAACGGGGAGACAGGTTCCATGATTATCATCGACGCGCTGCTCATTGTCGCGATGTTGTTCTTTCTTTTCCTGCCGATCACGGATCGCAAGACGGTGCGGATGAAGCTCCTTGTGGTGTGTGCGCTCGCCGCGGTCCTGGCCGTCTCGCTCACGCGAACAGCATCGCCGGACCTCCAGCTCGCCAGCGTCGCGCACGACCGGTAAGGGGAAACCGATACCGCGATCCGTCTTCTGACAGCCCAAGCTACGCGGCGTGGATTCGCCGCGACTGTTCCTCGGACGCCGCGGCTTCCGCCGCGGTCAGCTTTTCCAGCCGGACCGCGACATGCTTGTGGTAGGGCGTGCCGGCGACGGGATCGCAATGGCGGCTGTCGGTTAGCGCGTTGATGCGCGGGCCGTTGCTCAGGCGTTCGCCATCGCGCGTGGGATAGGACTGCCCGTAGCCATGCGGCAGTGCGAGCTGGCCTTGACGGAGACTGTCGTCGACCTTGCAGCGGACGACGACCCGGCCCGCGGGCGATCGCACCGCGATCCACTCGCCGTCGCTCGCGCCGAGTTGTTCCAGGTCCTTGGCATTGATCAGCAGCGCACCATCCGGATCGTCGCGGCGCCAGGCCGGATCGCGGAAAATCTGGTTGGCGTTGAACATGCGCCGTTGGCCGGCCGCGAGCACGAAGGGATAGTCCTTGGGCGCCGCCGCGATCTCCGGATCGAGCCGGTCCAGCCACGCCAGCATGGAGGGAATCGCTAGCCGGATTTTGCGGTCGGGATGACTGATCAGCGACCACACCTCGTCATAGCCGTGCTCGGTGATGGCCGCGCCACTGCGCGCGCCGACCACGGCATCGAACAGCGCGTCGCCGAGCTGATCGTCCGGCGTTTCCGGGCCCGCGCCGAGTGCACGCCGCACGGCCTCGGGCGCGCGCTTCGCGCAGGCCAGCGACGCCTGCCACAACGGTGCGGCGGCGGCGGTGCCGTCCGGCAGGGTCGCGCCCAATGTGTGATACAGGATCAGCGCGCCGACCGCTGTGGCCTGCGGGTTCGCCGTCATGAAAGCGCGCAGCGCAGAAGCGAAAGCGGGGCGCGAATGGAACGCGGCGTCGCGCAACGGCGCGAGCGCATTGTCGCCGGGCAAGAGCCCGAGCGCGCGGGCGAGCCGGGTATAGATTTCCGGCTCGGGGAGGGTGCCCGGCAGCGGCGGCACCACGGCGGCGCGGACCTGGAAGAAGTTTTTTGGAAATTCGAGGTTGAACAGCGTGAATTCGGTCTTCTCATATTGCGAGGAGGCCGGCAGCACGTAATGCGCAAGCCGCGCCGTCTCGGTCATGGCGACGTCGACCACCACACAGAGATCGAGCGCTTTCAGCGCCTTCTCGACCTCGGCGGTGTTAGCGGCGGTATTGGCCGGGTTCGAACTGTCGATCCACACCCCGCGCAGGCGGTCGGGATGATCGCCCAGCACGGCGTCGGGGAAGATATTGGGCGGCAACAGCCCGGCGATGATTTCGGTGTCGGTCGGGGCGAATTTCTGGTTGGGCGAATTGCCCCATAGCGGCTGCAGCCAGGAGTGCAACTGGTTGGTGCCTTTGCGGCCGAAACTGCCGGTCAGCATGATCAGCAGTTTTTCCAGATAGGAATTGAGCGTGGAGTTGACGCCCTGCTGGATGCCGAGCTCGACGCGGACCGTCATGGCCTTGGCGGCGGCGATCATGTCGGCGCAGCGCTCGATCTGGTCGAGCGGCACGTCGGCGGCTGCGGCCCATCGCGCCACGGGAATGCGCAGTAGAGCCGCCTTCACCTCATCGAAACCGATCGTGTGCTGTTCGAGAAAATCATGGTCGAGCGCGTCGCGGCGAATCAGCACGCCAAGGATGGCGCCGAGCAGGAACGCATCGGTGCCGGGGCGAACGGCCAGATGCAGGTCGGCCATGTCGGCGGTTTCGGTGCGGCGCGGATCGATCACGATCATCCTGCGGTCGGGATCTTTCCTGATCTGGTTCAGCTGCTCGCGCGCGTTGGGGAAGCCATGGGCGATCCAGGGATTGGCGCCGATCACGAACAAGAGGTCGCAGTGATGGACGTCCTCGGCGGTGTGGCAGGTCTGGCTGCCGAACATGTGGCCGTTGACCCAGAAGTCGCCGGTCTTCTCCTGCGAGAGCGCGTTGAAGACGTGGCGCGAGCCGAGCCCGCGCAGCAGCGCCGTCGCATAGGCGCCGCCGGCGTGATTGCCCTGTCCGCCGCCGCCATAGAGTGCGAGGCTTTTGCCGCCGTGGCGGTCCACCAATTCGCGCAGGCGCGCGGTGATTTCCGCGATCGCGGTGTCCCAGTCGATTTCATCGAAACCGCCATCGGCGCGGCGGCGCAGCGGCGATGTCAGCCGATCCCTATGATGGGCATAGAAGGGAATCCGCGCGGCCTTGTTGCAGAGATAGCCTTGCGATTTCGGATTCTCACGGTCGCCGCGCACTTTCGTGATGCGGCCTTGATCGACCATGACCTCGACGCCGCAATTGAGGTAGCAGATATTGCAGGCGGTCTTTCGCCATTGTTGGCTCGGCATCGCGCTTCTCCCGGATCAGACCAGGGCGCACATTACATGATAATCATCATACCAACAAGCGCGCTCAAGGGGATTTGACGTGGCTGTTCCCGGACGTCGTCGCGGCTTGATGGCGGCCCCGGCGACGCCTTCGGGGCCGAATGCGCTCATAGCGGCAAGATCGGCGATCCCGGGATGCCGGCGCTGCCAAGTTAAACCTCGGGTCCGGTATGCAGAAGAATGATGCAGCGAAGTGATCAGTCGGCTATCGTATGTCGGTACCTTCGGCGCCCGCGCGCTTTACTGTAATCGCTAACCTCTGCAACCTCGGTTTGTTGACTTGGCCGGCCTTCTTCTGATTTCGTCTGAGCGTCTATCCAGTATTTTAGGGAGTTTGTGTTATGCGTAACTGGTGCCGTTTGGCGACCCTCTCGACCTGCCTCTTTTTCTCTGCTGTCGCCTCCGGACTCGCAGGCGACGTGAAGCCGTCCCATCGGCTTGCGATCCAGGTCGATCAGAACGATCCCGCCGTGATGAATCTGGCGCTCAACAACGCCACCAATGTCATCGAATATTATCGCGCCAAGGGCGAGGACGTCGACGTCGATGTCGTCACCTATGGACCCGGCCTGCATATGCTGCGCACCGATACCTCGCCGGTGCGGGATCGCATCAAGAGCCTGAAGGACTACGCGTTCCCAAGCAAGATCCAGTTTTCCGCCTGCAACAACACCAAGGAAGGCATGGAAAAGAAGGAAGGCCATCCGATCGCGGTGATGCCGGAAGCCATCGTGGTACCGTCAGGCGTCGTTCGGCTGATGGAATTGCAGGAAAAGGGTTGGAGCTATCTCCGGCCCTGACAGCGGGGCGGCCTTCAAACAAATCCGGGCGATCGTCAGGATCTATCGTTTTCCTGACGACGCTTCGTTTGTCGCCTTGGGCCACTTGCACGCCGTCTCGACCCGTTTCCGGATCGCATCCCACCCGGCCAGCAGGAATGTCGCCTGCTCCGCGGCATCCGTCACGCTGACGGTCAGTCGCGCGCCGTCGGGAAGCGACCTCAACAGTTCGACCGGATCGTCAGCGTAGCTCGCGATCCTGGCGTCCGCCGACAAGGTCCAATTCTGCCGTAGCGTGGATTGGCCGTTGATCTGAAAATCGACCGGGAGCGCATTTCGGCGTGTCGCATGCCATGTGCGCTCGGTACGAATCAGGAGCGCGGTCTGTCCTCCGCGGCAACGGATCGCGAGACTGACAGGTCCCCCTGGCGAGCTTGACATCGGACGGATCACCGCGATGAGGAGAGGACTGTAATCGACCGGCGACTTGGTCTCGCTGACCACCCAGTTGGATTCCGAAGGCTTGGCTTGGGGCTTGGCTTGCGCCTCGTCCGTCCTGGCGTCGGTCTTGTGCGCATCCTTTACCTCTTCCTTGGAAGCCTCCTTAGGAGTCTCCTTGGGCGGATCGGATGGCACGGCCGCGGTCGTGCTCTCGGCGGCGGGCGTTGTGGCCGGCGCCGGTGCGGAGGCGACCTCGGGAGCGACTTGCGCCGCACTCGCGGCGCCGGCAGCGGTTTCCTGAGGCGCCTTGCTGTTCTCTTGAGACGTTTCCCGGGAATTTGCTTGAGAATTTCCCTGAGATTTTTGCTGCGACGCGTCGGTCGATCCGGTGCTGGCGGGCGGCTCGAAGTGCGCTGCCCCGGAATGATCCGCCGAGATCGTGGTCCCCGGATATACTTCGGCGAGCGCGTGCTCCAGGCAGTCGAGCTGCGCGCCGCGGGCCCTGCGAAAACATTCCAGACGCTGCGTGGGGTCGTCTGTCAGCTTGGTGCAGGTCGCGTCGGCGTCGCGAGCGGTCTGAATGCACAGCTCCAATTCTATGCCGTTGCCGTCGGCCGCGCGGGTGCCGCCGACACTCCCTGCGACCACCAGTGCGATGACGATGTACTTTGCCGCTGTCATGGACGTGCGCTCTGCTTGACCGCGGCCTTGCGATCGAGCCACTCCTGCGCGCCCTGAAAACGCTCCAGTCCCGGCACGCGGTTGGTGATATCGACGTCTTTCCATTTCGCATCGAAGCCTGGCGTCTTGAGCTTGTCGATGCCGCCAAACAACTCGTCGACAAATCGCTCAAGACGGCGGTAGCGCGGCGAGTTAAGCCGCCAGTTGTATGAGGCGAGAACGGTCGGCACCGAAATGGTCGGGACCCGCTCGCCCTTGGCGATCAGGTTCGGATAGTCCGTCGATTCAAGCGCGGAGGACAGATAGTAGTCCTCGAACTTGGGGCCGAATTCGACCGGCAGGAACTTGAAGCCTTCGTCCCATTTTCCCTTGGCGAACGCGTCGACCGGTTTCGACGTCACGAACACGACGCCGGCGATCTCGCCGCGCTTCATTTGCTCCAAGGCAACCGGATGCGGAATGAATGTTTTCTCCACAGCGATGCCAAGGCGGCTGAAGATCAGCGGGCCGGTATAGGCAGCGGCGGTGCCTTGTGTGTTGAAGTTGACCTTCTTGCCCGCCAGATCGGCCATCGACTTGATCTCCGGCCGGACGAAGATGTGCAGTTCGGACGGAAACAGGCTCAAGAGATAGCGGATGCGCTGCTGGATCTCCGGGACCTGGGATTTGTACTCCTCGAGCGAGTCGCTGTTGATGACCGCCACATCGATGCCCCTGAGATACAATAGATCATTCACGTTCTCGGTGGGCCCGCGGGTCACCACGGGCAGAACATGCGTGACGCCACCGTCATTCAGTATTCGGGAGATCTCGGTCGCAAAACGAATGGGCGCGCCTTCCAGCAGGCCGCCGGCGAGACCGATGGTCGAGGCATTGACCCGCTCCCTGATCTCCGCGTCGCTCGACGAGGAGCGGCTCGAAACGTTGTGCGACTGGGCGACGCTTGAATTGCAAGACAGTAAGGTACCCAGCAGAACGACAAGAATTCTTGCTATAAAATACATTGCTACTCCTACTCAGGAAAAACGAATTCCTCCGGTGCACGATCTCCTTTCTGCGAGACGATCGGCAATACAGTGCGAGCCAAATTGTATGTCATGGCGCGCGGTATCTGTTTGCAGTCACCAGCAGCATCCTGCAACGGGCTGCCATGCGAGGCCAGCGAAATCCAAACTGTCTTTAGTTTACGCTAACGGCGCGCGGGTACTCCGCTCCGGTCTGGTTACGCGTGCGCGCGCGGAGCGAAGCGAGCGATGAAATCCGCACAGGTTGAGATGTTGCGCCGCTAAAGCTGCAGCGGGTTGCACGTCGATTGTTTCAGGCGTCGATTCGGTTTCGCAGGAAAAGCTGAAGCTTCGGCAACTTCAGCTTCTCCAGTGCGATTGAACAACCTTCCTGAAAGGTCATGTCTCGATGCGCGCATCGCGCAATGCGACGCTCCGCGCTATTGCGCCTTGTCGTGCGCGGCGAGGCCGATCGCCTTGTAGTCGTAGGTCGGATAGAATTCGGTTCGGTAGGCGCCCCACGCCATGGTTTCGAGAATGCGGTTGACCTCGCGCAGCCGCGAGGCCGGCAGTCGCAGCGTCACCACCTGTCCGATCCCCATCATCACATACCAGCTCACGACCTCGACGCCCGCGGGCGGAAACGCCTTGTAGAAGCCCTGCTTCTCAAGCTGGGCGTTGAGTTCGCCGAGCGGACGCGACTGGTCGTGCTTCAGGAAGATGGTGAGCATCACCGCGTTGTCTGCTGTCGGCGCGGCGTTCTCCGCCGGAGTTGTCTGCGCGCCGCTGTCCGAATTGAACATCGCCGCCAAAGCCAGCACGGCCAGCGCCGTCATGACACCTTTGCCTCGTCGCATCGATCGTCTCCTGTTGTTGAACGCCCTTTGCCCTCGCTGGGCCCAAGGATGGTCCAAGCATGGTCATGGATGGCGCGATCATCAGCCGGTGAACGATATGTGTAAAAGAAAATCGTCGTCGTGAACCGGTGGCTCCTGCGAATGTGAAATATGTCACATCCGGCCAACCGCTTCGGGGCTATCGATGCCGACAAGATCGTTCCATGTATCGAGGCAGGACAGATGTCGACGCGGCGGATGGCTTACTGGTGGTTCAGGTTTGTGGCCTCGGGCCGCTTTCTTGCGACCTTCATGGAAGTCCAGCGCGTCACGCGCCGCTAGCTGCCTGGCGGGCGGCGCAGATTTGCCGGCCGTCCCGGCATCGTCAGGCGACGTTGATCAGCTTCATGCAATAAGCCGCGCCGTCGGTGATCGCGTCGCGGCCCTTCCAGGCAAGGTAGGTCAGGCGGCCACCGAGCGATTGATAGCCGCGTAGCCGGCGCGACCCCAGCACGTGGCCGACTTCATCGGGAAACCGCTTGATCTCGGCCTCAACCATGGCGGCAGTCGCGTCCATCAGCTCGCGGAGCCGGATGCCCCAGGGAGAACCATCGAGCTTGTCGATACGCACCCGGATGGCATATTCCGTGTTGTAGATGTCGGCCAGCAAGGCCTTGGCGACCAGCACGCGATTGTTCCGCAAGGCGATGCGCAGCGCCGCGCGATGGTCGTCGATCCGGTCCAGCACCATCGGTACCGCGACCGCATAGGGCGTGGCGGCGATGTCGACAGCTTTCTTGCTGGGCGAAATCTTGGTGGCGAGGCGGAGCATCTGCCATGGCGCTTTGAGGCGCTTGGCGATCAGCGTGATCGCAAACGGGACCGCCTCGGCGTGCTGCTTCGCGAACGCATTCAGAAGCGCGATCATCCTGCCGACCATCGCGTCGTCGAATTTCGACATCTGTTTCGGCAAGGACTCGTCGAACTTGGCCAGCGCGTCGCGCGTACGCAGCACGCACATCATCTTGATGAGGTCGCTATAGGCCGAACGGGACGCGGTATAGGCCGCCAGCTTGGCGCGGGTCAGTTCGGCGGCATCGGCGCCGCCGAGCGTGCTCTCGAGATATTTGACGACCTTGGTCTGAAACGTGGAGGCGACTTGCTTGGCCTGGTTGTTCTTGTCAGCGGCGATCAGCTCTTTCATCTGCACGTTGAAATCGCGCGTCATGGTCGGCAGCAGATCGCGGCCGATCCATTCCCAGATCGGCGCCAGCGAGCCGCGCGGAAGCCGGCCGTAATTGTCACCTTCCAACGCGCCGTCGAACAGGAGCGGCTCAAGCGGCGTAAAGAAAACCCGCGACGGAGAGCTGGTCCGATGCTGGGTCGAGCCGTCCTTGCGGAACTCGGCGCGCAGCTTGGCTTGAATGTCGGCGGAGCCGGGCATCTCGACGCCGCAGCCGTCCAGGCGCTCCAGTTCGTTCAGCAGACAGCTTCGCGTCAGCGGCGTCAGTCGCTGCAGGAACTCCAATATCTGATCGCCCTGCGTCATTGGGACTTAATCTTGATCCGCGTGTGCCGCGATTGATTCTGGGCAAGACAAAACCGTCCGGCGTTGCATCGTCCCAGGGAACCACGAAAACAGTTGGCGGTGGATTAAGAATCCCGGGCGGTGCCACGGTATTGCCAAGTTTTCCCGTATAAGTGCTGGTTCCGATGAGCGTTCGCAACTTTCGCGAGCGTGTTGGGCTGTCGCTGCAATTGTGGCGGGTGGTGCGGTATTTACGCGCCGGCGTTTGTGTGCCCTACCGTAGTCTTACGGGCGAAAAAGTTAACTACAGAACAGCTTGGCGCCCGTTAAATGACGGGCATGTCACAACACGACAGCCGCGTCAGCGATTCTCAGGTTTCCGGCGGGAGCGAGAACGATAGCCATCTCGGCGAGCTCGATACCGTTCGGCTGTCGGCGGCGCGCGCCCGAGCCGTCGATGAGGCCGGTGCAACGATTGCCCGCCAGCTCAATGGGCCGCTCACGGCGCTATTGCTCTACATGGGCGAGATCAAGCAGCACAGCCATCAGTTCGCGCGCTCCGCCGGCGATCGGGACTACCTGCAGAAGGTGGTGGAGAACGCGCTCCAGCAGACCGAGCGCGTCTGCGCCCTGGTCAAGGAGATCAGCGGTACGCATGAAAGCCCCGCCGCCGTCGAGCCGGACGTCAGAGACGATTTGGAGCGGCGGGCGAGGCAGCCCAGGGAGGGCGTGCGTGCGCCGGGCGTCATGGTCGCGCCGGAGTTTCGTCAGAAGCCTCTGACCAAGCGTGAACGCGAGGTCCTGCAACTCATCAGCCAGGGATATTCCAACAAGCAGGGCGCGTTGCGGATGCAGATCAGCCCGCGCACGTTCGAGAGTCATCGGGCGGAGGCCATGCGCAAGCTTGGCGCGCGAAACACCGCGGATCTGGTTCGCGCGGCTCTGCTGCACCCCATCGACTAGGACGACCGACGCGCGCAGCTCCCAGACAAATCGCCGATCGCCCGCCCGCGGCAAGCGCGCGTGAACGCCCCCAAAGGATTCGAGGCGTTCGCGTTACTTGAAGAATGCAGTCAACCGATCGATGCGCGAGCGGCGAACTCGCACCCATGCTTTCGCTTCATGCGCCTTCCCGCGAAGGCCCGCTCCGCACCCGATGCGGGGTGGTTCCGGTTCGCGCAAGGAGCGCATCAAGACCAAAAGCTGGATCCGTTGTTCCGATTCAACCGGAACGCAGGCGCTAGGCGTAATCGTCGGCGAAGGCGCGGACCCGTGGCGTCGGCCGCAATGCGCCGGTCTTTGCCTTGGGCTGGCTCTGAATGATCGTAATGGTCCAGCGCGGTGGCACACTCGATTCTTTTTCCAGCACCGATCGTACGAGCCCGGTAATGGTCGAGTCGCCTGATTTGATCGTCGCCGTTCTGCCGTTGAATTGAGCGATACGGAAACGCCGGACTTCCTTCTGGTCGGCGGTTTCATACGTGAACATGGAGCTCTCCTGTGCTCCTGCGACTATCACCGATCAAGATTAGCCGGATATGAAAATTGAAAACCGTAGAAGTACGGACCGCCTGCGTGATCCGAAAAAGCGCGCACTCACGCCACGATGCGACGGCTGGATCGTCATGTTCCGGAGAAATCAATTCTCAAGCGATGAGCCAAAGCACGACGAAGATTGATCCTGGACGATTGATCCTGATGTCATCGCAACTCAGTGTTGCGCCTCTCGTACATCCTGCGCGCGCGCTTGCGCGTATGCCGCATCGATCCCATCGAGCAGTTCGCGATACGCGCTTCCGGTCATCCGCGTAGCGCTTTTCTCGAGCCGCATGGCGAGGACCGAGAGCCGGAGGTAGCCGAACGTCGCGGCCGCGCTCTTCAGCGAATGCGCTTCCCGGCCGATAGCGCGAGAAATTGATCAGCTTGCCATTGACGTCGATCAGGGTCACCGCGTCGACTTCGGGCAGCCCGGCGAATTTTTCCTGGAGCAGCGTGTTGATCTTCTGGTCCGATCCTAGCCGCCGGTAGGATTCAGCGTCGTCGGCGCCTTCGCGCAGCAGATGGTCGCCGATGCTTGACAGGATGAGATCGAGTGATTTGAACGAACGGTTGGCGTTCTCCGCCAGCATCATGCTGTAGCGGTTGAGGTTGCCCTCGGCAGTCCGCAGCGAGCTTTCGCGCAAATTGCTCAGCATGAAGAGATTGGTGCCTGCGATTGCGGAGATCAGCGCGAGAGCGATGCCGACAAGCGCGCCGAGCGAATGTGAGCGTTTCATGGTCTAGCCGCCGGCAGCCGCGGCGAGTTTCCGCTTTGCCGTGTCCTGAGCGATCTTCGTCAGGGTAGTGCGCAGTGCGGCGAGGTGGATCGGCTTTGGTATCGGCGAGCAGACATTGAGGTTGAGGAAGTTGCCGATCTTGACCGTCTCGTCGCAAACCTGTTCGCCCGATGCGCTGATGACGATGACCGGTGCCCGGCATTTGATCTTCGCCAGCAGCTGCAGGACCTCGATGCCTGAATCCTCGCCGAGCGAAAGGTCGAGCGTGATGCAATCGAAGGTACGCTCGCGCAGCAACTCGCTGGTTTCGGCGACCGAGTGGGCTCCGGTGGTCCTGAAGCCTACCTGCTCCGCTATCTTGCGAAGGATCGAGAGATGGAGTTCGGCGTCCTCGATGACCAGTAGCTCGTTTTGCATTGCTGCATGCCCCGCTGCGGATTTGACGCGTTCAGCCTGACCGGTCCGACTTGAACGGGCTGAGTTGACGTCATTTGGCGTGGCGGGTTTGATATCCCCCAATCCGCCGCAGCAGTTTTAGGAAATGAGGCTCTACTCTCACGTAAATTTTCATTCCCGTACAAATACCTGACGGGCGCGCGTCGCGCGGCTGGCTGGACGCGTTTTTCTGGGAGGGTCGGAAGCGCGAAAAACGTCGGCGGCGCCGGCTGTCGGCGGCGCTGCGACGGAGGACTGAAGCCGAGACTGGCCGGCGCGGGGCGGGGGGCGTCGGCCTATTCGGCGGGCCCGAACACCGCTTCCATCTTGGTCTTCAGCGTCGCGGCATTGAACGGCTTGACGATGTAGTTGCTGACTCCGGCCTTCTTCGCGGCAATGACGTTTTCGGTCTTGGATTCCGCGGTGATCATGATGAAGGGGGTCTTGGAGAGCTCCGGGCTGGCGCGGACTTCGCGCAGCAGGTCATACCCGGTCATCGGTTCCATGTTCCAGTCGGAGATCACCAGGCCGTATTTCTTGACCTGCATCTTGGCAAGCGCGGCCGATCCGTCGGTGGCGTCGTCGACGTTTTCAAATCCGAGCTGTTTGAGCAGGTTGCGGATGATCCGGATCATGGTGCTGTAGTCATCGACCACCAGGATCGGCATCGACAGATCAAAGGCCATGTCTTTCTACTCCGCGCGGTTCGCCAACAGCCGACCGGCGACACGACATTCACAGCACACGAATATCATTCGAAGCTCTGGGGGAACGCGCGTTGGTCAGCATCGTGACAATTATCAGCGGTCATTGAACAGCGCGTTAATTCCGGATTGAATAAATTTCGAGGCTGCGGGTTCCGTAGTTATACGGCCGCGCGTCAAGTGCGCGTCAAGTGATTGTCATCGGGACGACGAGCCGGCGCGTCCGCGCGGCAACTCCTCGGTGAGGCAGCGCGGTCGAAGCAGCCGTTCGTATTGTGCCTTGACCGATCCGTAACATTCGCAGGCGGTCCTGGTCAGACCTTCCAGGTTGGTGATCTCGATATGGCCGCGGCTGTAATGGATGAAGTTGGCCTGTTGCAGCGTGCTCGCCACCAGCGACACGCTGTTGCGCCGCGCGCCGATCATCTGCGCCATCGATTCCTGCGTCAGCACGAACTTGCAGCCGCACGACAAGTCATGGGTCTGCAGGAGGCAGCGCGCCAATCGGGATTCGACGGGATGGGAGGCGTTGCATCCCGCGGTCTGCTGGATCTGCGCGTAGACCGCCAATCCGTGCCGGACCAGCAGGGCGCGCAATGTCGGGCTCTGATCCGACGCTGCGCGCAGCCGATCGACATCGATTGTCGAGGCCACGCCAGGCACCAGCACGACGGCGCTGTTGAGCGCCGTCGTATCGCCCAACGCCGCGAACGAGCCCAGCATGCTGTCGCGGCCGATCATCGCGACCTGGACGTGGTCTCCTTTCGCCAGGTTCACGACGAGCGAGATCACCCCACGGTGTGGAAAATAGGCGCGCGTCAGCGTTTCGCCGGCCGCGGCCAAAACGAATTCCTGAGCCAGATCGGCGGATCGCAGATGCGGGCGAAGCAATTCGAGGTCATCCGCGGTCAGTGCCGACAAAAAACCATTTTGGGATCGGGAAATTGAATCCAAAGCCATCTCCTGCCTGAGAGGCAAAAAAGTCTCTGGCCGCCGGCAATTTAATGCACGCAAACCGCTGTGCAGGATGGGCTTCGGGATTCTGATTGGCAAGATAAATTAGCCATTGGGCGGACACGTTGGTGTGGACGCGCGGCGCGCGGACGTATGCGCGCTAACGTGCAGATATGAGCGCAGTCGCAAGTGTCGATCATGTGGAACTCCTCGCCAAACATTAAGGCGCGATCTTGAGTAGCTGCTCGTATTTTGCCTTGACGGTCGCATAACATTCGCACGCGGTCGCCTGCAGGGCGTCGCTGTCCGTGATTTCGATTCGTCCGCGGCTGTAGCTGATGATGCCGGCTCGCTGCAACGCGTGAGCCACGATCGATATCGCGTTGCGCTGAACCCCGATCAGTCGCGCGAGCAACTCCTGTGTCATCGGCAAGGCGGTGCCGTCGCACAGATCGCGGGCGCGCAGCAGCCAACGCGACACCCGTGCCTCGACTGAATGCGATGCATTGCATGCGGCGGACTGCTGGGCTTGCGCGAGGATCGCCTGCTCGTGCCGGGCAAGCAGGTTCCGAAACGCGGCGCTTTGTCCGGCGATCATCCTGAAGTCGGTGATGTCGATGATCGAGGCGGCGCCGGGAAACAGCACGACGGCGTCGAGTGCCGAAATACCGTCGCCGAGTGCCTCCAAGGCCCCGACCAGGCTGTCACGGCCGATCATCGCGACTTCGACGGCCTGCCCCTCGGAAAGGTTGACCACGATCGAAACGGCGCCGGCATGGGGCAGATAGACATGCGCCGATGCCACGCCCGATTCAGTCAGGACAGCTTCTCTGACCATTTCGAAAGACTTAAGGCGGGGACGAAGCAGCTCGAATTCCGCCTCCGGCAGGGCTTGAAGGAACTGGTTGGGCGGACGTTGAATGGAAGACATGGAACTCCTACCGGGCGGCGGGAGTTCAATCGGTCCATGCTCGGCTGTGTCCCGATACTCCCAAAGAGTGCAATTAATATCATATGCTCTCTATACGGGCAGTGTCGCACAAAGCAAAATCCGCGTGATCCGCGGCAATCAGGTCACGAGTCTATACACGGTGGAGGGCAGACAGCCCGCCCCATTTGCGGCGGAAATAAGAAGTGGCGCTGATTCGCTATTGAAAAACAAACCTGATCATGCCGAGGACGTTTCAAGAAACGGAAAGATGACTGAACAGGGCTGCCATGCGCCGTATTCTCGTTGTCGATGACGATCCGCACATCTGTAAGGCTATCGGCACTTGGCTCAGGCAGCACGGCTTCCGGGTTTGTGTCGCCGATGGCGGCCTCAACGGCCTTGCCGCGCTGGAGCGTTCCACCTTCGACCTGATGATCGTCGACGTCTTCATGCCCGATATGCGGGGCTGCGCGACGATCGAGGTATTTCATCACCGCGCCCCCGACGTGCCGCTGATCGCGATCTCCGGATCCGCCTTTCCCGATCCGGACACGTCCGCACCGGACTTTCTCAAGGTTGCCGCCCGGCTGGGAGCGACGCGTTGTCTGCGCAAGCCCTTCAAGCCCGGCACGTTGCTTACCGTGATCTACGAGTGCCTGTCGGAGCCCGAACCGCATCGACGGCATGTCGCCACGCTGGGCGCGATCGCGAACACATTATCGAAATCGGCGGACGAGACCACAGGAGATGTCTGTCGGAGCTAAGGTGAATGGAAGTCGACGACCGCAGCCTGTAGCGCCTGGCGGAGCTGCCGGCTGGAATCTTCCGGACGTTCGTCAGCGGCAGGCAGGACCGCAACGTGGCCAAAGTTGCGTTTTGAACAGAGGGAGATCTGCGTGCGCCATGAATCAGGAGTTGCTGAACAAATGAAACAGACCGTTCAGCCCCGACCAGACGCCATGCCACACATCCTTGTTGTGGACGACGATCCGATGGTTTGCATGGCCATCGAGGTCTATCTGGAGCGGCACAATTTTCAGGTGACCATCGCCGATGGCGGCGAAGCCGGACTTCGCGCGCTGGAGGACGGCAAGTTCGACCTGATGATCGTCGACATCTTCATGCCGCACATGCGCGGCTTTGAGTCGATCAGGATATTCCATGAGCGCGCTCCGACGGTGCCATTGATCGCGATGTCGGGTTATGCGTTCGCCAATCTCAACTCCCCGGCGCCGGATTTTCTGAGAATGACTCTTGAACTCGGGGCGTCGCGCTGCCTGCGCAAGCCGTTCACGCCGGTCGCGCTGCTGACCGTGATCAACGAATGCCTGTCCGAGGTCCGATCGCGTCCGTCCGGCACCGCGCAACTCGGCTAGATGGGGACCCTTCAGGTTTGTCAAAACAGAAGTCAGCGTTGAAAGCCGCGCCCGGCGGGACTTCGCCGCCATCGGCGGGCGAGATCCGGCAGGATCAAATTCAAAAAGCGATCATCGTGGGGCAGCTTGCCGGTGGCATACTTCACGACTTCAACAACATCCTTACGGTCGTCACCGGAACGATCGAAATTCTGAGCGAGGCGGTGGCCCACCGGCCGGAACTCGCGGCGATCGCAAACCTCATCGATCAGGCTGCCACCCGCGGGGCCAAGCTGACGTCGCATTTGCTGGCCTTCGCACGCGGCCAGCCGTCGCTGCCAAGGCAGATCGACGTCGACGCGTTGATCGGGGAGGCGGCTCGTCTGCTGCGCGCGACGCTCGGCGTGCAGATCGAGATCGTCGTCGCGTCGGCGGATGATTTGCCGTCGGCGCTGGCCGATCCCGGCCAACTCACGGCCGCGCTCCTGAGCCTTGCGATCGTCGTGCGAGAGGCAATGCCGGATGGCGGCAAACTCACCTTCAAAACCGAGGCTGTCCGCGCCGCGCAGGGTATCCCGGCCGCACCCGGCGCGATCAAGCGGAGCGACGCCGTCGTGATCGCGGTCCATGTGAGCGGCGAGAAGACCGCAGGCGAAGGCATGCGCGTCTTCGGCGACCTTGCCATGGTAGAGGATTTCGTCGAGCGATCCGGCGGTCATATCAAGATCAATCGCCAGGCCGGTGACCGCGCGCTCGCCGAGATATTTTTGCCCGCGGCATGATCGAAACAAACGGTGCGGTCTTTAACGGCTATCCAAACAACAGCTATCCAGACGCTCGCGCCGCACGATGACGATTGATTGGTCGTCAAGTCATGCTGGTCGTCAAGTCATGGCGTTTTTCGTCGCGGTCTCATCGTGCGATGGTTAGCGGGTAACTAAGGCGCCCGAAGGAAGTAGGCGCGCCACGCGTGCCGTCTGCCCAAATCACAGATCCAGAGCATGTCGCAGCGCTGTATTTCACGGCGATGCCGTCGTCATGCCGCAAATTCCCAACGCGATTAGCGTGCGATTAGTATTAATAACGACAGCCCACCTGCGCTCTGTAGTTGTACCGAGCGCGGATTAACGAACGTGAAGGGTGCTGAAGAACACGTTGGCTCCGTCACGCACAGGAACGTGCGGTGACGTATCATCAGTGTCATCCAGAAGGAAATTCATTATGTCAGGTATTGTTCTCTCGGCGTCAGTCCGTCAAAACCTTCTCTCGCTGCAGTCCACCGCTTCGCTGCTCGCGACCACCCAGAATGACCTCGCCACCGGCAACAAGGTCAACTCCGCTCTCGATAACCCCACCAACTTCTTCACCGCGCAGGGGCTGAACAACCGCGCCAGCGACATCTCCAACCTGCTCGACGGCATCGGCAACGGCGTGCAGGTTCTGCAGGCCGCCAACACCGGCATCACCTCGCTGCAGAGCCTGGTCGCCAGCGCGCAGTCGATCGCCAACCAGGTGTTGCAGAGCCCGGTCGGTTACAGCACCAAGTCCAACGTGACTTCGGCTGCCATCACCGGCGCGACCGCCAACAACCTGCTCGGCACCGCCTTCACCAACGCCACCGTCACCGGCACCGCGGTCAACAACGACAACACCGCGTCCGCCGTTGCGATCACCGGCTCGACCTTGCTGTCGGGCACGGGAAGTTCCACCTCGGACGACCTGGCCAGCGGCATCACCACCGGCGATACGCTGACCGTGAACGGCACCACGTTCACCTTCGTGGCGGGCACGTCGAGCACGGGCACCAGTATCGGCATCGGCGACAGCGTCACGCACCTGCTCGCTGCGATCGATACCGTGACCGGCGCCAGCGTGGCTTCTTCGGTCGCCGGCGGCAAGATCACGCTCTCGACCGGCACCACGCAGAATCTGGTGATCGCCGGCTCGGCGCTGGCCAAGCTTGGCCTCACGGCGGCCACCACCAACGTCGGTCCTTCCGCGCTGAGCGGCAAGATTCTGACGATCGGTGCGACCGGCGGCGGCACCGCGACCAGCATCACCTTCGGCACCGGCAACGGGCAGGTTTCGACCTTGAACGGGCTCAATGCGGCGCTGTCGGCGAACAACCTGCAGGCTTCGATCGACTCGTCCACCGGGAAGATCAACATCACGACCTCGAACGATGCGGCTTCGTCGACGATCGGTACGGTCGGCGGCACGGCTGCGGCGAGCGGCCAGGCGTTCAACGGCCTGACCCCGGCGGCTGCCGTCGTCGATCCGACCTCGCAGGCGCAGCGTGCGAGCTTGGTGGCGCAGTACAACAACGTGCTGGCGCAGATCAACACCACGGCGCAGGACGCGTCCTTCAACGGCGTCAACCTGTTGAACGGCGATACGTTGAAGCTGACGTTCAACGAAACCGGCAAGTCGACCTTGAGCATCACGGGTGTGACGTTCAATTCCGCGGGCCTGGGTCTTGCGACCCTGACCTCGGGCACCGACTTCCTGGACAACGCCTCGGCCAACAAGGCGCTGTCTTCGCTCAACTCGGCGTCCAGCACGCTGCGTTCGGAAGCTTCGACCCTCGGTTCGAACCTCTCGATCGTGCAGGTTCGTCAGGACTTCAACAAGAGCCTGATCAACGTGCTGCAGACCGGTTCGTCCAACCTGACGCTGGCCGACACCAACGAGGAAGCGGCCAACAGCCAGGCGCTGTCGACCCGCCAGTCGATCGCGGTCTCCGCGCTGGCGCTGGCCAACCAGTCGCAGTCGAGCGTGCTGCAGCTGCTGCGCTAAAAGGGATCAAGGCGGCGGGGCAAGCCCCGCCGCCTTCGACCCGATCATTCCAGAGATCATCGGATGGCGGTCGGTTCGCCGCGCGCTGACGCGCGCGATGCGACGACCTGGCCGCGGCTGCCTGCGCCCGCGCCCTGCCCCGGAGGGAGACGACGATGCCGTTAAGGGTCGAGTTGAAGCCGTTCGAGCGTATCGTCATCGGCGAAAGCGTCATCATCAATTCCGGCGCCCGCACGTCCTTCCTGATCGATGGCGAGGCGCCGATCCTCCGCGAGCGAGACACCGTGACGGCTGAGACCGCCAACACGCCCGCCAAGCGGCTCTATCTCTGTGTCCAGACCATGTATCTGAAGAACGACGTGCCGCGGTACCGCGAGGCATATCTCGGCTTCATCAAGGAGCTGCGGGAAACGCTTCCGGCCGCCCGCGATCTGATCGACGCCGCCGACCAGCAGGTTTCCGGCGGCGCGCTTTACAAGGCGCTGAAGGAAATCAGGAAACTGATCAAGCGCGAAGAAGAGACGCTTGCGGCTTGAGCGGATCTCGCGCGTCAGCCGCCGATCAGCCGGCCATTTTTCTCCGTATTTGCACGGACGTCTTTATTAACGGGAAAGACAAACCGGCGCGGCTATCGATGACGGAGAAGAATTCCATTGGCTGTCTCCAGCGGCTCCCGGCGCGAAGCGATGCTATCCAGCGATCGGTTTCGGTCCGAGGCGACCGAAAATCGGCCGCGACACCGAATTCTCGGAAGGTAGATTCATGGACGACCTGTTGCGGGAATTCTTGACGGAGACGAGCGAGAGCCTCGACACCGTCGACAATCAGCTGGTGCGGTTCGAGCAGGATCCGAACAACGCGAAGATTTTGGATAACATCTTCCGCCTGGTCCACACCATCAAGGGGACATGCGGTTTTCTCGGGCTGCCGCGACTGGAAGCGCTGGCGCACGCGGCCGAGACCCTGATGGGCAAATTCCGCGACGGCATGCCGGTGACCGGTCAGGCGGTGACGCTGATCCTCACCACGATCGATCGCATCAAGGACATCCTGGGCCAGCTTGAGGCGACCGAGGCCGAGCCGGAAGGCAATGATCAGGATCTGATCGGGGAGTTGGAAGCAATGGTTGAGCGCGGCATGGCGGCCATGGCCGCCGAATCGGCGGCTAAATCCGAGCCTGTTGCAAAGGCCGAGCCCGCGGCAAAGGCCGAGCCCGCGGTGACGCAGGGCGGTTTGGTGACGCAGTCCCTGGAGCGTCCGTTGCGTCCGGGCGAAGTGTCGCTGGATGAACTGGAGCGCGCCTTCCGCGAGACCGCGATCGAAGTCGAGCCGGTCCTCGAAAAGGCGCCAGCGCCGGCAGCGGCTCCCGTCGCCGCAAAGCCGGCTGCGACGGCGAAGCCGGCCAAACCGGACGCGGTCAAAGCTCCCGAGAAGCCGGCTGAGAAGGCTTCCGACAAGGCTGTCGAGAGAGCGGCCGCCAAGGCCGCGGCCAAAGCGTCCGCCGCGCGGGCGCCCGGGGATGTCGACGCGCCCGAGGCCGATCGCGTTGCCAACCAGTCGATCCGCGTCAATGTCGACACGCTCGAACATCTGATGACCATGGTCTCGGAACTGGTGCTGACCCGCAACCAGTTGCTCGAGATCTCCCGCCGCAACGAGGACACCGAGTTCAAGGTGCCGTTGCAGCGGTTGTCCAATGTCACCGCCGAGCTGCAGGAGGGCGTCATGAAGACGCGCATGCAGCCGATCGGCAATGCCTGGCAGAAGCTGCCGCGCATCGTGCGCGACCTCTCCGGGGAACTCGGCAAGCAGATCGAACTGGAAATGCACGGCGCCGACACCGAGCTCGACCGCCAGGTGCTCGATTTGATCAA
>Ga0137412_10000686_pt1 | contig 24743 bp, 20 predicted proteins | sample CZODoug2_1_16fun_FD_122160 | JGI IMG/M metagenome (GOLD analysis project Ga0137412, IMG submission 122160) | Vadose zone soil fungal communities from Angelo Coast Range Reserve, California, USA - CZODoug2_1_16fungal (Hybrid Assembly) | ecosystem: Environmental > Terrestrial > Soil > Vadose zone... | reverse complement strand
ATCTCATCGAACACGAGCAGGGGAATCTCATCGTGCGCAGCCAACGCCGATTTAATCGCCAGCATCAGGCGTGAGATTTCGCCGCTTGATGCGATGGCCCGAAGCGGTTTGGGCGGTTCGCCCGGATTCGGTGAAAAAAGCAATTCCACCGCATCGAGTCCGCTCGGACGCGGTTCATTGAGCGCGCTCAGTTTTGCTTCGAATTCGGATTGGCGAAATCCAAGATCACGCAAGTTACGCCTGATGTTCTCAGAAAGTTTCGGCGCAGCTTTTGTTCTGAGTTTCTGCAGCGCTTCGCCGGCACGGTTCATTTGCGCACGAACGTTCTCGATCTCTTTTGCCAGGCGCTGTAGCTCGACGTCGCGTCCCTCAATTTTCTCCATTCGATCGGCCGCGCGCTCGCCGAACGCGATCACCTCGGCGATCGAGCCGCCATATTTTCGCTTCAGAGTTTCAAAGAGCGAAACCCGCTGCTCCAGGTCAGTAAGCTGTTCCGGATCCAGATCGAGCTTTTCTGCGTAAGCGGAAAGCGCCCGAGCGATCTCGGATAGCTCAACCGCGCTGGCCGCGTGAGCCGACGAAAGTTGTGTGATCGAGCTATCGATCTTTTCCAATTCGCGAAATAGTCGCTGTGTTTCTGCGAGCTGAGAAAGAACGGAACCATCCGATTCGGAAAGTTTATTGGCGATGGCGCTGGCCAGTTCGATCAGCCGTTTACTGCTGCTGGCGAGCTTGTAACGATTCTCGATGTCTTCTTCTTCGCCCGCGGCCAGATCTGCCGATTTGATCTCCGTAATCTGGTGACGAAGAAGATCGACCTCCTGTTCGCGAGCGGTTTCCGCCGTGTTCAGCGCGGCATGTTCCGCAAGCAGTGCCTGCAGTTGCCGGTAACAATTTCGATATTCGGCGAGCTGCTCGTCAGCCCGCCCGAACGAATCGAGCAAGCTCAGTTGTGTATCCGGCGACAGCAACGATTGGTGATCATGCGGCCCGTGCAGATCGACAAGTTCGTCACCAAGATTTTTCAGGATCGACAATGTCGTTGGCGAACCGTTGATGAACTGGCGTGTGCCGCCCGTCGCTGAGAAACTTCGCTTGATGATGAGATCGTTCTCGCACGGTTCGATTCCACCCTCGACAAGCTTCGGATTTAACCTTTGCAGATCCCTTCCGCTAAAAACTGCTTCCACAGTGCAAACATCAGCCCCGGTTCGAATAAGCGATTTGTCGGTGCGTTCGCCCAGCAAAAGTTGCAGCGCGCCGATGATGATCGATTTGCCCGCTCCGGTTTCTCCCGTGACAGCGATGAACCCCGGTCCCATCTGCCACTCGAGTTCTTCTACGAGCGCGAGATTCTTGATTCGCAATAATGTAAGAGCGGCAGCCATTAGAGAGGTTGAGAGTTATTAGTTGAGAGCTAAGGGTCACAGCTTGCCAATTCAATCTGCAACTCTCAAGTCAGGGCTTACAGTCACCTTTCTCGGGACCGGAACATCGCAGGGAGTGCCGATGATTGGCTGCGATTGCGATGTCTGCCGATCGCCTGATCCGCGTAACCAACGGCTGCGCTCCTCGATTTATGTGGAAACTCCGGAGTCTGCGTTTGTGGTGGACACTGGGACTGATTTCAGGACACAGGCGCTGCGCGAGAATATTCGCAAAGTCGATGCGGTCATTTTCACACACTCGCACACTGATCACATCATGGGCTTCGACGATCTGCGGCGATTTTCGCACGCGCGAGGCTCGATGCCTGTCTATGCATCGGCCGAAACGATGCGGGATTTGGAGCGCGTGTTTCGGTTCGCATTTAACACCAGCAATCCAGTTCCATATTATCTGAAGCCGGAGCCGCATATAATTGACCGCCCGTTTAAACTCGGTGAGACCCTGATCACTCCGTTGCCGGTGCCGCACGGCGACTCAAGCGTGAACGGCTATCTTTTCACGCGAGCGGGTCAAAAACTTGTGGCCTACCTGAGCGATTGTAGCGCGGTGCCGGATGCGATTGTCGAACTTATCTTCGGCGTCAAAGTCTTGATTATCGACGCGCTGCGAGACAGACCGCACCCGACACACCTGAGCGTCGGGCAGGCGCTGGAAGCGGCCGCGCGCGTAAAGCCTGAGGCGACTTACTTCACGCACATCTGCCACGACCTTCCGCAATCCGCCGAATCCCGGCTTCCAGCTTGCACACACCTCGCGTATGACGGACTGAAACTCCGTTTATAAGGTGATTACTTCCGCTTGAGGTAATTCCATGCGCATCGCTTCGAGTGCCTGGCTCGTGTTGTCTTCCGAACTTCCGAGAACGCGAGCTATTTCAAGAAGTCTTCTATTAGCTTCAATGTTCTAGCCGGGGTCTCGACCCGTGGAGTAGCAGGATTGTCGGACCTTCGCCTTCCGTCTTGACGTTCGTGGGCTCAGCGCCGCTAATATCTCATCGAATAATGCCGCGCTCGCTTTGTTCGATGAATTGTACGATCTCGGTGATTTCTTCCGTTTGAGGTAATTCCTTCTGCATCGCTTCCACGGCTTGGCGCGTGTTGTATTTCGAATGATAAATCAGGCGAAAAGCTTCTTTGATCCGCTTCACGCTTTCGGACGGAAAATTCTTGCGCTCCAATCCGATCAGATTAACGCCGCGAATTTCGGCCGGGTTGCCATCGGCGATCATGAACGGAGGAACGTCCTGGACGATTTTTGAGCAGCCGCCGGTGATCGCGAATCGTCCGATCCGGCAAAATTGATGCACAGCGGTGAGCCCGCCCATCACGGCATAATCTCCCACCTGCACGTGACCGCCTAATGTGCCGTTGTTGGAGAAAATGACGTGATCGCCCACGGTGCAATCGTGTCCAATATGACTGTACGCGAGAAAATTTCCTCGATTACCGATTCGCGTTTTGCCTTCGCTCGTTGTGCTGCGGTGCGCCGTCACGAATTCACGAAATGTATTTTCGTCGCCAATTTCCAGATAGGTCGGTTCGCCGCGATATTTTAGATCCTGTGTTTGCTGGCCGATAGAGCAGTAGGCATAGAATCTGTTCTTCTCGCCGGCTTTCATCGGTCCGCAGAGCGTGACGTGATGTTGGAGCCAGCAGTTTGGGCCGAGCACGACGCCGGCGCCAATGACACAGTAAGGACCGACGATTGTTCCTCCACCGATTGCCGCGCTCGGATCGATGATCGCAGTTGGATGAATTTGCACGTCAGACATAATGACGAATGACAAATGACGACTCGCGAACGAATGACGAAACTCGAACCTCGAATGTGCGCGGAGAAAAAATTTCGTCATTCGTCATTCGGAATTTATTCGTCATTCGACATAGGTGCTTCGTCATTCTCTTCATTTGTCGAGGAACGTGAACATCAGTTCGGCTTCGGAGACGATCGCGTCGTTTACTACGCAGTAGCACTTCGTTTTCGCCAGGCGTTCGCCGCGCGCTCGCGTTAGCTCGGCGTGGATAAAAATCGTGTCGCCCGGCAACACAGGTTTACGAAATTTCACGCCGTCCGCGCTCATGAAATAGCCGATGCGACTCGAACTCTTCGTCAATTTGAACAATAGAATACTGGCCACCTGCGCCATCGCTTCTACCTGCATTACTCCAGGCATGACTGGATGACCGGGGAAATGCCCTTGAAAAAACGGCTCGTTAATGGTGATGGATTTTATGGCCGTAATTTTATTTTCGCCCTCAAAGCCGATGACCCGGTCAACCATCAAAAAAGGGTAGCGGTGCGGAAGGATCTTCATCACTTCGCCAGTGTCCAGACCGGAATCGCCTATTGGGATCGCGCGCGGTGCGCTCATCGCGCTTCTGTGCGTCTGATCGCGGGCGATTGAACGAGCCAGGTCTGCATTCGCAGCATGGCCGGGCTTTACCGCCACCACATGGCCTCGAATACGCCGACCGACTAGCGCGAGATCGCCGATGATATCGAGGATTTTGTGCCGTACGAATTCGTCGCCGAAACGCAACGGTTCCTTGCTTAATACCGCATCTCCGCGCACCACAATCGCGTTTTCGAGACTGCCGCCCTTGATCAAGTTTTTATCCATGAGCGGCTTAACATCTTCGTAGTAAACAAAAGTTCGCGCCGGAGCGATGTCGCGTTCGAAGACCGCCGGCGTCACTTCCATCGACAAAAACTGCGTGAACTGGTTATTCGGTCCGGCCTGGGTGCATGAGATGCGAAATTTGTTGTCCGGGAGCAAAACAAGCAGGGCGCCCGTTTTCGCTTCCACGTGCATCGGTTCGCGCACGTCGAAAAATTTTCGTGGCTCGTCCTGCGCAGTTACGCCGGCTTTCTTGATGAGATCGACGTAAGGCTGCGCGCTTCCGTCGCCGATTGGTGGCTCGTTTGCGTCCATCTCCACGATGGCGTTGTCCACGCCCATTGCCGAGAGCGCGGACAGGATATGCTCCACGGTGTGCACGCGCACCGAGCCTTCGCCGATAGTTGTGGCGCGTTCGACTGTTTTGAGGTTCTCGATCTTCGCATCGATCGTTGGCTCATCCTGCAGGTCTTTCCGCTTGAACTTGATCCCATGATCTACCGGTGCGGGGTTCAGTTTCAGTGTGACTTTATCGCCGGTGTGCAGCGCCGTGCCGCTAAAGCTGGCGGTCTTAGCAACTGTATGTTGAAACTCGGGAGCAGGCATCGGCGTTTAACTAGCAGAGATTTTGCTTCGTGACCAGCGGTTGTACCCGCTGTGCCCTCGCATGCGGGTTTAGCGATATTTGCCGCCTCCCTCTTCTCAAGGGACAGGGTAGGATGAGGTTATTCTTGGAGGCACTCCTGTTCGAAACCCTTCACTCAATCTTCTCCCCTTCACGAACGGCGAGAGGCGAAAGCTGCTAGGTGCCGCAGTGAAGAGAACAGCTCATTTCAATTCGAACTCGCCGCAATCGAAAGCCATCATTTGGTCCACATTTGAGATGCGGAATTGATGAAAACCGACGCCGTCGGTCTGCCAGATATCGACCGACTTATCTCCATTCTTCACAATCGATACACGAATCAAATTCGGCGATTCATTTACAGTGAACAGCGGCAGATCGTCGTTTGTTTTCAAGTAGCTTCCGTCGCCGTCAAACCCCGCGGCCAGCTCGACGATTGCCCGTTTGTCGTTGGCCAGGGGATTTGGCGTGAGTTTCACTCTGACGGTTGCACTCGAGTTGCTTTCGGGAGGGGCCGCTGCGGTTTGGCTGAGGTCTTCCACTTTGAGTGGACCAACCAGATAACCGCGCGCGTGATACTTTCCGGCGGGTAAATCTTCCTCATCGTCATTTTTTCCGTCCCATTGTGTCACCAGCGCGTCTGCGCCGATTTTGAATTCGTTAAGGTCGGCTTCCTGGTGCAAAACGCGCACCAGCTTGCCTTTCGCATCGTAGATTCCGATGCTGATCCTGCCTTCCAATGGCGGTGGCACAAAACTGATGCGGACGCTTCTCGCGGGTGATGCCGAAGGCGTTTGCTCCAGCACGGGCGGCGGCGTTACAGAATCAGTCGGCGAGGTAGACGACTCGGGAGATTCTTCGGTTATCGGCGATGGAGCTGGTGATGGCGATTCTTGAGCGAAGGCCACAGACGCCAGGAACGCCATCAAAATCGCAGTCTTGGCTTTAGCTGTCATGTCGAGCGGAGTCGGGACATCTCTGATTAGATAAAAAACAAGGCAGAAGAGGACATCCGGAGATTCCTCCCAGCCTTCGCATAAAGCTACCGCGGGGCAAGCGACTTCGCTCGGAATGACAAGTGGCCTAGATGTAGTAACGCCAGTTTACGTTCGGAAACAGATTATCGCGCGATTCGCACTCGCGCAGAAATTCTTCATCCACATTATTTGTGACGAGTTGATCGTGTAAACGGTTAAAGCGGGAAAGGTGATCGACAGTGCGCTTGGTTGCGTATTCACGTGCCGTCCCAGTCTTAATCAAAAAAGCCCAATCGCTCGATTGCGCGAGTAAAAGTTCGCGGGCGAGTTGTTTGAGTACACGGTCGGTGAACGGGATACAGTTTTCTGCATATCTGCGCGCAACTTCACTCATCCGCTGTGCCGCAAGGTGCAGCTGTGGATATATCCAGGCGTTGCTTGGATTCAGCCACACCTCGAAGTAACCGTTCTCGCCCCATGTTGAGGTTGCTGGCTCAATAATTTGCTGCGTGGAATTCGCCGCCAGATATTCGCTCGGCGTGGAGAGACGAAAATCGCGCTCGGTTGCTGCATGGCGAATGAATTGTTCAAGGAAACGGGGGCCTTCAAACCACCAATGTCCGAAAAGCTCGGCGTCGAAGGGAACCACCACAATGGGATCGAGCCCTGCAGTCGTAACTTCACGAATCTGATGCCGGCGTTCCTCGAGAAAATGAAGGGCTTGCCTCTCGGCCACTTCTTCCGCGACAACTGGATCGTATAATTCCTTCTCATTACCGGGCCCGGTAATGCGGTGATACTTCACGCCAGAGAATTTCCGAGAGCCAAAGCCAACTGGTCCCAGGTGTTCCAATGGAAGATCGAACCCGGCGTCGCGATAAAACTCCCGGTAAGCAGGGTCGCCGGGGTAACCTCCCTGTGCGCTCCAAATCTGCCTGCTTGAATCGCGATCGCGCGCAAAAGCAGCCGGCCCGGCTGGCGTATAGCAAGGTGCATAAATCGAGCGGCGCGGCTGCGGCGTTCCGAATAGTAAGCCGTGCGCGTCGAGAACGAACCAGCGAACGTTTGCCTCTTGCAGAATCGATTCCACACCCGCCACGTAAGCGCATTCAGGTAGCCAAAAGCCGGCAGCCTCGGCGCCAAAAACATCTGCGTAGACATCGCGTCCAATCAGGATCTGAGCGCGCGCCGCTTCGCGCGATCCGCCTGAGGCGGACAAGAGAAGTGGAAGCAAGCCATGCGTAGCGGCGGAAGCAATGACTTCAAGGGCTCCACTGGCTCGCAGTTTACGAAACGAGGTAAGCAAATCGCATTTGCATCCATCGACAAAGAAGCGCTTGGCTTCGCAAAAGATTTTCGAATAAAAGTCTGCCAGCTCATGAAGCCGCGGATGTTTGCGGTTTCGCTTTTGTTCGCGCGCGGCGAGATCGATCAAAAGATCGAGATGCCGCACATAGCGCTCACAAAGCAGCTTATCCTGCAACATCGCGCAGAGCGTCGGCGTGATCGAGATGGCAAGCTTAAACGGCACATGCTCATCGACCAGGCGTTGCATCATGCGCACCAATGGGATGTAACTCTCGGTCATTGCCTCGAAGAACCAGTCTTCTTCGAGGAAATGCTTATGTTCAGGATGACGAACGAATGGAAGATGCGCGTGAAGAATGAGCGCAAGAGAACCGGGCATCGAAGAACATTTAACGTGTCATTCCGAGCGAAGCGAGGAACCTCTCACGAGTCCCGTTGATCACTCAAAACAAAACGCGCGCCGCAGCATCATGCGCCGCGACCGTTTCGGGAATAGAAACTGGCAATCTACGATTGCGAGGTCCCTCGTCGTCTGCGCGACTTGGGATGGCAAACTACAGCGTGCGGCAGAAGTCCTGGAAGCGATCCAAGCCCTTTTTGATTACGTCGATACTGGTGGCGTAACTGAGCCGGATAGTGCGGTCGTCACCGAAAGCAGCTCCCGGAACGACCGCGACGTTGGCTTTGCTCAGCAGGCGATCGGCGAAATTTTGCGATGTCAGACCGAGCTGACTGATATTCACCAGCACGTAAAATGCGCCCTGCGGTTTGACTGCGGTCACATTGGAAATCTTCGAGAGGCGGTCGAACATGTAATTGCGGCGCATATCGAACTCTTCGCGCATGTCGATCAACGGTTGTTGATCTCCCTTTAAAGCTGCAAGCGCCCCGTACTGGGAGAAGGAAGACGGATTGGATGCGGTATGGCTTTGGATGGAATCGACTGCTTTCGCCACGGCCTCCGGCGCCGCCAGATAACCGAGACGCCAACCGGTCATCGCATAGGATTTACTGAAGCCGTTGATTGTAATCGTCAGGTCGTACGCTGCCTGGGAGAGCGATGCGACGCTTACGTGTTTCACATCGTCGTAAACGAGCTTCTCGTAGATTTCGTCTGACAGGATGTAAATGTCTTCTTCAGCGGCAACCTCGACAATCGCCTGCAATTCTTCACGCGTGTAAACAGACCCGGTCGGATTGCAGGGGCTATTCATGATCAACATCTTCGTGCGAGGAGTCATTGCATTCTCAAAGTCTTCGGCACGCATTTTCCAGGAATTGCGCTCGCTGGTCGGTACGATCACGGGTTCAGCGCCCACCAATCTGACCATCTCCGGATAACTAACCCAATATGGAGCTGGAATGACGACTTCATCGCCGGGTTGGCATGTGGCGAGGATCGCGTTGTAGCACGCGTGCTTTGCACCGTTACTCACGATGACCTGCGACGCCCGGTAATTCAGGCCGTTATCGGCAGCCAGTTTTTCCGCGATCGCCTGACGCAGCTCCGGGATGCCGGCGCTGGGCGTGTATTTTGTAAAGCCGGCCTCCAATGCCTCGATCGCAGCTCTTTTGATGTGTTCGGGCGTGTCGAAATCAGGTTCGCCTGCGCCGAAACCGCAGACATCTATGCCTTCGGCTTTCATGGCTTTGGCCTTGCTATCGATCGAAAGAGTAAGCGAAGGACTCAGTTGAGCGGCACGTTCGGAAATTTCCATAGGAGTAGGACTGGTTGTGGAATGGTTCAAAATGGAGCGCAAACTATGAGCGCCGATAGAAGTTTTCAATCAGAGGTTTGAAATTATTCTCGTTGATTCGAATGATTTCCATTTCGCGTTTGGCGTTCTCAGGAGAATCCGATGCGTGTGCGGCATTGATCATAATGGTTTGCCCGAACTCTCTCCGGATCGAGCCTGGCGGCGCTTTGGCCGGGTCGGTCGGGCCGAGCACGTCGCGAATCTTGCGCACGGCGTCTACGCCTTGGTAAACAATGGCAATTGATTTTTCCGTTCCAGGAGCCTCACGTTCTTCGGGTGGACATTCGCTTGGTTTTCGTCCGGCCATGAATTCGACAATACTTTCCCAGTTTTCGCGGCCACTCTTTGGGCCGAGCTTCTTTTCAAGAACCGCCAGCACCGGGCCGTAGAACTCTTCCGCTTGCACAACGCTCATTTGATGGACTTTGAATCCGATGATGGAAAGTCCTGAGCGCGAAAATACTTCAATGACTCCGCCGGGCCGCAGATTCGGAAATCTGAAATTGTCGGGCTTGATCAAGACCAGAGTCTTTTCGACTTGCGCGTTGCTGGGGAAGGGGACAACCCGGTCCAGGATTCCACTGTCAGAATCCGAAAATTCCGCCCAAAGCTTCAAATCCCCCTCGACCGACTTTGGATCGAACGCCGCCAGTACACCCGGTTCAAAGTAAGTCACTTTGCCTGAATCATCGGTAATGTAATCGCCGTAGGTATCGCGAATCGTTTCGCCGCTGGTGCGCTCATGCACAATATGGCCAACGGTGTGATGAATCTTTTCCGCCGCGTCCGGGCCGCGAAAAACGAGGAACAACACGCGCGGATGCTGTCCGTCTTTCTGGCCGGTGAAATTCTTCAGCACGTAGTCGCGAATTAACTCTTGTGTGGCGCGATGACGCGGATCAGTTTCCGTCACAATCGTCTCAGCGTAACGCTTGGCTAACTCGTGACCCGGCGCGAACATACGTCCGCCAACCAGGTCGAGTCCTGTGCGGGAAATCAGCCGTCCAACGATGCCGCCGGTGCGCGATTTGCGCATCGAGTATGGCGTGACGGCAGCATAGGCAAGTTGTTCGTTCTGCATAGTGTCTGGTTCTGCCGCGGCTCGTGATTAAACCGCGTGAAATGCAGAGAACCCGAAGCCGCCAAGGCTGGAAGAACTTAGCTGGCGGCCTTCGCCAGCGCAAATTTTTGTTTTTTAGGCGGCTAGGTAAAACCTCATCAATGGTCCCTGCAATTGGCCGATACGGCAATCCACTTCCCGCGGCGTTTCACGCTTGCGATCTCCATGTTGTTTCGCCGGAGAACGTGAAGAAGTTCATCTTCCTGGCTGCGCAGCACGCCGGAGAGAATGAGCCAATTACTCGGTTTTAGTTTCGGCAGGACCTCGATCAACAACTCGCTGTATAGATTCGCGGCAATAACGTCCCACCCGGCTGCTGGTTTCCACCTGCGCACATCGCCCAATTGGAAGTCGGCATTGTCGATTTTGTTGAGACGGACGTTTGCTTTCGCGATCGAAATCGCTTTCGGATCGATATCAATACCAATCACGCGTCTCGCGCCAAGGCGTTTCGCCGCGAGAGCGAGAATCCCGCTCCCGGTCCCAAGATCGGCGAGCGACCAGCCTTTTTCCCATTTGCGAGTCAAGCATTCCAGGAGACGAAGCGACATCGCCGTCGTTGCGTGTCTTCCTGTCCCGAAAGCCGCAGAAGCTGGAATGACGAGGAAGGATATTTTCTCGGTCGATGCTGTAGCGTGCGCTGTCCTCAGCGCACGGTCTTTGGTGCGGTGAACGGCAATCCGCTGAGGACAGCGGACACTACAGCTCCGCGAGTGACGACTTATGGAGCCTGCAACAATCAACCGCTTTCCGATCCTAAGCGGGTTCAATTTGTGGAGATCCGCGAATCGTTTAAGCCAATCGGGTGGCCATTTCTCAGCGCGTCCGCCGAATTCTTCGATGAGCTTTCGGGCAAGATTGCGCGACGTGCACGCAATCTCGAGTTGCAACCGCTTGCGCCCTGGTCTTGAGATAATCGCAAGCTTGCCGTGTGCGCGCGCTTGCAAAATCTTTTCGTGCGCACCAAGCCAGCGCGGCTCCGCTAGTTTGCGCCATTGATACATTCCGTTCAGGGCGCGTGGACGTCGTGCGCCGCGCTGGCTTTTCGAAGCTGCAATAGCGATGTTATTTTTTCTCGGAGGCTTTTTCGCCTTTCATCTCCGCCATTTTTTGCGCAAGACCGGCAGCGAATTTTTCGTACTGAACATTATCGACCGTGAAAGTGCCAAACATGTAGTTCGAGTTATCCCAGGACCAATTCTGATCCGCATCGGTGTAGGTCATTTTTGATGTGCGACCCTGCGCATATTCATGATGAAGCGGATCGGCCCCAGGCGGATTCACAATTTTCGGTGAGCCGCCGAGACCACCTTCGATCAGGTGCCCGTGGAAAGTACCGTACTGTCCAATAGTGATTTGGTGTTCTTTGCCGTCAATTTTTCGGGTGATCGGCACATAGCGTGTCTCGGTTTTTTTCGAGACCTCCGGCGTTAAAACTGCTCCGGCGATAGCTTCAAGCGCCTTACGCTGCTCCGGCGTTGCTTTCTCGTCGATGTAATTGTAGGCAAAATTCCAGTTCCCATACGATTCCATCATTGTCTGGCCTTCCGGACTTTGGCCGATCGAAGCGATGGCGAGTCCGTCGAGTTTCACTTTTCCGTAGTTACCTTTCTGGATGAAAAGCACCTGGCCGCCGCCACAGGTCATTTTAGTCGGTTTGGAATTGAACCAGCATGGGCAGGCGGCGTCGCATGAGCAGGCTTCTTCGAGCTGACCGGTGATCTTCCATGGAGTTTTGTCCTTGGGTTGATCTGCAGCTCGAATGGACACGACATGGATGAGGAGGCCTGCAGCGAACGCGTAGGAGAGGAGCAATTTGGTTTTCATAGCCCGAGATTTTACGCTCACGCGTGTGCCGCGAGCAAAAGATATAATTGTGCGGCGCCAATAGGAGAACCGTTTGGTTTTGCTAAATAAAGTGGCGATTGACGAATGCTCGATCTGAACCGGATTTCAGGGACTTTTCAAAGAAAATGGCTGTCTTTTCGTTCGCAAATGCGAAGTAGGCGACAAGAACCCAGGGACGGAACTTCGCGGTATGCGGAGAACGGCCTTCGTTGTGTTCCTTGAGCCGCTGCTTCAGATTGGAAGTTGAACCTACGTTATGGCTGTCTCGAATACGACTCTGACTTGAGAAGGTAACGTAGTACATTCCGAAGGCCGGCCTGCCAGCCGTAGCTTGGTTTTTTCGGGGCGGCCCGCCTTCGCATTGCTTCGGCGCGCTCGCTCCAGCCCCGAAAGCTTTCGGGGCTGGAGCGGGTGACGAGGGTCGAACTCGCGACTTTCTCGTTGGCAACGAGACGCTCTACCACTGAGCTACACCCGCAATTTTGCCTGCCAGCCGCAGCTTTTAGCGAAGGCTGGAGAGGGAGACAAATAATGTCCAGCCGCCCGCGGGGCGCAACTTTTAATTGCTGTCGCAGGCTCGAAATAGTTGAATCTAAACAGGGTCCGAAGCGCATCCTACAGTCAAATCATCCCACTATGAACAGATTTACTATTATCTACATTTGCTCGCTCGCGCTGGCGGTAAGCGCGTTTGCGCAGACGCCGCCTGCGGCCTCGCCACTCGCAAGTACGCCTGCAGCAACGCCTGCTATTTCCTCGACTTCGACGCCTGCGAGCAAGATCGAGCAGTCGATCAGGAAGAAACAGAAGAAACACTTCGGTTTCACAATAGACGACCATGATATGGATCTGAATCACCTCGATAGCGAAAAGTCGCACGGGGATATTCCAGAATTCGTGATTCCAATCGTTGCCATCGTTTTCCTGACGATCTTTGGTGCGCCGGTCCTAATCGTCGGGCTAATCTTGTATTTCAGTTTTTCAAGACAGCGCGCCCTCCATCGAACGGTGCGAATGATGGTCGAAAAAGGGCAGCCCGTGCCCGAGGCCTTGCTGAATCCGCCACCGGCCCAGCGGCAGCGTTCTGATGTGCGCCGGGGAGTTGTTCTGACGATGATCGGCGTGGGGCTTATGGTGTTTCTTGCCGCCGCGAATGATTGGGAGGGCGGTGCATGGACTCTGGGGCTTATTCCGTTTCTAATTGGAGTAGGCTATTTGCTTGTATGGAAGCTGGATACAAAGAAGGACAATCCGCCGCCGGTACCGTAATCTGCGGCCGTGGAGCTGACTGATGCAGACCTGGTCGCACGAGTTCTTGTCGATGATGACCAGCACGCTTTCGGTGAGCTGGTTCGGCGGCATCAATCCGCCGTGCGCGGTCTGCTCCGTCAACTTACTCGAACGGACGTTGCTCTCGCGGATGATCTGGCGCAGCAAACATTCCTGCGCGCCTATAAGAACATCCGCAGTTTTCGCGGGGAAGCGCGCTTCTCAACGTGGCTTTACCGGATCGCCTACAATTGCTTTCGAGAAGATGCGCGCCGCCGGAAGGAACTTGTGGGAATCGACGAGGAACAACTCCAGACCCAACACGACCCTCAGGTGGCCAATCCTGGTTTAAGACACGATCTTATGCGCGCACTAAATTTACTTCCCTTGAATGAACGTTCTGCGGTTTTACTTTGTTGCCAGAACGGCCTTTCTCACGATGAGGCTGCTCGTGTCTTGGACATCCCTCTTGGTACGGTGAAAACAAATGTTCTCAGGGGCCGCGAGAAATTGAAACGAATGCTTGCCGACTGGGGTCCAAATTAATTAAGGATTATGAACCAGGTGAACCAGGAAGATTGGCTTGATCGAGAATTGCGCGAAGCGGCGCCATATATCGACGACGAGGGATTTACTGCCCGAGTGTTGCAACAGTTACCGCCGCCTCGGCGCGGTCATGATCTGTTGCGTGCTGCCATTCTTTTGGGAATGACGTTCCTTGCGAGTGCGCTTGCCTACGTCGTTTCAGGTGGCGGTCGCTTTGTCAGCGTCACTCTTGAACGTCTCGCGGTCTTGCCCGCGTTGTGGATTTTGGTGCTTGCTCTCGTCAGCGGCCTAGTAATCGCAGCTGTCGGCGCTACGGCCGCGATATCCAGAGAGCGGGGCTTGCAAACCTGACTTTTCTCCGGACGTAAAGCGGGCCGCTGGGGTTAGCTATGCGGTGCAAAGTTGGCGTGCCTGCTGCACGTCGAGCTCGATCTGCCGGGCTAACGCGTCAAGATTTTCGAATTTCTGTTCTGGCCTGAGATAGCGGACAAAACGCACTTCGAGATCCTTGCCATAAATTTCGTGGTCAAAATCAAGCAGATGGACTTCGAGCACGCGCTCAGATTTGCCGCTGCTCACTGTTGGGCGATAACCGAGATTCACCACGCCGGGATAGACGGTTCCAGCCAGCGTCGCCTGCGCGAAATAGACCCCATTTGGAGGAAATTGCTCACTATGAGCGCTCAGATTCGCCGTCGGGAACCCGATCTTTTTCCCGAGGTGATCGCCGCGGACCACCGTGCCGAGGATTGTATATTCCCGGCCAAGCATTTCGGCGGCCTTCGCGAGGTCCCCTGCTTCAATGGCGTGACGAACCGCTGTACTGCTGACTAGCTCGCCGTTTCGGAGTGTAACTGCGGGAATTCCAACGACATTGAAGTCGAATTGCGCGCCCAGCTTTTTTAAAAGTGCAAGATTGCCGCGCCTGCCTTTTCCGAACGACCATTCATGTCCAACGCAAATTTCGCGCAGCGGTTTCGAATGCGTCACGAGTTGCTGCACAAAGTCTTCCGGCGGCGTTGCAGCGAATGCCTTGTCAAATTCGATGATGAGTAGATGCTGGACCCCGAGATCGCGAATCAATCTGACCTTGTGTTGCGTGGCCGTGAGAAGATGAGGTGCCTCGCTGGGCCGAAGCACTTTCATCGGGTGTGGGTCGAAAGTAACGACGACCGGAGTGCCATTTGCTGATCGGGCGTGCTGGGCAGAAGTGGAAATCACGGCTTGATGGCCATGATGGACACCATCAAAAACGCCGATGGCGAGAAAAAGGGGACCGGATAACCGCGAGAGCTCTGGGATCGAGCGTAAGATTTGCATCAACAAAATGACGAATGACGAATGACGAATGACGAAATAAATCCGAATGACGACTGACGAAGACACCAGCGGACAGGCTTTCGTGCTTCGTGCTTCATCATTAATTCGTGATTCGTCATTCGAACTTCGTCATTCTCCTCACGCTCCGCGCATGCGCGACACGTCTGGGAGGCTGAGGAGACTGCTTAAAATTTCCTCGCGCGGCACATCTTTGATTTGAGCGACACTAATTGCATTATCCAAATCGAAGCGCCCGGATTTTGTTCGCCGCAGCGATTTTAGGTGCGCTCCACAGCCTAAAGTCTCGCCGATGTCGTGGACATAAGTCCGAACGTAAAAACCTTTGCTGCACAAAACACTAAAATCGATCTCGGGTAGCCCGATTCGATCAATGGTGTAGCGATAGACGTGCACAAGGCGCGGCTCGCGCTCGACCACTTTTCCTTGACGCGCCAGCTTGTACAGCGGCACGCCGCCGTGCTTTTTCGCGGAAACCATCGGTGGCATTTGATAAGAATCGCCCCGAAATTTTTCAAATGCGGCGCGAATTTGAGTTTCGTCTAGCGCGGGAACCGGTCGCTGCCGGATTACCTCTCCCTGCCGATCCTGTGTATCGGTCGTCACTCCCAGGACGAATGTGCCGGCGTATTCCTTGTCTTCACTCATGAGCAGATCCTGGACCTTTGTGCCCCGTCCTATAGTGATCAGAAGCAAGCCGGTCGCTATGGGATCAAGCGTGCCGCAATGGCCGACTTTCCTGATCTGAAGTTTGCGACGGACCAACGCGACCACGTCGTGCGAAGTCATACCTTCGGCCTTGTCCACGAGCAGGACACCGTCAGGAGTTTGTGGAAAAGACATGGTTACAAGTTCTCGTCATTCCGAGCGAAGTCGAGGAATCCCGTGGCGAAACCGTAAAGGTCATTCCGCGGGATCCTTCGACTCCGCTGCGCTCGCTCAGGATGACGGCCGTGGATACGCTTCCACCTTATCACACACTTCTTTCAAAACGCGGTCTTCTACCTCGGGAAGCGTCCCGCGCACGCGCGTGCCGGCGGCAAGCGTATGGCCGCCTCCGCCGAATTTCTGGCAGATAGCGCAGACATCGACGACATCGGTTTTCGAACGCATGCTCACACGCACTTTGCCATCGGTCAGTTCTTCGAAAAAAACGGCAACGATAACGCCGCGAACGGCGCGCAAATGATCGATCAACCCCTCGTTATCCTCTGGAAGGACGCCCAGTTCAGCGGCTGTTTTCAAGGTGAGACCGAAACTTGCGACGCGACCTTCCTGCTGGAAATGCATGGTGCGCAGCAGTTCCCGCAAAAGCTCCAGACGCCGCCGCGGATAATTCTCATAGAGTTGCTGGCTGAGGCGTCCGACATCGAGACCCGTTCGAATGAGTTCGGCCGCAATCTCGAAAGTGTGGGCGCTCGTTTTTGGATATTGAAATGAGCCCGTATCGGTAGAGATCGCGGCGTAAAGATTTTCCGCGATGTCTCGATTGAACGGCAGGCCCTCGCTTTTGATCAGACGAAAAATGATTTCAGCCGTGGCGGGCGCAGACGAATCAACATAAACCACGTCGCCGTAACCTGGATTGCTCATGTGGTGATCGATATTAATCCAGACTTTTGACGACCGAACTGCTGGCAGAGCAGTGCCAAGCCGATGTTGAATTGCCGTGTCGAGCGCGATGGCAACATCGAAATCTTCCGGAGTGGAAGGCGGCTTGGTGAGCAGCTCAGCGCGTGGAAGGAAAGAATACTTCTCCAGCATTCCATCTTCATTCCATACACGGATTTCTTTTCCGAGTGCTTGAAGAGAAAGCGCCAGCGCAAGCTGACTGCCCAGCGCATCGCCGTCGGGACGAACGTGTCCCAGAATGGCGAACCGCCGATGCTCGCGCAGGATCTGGGCGATTTCTTCGAATTTCGGGTTCGTCACGACATCGCCATCTTCAGCGTCCAACGTTCAAGTTTCAACGCTCAACATCCAAGGCGGCCGAACGTTGGACGTTCAACGTTGGGCGCTCAGCGTTGGATGTTAAAGCCTTACTTCTCATCGCCTTGAGATGCTTCCATCTCCTGCATGATCTCTATGACCCGCGCTCCGCGCTCGATAGAGTTGTCGAGATGAAAAATAATGTGCGGCGTATATTTCATGGTGACGTGCCGGGCAAGTTCTGCCTGTAACGCTGAACGATGAGAGGCTAGCTTGCTCATTACGCTCTCACGCGCCTCTGTTCCCAGAACGCTCACAAACACGTGGGCGTTTTTTAAATCTGGCGTGACATCCACGTGGTTGATGCTGACCAGGGCACCTTCGAAGCTCATTTCTCGCGCAATGATCCCGCTCAACTCGCGCTTCACGACTTCGTTAACACGTAGCATTCGGTGTTTCATAATTTGAGTAGCACAAACCCTCGGCCCGCCGCGGCGGGCTGGAAGCTTGCGTTAGCTTCATAATTTCTGCGCGAAAGCTTCAAGTTGATAGCACTCGATCACGTCGCCCACTTGATATTCGTTGAAATCGCCAAGCTTTATCCCGCATTCCAGTCCGGAACGCACTTCTTTCACGTCGTCCTGGAAACGGCGCAACGTCGAAATCCCGCCGTCGTAAACAGGTTGTCGTTTACGGAGCACGCGGGCTCGAGCCGCGCGCGATATCCGGCCATTCGTCACGAGGCAGCCTGCGACAATGCCTCTGCTAAGTTCAAAGACCTGCTTCACTTCGGCATGTCCAATGACCGTTTCTCGATGTTCGGGCTCCAGCAAACCGGCCATCGCTTCTTTCATCTGATCGAGCAGCTCATAGATGATGCTGTAAAGTTTGACTTGCACCCCTTCGCTTTTTGCAGCTGAGACTGCCATGCTTTCAACCTTCACGTTGAAGCCGACGACGACGGCGTTCGAAGCGCTTGCCAGAAGAATATCCGACTCTGAAATCGGTCCCACCGCGGAATGAATGATTTCGAGGTCGACCTTTTTGCTCTCGATCTGTTTCAACGCTCCAACCAGCGCTTCCAGCGAGCCTTGTGCGTCGCACTTAAGAACGATGCGGAGGACTTTTTTCCCTTCGCCAGCTTCGAGCAGGCTTTCAAGCGTAGCCCGTTTGGGAACGCCCAGCTTATCGGCGCGCTTGGCGACCAAGCGTTCCTCACTCAAAGTTTTTGTCGAACGTTCGGAATCCATCACGAGCAGTTCGTCGCCTGCGTTGGGTAGCCCGGTGAAACCGAGGACTTTCACCGGCGTTGAGGGAGGAACTTCCTTGACCGGCTTGCCGCGGTCGTCCAAGAGCGATTTTACCTTGCCGCTGTATTCACCGCAGATAAAAGCGTCGCCGATTCTTAACGTTCCCATCTGCACAATAACGGTAGCAGTCGGACCGCGCCCGGCTTCAACTTGCGCTTCGATCACTGTCCCTCGCGGGGTGGCGGTGGGCGACGCCTTAAGCTCCATTACCTCTGCTTGCAACGTGATCATCTCAAGCAGCTGATCGATTCCAGTACCTTTCGTTGCCGAGACGGGGCAAACAATTGTTTCGCCTCCCCAATCTTCCGGGCTAAGGCCGTATTCCTGGAGTTGTTTCTTTACTCTGTCGATGTTTGCCGAAGGAAGATCGATTTTGTTGATCGCGACCATGATCTTCACGTGCGGTGCGGCCTTCGCGTGATTGATCGCTTCAATCGTTTGCGGCATGAGGCCATCGTCGGCCGCGACAACGAGGACAACGATGTCGGTAACATTGGCGCCCCGCGCGCGCATGGCAGTGAAGGCGGCGTGCCCCGGCGTGTCGATAAATGTAAGTGTTGCACCATTGTGATCGACGCTATAGGCGCCGATGTGCTGGGTAATTCCGCCAGCTTCGCCCGCCGCGACGCGGGTTTTCCGAATGGCGTCCATCAACGTTGTCTTGCCGTGGTCCACATGTCCCATGAACGTGATAATGGGCGCCCGCGCCTTGAGTTCTTCTTTCTTTTCAATGACCGGTGGCGGAGGCGCGACAACCACCTGTTCAACTTTGTGGACGCCCCCTCCTTTTTCACGGCGCTCCTTTTCCAGAACAAATCCATGCTTTTCCGCGACCTTTGAAGCGATATCTGGCTCGATTGTCTGATTAATGTTCGCGAAGATGTTGTAACTCATCAGCTCCGCGATGATTTGATGCGGTTTTAGCCCTAGCTCGGTCGCCAAATGCTTTACGATAATTGGAGGCTTGATAAGGATGACTTTCTCATCCGCGGCTTCTGCCTCAGCTGTCGGCAACGCGGTTGCAGTCTCCTCGACGGCCGCAGCGCCGGGCACTTCAGTCGAGAGTGATTCCGCGGGCTTTTCCGGCGCCGCATGCTTTTGCGGTGTCGGCGTTTCAAGCGAAGCCCGGATGCGTGAAATTGGAGGTAAAACGGTTCGCTTGGGTTTTACCTCGCCGTCTTCGGCCTTTTTGCTTGGCTTCTTTCGATCGATGAGTGAAACGCTCTCTGCTTCGCGAGTCGAAGGTGGAGCGGTTTCCGGCGCGGACTTTGAAGGTGGAGCGGGCGGCTTGGTCGCCGGGCCGACATCCTCCTTTAATTTTTGCTTTGGAAGTTTTGCCTTGGTCGCGGAGGCCGGCTTGCGAGCAGCAGCAGTCCCACGCGCGGCCGGTTTGCGCGTTGCAGTTTTGCTGCTCGTCTTCGTTGCCATTGTTGTTCGTTTAAAATTTCGCTCATGGCCCGAGCTTCCCTAAACCAGAGCCATGTTATTGTACGAGTTCCTGCCGGTGTACGGCCTCGTAAATCTCGCGCGCCTTTGTTTCATCGACTACGAGAATATCCACTAAATCCTGCACATCCGCATCGCGCAATCCTTCCAGGTTCGTAAAACCGGATTTTACCAGGGCCAGCGCCTGCTCTTCTGTAACCGGCAGTGCGCCGGCAAGGGTCTGCGCTGCTTGCGCCACTTTCTGTTCCACCACGGTCGTCGCCGATGTGTCCCTGCCGATATTGATCTCCCAGCCGGTCAATCGGGAAGTCAATCGCGCATTCTGTCCCTTTTTTCCGATCGCAAGCGAGAGTTGATCTTCATCAACGGAAATCTGCACGCTTTTCTTCTCCGTATCGAAAGCGAGATTCTTCACCTTTGCCGGCTTGAGCGCTTCCAGAACGTAGTCCTTTGGATCGGAGCTCCAGCGAATGATATCGACCTTTTCGTTGTTCAGCTCGCGTACGATGTTTTTGACGCGCGAGCCGCGCATGCCGACACACGCGCCCACAGGGTCCACTTTTTCGTTCGCGCTCCACACTGCGATCTTGGTCCGATAGCCTGCTTCTCGCGCGATGCCGCGAATTTCCACAGTGCCGTCGGCGATTTCGCTTACTTCCAATTCGAAAAGCCTCCGCACAAAATTGGGATGGCTGCGTGAGACGATGATCTCCGGGCCACGGATTCCGTTTTCCACGGCGACGACGTAAGCACGAAGCCGATCGCCCACGTTGTAATCTTCTACTACCACTCGCTCGCGTTGCGGCATGATGGCTTCAAATTTTCCAAGATCCAGGACGACATCGGAGCGATCGAAACGCCGCACCGTTCCACTGACGATTTCGCCGGCGCGGTCTTTGAACTCCTCATAGATCATTTCCTTCTCAGCCTGGCGAATCCGCTGCATCATGGCTTGTTTTGCCGTCTGCGCCGCGATCCGCCCAAAATTTTTCGGTGTTACTTCCACTTCGATTATGTCGCCAACGTTTGCATCCGGTTTAATCTTGCGCGCTTTCGACAGTTCGATCTCATCCTGGGGATTGGCGACTTCGTCCACGACCACGAGGTTTGCCAGCGCCCGGATTTCTCCAGTCTTCGGATTGATGTCGATCCGCAGCTCGCGTGAAGCGCTCACGCTCTTCTTGGAGGCTGAGAGCAGGGCGTTCGAGACCGCCTCGAGGAGGATTTCGCGTTTAATCCCGCGCTCCCGCTCCAGGTAATCGAGCATCGCAATGAATTCTGCGTTCATAAAACATGTAGCCCGCAGACTAAAAAGAGTGGGACGCCAGTTCCCACTCCGATCAACACGCGGACTCGACACTTAGGTTACCGTTGTGAGCCCTTCTCGTCAAGCTAGCCGTTCGGTTTGATTTGACGTTCAACGCCCAATATCGAACGTGCAGCACCCAATGAATTCGCGTCTTCGAGCCGTTCTTGTCGTCTTTCTCGTGTGGGCGGTGATTTATTTGCCAGCGCTTGGCTCTATTGCAATCAAAGGAGAAGAAGGACGACGAATCTTGCCGGCGATAGGAATGCTCCAGACGGGTAACTACATCGTCCCGGAAGTTGGAGGAAATCCATATTTTCAAAAGCCGCCCCTCGTGAACTGGCTGGTAGCTGCATCCTTCCGAATTTTTGGAGTGCGCAATGAATGGACAGCACGTCTGCCATCGGCCGCTATCGTGCTCGCGGTGGCCGTTGCATTTGTCACCGTGGCGCGTGGCAGTCTGGGCCCAAGAGGGTCGATCGTCGCGGCTCTCATTTGGATGACAAACATCGGGGTGATGGAAAAGGGCCGGTTAATTGAAATCGAAGCGCTGTATGTCTCTCTTTGTGGACTTGCGATCATTTTTTGGCTGAGTTTTTTCGTTCAACGAAAATCTCCGTGGCTCATTTGGGTTCCGGCATCCATTTTTCTAGGGCTGGGGCTCTTGGCGAAGGGTCCAACCCATCTCATATTTTTCTACGCCATCGTGTTTGCCGTGGTTTGGCATACGAAAGACTGGCGGCTTCTTATTCACCCTGCGCATTTCGCCGGCTTAGCTATCATGCTGGGGATCTTCGCGGCTTGGGCTCTTCCGTTCTTGCACAGCACGACGACACACGTGGCGGCAGTGAAGTGGTCAAATCAGTTCACAGGCCGGATCCAGGGCATCGATTTCAAGTTGGTCAGTTGGATTCAAAATATCCCGCGCGGTCTTGTCTATTTTCTGCCTTGGGTTCTTTTGTTCCCTTTCGTCAGGTTTTCAGCGTTTCACGATTACGCTGAGCAACGGCTAGCGCGCGGTCTGGTCTGGGGAATAGCCGTACCGTTTGTCGCTCTAAGTCTCGTTCCCGGTGCCTTGCCTCGATATAGCATGCCGGTAATAGCACCAGCTTCATGGTTGCTGGCGATGAGCTGTGCCGGGCATGCATTGCAGTGGCCTTGGGGAAAAGGGACGTCGGACGAGCGAACGTGGGCAAAAATAGTTGCGCTTTTTGTCGGAGTTGGGCTCGTAGTTGGAGGGATTGGTTATCCACTCACGGCGGTAGTCTTGAGAAACAGGCAACAAGTGAAAAAGGCCGCTGCGGAAATTAATGCTCTCGTTCCGCTGACTGAGACGCTTTATGCGGTGGATCCAGAATATCAGCCGGTATTTTTTTATGTGAAGGCGCCGCTGGAATACGTGAGTTACGTCCAGGAGCTGCCGGCTGGTGCGCGTTATTTTCTTGTTCAAGGTGACAAAGAGGCTGAGGCGACAAGCACACCACGATGGGCGCCGCGACGTGCGCATCTGCGTGCTCGTGTCCGGGATTATCGCAAACGCGAGCTGCTTCTCTTTGAAGTTGGCCCTTAAATGAACATTGACAGGCTGGCAGATTGGAATTGGTTAGTATGCTAACTAATTTAATCTGTGTCACTGTCCGATGATGAAACATTAGGGCCATTGCTTCATGGGGCTGCTCGTGCCTGGCGACTAAAGTTGGACGAACGACTGAAGCCAATGGGCCTGAGCCAGGCAAAGTGGCGCACTCTGCTTCATCTCTCGTTGGCAGGAGATGCCCTTACGCAGACCGAAATAGCGGAGCGGCTGGGGATCGAGGAGCCGTCATTGGTGACATTGTTGCACCGCTTGGAGAACGAAGGTTGGATTACCCGCAGGAGTTCCTTGCACGACCGTCGGTGCAAAATGGTGTTCCTCGGCCAGCGCGCTCAACGGGTGATTTCCCAAATCAACGCAGCCGCCGAAAAACTTCGCCACGAATTACTGGAAAATGTTTCGGTGGCGGATCTGCGTACTTGTCTGCGCGTGCTTACGCAGATTTACGAAAAAGCGGAAAGGAAAAACGGAAATGGCGCACCGGCGAAATCCGGTCCACTGAAACGGCCACGTTAAGAAATGAACATCGTGCAAGAAGAAGAGCGTCGCGTCGCAGCTAAAGCGCCGAAAGTAGCGAAACTTCGACGGACGGGAGTGCAATCCATTCCGCGCTGGGCCTACGTGCTTTTTGCCGTATTAGCTGTTTTGGTTCTGTTTCGCACCTTTCAGCGAGGTGTCGGCACGTTGAAACCGGCACAGCCGCCGGCGCGTCCAGCGAGCGTGGCCAAAGTGGTCACAAAAGATGTGCCACTTTATCTCGATGAGATCGGCACCTGCGCGGCTTACGAAACTGTGCAGGTGCAGGCGCAGGTGAGCGGGCAAATTCTCACGCGCGATTTTCAAGATGGCGCCGATGTGAAAAAGGGTGATCTGCTTTTCACAATCGACCCGCGGCCGTTTCAAGCCACTCTCGATCAGGCGAAAGCGCAAGCCGTGCTGGATCAGGTGACGCTGAAGCGACAAGAGGACCTGCGCGCGAGAAAGGTCATATCACCACAGGACTATGACATTGCCGTCGCAAACGCACAGAAATCCCAGGCAGCGACCGAAGCTGCTCAAGTAAACCTCGATTATTGCTACATCAAATCGCCAATCAACGGACGAGTCGGTCTGCGCAACGTTGACGTTGGCAACCTGGTTGGGCCTTCGACTCCACCGCTTGTCACCATTCAAGGTCTGGACCCGATTTATACCGATTTCACCGTGGCGGAGAACGACCTTCCACTGGTGCGAAAATATCTCGGAGGGCCAAACGTAAAAGTGCAAACTTATCTGGGGGATAGTTCGATCACGCCACGCACTGGCGATCTTTACTTCATTGACTACGCAGTGCAGCCCGGCTCTGGAACGGTGAAAGCCCGCGGGATCACGCCGAATCCCGACCGCGCGCTGTGGCCCTCGGAATTTGTGCGGGTTCGTTTCATCCTGGACACGCTCAAAAACGCCACACTCGTTCCGGCACAAGCCGTCCAGGTTAGCCAGAGTGGACCGTTTGTTTTCGTGGTGAAACCTGATAACACTGTCGATCTCCGCCCTGTGAAGCCCGGCCAACGGCAGGAGGGCGACCTCACTGTGGTCGAGAGCGGTGTGAAATCCGATGAGACCGTAGTGGTGACGGGCCAGCTCGCGCTTGCGCCGGGAGCGAAAGTGGCGCCACAACCGTACGTTCCCCAAACCTCCGCCAACGCTCAGCAGTCTGCCTCTTCAAAAAGCGGAATGTGACATGAACGACGCTGACGAACATGACGGCGAACGCGAAGTAAAGAACAAGGACCGCCTTAGATCGAGGTCGTCTGCCGAGGCGACGGCAAAGTTAGTCCCGATCGAAGGGTCGGGGCTCTCCGGGCCGTTCATTCGCCGGCCGGTGATGACTGTGTTGCTGACGTTGTCCGTGATCGTCGCTGGTCTGGCGACGTACGGGAAGCTGGCGGTCAATGATCTGCCAGCCGTTGACTACCCGGTCATTCAAGTCACCTGCTCGTATCCCGGCGCAGATCCTACGACGATGGCTAACAACATCGCCACGCCGTTGGAGAAACAATTTCTGCAAATTCCCGGCCTCGACATCATCACCAGCAACAGCACACAGAGCAACACGCAGTTCACCCTGCAATTTGTTCTGAGCAAAAGCATCACCGATGCCGCGACCGACGTGCAGGCCGCGATCCAGCGTGCCACGGGCAAGCTGCCAATCGACCTGCCGAGTCCGCCCACATTCACCAAGACGAACCCGAACGATCAGGCCGTTTACTTGTTAGGCCTGATGTCGGATACGCTCACCGATTGGGACCTGTATAAGTATGC
>Ga0137412_10000685_pt1 | contig 24747 bp, 23 predicted proteins | sample CZODoug2_1_16fun_FD_122160 | JGI IMG/M metagenome (GOLD analysis project Ga0137412, IMG submission 122160) | Vadose zone soil fungal communities from Angelo Coast Range Reserve, California, USA - CZODoug2_1_16fungal (Hybrid Assembly) | ecosystem: Environmental > Terrestrial > Soil > Vadose zone... | reverse complement strand
ATCCTTTAAATTTGAACGGCGTTCGGCGGTACACAACAGTCCCACCTCATGCATTACCCATGCCACCTCTAATTCGCCCGAACGTGGAAGAGGATGCACCAGCGCGGCCGGCCACGTGGGCAACACAGGACGCATTTGCGCAGATCGATGCAGTGCTGCGAGATGGGCTACAAACGCCGCTGATAGTGGAGCAAAGATCAAGCTCGGATTCGTCCAAACGGTATTCGTACGACAGTGGGTTGGCGAGATTGAAGAAGGAGCAGGAGGAATTGGAAAGAAGCATTGCGGAACTCAACATGTTTTCGTCATCTCAGACTGCTTTATACTTTTCCCGAGAGCAGGACTTCACAGTAGCCAGCGAGCGCCGGCCAATGCCGGTCAAGCCTGGCCGCCCAAAGATTATGCGAAATGGGGCGAGTTGGCCTATCAATGGAGCCCGAAGGCCGGGCGGGCCGTCATCGAGACCGGTAACGATCTCCGGTTGTGGTACCGGGAGGTGCGCTGCCCGAATCCGTCGTATCACTAATTACGGAAGAACATTCTTAGCGCGTCGATGTGGTCCGACAGCGAAGCCGTGGCGAAGTTCGGGAGCCCGACACGGTCTGCTCCGACGCGAGCAATGAAGCGTCTGAGCCGACGTTCCAGTTCCTCGGGCTCGGGCGCGGCCCCCGGGTCCATCCGAATGGGTACGACCTCGTCGGGCACAGCTCCGAATGCGTTCAAGTGACTGGCCTTCAGAATCGACGGTGGGTGTCTCCGCGAGGCGCGCCGCAGAATCCGTTGAGTGCCGAAACCGGTCGGAGCGAAGCCACCGCGAGAAAGCACACAATGGTGAGCGGATGCCTCAGCAGTCCCCGCACCGTCAAACGGCGGGTCACGATTGCCGTGAGGACGCGGGCGCCGTCGCGCGTGGCGAGCCCGACCGGTAATAGTGCGCCCCGGAGTTGCAGGCGCAGGAGTGCCGCGAGCTCATCCGATCCGCCTTCGATGAGTACCGGTGGTTGGTTGATCAACGCGTTGGAGATCACTATCTGGTGCGTGCCGAAGACGATGGTTGCCGTCGCACCATCGTCTCGACTACGAAGTCCGATGGGCCGACGGATACGCTGGATCGCCCGGTCGCCCGGGCGGCGGCCGGCCAGATTCACCGACAGCAGTGTGGCCATCGTGTCGGCCAGGGTGCTGACGGTGGCCGGGTCGTAATGCGAAACGACGTAGGCCCCCGGGGGCGAACCCATCAGGTCCGTCGCATGATCTTGAGCAGCAGGCTCGCGACCGGACTGTACGGCGGATAGAGCATTTGCACGCCGGTTCTGCCGAGGATTGGCTTCTGGTAGACGACCGGGCGTAGGTGCGAGAAAGTGTCGAAACCCTCGCGGGCGTGGTAGGCGCCCATCCCGGAACCACCGCGCCCACCGAACGGGAGGTCGTTCTGCAGGTAGCCGATCATGAGGTCGTTCACGACGGCGGAACCGCTGGGGATGCGGTCGAGCCAGGCTCGCTGGCGGCGCTTTTCCTTCGCGAGTAGATAGAACGCGAGCGGGATCGACCTGGCATTGATGGTCGTGGCCGCGGCGTCGTCCGAGTCGTAGCCAATGACCGGGAGCACGGGTCCGAAGATCTCCTCGGTCATCACCCGGGAGTCTGCCGGGGGATTGATGATGACGGTCAACGGGAATTGGCGTCGATCGCGGCCGAGTTCCCAGTCCTCCGCGGAAAGCACCTCTTCGCTCGCGTCCTGAGCGGCTGCGACGTATCCACGTAGCCGGTCGTAGTTGGACTGATTGATGATCGAGGTGTACTCGCCATTGCCGGCAACCGTGGGGTAGAGCGTTCGCGCCGCCCGGATGGTGGCCTCGGCGAATTCCCGCTCCTTCCCCCGGGGAACGAGGACGTAGTCCGGTGAGATGCAGACCTGGCCACCGTTGTAGAGCTTTGCCCAGGCCACTGCGGTGGCCGCGGCCTCGATCGGGTAGTCGTGGTCGACCAGCACCGGGCTCTTACCGCCCAGTTCGAGGGTGACTGGGGTGAGTGAGCCCGCGGCGCTCCTCGCCACGGTCTTTCCGACCTCGGTGGACCCGGTGAAGAACAGATGGTCGAACGGTAGTTGGGTGAACGCGACCGCAACATCGGTTCCACCGTCGGTCACGAAGAAGACGTCCGGGTCGAAGTTCTCGGCGACGAGCCGCATGATCACGGAGGAGGTTGCCGGAGTGAACTCGCTGAGCTTGAGCATTACCCGGTTGCCCGCCGCGAGGGCGGTGGCCGCGGGGATGAGAGCCAGGTGCACGGGAAAATTCCACGGTGAGACCACACCGACGACGCCGCGCGGGCTCGGCTCGACGCGGTTCTTCGCCGGTTTGAACCAGATGGAAGCAGCGCGGCGGCGAGGCGCCATCCATTTCCGGAGCCGACGTCGCATGAAGCGGATCGTGCTCACCGTCCCGACGATTTCCGAGAGCTCCGTCTCGAAGCTCGCCCGGGTGCCGAAGTCGCTGTGTGCGGCCTCGACCAGAAGGGAACGGTTTCGCTCGATGAGTCGCTGCAACGTGAGGAGATTCGCGCGCCGTTCTTCCAGGGACGTCACCCGGTTGCGGGCGAACGCGAGGCGCTGCGCCTCGAACGCGGCCGTCACCTGATTGACGCCACGCAATCCCGAGACGTTCAGCGCTGAGCCCTCGCTCTCCCGTTCGCTCGGCCGAGTTCGCCGCGATGTCTTCAGGCTGTCTGCTGTGGTCATGTTTATCTCCCGAGTTCCGGTGGGGCGATGCGGACGTTGGATCGAGTCGTGTCCGCGCGTCAGGCGCGGGTCGCCCACTGGGACTTTGCGTGCAAGGTGTGCGGGTAGCCCAGCGCGGCTTCCGGCAGCACCCGAATCAACGCATCCGCTGGAACAGCCACGCGCGTGCGTAAGAAGTGCCAGATCGAACGGTCCCGAGCGATGACCCTGGTGATGCGGCGCGCGGCCGCGTCCGGATCGGCTCCGCGCAGGATCGCCTCGGCGGCAGCCACCGCTGTGGTGGCGCCGGATGTCATGCCGTCGGAGAACGTCGCGGATTTGCCGGGGTGGGCCAGCATCTGCAGTTCCAGAGTTCCCGGCCGGGAGACGACCGGAGTCCACGGCGAACCCGGAACGAGCCCTTGGAACCAGGTCTCGTCGTGGTCGTCGACCTCGAGACCCATGGCGCCGGCAATGCCGATCAGCTCTTCGGAGATCTCGGCGAGCTCACGTTGCTTGTCGAAACCGGCACGGTCCGGATGGACGTCGGAGACGATGATTCCGTAGTAGGTGGAGCGAGGTGAAAGCGGATCGCCGTACGGGTTGAACAGGCCCACGTCTATCCGATTGCCTCGGCGGACAGGCGCCAGGAGTGCGGAGTTCGACGGGCAGTTCTGCAGGCCGCTCGCTGTGGGCCGTAACGGGGCCTGCACGGCGACGGTTGCCCAGTCCACCCTCGGCACGCTCGGGTTGAACAGCCGCTGGTTGTGTCCCGCATTGACCAGCAGCGGGCGACGCCCTGGCGCGAGGGCGTAGCCCTCCTCCAGGCAGGTGATCGGTTCCGGGACCTCGATGACACCCGAGCGCTCCATCAGTTCGTACAGGGCACCCTGCATGCGGCTGTTGCGTGCACCGAAGAACAGGGGGCGTGAGTAGCCCCGCGCTCCTCCCTGCCAGGGGGCCACGCGCGACAGCCGGTAGGAACCATCAGGGTTCCTGGTACCCATCGCTGCGACGTTGCCGGTACCGACGCCTCGGCCGTCGATGATGGCGCCGTAGAGGGCTGCCACGTATGCGTTCTGCGGGACACCGAGGGCGTGGCAGATGTAGTCCACGCCGCGTCCTCGCAGCGTCAGCCCGTCCTTGACCCGCCGCGATTCGGTCGTCCGGGGACCGGCCAGCACGACCTTGCCATGGAAGTGTTCACTGCGGGCTAAGCGTGCGGCCATCACCGATGCGGTGAAGCCGGCACCGGCGATGACGACCGAGTCGTAGTAAGGGCCGGGTCCGCCGCCGACCACACGATCGAGCTCTTTCTCAACGAAGGCCATGCGCGTGCGATCGCGATCGGTGAATTGGTCGCCTGATCCGAGGAGCACAACCGGGTCTTCGAGTTTCTCGACGCCCGGGTCGACATGGTCGCTGAGAGTTGTCATGTGGCACCTTCTGGGAAGTCACTGCGGTCGAATCGCAACGTGAGAACAACAGTGATGCTGAGTCAGGGTGTGCAGGTTGATTGCCAATTTATTCCCGGCCCCGGCGGGCAACAAGGTGGGCGGAGCACACCGGAGTGTGCGCTCCGCACACCGCGCGCGGGTTATCGTGATTGGCCCGCCACCTGGCTCAGGACGGTCAGGCCGACGGCTTCAACCACGGCCAGGGCGGCCAGCAGTTCGCCGGGCCGGTGGGTCAGCGGCGCACCGCGCAGCGACTCGGCCTTTCGGATACGTTGCAGTGCAGTGTTCCGGTGGATCTTGAGCGTGGATGCCACCGAGGCGTAGCTGAATCCGTGGACGACGAAGGTTCTGGCGGTCTCGCGAAGCGTCGCGTAACTCTCGCCGACTCGGCTCAACTCGCCGAGTTCGGCGCGCACCAGTTCGCGGGCTGCGATGGGATCGACTGCCAAGGCGTCGGCGAGCGCGACGTCCTCCCAGCTCGTGAGCGTGGGTGGTGGGCGCCCGGCGAGGGTGACGATGCGGCGCACCCGCTCGACACATAGGCGGCTACGCCGGAAACCCTCTATTCCGGGGATGACCGGCCCCAGGGCCACATGCACGTCGGGAGCAGCGGCCGCAACCGCCCCGGCCACGGCGGCGGTGCTCGTGCCGCTGCTTCGCCGGGTGGCGAACCAACCCCACACGGTGCGCTCGTCGAGCAGGACCAGGGAACAGCGCGCGCCCAGGCCCTCCTGCAGGGCGGCGGCCGCCTGTTCCACCCGGCCGAGGCCCTCGTTGGTCCAGCAGATGAACGCAAGTTGCGGCTCATGGAGCGGGTGCCCCAGGGTGCGTTCCACGAGGCCGACGTCGACGGGTTGCCCGTCCAGGATCATGCGCGTCACGTCGCGTCGTTCGGCTGCAACGCGGCGGTGCACCCGCTCGCGCTCATCGACGTAGGCAGCGCTGACCCCGGAGCAGATCACGTCGACGAAGGTGAAGACGAATGCGTCGGTCTCCCGCAGCACGTTGATCAGCTCAGCCGGATCGTAGGCCAGCTCGACGATGGCCTCAGCCCACTTATGGGTGAAGCACGCGTGGCCGAGACGGTAGTAGCGAAGCAGATCTTCGATTGGACGGCCGCGATCGGCGATCGCGCGTGCGTGTTCGATCCCGATCACTGGGGCCTCGGCTCGCTCGGGCGGGATGCCGTGCTCCATCATCGTCAGGATGAGTTCCACCACGGCGCCGGTAGTCGCCCTGGTGAGCCGCGCGACTTCCGCGTCCTCTCGCACGCCGATCATTCCCGACGAGATGTGATCGAACATCTCCTCGGCAATGATGTGCATTCGGTCCCTGGCCCAACGGCCGGCAATCGACCGGACTGTCGGGGAAAGCGCAGGTCGTGGCGAAGCGTCGGCCGGGCGCGCGCCGCGAGCGAGATCGTTCATGTCCGGTCATGGACCGCCGCGAGACCAGCAAGAAACTGGGTGGTGCGACCCAGCGAAGCTCGGGCGTCCTGCCCGACCGGAAAGGGGACGGCCCACAGCTCCGTAGCGCCGGCATCTCTCAGCGCTGCGAGCTGACGGAGGACCGCAGCCTCGTCGCCGACCACGGCCATGTCTGCCACCGATTCGACGCCCTCACGTTCGAGCTGGCGGCGGTAATTGTCCAGGCCGCCATAGCGGGCGAAGGTATCGAGCACCGTGGCGCGGGCGGCATCAGCTTCGGCCAGTGCCACCGGGAGACCGACGATGACCCGCGGTGCAGCTCGGCCGGCGTCGGCCGCGGCCTTGGTGAGTTGAGGGACGATGTGCTCGCCCAGCCCACGCGGGCCGGCCAGCCAGGTGACCGTCCCGTCGGCGAGTTCGCCTGCCACGCGGACCATCTTCGGGCCGAGTGCCCCGACCACGATCGACACCGGTGAGGTCTCGGGGACGGTGAAGCCGCCCTCGACCTCGAAGTACCGACCGGAGTAGGAGACCTTGCCGTCGGTGACCAGGGGGCCGAGCACGTGCAGGTACTCCCGCAGATGCTCGGCGGGACTGAGGTACTCCAGGCCGAGCATGCCCATGGTCGGCTTGTGTGAGACGCCGATGCCGAGCGTGAGTCGACCGCCAACCAGGGCTTGCACCGTGGCCGCCTCCTGAGCCATGACATAGGGATGGCGCGGGTAAGTCGGAACCACGCCGATGCCCAACTCGATGCGCGAGGTGGCCAGCCCAGCGGCGGTGATCGCCGCGAAAGAGTCGGTGCCCCGCATGATGTGGCTCGTCCAGGCGGTCGCGAAACCAGCCGCCTCCGCAGCCTTGGCCTGCTCGACGACAGTCCGCGGGGGGACAGGTGCCGACAGCACGTCCCCACCAATGTTCAAAGAGATGCGCACGTCCGTCTCCGCTCCCTTGGAGTAGGCACGCCAACATACATAGTTACGGCAGGCATACGTGGCTATCCTGGCTCCAGATCTGGTGCCACGCGTCAATTCGTACTATGCTATGCATCATAGCTATGGACCGGAAGACAGGAAATCGTAGCCGCATGACGATCAGGTACGCAGAACGAAGCGCCGCCCCGAACGGACATGACGAGCCGGCCGAGCGCATCTCAATCGAGTACCGGCTCAACGGTCGGCCGGTATCCGCATGCGTCGAGTCGCGGCGCTTATTGGTGCACCATCTGCGCGAGGACCAGGTGCTCACGGGGACCCACGTCGGTTGTGACACCAGCCAGTGCGGCGCGTGCGCGGTGCGTATCGACGGCCGGGTGGCGAAGTCATGCAGCGTGTTGGCCTGTCAGGTTGACGGCGCGGACGTGACGACCATCGAGGGTGTGCTGCCCGTCGGGCCGGGCGAACTGCATCCGGTGCAGGAAGCCTTTGGCCGGCACCACGCGCTGCAGTGCGGCTTTTGCACGCCGGGCATGGTGATGGCGGCGATTGAGTTACTCGAGTCCGGTCGGCCACTCGGCCCGCAGGAGGTGCGGCACGGATTGACCGGCAACATCTGCCGGTGCACGGGCTATCAGAACATCGTGGACGCGATCGTGGAGCTCTCCCGGGACGCGCAGGCATGACCGCGCTCCACCCCGGCGCGGAGACGACGTTGCGTCATCAGTACGTCGGTCGGTCGGTCAAACGGCGCGAGGATCGACGCTTCCTTACCGGCACGGGCCGGTTCACCGAGGACATCGTTCTCACCGGCATGCTGCACGCGGCGGTGGTGCGGTCCCCGTTCCCGCACGCCACGATCACCGGGATCGATACAAGCCACGCGCTCGCCGCGCCCGGCGTGGTCGCCGTGTACACCGCCGCGGATTTCTCCGAGGAGGAAGCCGGCCCGATCGTGACCGACTGGGTGCTTCCGATCATGGACGGCATCCCGGACCGCTACATGATGGCCCGAGACCGCGTGCATTACGTCGGCGAGCCCGTCGCGGTGGTCATCGCCGAGACCAGAGCGCTTGCTGACGATGCCGCACTGCTGGTCGATGTCGACTACGAGGGTCTGCCGGTTGTCGTTGATGCCGAACAGGCGGTGCAGGACGACGCCCCACTGGTGCATGACCGCTACCTCCAGAACACCTCCTACGTCTGGCATCTGGGCACCGGCGACTTCGACGAGGTTGCCGCCGGGGCCGAGCATGTGTTTCAGATCCGGCTGATCAATCAGCGGGTCCATGCCAGCTCACTGGAAGCGCGGGTCAGCCTTGCCGACTACTCGCCCGGCACCGACAGTCTCACCTTCTACCTGGGCACGCAGAACGTGCACGTGGTACGGCGCAACCTCGCCCTGATCCTCAACATGCCTGAGCACCACATCCGTGTGGTCACACCCGCGGTGGGCGGGGGGTTCGGCTCGAAGTTGTGCGTGTACCCGGAGGACGTGATCGTCTGTGCCGCGAGTCGGCGGCTCCGGCGCCCGGTGCGCTGGGTCGAGACAAGGTCCGAACACTTCACCGGGACCTCCGGCGGCCGCGATCACATCGAGTACGTGACGCTGGCCGCCGACGCAACCGGCAAGATCCACGCGATCCGCGTGACGACGTACGCGAACCTGGGCGCCTACGTCTCCGGGATGGGCGCCGGGATCCCCAGCGTGTCCGGCATGATGTTCCCCGGTTGCTACGACATCGGCATGGCCGACGTCAACATCCACGGCGTCTTCACCAACACCAGCACCACCGAGACCTATCGGGGCGCGGGCCGTCCCGAAGCGGCCTACTTGATCGAGCGCGCCATCGACGAGCTCGCCGTCGAGCTCGGGATCGACCGCATCGAGCTGCGCCGGCGCAACTTCATCCGGCCGGATCAGTTCCCGTACGAGAACGCGTGCGGCATGACGTACGACTCCGGCGATTACGAAGCCTGTATGGATAAAGCCCTGCAGTTGGTGGGTTGGGACGAACGCCTTCGCGAGATCGCCGAGCTGCGCACGCAGGGCCGCATCGTCGGCATCGGCATCGGCGTCTACGTGGAATTCTGCGGCTTCGCCGAGGGCCCGCTGCTGGAGCTGATCGGCTTCGACCGCAACTCCTGGGAACAGTCCGTGGTGAGCGTCTCCCGGCTGGGCAAGGTGACCGTGCAGGTGGGCATCGACGCGGCCGGCCAGGGTCACGAAACTTCGATCGCACAGATCGTGGCGAGCGAACTCGGGCTGGACATCGACGACGTGGAGGTGACGCAGGGCGACACCGACACCGTGCACTTCGGCACCGGCACGTTCAACTCCCGCTCTATGTCCAGCGCGGGCAGCGCGGCGAAGATCGCCGCGCGCAAGGTGAGGTGCAAGGCCACCGAGATCGCGGCGCACCTGCTCGAGGCGGACAGCGGCGACGTGGTGTTCGAGGACGGGATCTTCCACGTGCGCGGTGTGCCGCCCGCGGCCGGCGGACTGACCTACACGTTCGAAGAGATCAGCCGGATCGCCTTCCGGGGCAACGACCTGCCGGCGGGTATGGAGCCGTCGCTGAAAGAATTGGGCACCTTCGACCCGCCCAAGTTCACCGCTCCGTTCGGCGCCCACGTGGCCTTGGTGGAGATTGACCCGGACACCGGCGAGGTCTCGATCCTGCGCTACGTGGCCGTCGACGATTGCGGCAACATGATCAACCCGCAACTGGTCGCCGGCCAGGTGCACGGTGGGGTGGCCCAGGGCATCGGACAATCTCTGTACGAGAACCTGATCTGGGACGACGAGGGCCAGCCCGCGACCACCAGCTTCATGCACTACGCGGTTCCCAAGGCGCACCAGATGCCGGTCCTGGAGATCGACCACACGATCACCCCATCCCCGATCAACGAACTCGGGGTCAAGGGGATCGGTGAATCCGGTGCCATCGGTCCGCCGCCCGCCATCGCCAACGCGGTCATGGATGCGTTGCGTCCGATGGGGGTGCGCCACGTCGACATGCCCTTCACCCCGGCGAAGGTCTGGGCCGCGCTACAGGACGCCGCGCGATGATCCCGGCCGGTTTCGCTTATGCCGCGCCGAGCACGACCGAGGCCGTGCTCGCCCTGCTGGCCGAGCGGCCTGACGAGATCAAGCTGATGGCCGGCGGGCAGAGCCTGATCCCGTTGCTTCGCCTGCGTCTGGCCTGCCCGGACATCCTGGTGGATCTGCGCCATCTGGCTGAGTTGCGTGCCGTCGACGACCTCGGTCATGCCTTCCGGGTGGGCGCGATGGTCACCCACCGCGACGTCATCGACAGCGAGGCGGCGCGCGCCTGGCAGATCGTTCACGACGGTGGGGCTGACCTCGCGGACCCATTAGTGCGCAATCGCGGAACCTTCGGCGGTTCGATCGCGCATGCCGATCCGGCTGGGGACTGGCCCCCGATCGCCCTCGCGCTGAATGCCACCATGCACGTTCGTAGCCTGCACGGCACCCGCACGGTGGCCGCAGATGAGTTCTTCACCGATCTGTTCACCACGGCGATCGACGAGAGCGAACTCCTGACGCATATCGAGTTCGCCAAGTCGGCGGCCGGTGATCGTTCGGCGTACGTGAAGATTCCGCACCCCGCGTCCGGCTATGCCGTTGCCGGGGCGGGTGTCGTGCTCTCTGTTGTCGACGGGGTGTGCCGGGGGGCGCGGATCGTGTTAACCGGGGTCGCCAGCGGACCGGTGCGCGCGCGGGCCGTCGAGGATGCCCTGCTGGGGCAGGAGATCACTGCGGGCGTGCTCGCCCGCGCCGCGGGTTGGGCGGCCGAGGGGATTGGTTTCATCGGCGATTCGTATGCCCCGGAGGAATACCGCCGCAACCTCGCCGGCGTTGCGGTGCGGCGGGCTCTGCAACGAGCCGTCAGCCCCAATGTCCCGGACCATCACCAGCGCGAACATCGCGGGTAAGGAGCGCAGCCATGAGCGACCCCACGTTCTTCTCCGAGGAATGGTGCCAATTCGCGCTGAAGGCGGAACAGGCGGACTCGGCGAAGATCATGAAAGCCCTGAAGAATCCGAAGACCTTCACGCATGTCCTCGCCTTCGAGGTGGCGGACCGGCCCGGGGTGCAGACGCATCTCAAGTACGACGCGGGGCGGGCCACGGCGTGGACGGCCCTGGACCTGTTCGACGAAAGCGAGGTATGGGCGCGGTTCCGCGCCAACCTCGAGCATTATCAGGAGGCAGCGAGCGGCAAGACGCCCGCCGCCAACCTGGTGATGAGCGGGAAGATGCGGTTGGTCAAGGGCACCATGAAGGACGCGGTGGAGAACGCCCAGTCGCTCACGCTGTTGGTCCGCTCCTGGGGCACAGTGCCCACCGACTGGGGCATCTGAGCGCCACGATGACTCGGTGGGCCGGCCTAGTCCGGCTAGGCGACGTCGCGCATTGCTATGTATTACAACCGGTATATTACAGCGCAGCGACGGCAGCCGCGGCGTTGGCCTTCTCGGCCAGCAGAGCGGCCATGGTGTCGAAGCAGGACGTGTCGTGTTGGGCGCGGGCCACGATCAGGCAGCCCTCGAATGCGGCCATGGTGGCCCGCGCCAGTTCGTGAGCGTCACCGGCCGGGACGCCGAGGTCGGACAGTCGTGCCGCGAGGGTGGTGATGATGTCGGTGAATGCGGTGCGCGCCGTGCCGCGCAAGGCGTCGCTGACCGCGGACTGCTCGATGACTAAGGGCGCAAACGCGCACCCGTACTGGAATCGGCGCTTTACCAGTAGGTCTCGGGTGCGGAAAAGGTACTTGGAGATCAGCTCGCCGGGCGTTGTCGACTCCAGGGCATCGCGGTTGATCTCCAGCGTCGAGCCGGCCACATCGGCCAGGACGACCTCTTGGCCGAGCTGTTCCTTCCCGCCCGGGAAGTGGAAATAGACCGAGCCGCGCGGCGCCTCGCTGGCTTCGAGGATGTCCGCGAACGCGGTACCGGCATAGCCGTTCTGTTTGAACAGTCGGCGCGCGGCGTCGACCATCTTCTCTTTGCTGTCCGAACGTCGGGGCATGCCGGCGAGTCTACCGCGCGTTTGACAGGTATGACAGCATACATATAACGTTCGAGCATCGAACCTGCCGAGTGGTGCTGGGAGCAGCTATGACCGAATCGCTCGAGTTGGATGCCGAGGTCCCGGCCCCGACCAAGCCGGTGCTGGAAAGTCATGGGCCGGCCGAGCCGGTGGGCTACGCACTCGAGGGCCTGGTCGCGTATCTGACGATGCAAGAGCGCCCGCACAACTTCCTCGGCCTCGGGTTGATCGACGGGCTTGTTGTCGGTGCGCAGCGGGCGGTTGCGGACGGGGCGCGGGCAGTGGTGGTGCGCAGCAGCCTGCGCAACTTCTGCGCCGGTGCGGACGTGAAGCTGTTCGACACCGCCTACGAGGGGCGCGCCCCGGAGGCTGACCTCACCACGCTGCTCACGGTGTTCGACGAGTTGCCACTGCCCATCGTGGCCAGCATTCACGGCGTCTGCGTCGGCGGCGGCCTCGAGGTGGCGCTGGCCTGTGACCTGATCATCGCGGCCGAATCGGCCCGGATCGGCTCGGTGGAGGCCACCATCGGGGTCAACCCCTTGATGGGCGCCATGCAGCGCGTCACGCAACGCGCCGGTGCCACCCGAGCGAAAGAGATGGCGTTGCTCGCCCGCCGCTACGACGCCCACACGTTGGAGCGGTGGAACCTCATCAACCGAGTGGTTCCCGATGACCAACTGATCGACGTCACCAGGGCCATCGCCGAGGAACTGGCTCACGGGCCGACGATTGCCCACGCGTCGTCGAAGGCGGTCATTTCGCTGGCCGCCGCAGAGGGCGTGCGCGAAGCGGATCGGCGCATGGCGCAACTGCAGGAACCGCTCTGGTCCTCCGCGGACATCCGCACGGGCCTGGAGGCTCTGGCCGCCAGTGGCCCGGGCGCGGCCCGCTTCGAAGGCAAGTGAGCGGCCGATGTCTCTTCCGCTCGAAGGTCTGCGGGTCATCGACTTCTCCCGGGTGCTGGCCGGGCCGCACTGCGCAAAGCTGTTGCTGGAACTGGGCGCTGACGTCATCAAGGTCGAACCACCCGCGGGGGACCTGTCGCGGCTCGCGTTCCCAAACAACGGTGGGATCAGCGGTTACTACGCACAACAGAATTCCGGCAAGCGCAATCTCAGCATCGACCTGAACGTGCCCGAAGCGGTGGGTGTGGTCATGAGCCTGTGTGCGACCGCGGACGTCATCATCGAGAACTTCCGGCCGGGCGCCCTGGACTCCTTCGGTTTGGGTTATGACGACGTCTCGGCCGAGAACCCTGCCGTGGTCTATGCGTCCATCAGTGGTTACGGGCAACACGGCTCGTGGAAGAACCGCATGGCGTACGCCCCCACTGTCCAGGCGGAGGCAGGCTTCACGCGGAACACCCTCAACCAGTTCGGTGCAGACGGACTCGACCGCAAGACGGATGCGCTCTCCCACGCAGACGTGTATGCCGGCATGCACGCCGCCATCGCCATCCTGGCGGCGCTGCGACACCGCGCCGAGACGGGCCGGGGGCAATACGTCGACGTGGCGATGGCCTCGGTCATGACGATGATGAACGAGCGCGTCCACTACGACCTGTCGGACATTGACCTCGGCGACGAGCGGCCGATCCTGGGCGCCACCGACGCGCCGTTTTTCACCAGCCCCGAGGGGATCGAGTTTGTCGCTCCCTTCAGTTTGGTGGGTACGGCGTCCTTCGGCTTCTGGACCAATGCCATGCGCCGGCCCGACATCAAGGACGACCCGCGCTTCGCAACTCCCACCTTGCGCCTGCAGAACTTCGCCGTGCTGCATGGGATCATCCAGACCTGGATCAATACCTTCGAAAACATGGCTTCGCTCGACGCGCAGTTGGACGAGGCGAAGATCGCCACGGGGCGCGTGCGATCCATCGACGAGTTCGCCGCCACCGAGTGGGCGAAGTCCTGGCGAGTGACCCAACAGGTCTCGGATCGGCACGGGGGCCAGATCACCATTCCGGCCGCCCCGTGGCACTTCGGCGAGCACGACGGCACTCTCGTGCCGCAGCAGCCTGCCTTCCAGGGCGAACACAACCGCGAAGTTCTGCTCGAGCTCGGCTACGACGAGGATGACCTGGAGACCCTGGCGAAACTCTCTGCCCTGATCGAGCCGACCCGGTCGACATCATGAAGTGGGCGACCTACGCCTCCCCGACTGACGGCACGGACCGGGTGGGGGTCATGGTGGGCGCCGAGATTCTCGGCGCCGAGCCGGGCGTCTCGCTGATCGAGCTGCTGCGCCGCCACGGTTCGGATCTGTCCGGGGCGGCCGACCTGCTCGTCGCCGCCCCCACCGAGCGGATCCCGCTGGCCGGCATCGAACTGCGTGCCCCGATCCCGGTTCCCCCGTCGATCCGTGACTTCATGGCGTTCGAGTACCACGCCGTCAACTCCAACAAGGCCATCGGGCTGGAGTTGAGCAAGGTCTGGTATGAGATCCCGGTCTTTTACTTCACCAACCCCGCCGCGATCCGCGGCCACCGGGATTCGGTGGCCATTTCGCCGGGCAGTGCGATGTTCGACTTCGAACTCGAGGTGGCGGCGGTGATCGGCCGGCCGGGCAGTGACATCGCGGTGGCGGACGCCGGGGACCACATCGCCGGCTTCACCATTTTCTGCGACTGGAGCGCGCGCGACCTGCAGATGCAGGAGATGCAGATCGGTCTGGGCCCGGCGAAGGGCAAGGACTCGGCCACCAGCCTGGGGCCATGGCTGGTGACCCCGGACGAGTTGGCCTCTGCGCGCACGGCGAACGGGTACGACCTGCGGATGACCGCGACGGTCAACGGGAAGCCCTACAGCAGCGGGACGTGGGCGGATCTGTACTGGAGCTTCGAGCAGATGATCTGTTACGCCTCGCGCGGCACGACGTTGGTGCCGGGCGACGTCATCGGGTCCGGCACCGTCGGTACGGGATGCATTCTGGAGTTGTCGCGCGTCCACGGGACGCAGAGCTATCCCTGGCTACAACCGGGCGATGAGGTCGTGCTCACCGTCGAGGGGCTGGGGTCAGTGGAAACGACCGTGCAGGCTGCGCGGGAACCGGCGCCCTTTCGTTGACCGAAACACCGCGGGATGACGATGACAGCGGAGGATCGGCTCGGCGCGGCGGTCAAGCGACTCGCCGCCCGGGCTGACGCGGACGCGTTGGCTGCGGCCGTCGTGCAATCGGTGGCGGAAGAGGTCTGGGCCGACGAGGTTGACGACCCGGCCTTCGCCGCTGCGATGTCGATGAGTGTCCGCGACAACGTGCGAGCCGCGCTCGAGATGTTGGCCGGCCGGTTGGAGCTTGGGTCCGCCCGCCCGCCGGGCGCACTCGCCTTCATCGACCTGGTGGCTGAGGCCGGCCTGCCGGTGGGCCGGGTGGAGGCGGCTTACTGGGTGGCGATGCGGCGGTTCTGGCGCGAATGGTTCGCCCTCGCCAAGGAGGCGGCTGAGGCCGGCGAGGGCACGCTGGAGGAGTTTGTCGGGGTCCCGGTGGAGCTGATGTTCGAACACCTCACCGGGGTGCTGGATCTCGTGGTGGCGCGCCACGAGTCGATCCACGCGCAGATTCGCCATACCCGCGAGGAAAAACGGCGCGTCCTGGTCGCGGAGGTCCTCGACGGATCGACGTCGATCTCCATCGGTGACGCCGAGCGGACCCTGGGCTACGGGTTCAACGCCGGCGTCCACCTGGCACTGACCGTGGAACGCGCGACGCGGTCAGAGCTCGAACGTTGCGTCGGCAAGCTGCTACCGGCGTGCAATGCGCAGGCTCACCTGGTCCACTTTCATGGCGCCTCGCGGTGGCTGCTGTGGTTGCGCTTTGAACGCCTACCCGCGGTGGAATGCCTGGACCGAGCGGCTGCGGTTCTCGCCGAGTCCGGCGTGGTGGCGGCCATCGGCGAACCGGGCTCCGGACTGCGTGGATTTCGTCAGTCGCGTCGCGACGCCCTGGAGGCATCGAACTTGCGCAGCCGATTCCACGGATTCGCGCCCGTGCTCTGGTATCGGGATGTTCGGTTGGAGGCCCTCCTGATGAACGACGAGGAGAGCGCACGGCGGTTCGTGGCCGACGAGCTCGCCGAGTTGGCAGGTCCCGGCGCCCGGATGGCCCGGACGCGCGAGACCCTGCGGGTCTGGTTGATGACCGGCTCCATCAGCCAGACCAGCGCCCAACTGTGGATCCACGAGAACACGGTGCGATTACGGGTGGCGCAGGCCGAGAAGAAGTTGCCCGGTGACCCCCGGGAACGGCGCACGGAGATTCTGTCCGCACTGCGATTGCGCGCCATGTTCGACGGCGCCGGGAACCCAGCCGAGAGCTGAGATCCGCCGCCAAAGCTGGAGGAAATCCACCGGCCACGAGCAAACCCTGGAGAAACGTCCATATGCCGGGGGAATTCCCCGATCGCACCATGGAGCTTCTGGGAACCCGGACCCGAAGGCGAGGAATTCATTGATGAACAGTGTGTGGAGACGAGGTGCGGTTACCGCGCTACTGATAGTCGTGAGTACGGCGCTGGTCCTCACGGCGTGCGGTAGTGGCCCGTCGACCGGCTCGCAGGCAGTGGCGCAAGCACCCGCGAGTTCCGTGGCGGCACCGGCGCCGATCGCAGCGCAGGCCCGGGCTGCCGGTACCGGGGCAACCGCCTCCACGATCACCTCGACCGCCGCAGCGGCGGCCGGCAAAGTGCCCGTGGCCAAGGCCAAGACTGCCAAGTCGCCGCCCAGGGCGGCTAAGGCTGCCCCGGTGCAGCCGGCTGCCGTGTCCAGCAGTACGCAGGCGCAACGCGCCGTCGGCGGGCTGCGCCCGATCGACTCCATGGCGCAGGCAGCGGAGAACGCGCGCATCGCCCAGGCCAAGGGCGGCGCCACCGACATCGGCGTCGACAGGGATCAGATCAAGCTGGGCATCGTCACCTCGCACGGCCTCGCATTGGCGAATCTGATCATGACCCCATTCCTCAATGGTGTGCGCGGCACGGTGACCGCCATCAACGACCGGGGTGGGATCCTCGGGCGCCGCATGGTGATGACCGATTGCGACGACGGAACGGGTGAGGTGTCCCGGTCCAAGGCCTGCGTGAAGAAGATGGTGGTGGAGGACAAGATCTTTTCCCTGCTCGGTTTCATGAGCTGGGGTAGCGCCTCGATTCACGACGACCTGGCGCAGTACCGGCTGCCACTGGTGGGTACCTGGGCCTACTCGCAAACCGAGTGGCGGGACCCGTTCATGTTCCCCACGCACATGTCGATGATCCACGAGGCTATGGCCGGCGCGCACTGGGCAGCAGACGTGATCAGGCCGAAGACCTACGGGTTGATCTGCCTGACCTCCCCGGAGATGCAATTGGCCTGCAACGAGGTCCGCAAGATCATGGACGCCGGCGGATCGAAGCTGGTCAAGCGCGCCGACCTGTCGATCTCCGAGACGTCCATGTCCGCTTACGTGCTGGCGTTCCGCGCGGCCAACCCCGACCACATCATCCACTACGTGATCAACCCGGCCACGATGGCGAAATTCATGGTGGAGGCGGCTCAACAGGGCTACTACCCGCCCATGGGGATCTCCGGCAATCACCTCGCGGCCGAAATACTCGGTTCGCTGTTCGGCAAGTGGCCGGTCGGCCGGTACTGGACCAACACCACCTACAAGCTGTGGGGCCCGGAGTTCATGTCGATCATGTCGAAGTACGCGCGGGGCAACCGGGGAATCAACCACCACATCGTGCAGGCGGGCTATTTCGGTGCGCTGGAGTTCGAACGTGCAGCTAAAGCTGTGGGGCCGAACCTCACCCGCCAGCGCCTGATCGCACAGTTGGACAACGGCGACGTCTACGCCATGGACGCGTCGCTGGACCAGCGCTTCGCCTACACGCCCGCCGAACGGGCGGGCGACAACTGGAACCACGACTGGGGCCAGAACCGCGAGTTCATGTACGAGTACACCTCCACGAACACCGTGGCCGATCCGGACGGCTCACCGGGCGGCTTCGCCCCGGACCCGCACCAGTTCGTCATCTACGCCAAGTAGCGGACCCACGAAGGCGTTGGCGAGCGCTGCCGGCTCGGCGCTCGCCAACAACGGGGATGGCGGACGGAAGGGACGGCGTCCGTCATCCCACTGACCGAGATCCTCGGCGTTCGTCTCTTGGAACTCACGACGTACAGGGTTGGGCTTCGGCCGGTACATGGCGCGTAGCCACGTGAGTACCGCGGCCAGGAGGCGTTCCGACCGCTCGTGTGGATCATGGTCGAGGAGGAGGACCCGACCAACTGGAGCCCGGGCGGTACCCGGGTCACGCCTGAGTTGGTGGCCTCGCTCGTGGGTAACGGCTGCCATCGGCGAATCGAGGTGGCCCGGTCCCGGTCGCGCCGGTCCTTGCCGTCGTGCTCACCAAGGCCGCTACGTCCGGTCGGGCGATCATGCCTGCGGTTCGTGGTTGTTCGCCTCGTCCACGAGTGCGGCGATCGTGAACGAGCGTGGGGTGAAGACGTCGAGGACGCCAACGGCCTGCAGCGCCGGGACCAGGTCCTGCAGTTGTTGCCGGACAGCGGGGTAGTCCGGGTGGTTGGGGCTGAGCGTTTCCAGGCGCTTGGCGTTGGCGACGAAGGCCGCGACGGTGCCCTTGCGGACTTCGCGTCCGCCGACGGTCGCGGTCTCGACTCCGTCGGGCAGTACGTCTTCAGGTCGAATCGGCGAGGTCATCTCGCCATCTTGCCCGAGAGTCACGACCGGACGCCCCGCCTCGGCGTCGACCGGCCCGGGACCGGCACCTTCACCGGAGAATGTGACGGACCGTCACCTCGTCAGCGTCGTGCCTGCACAGAGCATCCGGTCGAAGGATTCGGGGACGTGTCGGGTCCGCCCAAGACTTAACATGTCTACATTCATTGACGTGTTGCCGGAGGCCCGACTAGTGTCGCGCCCTGGATGTCGTCGCATCGGGGACAGTGGTTCCCGAAGGGAGCCGTTGATGAGCACCACCCTGCCGAACGCCACCGCGAAGGTCCGGGTCACCCCGCTGGTGGTGTCCGCGCATGCCGCCTTCCTGTGGATGCTCGGCACCGTCGTTATGGCGATGGTGGCCTATTACTTCATCGGGATAGACCAGGGCGCGACGTCGGTGTTCGGCAACGACACCTACATCCACGAGTTCGTGCACGACGCCCGGCACTTCCTCGGCTTCCCCTGCCACTGATGGAGAAGCGACTCATCGCCCGAGGCCTGCTGGCCGGCGGGGCCGGCGGCTTGGCCGCCTTCATCTTTGCCCGGATCATGGCCGAGCCGGTGATCCAGCGGGCCATCGACTACGAATCGGGCCGCGACGAGGCGCAGAGCGCCCTGGACCGTGCCGCCGGGATGGCCATGCGCCTGCAGGGCCACGACCCGTTCAGCCGGCACGTGCAGCGCACCGCCGGCATCGGCGTGGGCATGGTCCTGTTCGGCATCGCCATGGGCGCCCTGCTCGCGGTGGCCTACGCGCTGTGCCTGGGTCGCACCGGCAAGGTGCGCCCGCGCCCGTTGGCGCTGCTGGTGGCCGGGGCCGGCTTCGTAGCCATCTACCTGGTGCCGTTCGCCAAGTACCCGGCCAACCCGCCGGCCATCGGGCACTCCGAGACCATCCGGTCCCGCGGCACGCTGTTCCTCACCGTGATGCTCGTCGGCCTGCTGGCGCTCATCCTCGCCCTCGCCATCGGGCAGCACCTGGCGAAGCGGTTCGGGTCGTGGAACGCGAGCCTGCTGGCCGGCGGCGGCTACCTCGCGGTGCTCATCGTGCTGTTCCTGGTGCTGCCGCCGTTGGGGCACCTGCACGCGAACGTCGCGGAGTACGGCCGCCAGGCCACCGAGACGCCGCTGCCACTGACCGACGCCAACGGGACCATCGTGTTCCCCGGCTTCCCGGCCGACGTCCTGGCCGAGTTCCGGGTGTACTCGGTGGCCGCACAGTTGATCATGTGGTCGACGATCGGCATCGTGTTCGCGCCGCTTGCCGAACGAGTGGTCAACGGGAAGCGGGCGCCACGGGCGGAGCCGGCGCTGGTGCCGGCGGCGTTCTGAGCACGCAGACCCCGCACCACCCACCACGACGGTGGTGTTGGTGACTGGCCCGTCGCTGTTGGCGCCGGGACACTCACCCGTCTAAGCTTCAACATGTCTACCGACGTCGACGTCTTGCCGAAGGGAGCAACCGGTGGCCCGGGAAGCGGACCTCGCCTTTGATGCGTTGGCGGATCCGGTGCGCCGACAGATCCTGTCCGTGCTCGCCGAGACCCGTGAATGCAGCGTTGGCGACCTCGCCGACCGCATCGACAGTGTCGGGCGCACCAGTGTGTCCAGTCATCTGCGCGTGCTGCGCGCCGCGGGCCTGGTCAACGAGCGTCGCGAGGGCCGGTTTCGCTACTACTCGGTGGACGCAAGCGGAGCGGCCCGAGAGGTGATCACCCTGCTGCAGTCCATGTTCCAGCACTCGCTGAGCCGGACCAAGGAGGCCGCGGCAACCACACCGGCGGCCGCGCGACGCAGCCGAGGAAGCAAGGCCGGCTGAGGTCGGCAGACCGGTGACGACCCCGGAACGCCGCTGAAACCGATCTGCGGTACAACGGTTTTTCCAACGGCGTTCGCCATCAAATACCCCGACGGTCAGGGACGGTGGGCACGCAGATGAACGTGCTGACGCTCACCGCAGTCGAGCGCGTCGATGCACCACCGGCCGCGGTCTTCGACATGTTCGGCAGCGGCGCCGGAGCCGGCTGGGTCTTCGACGCCCTGTGCGACCGTGTCGCTGTCGGAGCTGCGGTGCTCCTGCGCGCCCCGTTGGACGGCCCGAGCAATGAGCCCGTGGAGATCCACGGGCGCATCTGCAACGTGAAGTTCGCCCGCCGCATCGACATCTCCCACGAACAACCGTGGCGTGGTCGCCTCACCATCCGTTTCGACCCCGAGGGCGCCGGCACGAAGGTCCGGATCAACGCCGCTCTCGACGAACGCGGGCTGGACTGGCTCATGCGCCGCCGCGGCATGGGGGCACCCCTGGGTGAGGCACTGGGCACCGCCCGCCTGGGGCTGCTGACCAGCAAGTCGGGGCCGGGGAGCCTGTTCGCCGCGGCCTGCGACGGACTGGTGCAGATGGCCATCGAGGAGATCAACGCCGACGGCGGCGTCAGCGGGCGCCCGGTCGAGCTCGTCGTCGGCGATGATGCCACCGATCCCGAGGTTGGCGTGGCCGAGGCGAATCGCCTGGTGGCGGCCGGGTGCCGGTCAATCCTGGCCTCCACGACGTCGGCGACCTTTGCCGCGGTGGTGCGCGCGCTGTCCGGGACCGAGGTCCTCGTCGTGCAGTCGCTGATGAACGAGGGCGGTTTCGAGGGCCCTCTGTGCCTGCAGATGGGCGAGCGCCCCTTCGACCAGCTCGCGGCTGCCGTGCCCGTGATGCGCAGCGTGGGCGCCAACCGCTGGTTCCTGGCCGGCAACGACTACTGCTGGCCGCACAGCGTCCACCGCGCGGCCCGGCACCTCCTGCCGCGATACGGCGCCGAACTGGTGGGGGAGCGGCTCGCACCGTTGGGCAGCAAGGACTTCACGGCCATCATCGAAGCCGTGATGCGCAGTGGGGCCGACGCCGTGCTGTCGACATTCGTCGGCGCGGACTGCGCGCTGTTCGAACGACAATGCCATGCAATGGGCCTGCGTGAGCGCTGTCGAACCCTGTCGCCGGCGCTGGATGAGAGCACCCTCGAGCGGATCGGCCCGACGGCCGCGGGCGGCCTCTACGCCGTCTCCGGGTACTTCGAGGGCATGGAACACGACGGCAACCGCGACCTGTTGTCGCGATACCGGAGCACCTTCGGCCGTTGGGCACCGAAGTTGTCCAGCCTCAGCGAATGCGGCTACGAGGCCGCCCACATCTGGGCGATGGCCGCCGGCCGCGCCGGTGTCGACAATCCCCGTGGGATCGCGCGGGAGATGCGGTCGGGCTTCTTCAACATGCCTCGGGGTCGGGTGAGCCTCGATCGCGACGTCGGACACTCGCAGCAGCTCTACCTGGCCGAGGCCGTCGGCGGATCCTTCTCGGTCCTGGACCCGCACTGACCGCGGCGGGTGGCGCGCGCGACGCGCCGATCTGTCAATGTGTGGCGACCTATTGACCCGGCGAACAGAGCTGCGTAGTTTCTCGATCTACCACGATCGCTAGGAGGCCTCATGGCTGTCCCCGTCCCCGATGCCGAGCGCCTGGAGGCGCTGGCGCGGTACTTCCAGCTGGGGTTGTCCAGTGCGGAGTTGGCCGAGTTCGAGCCCGCGGTGGCCGCCACGTTGGCCTCGTGCGAAGCGGTCGAGGCGTTGTACGCGCGCTCGGCCCCGAGGGCTCCCCAGCGTGCGTGGGCAGCGGGTGAGCACCCGCTGGGCGCCTGGTACGTGACGACCGACCTGACGGACCCGTCCGCCGCGGGTGGCCCGCTGGCCGGTCGCCGGGTGGCGGTCAAGGACAATGTCGCGGTCGCCGGCGTGCCGATGATGAACGGCTCGGCCTCGGTCGAGGGCTTCATCCCGACCCGCGACGCGACCGTGGTGAGCCGACTGTTGGCGGCGGGCGCGACGATCGCCGGGAAGTCGGTCTGTGAGGACTTGTGCTTCTCCGGCGGCAGTTTCACCTCCAAACCCGGTCCGGTCCGCAACCCGTGGGACCCCACCCGCAACGCCGGCGGCTCCTCGAGTGGCAGCGGCGTGCTGGTGGCGACGGGCGAGGTTGATCTGGCGGTCGGTGGCGACCAGGGCGGCTCGGTGCGCATCCCGAGTTCGTTCTGCGGGACTGTCGGCCACAAGCCAACGTGGGGTCTGGTGCCCTACACCGGCGCCTTCCCGATCGAGCTGACGATCGATCACCTCGGACCGATCACCCGCACCGTGGCCGACGCAGCGCTGATGCTGCAGGTCATGTCCGGGCCGGACGGGCTCGACCCGAGGCAGCCGAATGTCATCGAACCCGTCGACTACCTCGCCGCCCTGTCCGAATCGACCACCGGTCTGCGGGTCGGACTGGTCAGCGAGGGCTTCGGCCACCCGAATTCCGATCCGGGCGTCGACGCCGCGGTGCGGACGGCCACCGAGGTGCTGCGATCGGAGGGGCTGAAGGTCGAGGAGATCGCGATCCCCTGGCACCTGGACGCCATGCATGTCTGGAACGTGATCGCCACCGAGGGTGCGGCGTACCAGATGATCGACGGCAACGCCTACGGGATGAACTACAAGGGTTTGTACGACCCGGAACTGATTGCGCACTACCACCGGTGTCGCCTGGAGCGCGGGGCGGCGCTGTCCAAGACGGTGAAGCTGGTGGCCATGTCCGGGCGACACACCTTCGAGCAGGGCGGTGGCGCCTACTACGCGATGGCGCAGAACTTGGCACTGGAACTGCAGGCCGCTTATGACGCGGCGCTGTCCAAGTTCGACGTGCTGGTCATGCCGACCCTGCCCTACACCGCGCGGGAGATTCCCGGCCCCGACGCCGATCTGGGCACCTATCTGGACACCGCGCTGTCGATGATCGTCAACACCGCCCCGTTCGATGTCACCGGCCACCCGGCCTGCAGCGTGCCGGTCGACCAGGTTGACGGCCTGCCCGCCGGGATGATGATCATCGGGCGTCAGTTCGACGACGAGACCGTGCTGCGCGTGGCGCATACCTATGAGCAGGCCTGCGGCGGATTCCCCGCTCCGCCGGCCTCTACCTGGACGGGAAGGACCTCATGAACGGTGTGTTCGACCTCGGCGGCACCGACGGGCTGGGCCCGGTGGTCACGCTGGAGAACGAACCGGTCTTCCGGGCCGAGTGGGAGAAGCCCGCGTTCGCGATGTTCGCGTCCTGCTTCCGTGCGGGATTCTTCGGGGTCGACGCGTTCCGACACGGCATCGAGAAGATGGATCCGGCCGAGTACCTGCTGTCGAACTACTACGAGCACTGGGTGCACACCGTCGAGCACTACGGCGAAAAGGCAGGCGTGATCGACCTCGACGAACTCGAGCGGCGCACCCAGCACTACCTCGCTAACCCGGACGAGCCGCTGGCCGATCGCAGGGACCCGGACCTGCTGGCCTTCGTCGACGCCGCGGTCACGCACGGTGCGGACGCGCGGCGCGAGGCCGACAAGGTTCCCCAGTACAAGGTCGGCGACCGGGTGACGGTCATCGCTGACAGCCCGCACGGGCATACGCGGCGGGCGCGTTACGTCCGCGGTCGCACCGGTGAGATCACCGGCGCCCACGGCACCTATATCTACCCGGACAGCGCCGGCAACGGCGGCCCGGAAGCCCCGGAACACCTGTACACGGTGCGTTTCACCGGTCTGGAGCTGTGGGGTCCGCAGACCGCCGAGCCGAACACCGTGACCTACTTCGACGTGTGGGAGCCCTACCTCACCCTCACGCCCTGACCGCTCGAGCCGACCAGCCCGAAGGACCTTTCCAGATGACTGCACCCACCGACACCCCCCTCCGCACGCAGGCCGAGATCGCCGCCCGCGTGAAAGCGCTCGAGTCCATGCTGATCGAGAAGGGGGTGATGACCACCGAGGCCGTCGACCGGTTGGTCGCGATCTACGAGAACGAGGTGGGGCCGCAGTTGGGCGCGCAGGTCGTCGCCCGAGCCTGGACCGACCCGGAGTTCAAGCAGCGCCTGATCGCGGATGCCACCGCGGCCTGCGCGGAGATGGGCATCGGCGGTCTGCAGGGCGAGGAGATGATCGTCCTGGAGAACACCGACACGGTGCACAACGCGATCGTGTGCACGCTGTGCTCGTGCTACCCGTGGCCGGTGCTCGGCCTCCCGCCGAACTGGTACAAGATGCCGGCCTACCGCGCCCGCATGGTGCGTGAGCCGCGCACGGTACTCGCCGAGGACTTCGGCTACGTGCTGCCGGATGCCGTCGAGATCCGGGTGTGGGACTCCAGCTCCGAGCTTCGCTACTGGGTGCTGCCCAAGCGCCCCGAGGGCACCGAGGGCCTGAGTGAAACCGAACTCGCCGCTCTGGTCACGCGCGACTCGATGATCGGCGTCGCCCCGGCGGGGTCGCGATGAGAACGGACGCCACGGAGCTCGGTGATGCCCGGCGTCGCGTCGAGGCGTTGGTGTGCGGCCTGCC
>Ga0137412_10000684_pt1 | contig 24755 bp, 20 predicted proteins | sample CZODoug2_1_16fun_FD_122160 | JGI IMG/M metagenome (GOLD analysis project Ga0137412, IMG submission 122160) | Vadose zone soil fungal communities from Angelo Coast Range Reserve, California, USA - CZODoug2_1_16fungal (Hybrid Assembly) | ecosystem: Environmental > Terrestrial > Soil > Vadose zone... | reverse complement strand
GAGTTTCAGACGTACCCAAGGAGCCTACCTATGAAGAATGGCGAGCTGTCGAGTGACCCACTTAGCTATCTGTTAACCTCCGCGCGCCTCATCGCAGAGGACGACAAGTATGCGGTCATAGCAATTCGGGTTGAGAAGGAGTGGGTTCGATCAAACATGCGCTTCCTTGCGGCTGTGGTCGACCGCGGCACCTTGGTATCGTGGCTGCGCAACGTCTCGGTATCGCGGAAGCGCAGCCATCTTGATGTCGCAGCTTCGCGATGCAGCGATAGTTCCTGCGCCACGACGCTTTGATATTATGCCGTCGCGACATCACCACGGAACGCGTAGCCGGTGACGACGACGGCGCGGTGACCTTGCAACGGGCCGATCGCTCAATGCGGCGGCATCGGAATAAACACCGGCGGCGTGCCGGGGAAGTTCGAGCGTCGCTTGATCGCGGCGTCGTCCGAACCTTGTGGCTTCAGGTAAACGTAGAAGCGATTGTTGCGTTCGACGATGTCGTCCTTGGGCTCGCTGCTGCGGCTGATCAGCATGTCGCTCGCGATCAGCACGTGCATGTAACCGGGGATCAACTGCGACCAGTCCGTGAGGTCGGCCTGGAACACGATCGAATACTCGCGCGCGCCGTCGAGCTTGACCACGCCCCCGTTGGTGGCGGCGTTTGCTTGCGACGGAATCTCCTGCCAGGTCAGGCCGGTTTGCACGAAGACGCGCGCCGCGTTGAACATGATGTAGAGCGGGATCGTCGTGGTGTTCTGCATGTTCAGTGTCGCGCGGTAAGATTTGCCATCGGGCTCGTAGGCCACCCGCAGCAACTCGACGTAGAGCTCTGTGAACGCGGCATTGCGCAGCACCAGTGCCGCCTGGTCGCGCGCTATGACCGCGCGCCGCTGATACCAGCCGACGCCGAAATCGGCGAGGAAGCCGAGGCCGATCACCATTAATATGGTGAGCAGAAGTTTGGATTCCAGGAACCGGAAGCTGCGACCGAGCCGGGCAGGAGGCTCGGCCCGCGCCTGCGCGCGGCGGGACGGGGCTGTGCTGCGGATCCATTCGCGCAGGTCTCTGGCAGAGGTCGGCTCGTTTGCTGGCAGGCGCGTCTGCTTGGTCGGGGCCGCGCCAGCGGGCGAGGGCAGGTCACCCGTCCCGTCGACCGCGACCAGCGTCTCCCACAGGTTGACGATGAGCTCATCCTTCTGCGCCTCGGTGAGCTGGCCTAGATCCGGGAGTTTCGGGGGCCGTGTCATGCGGCTTTCTCCCACGCCGCCGTCATGGGACGATCGCTCCGTTGGCGATCTGGATGACCTGTTCGGCTTCGTGCGCCAAGGCGAGATTGTGCGTGACCAGCATCAGTGTCGTGCCGCGCGCGCGATTGACCGCGAGCAGCAGCGCCATGATCTCGCTTTCGGTCTGCTCGTCGAGATCGGAGGTCGGCTCGTCGGCTAGTAGCAGCAGCGGATCGTTGATCAACGCTCGCGCGATCACAGCACGGCGCTGCTCGCCGGCGGACATCTCGGAGGGATAGGCGTCGAAATGGTCGCCGAGCCCGACATCGCCCAGCAGTTTGGCTGCGCGGGCATAGCTGTCGGAGTTGTCGCTGTTGCGGTTGAGCATGGCCGGCAGCGCCACATTGTCGATCGTCGACAGCGTCGGCAGCAAGCTCGCGAACTGGAAGACGTAGCCGATGCGCCTGTTGCGGAAATGCGCAATGGCGTCGTCGCCCAGCGACCAGATGTCGGTGCCGTCGATCACGATCTTGCCCGCGCTCGGCCTGCTCAAACCGCCAATCATTGCCATCAGCGACGATTTGCCCGAACCCGAGCGACCGACCATCGCCGCATAACGCCCGGCGGCGACGTCGAGGTCGATACCGCGCACGGCATCGACCGGTCCGCGGTCGGTGCGATAGGTCTTGCCGACGCCCCGGCAGCTCAACATGGCTCAGCCCTCGCCCCGGATTAGATCGTAAGCGTCGCGGCGGCTGGCGCGCCAGGCCGGAACCAACACCCCGATTGCGCCGATGAGGGTGGCCGCAAGTACGCTGGCGATCGCGACGACAAACGCGCTTGCCGTGCCGAGCCACAGGAACGGGATGCCCATCTGGGTGAGGTAGTAGATGAGCGAGCGTTCGAACAGCCGCAGCAGCAGCGCGCCAAAGATCACGCCGATGAGACCGCCGCCGCCGGTCGCGACCATCGCTTCGATCACCATCATGCCGATGATCTGGCCTCGCCGTGCACCGATCGCCTTGAGCAGGCCCAGCTCGTTGCGCCGCTCGGTGACGATCGCCGAGAACAGCACGCCGACCATGACGGCGGTGCTTCCGAACATCAGGGCGACCAGCGCGAGCGCGCCGCCAAGCAGCGCCGTGAGCCCCTGGCGAATGCCGGTGAGCAGGGAGCCTCCTGTCACCACTTTGATCCCGGTGAGATGCGACAGCAGCGCGAAGCGAACCTGCAGTTCAGTGGCGCCAGGCGCAAGTTCGATCAGGAAGCCGCTCACTTTGCCGGGATCGAGCATTGGCGGCCACTGCCCCGTCTGCATCTGGATTGCGGGAGCGAGAGCGATCAGGCTCGCAGACTGCAGGAACACGCCGCGCTCATGCGTCCCTGCGCCGGTGCGTGCCAACTGGGCGTAAACGCGGAACGGTTTGCCGAACAGCACAATCTCCGAGCCGAGCGGCAGGTTGCGGGCGGCACCCAGGATGACGTCGTTCGGTCCCATGGCGCGGCCAAGCCGTTCTGCAATCCAGGGCTGGACGGTGAAATCGCGCTCGGGATCGAAGCTGATCAGGTCAACGCTCTCCTCATGGCCGCCAAAGCCCGAGCGCTCGGTGCGGAACACACGCTGCGCGGCTGAGCGTGCGATGCCGGCTACGTTCGCCCGCTGGATGAGGTCAGCGTCCACGGTCTGGTCGGTGGGCCCGACCGTCAGCAGTGCTGGCGTGATGTTGGTGAGCGCATCCTGTGCGACCACCATCAGGTCGGCGCCGAGCCTGCTGAAGCCGACCGACATGCTGGCCTCGATGCTGCGCATCATGACGGTGCCGGTGAAGGCCATGGCGCTGCTGATCGCCACCGCCACCACCAAAAGACCCGTCCGCGCCTTGCGCCGGCCGAGGTTCTGCAGCGCAATGCTTCCGAGGAGCCAACGCGGGACAGACGAACCACTCAATGCGCTCAAGCCCTGAGATCGAACGACAACCGCCCGCATCGACAAGCGGAAGGTTGCGCCCGCCGCGTTCCGGGCTCTACAAGGTACACGAACGCGTGTGTTTCATGTGCCCCATTTCGGTCGGCACGATCACGCAGTCATGATGGCCGCCTGAACTCGGCAGGATGCCAATCAAGTTGTCGGTCGCCGTCTCGATCACCGCGATGCCGCTCGACAGGCGCTGGAAGCCGCTGAACGGCACCAGGACATATTTGCCGTCGTAAGTAATCGCCGGCGTCTGCAGGTCCGGGCCGATGCCTTGAATCTCCTTCTTGATCGTCCAGGTGTCGGTATCGACCACCATGATGCCACTCGCCGCGGGCGAGGGATGCAACACGGAAAGGTAGAGTTTCTTGGAGTCGATGGAAAACACCATGTGGAAGGGGTTGGGATACTTGCCCTTCCATAGCGGGTCCGCGACGTGCGCGATCTTCTTCCAATTGCGCGGGTCGGGATCGGCCACCGAGAACACCGAACAGTTATTCTCCCGCAGATTGTTCATCATGCAGAGGAAGCGCCCGTCCGGTGAAAAGCCGATCTCGTGGCCGGGCGAGTGGATCTTGTCGAAGGTCACCTCCCAATGGTCTTCGTGGACCTTCACGACATCGTATTGGTCCTTCGAGGCGGTGTTGAACTGGAGGAAGGCGACCGGATCGAAGTTGTTTTCGGCGTCCAGAATGCAGATGCCGCCGCACAGCCGCACCACTGTCGCGGCCCAGCGCCCGGTCGGGTGCCAGATGGTGCCGTCGGCACCAGCGAGGCCAAACGGATCGTCGCCGGGCAGCGTGCCCTCCTCGACGAACAGCTCGCCCATGGGCACCATTTCCCATTCGATCTTCTGGCCTTTGGTGCCGAGGTAGTCGTATTTGCCGGTGGTCTTGTCCGGATAGATCTTGGAGATCGTGAGGACGCCGCCATCCTGCCAGGCACGCGACAACTGGGTCGAGTTCGCCTTCCAGTCGAACTTCAGGGCGGCCTTCACCTGCGACGTAGTGCGGTCGAAGCAGGCGGCGATATCTTTCTGCCCGTCCGTCACGAAGTAGGACTTTGCGTCCTTGGGGTTGATCGTAACGTGCACGCCGAGCCCCAATCCGGTCGTCTCCGAGACATTCTCCATCAGCTGCATCTGCGCACCATCATAGCGCACGCGGTAGATGTTGAAGCCGGGTGCAGGATCCGTGATGTTGGTTGGGATGCCGTAGATCAGCGGATTCTTGCCGCCCTGGGTGCTGTTAACGAACTCGAAGCTGTTGTAGGGATCCGCGCTCGGGAACGCGCAGAGATGATGCGCGATCGGGTTGAAGTCGCCGTAGTTCCAATACCAGATCGAGGCCAGCACTCTGTTGGTGTTGAGGTCGATGGCGTAGCAACCGCCGCCGAGCTTGGTGGGCAGCACTGCAATCCATTTTCCGAGGCTGCGGCCATCGAAATTCGATCTGGAATCGATCAACTCGCGCGTGATGGGCTGGCTCTGTGCTTGCGCGACGACGGCGCTGCCGGCGCCCAGGCCCTGGCCGGTGGTGTTGCCAACGCCGAGCGCACTGAGCGCGCCGTTCTGCACCGCTTGGTAGCCCAGCGCAGTCGCCTCACCGACGATCGCGACCGCGGTTGCGGCCTTGAACACGCCGCGGCGTGTTAGCCCGCCCGCCTTCGGTTCTGCCAATGCAGCCTGCACCGGCTCGGACTTGGCACGGGCGGCGAGCGCATACGCCTGCTTTTCGCGCAGATAATCCTGAAACTCGTCGTGATCCGACTTGGCGATCTCCGCGCGACGGGCGACGAAGGCATCGATCTGCGACCGCGTCGAGGACGTGCTCTCTGCCTCCGCCACCAGGCCGAGGTTCAATTCGATCTCTTCCGCATTCTTGACGGTCGCAGGCTTGCTGAATTCGTTCACAGACACTCTCCATTGCCCCTTCGGACGGCGCTTCGCCGCCGAATCGTATGTCCAGACGCGTCCGCCGCCACGACAGCGTCTCTCACTCTTCCTTGCGGGCGGTTCGTTTCGAGGGCGCGCGCGGCTTGCGCGCTGCCTCGTCCAGCAGGACGTCTTTCGCCCTGTTGATCTTGGCGGCGAGGTAATTCGAGCCACTGCGATCCGGATGGACCAGTTGCACCAGACGCCGGTGAGCGGCGCGAACGACGGTCGTCGTCGCGCCCGCCTGGAGGCCCAGGACCTCCAGCGCCTCATTGACGTCCATCGGCGCGTCGCTCCGCGACGCCCCGTGCTCCAGCACCGCTGGCTGCCCGCTGTCGATGTATGCGCGGCCGTCGCTGCGGCGAGCGTGGATCAGGTAATCCTCCAGCACGATCGCTGCGCGGCGCGCCAGCTCCGCGTCCGGCCGCGGCGGGCCCCAGTCGCCGTGCGCCCCGTCGGATGCGTCGCCGGTCCACGCCGGCCTGAACGTCGTACGCGGAAGGATGGTGCGCCAGTTGAGCCGGGCGAGGACAATCAGCACGCCGGCGCCTAGCATCATCGCCAGCTCCCACTGCTGAAAAAAGAGCAGGGCGATCAGGCACGGCACTGCAGCGAGGGCGAGGACAACCAGCAGCCAGCGGCCGGTGCGGATGAGTGCACGCACGTCGGTATGTGCCAGCCAACCGACGAACTTGATGGCAGAGACCGACAAGGATGCGGCCAATGCCATCGAACTGAGGATCATTCCAAAACTCACAGGCGGGTTATCCTTCCCAGCATGCTGAGTCCCTGCATGGAACTTACTCTCTCCCTCACCTGGGATGTGGATGTCGATCGCGCCCCCACAATCGTCGTAACGAGGATGACACGACGCTTGGTTCACGTGCTCGTCCAAAGCCCTTGTATTCCACTAACATCATTTCGGTACCGAAACAATGCATCGACAAAACAGCCTCTCAGAAGCCCACGAGAAACTCTGAAAGTTTAAGCTAATCGTTCTCCGGATGATGTCTTGCCAAGGATGCTTTGTATTCGTTTCGCAGAAAGTGATTGACGTTTCAACACTAGGTTGTGGTTGCAGCGCAAGTCGCGCCGAACTCTTGATACGATGATGATTGTCTTTCTCGGCCCGACTTCTTTCGCGATCGAACCTAGTCCCTTTGGTCTATCTGATGTGCTGTTATCTTTTTTCATCTGCGGTGCAAAAAAAGCATCAGCCAGATGCGCCATGCGACGTCTTGTTTTGCGGCGCAGAAACCTGCGTCGCTGCAAAAAGGCTCGCGACGAAATGTCGTTCGTCGGCTTCCGGAAGTCATGTTGTCCGGTTCCAAGAAGTGACAATTGCCCACCCTTACGATAGGCTTCGGCAAAGAGCGTTTGAGGTTGACACGCCGTGCAGACAAAACTGCGCTTTCCCCTGGCCCTCGTTGTCGCCGCGATCGGACTATTCGCCGGCTTCGTGATGGTCGATCGCGCCCCGGGCGGGTTCGGGACGATTCGTCTCGTGCCCGACGCGGATCCCGTTGCGCTCGGTACCGCGCGGCCCGTGCTGTCGGATCGGCTGGCCGAGATTCACCGCGCCCTGGTCATCCGCCCGGAGCAGGAGGGTGCATGGCGCAGCTTCGCCGACGCAATGTTTCAACTCGATCACCTGACGCGCGAATTCGAGCGGCTGCCAGCGGCCCGCGAAACGCTCGACGAGACGAGGGAGCGCACGCGCCATGCCCTCATCTTGGGTTACGCCTTGGGGGAGATCGAGAAGAGTCTATCGCCCGAACAGTTCGTCATCATCCGCCGCGCAACGGACGATTTGACGAGCAGTGTCATCTGCAGGGGGTTGGCGAGCAGTTAGGGCAGCGGCTGCTGCCAGTCTGTTGAGAAAAGGAGCCAATAACGAGTTCGCGCGCGGTGAGCGTCCCCATGGCGGCCGCAAAACCGAGAATGTCAGCTATCTGTTATCCGCCTGTGTCCACCGCGATGAGAGCGCCAGAACGCGTAGGTCCGCATGGACCCACGCCTGGAGAATGCTCATAGGCCACCCGCCGCGCCCGCGGACGGCTCGGCGGCAAGCGGTCGATCCTGTCGCTTAGAGCGGTCGTTCCAACATGCGGGCCATGTGTCGGATCGTGGGGTGATGGAACGTCTCCATTACCGACGTCGATCTGCCCAGTTCCGCCTCGATAAGCGACACGAGTACTGTCGCGAGCAGCGAGTCGCCCCCGAGATCGAAGAAGTTATCGTCCAGCTCGATTGCCTTCACCCCAAGCACCTCGCGCCAAAGGTGTCGCAGTTGGACCTCAATCTCCGATCCCGCCGACGTGGAGATGACTTCATCGCCTGTCGGCGGTGGCGGCAGCGTCGTCAGGTCGATCTTGCCACTCGTACTCAGCGGCATGACATCAACTCGGATGAAGTGCTTGGGCATCAAGTACTCCGGGAGCCGTCGCACAAGATAGTCCCGCAACTCGGCCACATTTACGCGCTCGCTGGAAGCAAAATACGCGCAGAGCAACGACTGTTGTGCTGCTCCCTTCCGGACCACCACCGCGGCCTCCTGCACGATCCCTCGTGAAATGTCGCGCGGGGTATAACCGAGCTCTGACAGGATGCTCCCGACGTTCTCGCCGCCGACATGGCTGCCAAGCTCTTCCGCCGCCTCCTGCCGGCTGGTTATTCCGAGCCGGACGTCCCAGCTGAGGGGGGCAGCATAGTTGTGATAACCTTTCTCCATTCGGTGCACATGGATGCCAACATCGTTGATCCTACAGTTGGTGGAGCAGAGCCCGGTGTCCTTGGGCGCCAACCAGCGCTCATCTCGCGACGCGAGATAGTGCCGCACATCGCGCGACGGTGAATTATCGTAGCGAAAGAAATCAACGTAGCGGATGCTGTCTTCCTGTCGCGCCATAACTTCCTTCAGACCGACCGAGCGTGCGATCGGATCTTCGCGAATGTTGAACAGCTGTCGATGAGTATCGAGCCGCCGGTCGATATCCGCGGGATCAACGACGCCCTGCTCGAAAAGCCGCTTCAGCTTGGTCTCGAAAATCTGACCCCGCGAAAGCCCGGTAATGACGACGTTGGTGCCCCGCTGGCGCGCCAGTTGAGTGCTGAGAAGGGTGAGAGCCCGAAAGCAACCTCCGCAGACCGTGCTTTCATGCCTTAGGCTCTCCGCGAAGACCTGCTTCATTTGTGCCAGCGTTGCAGTGACGTGGGGCACTCCAAGTTTGCGGGTCGTACGCTCGATATTCTCCAGCGCGGTGCGTGAAATGTAGCCGTTATCGAACGTGAAAGTAGCGACCCGGTATCCGAGGTCGATCAGCCGCAGAAGTACATAGCTGCTGTCCTTGCCGCCGCTGTAGAGGAGAAGGCAATCGTGCTCGCCACGTCGTTCGATCCGCGCCGTGTCCATCAATCTGATGAAGTCTGCTTCCAGACCGAAATAGCGGGTGGCGCTGTCCCGATGGGTATCAAATCCGGCGCAAACCGAGCAGAGCCCATCAGTCACTGTCACCCCGGGATGGCGGGTGTCGAGCACACATCGTTCGCAATAAGCCACGTCTCTATCGGAGCCGTCGGCATTTCGCCCGAACTCACGCAGAGTGAGTTCGATTTCGGCAGGTTCAATCCGCACATTGATCCGCTTTTGACGACCAGGAAACTGCACGGCGAGCAACTCAACGGCGGGCGGGATCTGCGTCGACCAGGGCCGGAATGCCGTAGTGTTCCCGCCGGCATTGGGAAAGCAAATGAGGCGAACGGGCGCGGCCGGCGAACCAGCCATTCGGACGAACCAGTCGCTTGCGGGCCTAGTTTCCGACGTGTCTGATAAGCAGCGGGTAGGCGGCGTTATGGAGGACGATCTGGCAGGTCACAACCGAACATTCCCGGGAGCTACATTTGCGAACCGATGCTCCGAAAGCGCCGAGGTGGCGCTGCTGAAAGTGCGCTGCTGCCGGCATGGGGTACTTCAAATCGTCTCGATCGAGATGGCGCTTGTTAAGAGTCGATTCGAGTTTGGCTCCCGGCTACGGAGATTCTACTGGCAGTCCCCCGGTACGTCGAACCTGCCTTTTCGATTGCGGCCTCTTGTTTGTTCGCAGCCGCTCTACGATTGCGGCGTATCGCAAACGAAAGGGCCCAAGCTGCTCAATCAAGTTAAGCCCCCCACGTCAGCACCTGATTGAGGGGACATGAAGTTCCGTATCTGTCGCAGTCACCCGCGATCCATGAAATGCGCGGTGTCCCGTCATCCCATCGGCTTTTTTCTGTTGAAGTCTGATATCAATTTTCGGGCCTTCGGACGGCTCGACCGCCGCCGCAACTGAACTTAGCTCTTTCGAGATACTCATCTGCTGCTATCTTTTGCCGGGAGCGGTGCAAAAAAAGCATCACCGAGCCAGCCGTGGCGCCAGCTCCAGCATTTGGAAAACGCATAGAAAACCCATGCGCCCGATCGCAAAGTTCAATCGACGCCTCTGTACGGTGATCGACACCTATGCGCGCCTTCGATGTCCGAACGGTCAAATTCTGAAACCAAAATCCTTGCGGTCTAGGGGAGATGCGGATATCGATTGGGGGTCAGTATTTGCCAGGATCTGCACAACCTGACTCACCCCATCATCCCGGAGAGCATCATGGAAGCAGCTGAAAGCCGATCTTCGACAGAGACGGAAGCATTAAGGATCGTGAACTCGTACATGGGCTGGTCGGCGGGTGCCGGGCTGATTCCGCTTCCGCTGATTGACTTGGCCGCCATATCCGGCGTGCAACTGAAGATGATCCATGCGCTCTCGAAGTTTTATGGCATCCCCTTTTCTCGTGATGTGGCGAAGTCCGTGATCGGCGCCCTGGTTGGCGGCGGCAGTTCGACTCTGCTCGCGGCCCCAGCAGCCAGCGTGATCAAGTTCGTCCCAGTCGTCGGACAAATTGCCGGCGTCCTCACGGAGCCGGCGCTTGCCGCAGCGGCCACCTATGCCTTGGGCAAAGTGTTTGTGCAACACTTCGAGACGGGCGGGACATTCCTCAACTTCGATCCCGAGGCCCTGCGACAGCACTACAATGAACAGTTTGCCATGGCGCCTCAAGAAAGCCGGTCGCGAACCACAGCAGCAGCCAAGGCCGATTGACTCCAGAGCCAGGCTCTCGCTTTGACGGGCGAAGCTCGCTCCGAGGCGAGCGGAATGAGTTGCACTCAGTTGAGACGGCCGAGGTGGCCGCACGGTGTTTCGTGTGTTGAAGGCAATATCATAGCGATATCACAAGTGGCTCATCTGCGGCTCCGGATCGAAGAGGGAGCATGCTAATTATCATCATCTACCTGTTTGCGTGTTGCGTGGTCGGCTTTGCCGGGCGGAAGCGCCGACCTGGGTTTGCCGGGTATGTCCTTCTATCAATGTTTCTGACGCCGGTCGTGCCGCTTATCTTTCTTCTGCTTACCCAGAAGAGCTTCCTCCAAGATCAAGCCGCTAAGACCTCTTCGATAGCGGTTTGTCGCAATTGTGCGGCCACAAAAATCGGTGCGTCGGCCTATTGCATGCGCTGTGGGGCGCCTCTTTGACTTTGCTTTTCGTCTGCCGCTAGTCTCTGTTGGGCTAGCCCCACATGCACGGGTGAAAGCGTATGCATCTTCTGAAACTCCTGCGTACGGTACATGCACGCAATTTGCGACGCATTGTCGTCATGGCTGTTGTCGCTGGATTAAGTAACGTCCTCGTGCTGGCCATAATCAACTCAGCGGCCAACCTCGGCAGCCATCGGGGGGATCAGAGCGTGCGTCTGGCGCTGATGTTCGTCGTTGTCGTCGCGACTTTTACGATCTCACAGCGCTATTTGATGTTCGAGGCTGCGAAGGTGGTGGAAGGCATCATTCATGACATTCGCAGTCGGTTGATCGAGGCGGTGCGACACAGTGAGCTGGCCGACATAGAGCACATCGGGACTACGCGTATCTTCAATGGCATAAGCAAAGAGATTCAGACTCTTGCTCAGTCGAGCAACGTTATCGCGTTGATGTTTCAGATGGCGTTGCTCGTGATTTTTACGACGATTTATCTGATGTCGCTCTCAATGACCGCATTCTTGCTTGCCGTCGGCTTCATGTCCGTGGCGGTCACGCTCTATCTCGGGCGGATGAAGCGCATGACCAGGGCTGTTCAAGAGGCGGCTTCAGCGGAATATGGATTGCACGAGTTGCTCACCGGCACGCTGGACGGTTTCAAGGAGATCAAGCTCAACAACCGGCGCAGCCGTGCGCTGGGACAGGATTTGATGGACGCCTCCCTCCATGCGGCCGTCGAACGCGTCAAGGCAGAGACAGAGTTCGCGCGCAATTTTGTTTTCTCTCAGAACGTCTTCTTTCTCCTACTGGGAACGATGGTATTCATTGCGCCTGTTCTGAGCAATGCAGCTGCTTATAGCGACACTCTCCTGAAAACAACAACGGCCGTATTATTCATAATAGGCCCTATTAGTGGCGTAATCGGAGGAGTGCCTATGTTGGCGAACGCCAACACCTCGGCGGGCTACATCATGGAGCTCGAGCGGCTGTTGAGCCAATCTGCCATGCCACCTGCTGGCCAAAATGACCCCGCAAAGCCGCCGCTGGCGTCGTTCCGCGAGATCGAATTTCGTAACGTCGTATTTCGTTTCGAGGATGGTAAAACCAAAGACCCGTTTCAGGTCGGACCGATCGATCTTACGCTGCGTGCTCAGGAGATCGTTTTCATCTCGGGCGGCAACGGCTCGGGCAAGTCGACATTTCTGCGGTTGCTCACCGCGCTGTACTTGCCGCAAACCGGGACTATCTTCGTGGACGGCGATGCGGTGACACAAGCGAATGTCGAGTCATATCGCGCGCTTTTCGCTGCCGTGTTTTCCGACTATCATTTGTTCAAACAGCTCTACGGTATCGAACCGGATGCCGCGGCTGAAGTGCCGGAATTGCTGAGTTTGTTCGAGCTCGATGACAAGACGGGCGTGCAGGACGGCGAGTTCACGACTGTCGATCTGTCTGCTGGGCAGCGGAAACGCCTGGCGCTCATCGTTGCGCTGCTGGAGCGACGGCCGATCTGCGTGCTTGACGAGTGGGCAGCCGACCAAGACCCGATCTTTCGGCGCAAGTTCTATCAGGAGCTGGTGCAATTATTGAAGGCGCGCGGTATTACTGTGATCGCGGTGTCTCACGACGATCGCTATTACGATCGTGCGGAACGCCGCATCCACATGGAGTACGGCCGGGTGCTTGATGTGCGGGAGGCGGCCCGTGTTTAAGCCTGTCTGGCTGCGTTTTCGCCGCTACGTGTTCGAGCATGCGCCGGAGCTGGCGGTGTTCGTTTTGCTCGGCGTCCTTCTTGCGATTGTCCTCGCACCCAGAATGATCTACACGATTCCAGCTGGCCATGTCGGCGTGCTCTGGAAACGTCTCGACGGGGGTACTGTTCTCAACCGTACGCTCGGCGAAGGAATAAAGGTTATCCTGCCCTGGGATCGGATCGTCCTCTACGATGTGCGGATGCAGCTTCTGGATCAGGATTTTGACGTGTTGGCCGAAGACGGCCTTAAAGTGAAGATTAATGTCGCGTATCGATTTTGGCTTAATCGGGAAAAGGTACCGCAGCTCCATAAATCTGTTGGACCGCAATATGCGAATCTGCTGCTGTCTGCGGCGATTGGGGCGCAGGCGCGAGATGTATTCGCGAAGAACATGCCGGATGAAATATATTCCCGTCGACGAGTCCAAATTCAGGAGGAGATACTCAAGCAGGTCCAGGATAGTCTGCAGAAGACCTTCGTTCGACCATCGGAGAGTAATACGCAATTCTTAACGCTCGAAGACGTATTTATTCGCTCGATTACTCTACCGTCCGCCGTCGAAGCCGCGATCACTCGCAAGAACGAATGGCAACAGAAAAACGAGGAATACGATTACCGCCTGTTGCTGGAGTCGAAGGAAAGTGAGCGCAAGCGCATCGAGGCGCGAGGGATCAAGGAGTTCCAGGACATTGTCTCCAGCGGAATTACCGAGAGCTACCTGCGGTGGCGCGGGGTGGACGCCACACTGGCGCTGGCGAATTCGCCGAATAGCAAGGTCGTCATCATCGGTAGCGGAAAAGACGGCCTGCCTATCATCCTTGGCAATGCAGACGGTGCGACGGGAGGTGCGCAGGTCCCGAGCACCGTTCCGAACCCGTTGGGCAGACTTCCGTTGCCTTCCCCGGCGGGACCACCGGCATCTCCGAGGCCAATTGAACAAGGCGGCTTGACGGGCTCGTCTCCGCCGGTTCGCTGACATGCCGATGGCCAGCGCCCGCAAGACAGAGAAATTAGGTGATCCCCGATGTCTGCTCGGTGCGGCGCTGTTTCTGACCCTGTTCGTCGGGGGGATGGCGAGCAGTCCTGCGGCCTGGGCAGCCGACACCGGTGGGACGACGACGAACGGCTCCGTCTCGCCCGTCAGTCAGCCGAATGATCGTGTGTTGCTGCGAATTGCGGGGGACGAGATTCTAGCGTCGACCATTGTCGTTCCGATCGCACGAAATTACCTCGAGCGACGTGGAGCACAATCAGTCCGAGTTACGGCAGCTGGCGCGCCATGGACCACAGAAATCAGCGGTCGCCTGTTGAACGGAGACCGTGTCGCAGTACTCGTCCGCAGCAGTTCGACCGAAGACGGTTTTCGCCAACTTGCCGATGGCACTCTCGACATCGCGCTTGCCGGGCGAAAGATCAGTCCAGAAGAACTGCGCGATATCCCATCTCGCGGAGACGCGGTAGACCCCACGACCTCGCTTGCGATGGCGCGTACCGCTGTGGTGGTGGCGGTCCATCCGATGAATCGTGTACAGGCCATTACCCTGCAGCAGCTTCGCGACATTTACGCTGGAAAGCTGACCGATTGGGGGGAGCTTGGCGGCACTCCAGGCGAGATTCATGTTTTTTCGCGACAGGTGGGCTCAACGGTTCGCGATCTCTTCGATGCTGCGGTGATGGGAACGGTGCCGGTTGCCAAGTCTGTTCGTGAGCTTCCTACCTTTGCAGCCATGCGCGAAATGCTGTTTGCTGATCGGAACGGCATCGGCTATTTGGCTATCCCCGAGGGGCTAAGAGAGCTGCGCATCGATCTGAGAGGGCGGGCTGACGTCTCTCCGCCGGATAATTATGAAGTGGCAAGCGGAGACTATCCTGTCAGCCAGATCCTGCACTTCTACCGTAGGCTCGGTAGCGGGAACTCAGAGGCATTGGATTTCTTTCGTGAGGCCGTTACGGTGTCGTCCCAGGTCGCTGTCTTGTCGGCTGGTTTGTCTGAACTGGCGCCGCAACTCGTCTTTCCAGAGAGGTTTGCGTCGTCCTCCGGCGCGTATCAGGTGCTGACGCGCAATGGCTTGCGCGTGAGCACGACGATTCGTTTTGCTGATGGCTCGACGGAAGTCGACGCCGCGACTGGCCGTGCTCTTGATGCGCTGTCGCTGTATCTCCGTCGTCTCCAAGTAAGCGGAGACAAGCTGATACACATTGCCTTTTCTCAGGACACTGGTGATCCGAAAGAAAACATCGCCATTTCACAGCGGCTTGGACAGATCGTTGTCGACGAACTGCGGAAGCGTCGTGTCGTGCCGGGCGATATGGTCCCGCTGGGAGCCGAAGTACCGCTCGGCAGTGATGAGACCCCGGTGGGGCGCGAGCTCAATCGTCGAGTGGAAACCTGGATCAAACCCTAATCTCGTGCCTATGATGCTAGCTGCGTTGTTGCGACATTAGCAGGAGAGATGCGCGCAAGTTGATGGAGCGCGTTGGCCGTCACCTGGTCCGTGCGAGCAACCAGCGTTCTGCCGTTGCGGAGTCGCACTTCAAGAATCATGCGTCGGGGATGAAGGAAGCGTATGCCACCTCCCAGTAGAATTCCGATCGGGCCCAAGAAAGTGCCGACGCCCCATGCCCAACCGATTGCGCTCAGGGCGCGGTGCTCGTGACGATCGGGGGACGCGACGATCGACTCGATTTCGGATTCGAGATTGATAAAATCTCCCGCGGCGGAGACAAACCCTATGCACCCATCAACACCAAGGCGCTGGATCGACCTCACCCCAGTCCCGAGATTGCCGCCCAGCAGTTCGAGCTGGCCTCCGGTGGCTTGCTGCGCTCGCTCTTCCGGCGTGGTGCCGAGCTGTTGACGCACGGAGCGTGTCGCTTTGTCCTTCATCGAGGTCAGGCTTTCCAGGCCCTGGTTGAGGAATTCGCGTATCGCGCCTGTATCGCCTGAGGTGGCCGTGGCCGTGGGCGCGTCTGCGTCAATTGTCGGGGCGCTTGAATCGACAAGTGGGTCATTCAAAATGGTCTTACGCTTCGGCATTTTGGCTCCTTTGGCTAGCCGCTAGTGCATGGCGAGGATTTCGGATGCAAGTGCTCGATAGTCAGCTGCGCCGTTGCTCGCTGGAGCATAAACGGCGATCGGAGCACCAAAGGACGGTGCTTCGGCCAGTCGGACATTCTCGCGAATGATGCTGTTCAGTACCAGGCGAGGGAATTTGGCGACAAGGCGCTCTCGGACTTCGGCGCAGTGGCGGGTACGGGCATCGAACCGACAGATCACGAAGCCTATCAGCTTGAGTTTGGGGTTGAATTGCTCCTGGACCAAGCGGATCGTGGCCAAGATTTGGACCACACCTGACAAAGCGAGAATATGAGCCTCCACGGGAACGAGGACTTCGTCAGCCGCCGCCAACGCATTTAACGTGAGAAGGCCGAGTGCGGGCGGCGTGTCGATCACCACATTTTGCCAGGCTGCCAGATTGCCTTGTGACATCTGGCGGTTAAGCAACAGCTCGGCCGTTTGCGCGCCGGCTAAGATCCGCTCGGCCGTGGCGAGCAGTCGGGAGGCCGGTATCATGGCGAGGCCGTCTACGCTCGATCGCTGGATTTGGCTGTCGAATGATTGCCCTTGAACAAGTACCGAGTACATTCCGGCATCGCCATTAACGCCAAGCCAGGCTGAGGCACTGCCTTGCGGGTCCAAGTCTATCAGCAGCGTTTGCCGATTCCGCTCGGCCAAACAAGCAGCGAGATTGACGGCCGTCGTTGTCTTCGCCGTTCCACCTTTGTGGTTGGCAATGGCAATAATTCTCGGAGCCTTCATGACCTTTTCCGCTCCGCTGCCGGTTGCCTATTTGGGGTGCCCATTTTTGGCGCGATTACCTTAGATCCATCGTTGAATCACCACATAGGGCCGGGGCCAACGCCTCCAACGGCATTGTTTGAACTTTACACCAAGGACGACGTTCGGCAACTCAATGTGATCGGCCAAGGATTGAGCAGTAATATCGCGTTGAGGCTACCTCGTCCTGATCGCCACAACTCCTCGGGGCAAGAGTTCCTCGCAACGGTACGTCGCCAAAAAATCCACGGATAGACAAGTTGGAAGACAATAGCCGAGGTCATCAGCATTTCTTTCTTCGTAAAGTGATGAATTTTCAGGCATTTACGTTACATTGGTGGCTGCAGTGTTTCCGACTGCGCAAAAAGCTGCAGTCTTAAGAGGGATCGTTGAATGGAAAGTAGCAGCAAGTGGTAGAGCGGCTCTCAGGAACTGCAATGCAAGCCAACGCGACGCCTGTCGATCACTTGGGGAATGCGGTCCATGTCTGGCGCGTGCCGTTGTCTGCGAGCAGCAGCGACTTGTGCCGGCTTGAGCGGAGTCTTTCCTCCGACGAGGCGGCCAAAGCTGACACCTTCTTCTTTGCACGGGATCGAAACCGGTTTGTCGTCGCGCGAGCAAATCTGAGAGCGATACTTGCACACTATATTCGGGGACATCCCGGCGATGTTCGATTCAGTTATGGCCTTTGTGGAAAACCCACGATCACCGCAACGGAACCAGACGAGAAAATTGAATTCAATCTCTCGCACTCGGGTGACTTGGCGATCGTCGCCGTGGCGCTCGGATTCTCGGTCGGCGTTGACGTCGAACAGGTTCGCCCAGAGTTTGCGACCGCGGAACTGGCCGCGCACGCGTTCTCGCCGGACGAGCAGATCGCTCTCGCAGCTACCCCGCAACACCAACGTGCTGCGGCATTTTTCAAGTGCTGGACGTCGAAGGAAGCATATATCAAAGGCCTTGGTGACGGGCTTGGCATTCCCCTCAAGGAATTTGATGTATGCGTCCGTCCCGATGTGCCAGTGAAGTTGCTGCGTCCCTACCGCGGCGCAGCAAACCGCGGCGCATGGTCCCTGCACGACCTCGATCCTGGTCCCGGTTATGCGGCGGCATTAGCCGTAGCCGGTGCCCCCGGCCGTATTGTAATGCGTGAGTGGCATTATGCCATTGCGGCTCAAGGTATGGCGACCGAGTCGGGCGGAGACCTCGCACTCCTTCGTGACAAGAGCCCCCTGAACGGCATCGCATCTGGTCTGAGCCCCGCAAATTGCTCCAAAGATGGGTAGAGTCCGCCACCTGAGAAAGGGACGCTCGATTTCTCAGCGCGCGACCGTCACGGTGTTCGAGACCGGCAATGCATTGACGGATGCACTGAGTGCGACCAACCGACGCAACAGGCTCAAAACACCTATCGTCGCGGTTGCCTGAATTGGAACGCTGTAAGTCGCGCCGTGATACTCCACAGAAACGAAACTGTCAGCACGGGGCGAATTCAGTTCAACGACGAAAAGTTGTTGACTCAGTCCGTCGGCGCCGAGCGATCTAGCTTCGTCGGTAACGAGCTCTACCTGCGTTCCTGTTTTTACCAACGAACCCAAATAGCGAAAGATATCAAAGGCGGAACGTGGATAGATCTTGACTCGGGCTCCGCTTCCCGGCTCCCCGGGTTTTCCGTTCTGTCTGGTAAAGGTGAAGGCGAGACGGCAACCGCTGTACTGTTGCACAATCGAGGGGCGACCTCACCAATCGTGCACCCCGGTGGATCATAAAGCCATGCCGAACCGGCACGGGGGCTTCCTCGCGTGTCAGCTGCGGCACGCTCTGACCGAGGTCTGTGTCGTCGGAGGACCGGCCAACGTTTCGAACCGCCGCAAGACAAGCGGATGAAGACAACCAAACGGAACAGGTTCCGGAACCTCCATCGCGTAGTGTATCCGGTCAGATTCGTAGTCGAAAGTCCACCTTCTCGCCGCGCTGATCATTGCAGCTCGCACCGCACACTTTCGTTTCTGGCGTCCGATTTGGCTGACCTCACCGACCGTTGGAGGGGCTATCTCCGAGCGAGGTTTCGGCGGCAGCCGTCGACCACTTGGATACGCGCTGACGTAAATGTGCCAAGAGTGCCTTACGCCGATCGTCGATGAAAAAATGCCCCCCTGGCCAAAGCGAAATCTCAAGGGGCCCGCAGATCACGTCCCGCCAAGCCTCCAGTCCCTCGGGAGGATTGTCCGCATCGGCCTGCCCGCCGATGATGTCGACCGGCAGTGACAGCTTGGGCATCAACATGTGCAGCGCTGGTCGGTAAGTTTCCGTCAACCGGTAATCCGCGCGAAGAGTAGGAAAAATAACCGATAGTAGATCTGGTGAGTTGAGGATCTCTGGTGCTGTTCCGCCCTTGTCTCGCAAGTCGTCAGCCAGCATACGATCGGTCATATTCGAGCGGGGCGATCGGCGGTGCGGCCAGTGCGGGGCGTGGTGTCCGGAGAGAACAAGCCCCAACAAGCAAGTAGATCGCTGCGCAAGGAGCCGGGCAGTCTCAAAGCCGAGGATTGCGCCCATCGAATGTCCATAGATCAGGACCGGAGCCTCGGCGCGGGGAAGGGCAAGCACTGCTTTGGCGATGCGCGCTGCGAGAACGGTTGCGTCGTCGATGCACGGCTCTCCGAACCGCACGCCATGGCCCGGAAGTTCCGTCGCGAGCACCTGCGCGATATCGCGAAGTTCCGGGATCCACGATCTGTAGGCTGATGCCACGCCACCTGCCCAAGGCAGGCAAATGATGCGCGGGCGGATGGAGCCACTCTCTGCAGGCCACTCTGCGAAGGGAAAATACGCGTGTTTCGCCGCAGTCTGTGCGCGCTCGTATTTCGCGATTCCGGCAAAAACGTCGCGATGATCGGTCATTTCAGCGCATCCCATAGTAAACGCGTTCGTCTCGTTGTTGCCCACTTACGTTCCCTTACACCTTGAGAAGATAATACGGAATAGAGGTCGGCGGGGTCGCGATCAGATCGAACTATCGTCGAGAGGCTCGAACAAGGGTGTTCCAACCTCGGCTTCAAAATCGTTAACACGGCGATTGATCGCTGATGGCATGAGTTTGACATGTTTTGCTGATCGGCGAATCGAGCCGGCTCGTGCCACTTCACGACGTGGGGTCAGCAACGGGATCCTGAGAATGTCGCATGGGTTTAAGTCTACTGATTGGGCTTAAGTTTACTGAAGCTTTTTTTGCACCGCTCGTGAAAAAAGATAGCAGCAGATAAGATCACTCGAAAGAACTAGCTTCCGTTCCGAAGAATGCGGGGATCTCAGTCCCCGACAGGAAATGCCGATGATCGGACACCATGCTTATCATAGCATGCGCGCGTTTGCTCTCGCGTGTGGGTGTGGGTGTGGGTGTGGGGATCTCAGCGACAAGCGGCTCGCGAACGAAATCGCTCAACCTATCGGTCAAGGCCAAGGAGTTGCTGCACATGCCAGCGATCCGCCAAGTGTTCGGTCGTAGCGAGTTTTTTTACATCGGCCGAGTTCGGTTCGCGCCGCGATAGGGGGGCTGCGCTGCCAATTCTAGGAGGCGACCAACTGTAAGTTCTTCAGAATTATTTAAATTCATAACGCTGAATTCCGATTCATTGGTCTCAGTTCTGCAGCGTTGTGATCTGTGCATCGCAGCCATGGATGCTCCAATGAGCAGGATTGAATGCTCAGGAAAGATGACTCGACGCGGCCCTGAATGTGTCCGTAGGGTTTGGCAGCGGAGGAAGCGAGCAATGACATCCGAGAATCTGGGGAGATGCAGTGTCCGTCCTTCCTAAGATCACCCTGCCTTTATCGCGAGCGCAGCACGAGATCTGGTTGGGCCAAACTCTGGCCCCGGAAAGCACCAGATACAACATTGCGCAGTACATCGAAATTCGGGGAATAATCGATCCGCGAGTGTTCTCGCAAGCAATCGAACGCCTCGTTGCTGAAGTGGATCCGCTTCGGACCCGCTTCGCGGAGGGCATCGCCGGTCCTGTCCAGATAATAGAATCCGCCGTCGATTGGTCGATGCCGTTCGTCGACTTCAGTCGAGATCAGGATGCCCGCAAGTTCGCCGAAGCATGGATGAATGCGGATCTGGCCCGCCCGTTCGATTTGAAATCCGCTCCTCTCTTTGCATACGCATTACTCAAGATCGCGCCTGATCGCTTCTTCTGGTACATGCGTCAGCACCACATCATCATGGATGGATTCGGTGCGGCGCTGATTACTAAGCGGGCGGCGAAGATCTATTGCGAATTGACCGACGGCGCACCGCTCACGACCAGCGAATTTGGATATGCCGAGGCCGCCTTGGCCGCCGAGCAGAGCTATCGGGAATCAGAGGCTGCTGCGACGGATCGGCACTATTGGTTGAATCGGTTCGCCGACGGACTCGAACCCTCGAGTTTGGGAGACAGAACGAGCAACTCGCCGGGGAGTGCGCTGAAGCTAACGTCTGTTCTCGCTCCCCGCGATGTCGGCGGGCTGATGGAATTAGCCCGAAGCGCGGGAACCAGCTGGCCACAGTTCGTCATTGCGGGTTTCGCGGCATATCTCCATCGCATGACGGGCATGGAAGAGGTTACGTTCGGATTCCCGGTTGTGGCACGGCAGGGCGCTGCAGCCCGAAAGATCGTCGGCATGATGTCCAACGTGCTGCCTTTACGGTTGGCAGTTCATCCCGGCATGACGCTCTGGGATTTGGCGCAACAGGCGGGAGGCGAGATTCGGCGAGCGCTCCGGCACCAGCGACTTCGCGGAGAGGATCTGCGCCGCGGACTCGGATCAAGCGGTCAGGAAGGCCGTTTCTTCGGCCCGACCGTCAATCTGATGCCGTTCGGCTATGACCTGCGTTTCGCAGGTCATCCCGCTGTCATGCATAATCTTACCAACGGCGCCGTTGAGGATCTAACGCTCTCGCTTTATTCTCCATCGGAGTCGGAGGGCCTTCGTCTCGACTTCAACGGCAATCCCGCCGTGCTCGACAGAGAAGCCATCGACGCGCACAGACAACGGTTCTCGCACGTGTTGCGCCAGCTAGCGGCGCAACCCGATATCCGGGTGGGCGGCCTGGACATTCTGCTGCCCGGCGAGCGCTCGCGTGTGCTGGAGGACTGGAACGCGACGGCACGGGCGGCATCGGCGGCGACGCTGCCGGCGCTGTTCGAGGCGCAGGTAGCGCGCACGCCGGAGGCGGTGGCGGTGGTGTTCGAAGGCGAGGTCGTGAGCTATGGCGAGCTCAACGCCCGCGCCAACCGTCTTGCGCATCACCTGATCGGACTTGGGATCGGACCGGAAAAGATCGTAGGGCTGGCGCTGCCGCGCTCGGCGCAGATGGTGGTGGCGCTGCTCGCGGTGCTGAAGTCCGGCGCGGCCTATCTGCCGCTCGATCCCGAGTATCCAGCGGAACGTCTCGGCTTCATGCTGGAGGATGCAAGGCCTGCCTGCGTGATCACGCAGTCAGAGATCGCGGCGAAGCTTGGGGGTGATCCCGCGCTCGCCGCCTGTTCGCTGATCCTCGACCGTGACGCGGCGCTCGCCGCACTTGCAGGCGCGCCCACTCACGATCCGACAGATCGAGAGCGAGCCGCCCCGCTCGATCCACGCCATCCCGCCTATGTGATCTACACTTCAGGCTCCACCGGAACGCCGAAAGGCGTCGTGATGTCCGCGACTGGCCTGATCAACCTTCTGACTTGGCACAACGCGATACTGCCAAGTGGCGTCGGCAACAAAGTTGTGCAGTTCACTGCGGTTGGCTTCGATGTCTCCGTTCAGGAGATCCTCTCCTCGTTATTCGGCGGGAAGACACTGGTCATCCCGCTCGATGACGTTCGGCGGGATCCTCCGCAATTCATCCGTTGGCTCGAGCACCACGCCGTCAACGAGCTGTTTGCGCCAACGCTCTTGATCGACGCTCTTGCTGAGACCGCCTTAACGCAAGGGCATGATCTCGCAACGCTGACTAATATCGTTCAAGCTGGGGAGGCGCTGACGCTCGGTGATCCACTGCGTGATCTTTGTCGTCGCGTGCCGGGGAGACGGCTGCGCAATCATTATGGCCCTGCCGAGACTCACGTCGTCACGGCCTATGACTTGCCGGAAGATGTCTCCGATTGGCCGGGCTCCGCTCCGATTGGTCGTCCGATCTGGAACACGCGCGTTTATGTGCTGGACGCGGGTCTTCAGCCTGTCCCGGTTGGTGTTGCCGGGGAGCTGTACATTGCCGGGGCTGGCCTGGCGCGTGGGTATCTGAGCCGTCCAGGGCTGACGGGCGAGCGCTTCGTGGCCGATCCGTACGGGCCGGCGGGGACGCGGATGTATCGCACCGGCGATCTGGCGAAATGGCGCTCGGATGGTGTGCTGGGTTTCCTCGGTCGGGCCGACGACCAGGTCAAGTTGCGCGGGTTCCGCATTGAGCCCGGCGAGGTTTCCGCGGTTCTGAGTTGCCATGCGACGGTGGCCCAGGCCGTGGTCGTCGTACGAGAGGACAAGCCGGGTGAAAAGCAACTGGTGGCTTATGTCGTGGCGGCGGCAGACGCGATCGTCGATCCGTCGGCGCTACGTGCTCATGCAGCGGCGGTGCTGCCGGACTACATGGTTCCAGCGGCCGTCGTGGCGCTTGATGTGTTGCCGCTGACGGCGAACGGCAAACTGGATCGGCGTGCATTGCCGGCGCCGGAGTTTGCGGGGGCGGCGGAGGGCCGTGGCCCGCGGACGCCGCAGGAAGAGATGCTGTGCGGTCTGTTCGCGGAGGTTCTGCGCCTTGAGCGGGTCGGCATCGACGATAGCTTCTTCGCTCTGGGAGGCCATTCGCTGTTGGCCACCCGGCTGATCAGCCGGGTGCGTGCCAGCTTTGGCGTCGAGCTTGCGATCCGCACTGTGTTCGAGGCGCCGAGCGTGGCGGAGTTGGCCAGGCGGCTCCGGAAGGCCGGCGCGCCGCGCCCGGCGCTCCAGCCGGTGGCCCGGCCGGAGCGGATTCCGTTGTCGTTTGCCCAACGCCGGTTGTGGTTCTTGGGACAACTGGAAGGTCGAACGGCAACCTATCATCTGCCGCTTTCGCTGCGACTGAAGGGAAAGCTGGACCGTCGCGCGCTGGCGGCGGCGCTAAGCGATCTTACGACGCGGCACGAGAGCTTGCGGACTGTGTTTCCGGAAACGCTGGGTGTGCCGCGCCAACAGGTTCTTGACGCCGAGATGGCCAAGTTTGGACTGTCGGTGACAGAAACCGACGAGGCGAGTCTGTCTGAGGCGGTCCTGCGGGTGGCTCGACAGACCTTCGACTTGGCGACGGAGCCGCCGTTGCGCGCGAATTTGTTCGTGCTGGGGTCGGAAGATAATGTGCTGCTGTTGACATTCCACCATATTGCAGTTGACGGGATATCGTTGACGCTGCTCGGTCGCGATCTGTCTGCGGCTTACGCAATGCGCCGCGACGGCGAAGCGCCAACTTGGCAGCCTCTGCCGGTGCAGTATGCAGATTATACGCTGTGGCAGCGGCAGTTGCTGGGCCACGAGGAGGAGCCCGACAGCGTGCTGTCGCAACAACTGGAGTACTGGCGAGGAGCACTGTCCGGACTCCCGGAACAGATCGATCTGCCGACGAACCGCAGGAGGCCGCTGACGGCGAGCCCACGGGGTGATGCACTTCCGCTGCGGTTGAGTTCGGAGTTGCATAGCAAGCTGACAGCGCTCGGTCGGGAGAGCGGTGCGACACTGTTCATGGTGCTGAACGCCGGGCTTGCCGCGTTGCTGACGCGACTGGGCGCAGGCACCGATATTCCGATCGGCAGTCCGATCGCGGGACGTGGCGAGGCCGCGCTGGGCGATCTGATCGGGCTTTTCCTGAACACGTTGGTGCTGCGCACGGATACATCAGGAGAGCCAAGCTTTCGAGGACTGGTCGAGCGGGTTCGGTCGACAGCTCTGGCTGCCTATGCCCATGAGGATCTTCCGTTCGAGCGATTGGTGGAGGCGTTGAACCCAACCAGATCGCTCGGGCGCTATCCGTTTTTCCAGGTATGGCTAACCTTGGACAACAGTGGGGCACCGCCGTTGTCGCTGGTCGATTTGGAAACGACGGCGGAATTGATAGGGACGGGATTGGCGCGGTTCGATTTGGCGTTCGACATGGTCGAACGTCGGAGCCCCAGCGGAGCGCTGGCCGGTATCGATGGTTGGCTGGAGTATAACTCGGACCTGTTTGATCGGGCGACGGCGGTGCATCTGCTCGCGCGGCTGGAGCAACTGTTGACTGTTGCAGTGAGTGATCCGCAGCGACTGGTGGGTGGCCTGGACATCCTGTTGCCCGGCGAGCGCTCGCGTGTGCTGGAGGACTGGAACGCAACGGCGCGGACAGTATCGGCGGCGACGCTGCCGGCGCTGTTCGAGGCGCAGGTGGCGCGCACGCCGGAGGCGGTGGCGGTGGTGTTCGAAGGCGAG
>Ga0137412_10000682_pt1 | contig 24818 bp, 17 predicted proteins | sample CZODoug2_1_16fun_FD_122160 | JGI IMG/M metagenome (GOLD analysis project Ga0137412, IMG submission 122160) | Vadose zone soil fungal communities from Angelo Coast Range Reserve, California, USA - CZODoug2_1_16fungal (Hybrid Assembly) | ecosystem: Environmental > Terrestrial > Soil > Vadose zone... | reverse complement strand
GAGATGATCGGCATTCTGCTTCAGGATGAGAAATTTCCCGGCGTTCATATTGCGTTCGGAGATCCTTACGGCAGCCAGACCCACGCCGACTGGAAATCGAAGACGCACGTCGACGTGCTCACCCGCAAGTGCGACGTGTGGATCGACGACGACCAGGTCATCGAAAAGGGCCACTACCAGCTCGCTCACCTCGGCTTGGCTTGAATCCTTCCTGCCCCGCGAAAACAAAACTCAGAATAGCTTGGAAATATATTCTCGCATCTGGTGTTTCCAGTACGGCCAGTCGTGGCCGCCCTGCGGGCCCCAGTTGTCGAGCGAGTGGCGGATCCCCTTGCTGGAGAGAACTTCAGAGAGGCGGTACGTGGGCCCGCTGTTCTCCCAGGGACCCGTACCGGTACTGATGTGAATGTCGCAACTGGCGATTTGTTGATAGAACCAGGGATCGCTGGCGTTCGAAAGGTAATCGACGGGATTGTTGAAATAAAAATTGTCGTCGTACATTCCGTCCATGAAGTTCCGCACATCGTAGACCCCGGACATCGCGAAGCATCGCTTGATAACGTCGGGATGCTTGAAGAGGCTGTTCGCGGCGTGGTACGCGCCGAATGACGCGCCCATCGTTGAGATCGCAATGCCCTGTGACTGGCAATTGTTCCAGATGAAGGGCACCACCTCTTCGCGCAAGTAGGAATCAAAAACGGCCTGGACGTAGCTGCGGTGAAACGGGTGCGCGCTCTTGTTGTAAAAACTTTGCCCGTTGATCGAATTCACGGTGAAGAATTTGATTCTTCCGGCGTCGATGAAATCCGCGAGCGCGCCAACCATGCTTTGGCCCTCGAGCTCCCACTCATCGCCGGCGCTGGTCGGGAAACCCAGGAGCGGCGGACCCCAGTGACCGAAGACCGCGACGCCCAGCTCCATGCCGAGCCGATGAGAGTACCAGCGGTGATATTCACGTTTCATCGATTGCCTCTTGGCTGTTGCGGGGAAAAGAGAGTATGCCAGCGGAGCGGTTTTCGGGCAATCGGTTTGCCCGCAGAGAGAAACGTTTTGAAGAGGCTCCGCGTATATAATTTGTGATATCTAAATGTCAGCTGGGGAGGCTTCCTGGCTGGAACGGACTCGGGCGATGCCTGCACCGTCTTGCAATATGAGAAGATGTTCGGGAATGCCGGGTTCGTGAATACGACGCAGAATTCGGTTCCGGACTCGCCGCGGCAGCTGCTTCTCTAGGGAGAAATAGGAAACTCTCGTGAAGAAAAAAAACAAGCGCATCACGAAAAAGAAAAGCAAAGCGGGGAATCACGACCAGGCGTTGCGCGAACACCTCGTCTCTCTGTTGAAAGGCGGCGGGGCGCACGTACACTTCATGGACGCCATCGATGGTTTTCCCGAAGCGAAGCGCGGAGCGTTCGTCGAAGGCTTGCGGCATACGGTATGGCAGTTGATGGAGCACGTAAGGATCGCGCAGCGGGACATTCTGGAATTCAGCCGCAACCCCAAGCACGTCTCGCCTGGATTTCCCGAGGGCTACTGGCCGAAGACGCCCGTGCCGCCGGATGAAGCTGCATGGGAAGAGAGCGTGCGAGCGTTCCAGCACGATCTCCAGGAAATGATTAAGCTGGTGAAAAACCCGAAAACTGATTTGTGCGCGGCGATTCCGCATGGGGACGGCCAGACGGTTCTGCGCGAAGCGCTCCTGCTGGCCGATCACAACGCCTATCATCTGGGCCAGTTGATCGATTTGCGGCGTGCGCTGGGCACCTGGCCTGAATCGTAAGAACTCCTGAATCGCGGATAAGACTGGAAAAACGGGGATTTACGTCAGTAGGGCGTCTTGTTTGTCTGTTGTTTCCAGGCCGAAAAAATGGCGAGGGCATCGTCGCGGAGAAGCTGCGCCATCGGAATGCGCCGCCCGGCGGGTGCGATCTTCAGCTCTTCATAGATGAAAGCATCGTCGAATCCGGAGCCTGCGGCGTCGGCGGCGGTTGCGGCGTAGAAAATTCGCGCGGGGCGCGCCCAGTAAATCGCGCCAAGGCACATGGGGCAGGGCTCGCACGTCGTATAAAGATCGCAGCCGCGGAGTTGAAAATCAGCGAGAGCGCGGCAGGCTTCGCGAATGGCCACGACTTCCGCATGCGCGGTTGGATCGTTGGTAAGGGTGACTCGGTTCGTGCCTTCGGCAATGATGCGGTCTTCTTTGACGATCACGGCAGCGAAAGGCCCGCCGTTGCCTGAGTGGACATTTTCCAGCGCCAGCGCGATGGCGCGCTTCATGAACTCTGGGGACATAACTTGTTGCTCTGCCGTGCTTCAGATTGTACCGTCAGGCCGAAAATCGCAACGCGGCATTTTTTCGATGGGCAGAATCGCTTAACTCACGGGCCAGCGGCTCGGCATGCTTCGCGGCCGCCGGGCTTGCAAGAAAACGGATTGGCGGTAGGATGGAGCATTGCAGTACACGGTTTTGCAACTATTTTCGTCCAGTAACGAAGCGAGGGCGCATGATTCATATAGACAATATTTCCAACCGCGATCGTGAAATCCTGAGCGGCCGGCGCGGATTCCTCAAAGGCATGCTCGGAGCGGGAGCGTTTGTTCTGAGCGTTCGGCTGCTGCCGGAGCAGATGTTTGCTGCAACTGCAAATGCCGGCCCCTCGGACGCGATGACCAGAGCGCCGCTGCGGCCGAACGTGTACCTGGCGATCGATACGGATGGAACCGCATATATCATCGCGCATCGCTCGGAGATGGGAAGCGGGAGCCGCACCGCGCTGCCGCGCATCGTGGCGGATGAACTGGATGCGGATTGGGCGCGCGTGAAGATTGTGCAGGCAACGGGTGATGAAAAATACGGCGATCAGGATACCGACGGATCGCATTCGGTGCGAAGTTTCTTCGACGTTTTGCGGGAGTCCGGCGCAACCGCGCGGCTGATGCTGGTAAGGGCGGCGGCGGCGCAGTGGGGCGTGCCGGCAACAGAATGCTCCACGAATTTGCATACGGTGGTGCACAAAGCCTCTGGAAAAAAACTGGGCTACGGAGAGCTCGCGGCGGCAGCGGCGAAACTGGACGTTCCGAAAAAGGAAGACGTAAAGCTGAAGCCGCGAAGCGAGTGGCGCTACATCGGAAAAGGCATCACGAGCTACGACCTCAAGGACATGTGCACCGGCAAAGCGGCGTACGGGCAGGATACGCACATGGAAGGGATGCTGTATGCGAGCGTGGCGCGTCCCCCGGTCTTCGGCAGCGGTGTGAAGTCGGTCGATGACAAGGCGGCGCTAAGCGTCGCAGGCGTGAAGCGGACGGAAACGATCGAAGCCTTCAAACCACCTGTCGGCTTTCAGGCACTCGGCGGCGTGGCCGTGCTGGCGGACAACACGTGGGCGGCGATACAAGGCAAAAAGAAACTGAAGATAGATTGGGAAAAGAGTCCGCACAGTGCTTGGAGCTCGGACGCTTATAAGAAAGAGTTGCAGGAGACGGCGCGCAAGCCGGGGAAGGTGGTGCGCGAGAACGGCAATGTGGATGAGGCTTTCGCGAAGGGCGGAAAGATCGTCGAGGCGGAATACTACGCGCCCTTGCTGGCGCACGCCTCGATGGAACCGCCGGCTGCGCTAGCGGTTTATCGCGACGGAAAAGTGGAGGCATGGGCGGCGACGCAGAATCCGCAAGGTGCGCGCGACGCGATCGCGCAGGCCGTCGGACTGAAGAAGGAAGATGTGACGGTGAACGTGACGCTGCTCGGCGGCGGATTCGGCCGGAAGTCGTTTCCGGATTTTGCCGTGGAAGCAGCGGTGCTCTCGAAAAAAACGGGAAAACCCGTGAAAGTAGTCTGGAGCCGCGAGGACGACATCAAGTTCGACGTGTACCACTCTGTGGCGGCGATGTACATGAAGGCGGCGCTGGGAGCCGATGGAATACCTACGGCGTGGCTTCAGAGAACTGTGTTTCCGCCGATTGGTTCCACGTTTAATGCCAGCGAAAATTATTCCGATCCGGGAGAATTGGGGCTGGGCTTCACGGATGTGCCTTTCGCCGTGGCCAACCTGCGCGCGGAGAACGGACCGGCGGCGAGTCATATGCGGATCGGTTGGTTCCGCTCTGTGGCCAACATCTATCATGCTTTCGGAATTCATTCGTTTGCGGATGAACTGGCGCATGCGGCCGGGAGAGATCCGCTGGAATACTTGTTGCAATTGCTCGGACCGGACCGCGTCGTGCCGAGAACGGAGCTCCCAAAGGATTTTCCGAATTACGGCGCAGAATATGAGCAGTATCCGATCGATACCTCGAGATTTCGCCGTGTGCTGACGCTGGCTGCGGAAAAGGCGGGATGGGGAAAGCAGAAGCCGGGCAACGGCTACGGAATTGGTGTGGCAATGCATCGCAGCTTCCTGACGTACGTGGCGACGGTGGTGCAGGTGCAAGTGGATGAAGCGGGCCAGGCGCACGTCAAACGCGTGGATACGGCCTTGGATGCGGGTACCGTCGTAAACCCAGAGATGGTGAAACAGCAGTTTGAGGGCGCGGCAGTAATGGGGACAAGCCTTTCCTTCTATGGAGAGATCACGGCGACCAACGGCGTGATCGACCAATCCAATTTCGATACCTTCCAGATGGCGCGGATGAACAATGCCCCGAAGGAAACAAACGTCTATATCGTGCCGAGCGATGCGCCACCGGCGGGGATTGGCGAACCGGGGCTGCCGCCGTTTGCGCCCGCGCTATGCAACGCGATTTTTGCCGCCACCGGGAAGCGCATCCGGGAATTGCCTCTTACAAAGGCAGGCCTCGCCTAGAATCTTGTTCGAAAGACTCGTTCTATCGCAGCGGTGGTTCAAGCGAGTTTTTGGGGACTGGCTAGGCGTCTCGGGAAGAACCGGGAGCGGTGGTTGTGCTTGCGCGCACAACCAAACTCGGCTCCACGATGATTTCTCTTGGATAAGGCGCATTCGGTGGCGCCGTGATGCGCTGAAGCAGCGTCTCTGCCGCGATTACGCCCATTTCACGCAAAGGCTGCCGAACGGTCGTCAGCGCCGGATTTTGAAAAGCGGCACTCTGAATGTCGTCAAAGCCCACAACGGACACATCCTCGGGAACACGGCGGCCGGCTTCACGCAGCGCTTGGACGGCGCCGATCGCGGAAATATCATTGAACGCAAAGAGACCCGTGAAAGGTTCTTCCGAGGCGAGAAGTTTTTTCGTAACCTGATATCCGAGTTCTGGTGAAGAGGATTCGCCTTCCAGTTGGACAACCAGGGATTCTTTGATCTGAATGCCAAGCGCTTCCGCTGCCTCCCGGACGGAGTCCCAGCGCACGGCAGTATCGGAGCTGAATTCCTGTCCCTTGATGAAGGCCAGTTTGCGATGTCCAAGTTTTGTCAGGTGCTCCAGCGCGAGCGCGGCGGCCCGGGAGTGATTGAGAACAATGTTTGTCACCCCGGGCACATCGCGGTGGCCTGAAACCGCCACGAGCGGGACCTGGACACCCTCAGTAAAGGCGGTATCGACTGCTATCAGACCTTCCACTGCGCGCTGCTGCAGCAGGAGCGGATATTCCTCGATGAGCTCGCTGCGGTGGCGGTGGCTCACGACAAAGTAGAAGTAGCCCTCCTCGAGCAGGTGATCCTCTATTCCTGACATGACCAGGGCCGCATACCCTTCGCTAATTTCCGGCACCACCACGCCAATGGTGTAGCTTCGCTGCTGGCGAAGTGACCTTGCAAGCTGATTCGGTCTGTAATTCAGTTCCCGGGCAGCCTGGCGGATCAAGTCCTGGGTGCGCTGGGGAATGGATTTTGCAGCCGGAGACCGGTTGATGACCAAAGAGACGGCTGCCTGCGAAAGCCCCAGGTGTTCGGCGAGCGACCGCAAACTGACGCTTTGCCTTGCTGGTTTTCGCACGTGGGAGGCGGGTCCTGATTTGGAGCGCGGCATAGCGGGTGTCTGGTCCGGTAGTTTGGCACATCAAACCGCAGCCGGACAAGCCCTACAATCGGCTTGACAACCGTCATGAAGCGGTATGCTATGGCCTTGAAGTATGCGCTAAATCGGTTTAGTATGCTATTTTCAAAGCCGGGACGGGGGCCCAAGTTCGTCCCGAATTCCCTTTGCGTGTCGGCGCCAGGTCTGGAGTTTCAGGATTTTCGATGCTTGTCTGCGTCTGTATCCGACCGTACGCACGTGACCTTTGCCTAAATCGGGGTGGCTGTTGGGCTGCTCGGGGCGTTCGAACGCGGTTGGTTCCGGGATCCAGTCGAAACACGGGAGTGTTTCAAACGTGACTTCTCTGTTGCATCGTTCCTCAATTGTGGCGCTCGTCTTGATGTTCAGCCAACCGGCGCTGGCGCAAACGAAATTTTCTCCTTTCGTCGCGCGAAAGACGCATGTCCATGCCGGCTTATCCGACGCAAGTTCAGAAAAAAAAGTGGAAGCGCTTCTTCAAAAAATGACGCTCGAGGAAAAAGTGGGGCAGTTAGTGCAATACTCCGCCGGGCAACCAACAGGTCCTGGCACCGGCCGCACGGATTATGAGGACATGATCCGGAAGGGAGAGGTCGGGGCGCTGTTTAACATTACGACGGCGCGCGCAGTAAATGTTTTCCAGCACATCGCCGTCGAGCAATCCCGATTGCACATTCCTCTTCTGTTTGGCCTTGACGTGATTCACGGCTTTCGAACGGAGTTTCCGATTCCGTTGGGCCTCGCCTCCAGCTGGGATCCGGAATTGGTGGAGCAGACGGCGCGGATAGCGGCGCGTGAAACTTCCGCGAGCGGAATCCGCTGGGCATTTTCCCCGATGGTGGATATCGCAAGAGATGCGCGCTGGGGCAGGATCGCCGAAGGATCTGGTGAAGACCCCTATCTTGGCGCAGCTCTGGCACGTGCCTATGTGCGCGGCTATCAGGGCGAGCGGCTCGATGCGGCTGATAGTATCGCGGCGTGCCCGAAGCACTATGTTGGCTACGGCGCTGCGGAAGGCGGCCGTGATTACAATACGGTGGAACTTTCCGAACACACTTTGCGGCAATTTTATTTGCCGCCATTTCGCGCCGCGGTCGATGCGGGCGCGGCCACGCTGATGAGCGCGTTTAATTCGCTGAATGGGGTACCCACTTCCGCGAATCCTTTCACGCTAAAACAGATTTTGCGCAAGGAGTGGGGATTCCAGGGGCTGGTGGATAGCGATTGGACTTCCGTCGTCGAACTCATCGCACACGGAATCGCCAATGATGGCGCGGCAGCCGCACGCAAAGCCTTTCTCGGCGGCGTCGATATGGATATGGCCAGCAGTCTTTACCACGAAAATCTGGCGCAACTGGTGCGCTCCGGGGAGGTTCCGGAGGCCGCCGTGGACGAGGCCGTCCGGCGCACGCTGCGCGTGAAATTCGGGCTAGGTCTCTTCGAACATCCTTATGCGGACGAGGCGCGCGAAGCGGGCGCGATGGTTCAGCCGGAGAGTCTCGCCTTGGCACGCACAGCTGCCGAAAGATCTTTCGTACTGCTGAAAAATGCGAACTTCCCGGGGGAGGCACCGGTTTTGCCGCTCTCGGCCGACGCAAAAACTATTGCGCTGATCGGCCCGCTGGCCGACGATTCCCACAACATGCTGGGTTGCTGGTCCGGGCAAGGGCGTCCCGAAGACGTCATCACTCTGCGTTCTGCGCTCACGCAGAAACTTGGGACGGAACGCGTTCGCTACGCAAAAGGGACCGAGATCATCGGGGGATCGGTTGAGCAAATAGCGGAGGCTGTTAAAGTTGCGGAGCGATCCGATGTCGTGATTCTTGCATTAGGAGAAGGTGCTGCAGAGATGACGGGTGAAGCAGCGTCGCGTGCCCACCTCGGTTTGCCGGGAGAGCAACAGCAACTCCTGGAACAAATTGTCGCAACGGGGAAGCCTGTAGTCCTAGCGGTGTTCAGCGGGCGCCCGCTGACACTTCCGTGGGCGTTTGAGCGGGTGCCCGCAGTGCTGGCCGCGTGGTTTCCGGGCGTGCAAGCTGGGCCCGCCCTCGTGCGCACGCTTTTTGGCGAGGCGAATCCAGTCGGGAAGCTGGTGGTGAGCTGGCCGAGGAGCGTCGGGCAAGAACCTTTGTATTACGATGCGCTGAGTACGGGCCGCCCTGCAGGTCAAATCGACTTAACGCGTCCCCCGAAGAATGGAGACGAGAAATTCGTCTCGCGTTACATCGACGAGCAGAACAGCCCGCAGTTCCCGTTCGGCTACGGGCTGTCCTATACCAGCTACCGCTACGGGGATCTCAAGCTGGAGAGGACGGAACTGAGTGCGAAGGCACTGAATGAGCAACTTCAAGCGAGCGAGCGATCCGCGGGGACCGTGGTGAGCGTCACCGCCGAGATTACGAACACCGGAGCACGAGCCGGAGAGGAAACCGTCCAACTTTACCTGCGGTTACTAGGAACTAGCATCGCGCTGCCCGTCAAAGCACTGAGCGGTTTCCAGCGCATTGCGCTCGCTCCCGGTGAAACCAAGAAAGTGACCTTTCCGCTCGGACCCGAGGCTTTCGCTTTCTGGAACGATCAAAACAAATTCGCGGCCGAGCCTGCGCGTGTCACGCTGTGGGTAGGTCCGGACTCGAGTCACGGCTCCGAAGCAACACTCCAAATCACGAAATAGGCAAGGATCCGCAAATGATTGGCGAGCGCTCCCTTTCCCGAAGAGAAGTCCTGAGGATTTGCGGAGTCGGTTTGCTCGCCTCACCGCTCGCAACGCTGGCTGGTTGTGAGAAAAGAGCGCCGCAGTCCTTCGTGGAGCCGGCAGGCACGCCCTACGAAGGAACGGACGAGCAACTCCTGGATGAAATTCAGCGCGCGACTTTCCATTTCTTCTGGGACGAAGCAAGCCAAAAAACCGGACAGGTGAAGGATCGCGCGCTGGCCAATGGCAACGATTCGCGAATGATGTCGAGTATCGCCGCCACGGGATTTGGCTTGGCCGGCCTGTGCATCGGCGACCAGCGCGGGTATGGCAAGTCTGCTGAGATTCTCGAACGCGTGCGCAAGACGCTGCGATTCCTGGCCAACGATTTGCCGAACGAACACGGATTCTTTTTTCACTTCGTTCACATGGAGACCGGGCAACGCTGGGAAAAGTGCGAGCTCTCTTCCATTGATACTTCTCTTTTGCTTTGCGGCGTCCTCACGGCCCGGCAATACTTTGCCGATCAAGAAATAAAAGATCTGGCGACAAAAATCTACGAGCGAGTCGACTGGCCGTGGATGCTGAATGGCGGCTCGACGCTCTCGATGGGGTGGACACCGGAGTCTGGATTTTTGAACGCACGCTGGGAACACTACTGCGAATTGATGATGATTTATCTGCTGGCCATCGGGTCGCCGACGCACCCTTTGCCGGCGAGCTCCTGGGATGCCTGGACGCGCCCGAACATTCAATACCAGGGAATCGAATATATTTCCGGCAACGATCCGATTTTCACGCATCAGTATTCGCAGGCCTGGTACGACTTCAGGAAGAAACGCGACGCCTACACGGATTATTTCGAGAATTCCGTGAAGGCCACGAAGGCTCACAAACTCTTTTGCTTGTCGCTTCGTGAGAAATTTCCCGACTATAACGAAAATCTCTGGGGGATCAGCGCGTCGGATTACGCGGGAGGCTACACCGCGTGGGGTGGACCGCCGCCGCAAGGGCCCATCGATGGAAGCATCGTGCCCTGCGCGACGGGCGGTTCTCTTCCCTTTCTTTTTGAGGATTGCATGCGCGTGTTGCGGAATCTGCGCGGACGCTACCGGGAAAAAGCATGGGTGAAATACAGTTTTGTGGACGCCTTCAATCCGCTCACCGGTTGGTATGACGCGGATGTCCTGGGTATCGACCTCGGCATCACTATGCTCATGGCGGAAAATCACCGCAGCGGCTTGGTGTGGAATACATTTATGAAGAATTCCGAAGCGCCATCGGCGATGCAGAAAGTGGGATTTCACAGCGCTTAGGCACCCTTCCGACAGTCGTTCCCCCACAAGATCAGGGCAGGCGCCAGGGTCGGAATCTTCGATCTTGGGATTCCTAGTTTGTATGGCCGGGGAGTACACACCCCCCATGAAAGATGGATCGTTTTCAAAACAAAGGAGTTGCGGAAAAAGCATTTTGTAAGTAGCTGAACGGAAAAGGGATGCGCGACGGGAGATTTCGTAACCGGTGCCTGATGACTCGTGGCAGGTGAAGAGACGCAAAGGTGGGGGAGCTGGACCGAATGATCGAGAAGGAGGCTGAAAGTCACAACTCACGGTAACATGGGATTTTGCCGGGGGGGCTTCGTTGTTAGTAGTTAGTAGTTCGTTTTTGGCGGGAGAAGAAATTGGTTTGGTGGGGCGGCGGGCACCGAGGATAGAAGGTCGCGGGCGCGCGCCGCCTCTGCCCTTCTGCCGGCGCGCATCGACCGTTGCCAAGAGCGAAATAAACTTCCGGAACGTGTGCGTATGAGCGTTTCGCACACGGTAGTGTAAGAGATCTCCAGCCGGGGCGGCCAGGAGGTAAACGCCACGTAAGTAAGCGGGGCGCATTTCCATCACGGGCAATGCGCCCCCCGGGGGCTAGAAGCTGAACCGAGCTGACAACGTGACGGTCCGGGCACCAAGAGCAGCAGTATCTCTGCCGAAGCCGGGGGCGTTAATGTCGTTCACGATCTTGGTTGGGTCGAAGTTCAAATTGTTGAACAGGTTGTAGGCATCCACACGGAACTCAACCTTAGCGCTTTCGCCAAGAACAGGCATCTTAGGCAGGCCGAAGGCCTTTGCCAACGTCATATCCACGTCCTTGTATCCAGGGCCGTTGAGCGAGTTGCGACGTATGCCGGTCTGGGGAAGCGCGGATCCGAAGTTGCTGCCCGTGTAGGCGGTGAAGGTTGGCGTCGAGAAATACGCCGCACCACCCTTGGGATAGTTCGAACCCGTCTTGAACTGATCGTTGCTGGTACTGGTGCCCGCTCCGCCCAAGTAGGCCGCTGGGAGCAGTTGCGAATAACCGCAGTTTCCGCAATAGAGGCTTGCGCCGTTCGGAATGTTCACCACCGGAGTCCAAGGGAATCCCGAGTGAAGATTGAAGATGCCGCTGAGCGACCAGCCGCCAGCGATTTTTTCCATCCAACCCCTGCTGCCGTGGAAGAAGACCGGCTGCCACATCCCAAAAAGCTTGAACGCCTTGCCGACGTTGTAGTCAGAGCGTCCGTAATTCAGGCTGAGGTTATACGGGTAGTCCTGTTCCGAGTACGGCGCGGAACTGGTGTCCATGGTCTTAGCCCAAGTGAATTGAGCATCGGCCATAAACTGGTGCGAGAACTGATGCTTCAAATCAGCGAGCAAGGCGTTGTAGTTACCGCGGCCTGAAACGCCCCAGTAGTCCCCGCCACCGATCTGCGGGTTCAGGGTCAAGCCCGTCGCCGCAGGGACGGCATTCGGGTTCTGGTGAAAATAGATGTTACGGGACAAGCTTCCCAGATATCCCAAAGAGGCCACGAACTGGTGACCCAGATCGTATTGGGCATCCACCGAATAGTGATGGGTAAGCATAGTGGGGAGGTCGCGAGGGAAGATGCTGACATTAACCGAGCCGGTTGTGGGTAGTCCATTCGGGCCAAAGGTCGAAACTGAGTTGGGGTTCGCCGGATAACCGGTAAGGTTGCGCACACCCGACGAAACAGCATATATAATGCCGCAGTTCGGCAGCGGCTGCGCACAACTCGTGGGGTCCGGAGTGTTCTGAGTGAAGGACGGATTGACCACCAAACCGGGATTTCCCGCAATATTGGCCGAAATAGCGATTTCTTCCTGGTTGTAGTTCAGCCCGTAACCGCCGCGAATCACCAAGCGGCTCTGGAACTGATGTCCGAACAGCGAAGTCGGGCTCCACGCGACACCGATCTGCGGCCCGAAGTTACCCTTCTGCGCATTCCAAGAATTTCCCTTCCGAACGGTCAGGCCAGTCAGGTAATTCGCCCCTGCGCCAGGGATAGCCACGAACATGTTGCCTTCCTTGGAAGAAAGCGGACCAAAGTAGGACCAGCGGAGGCCGAGATTGAGGGTCAGGTTCGATCGTAGTTTGAAATCGTCCTGGACGAACAGCCCCCAGATATCTTCGCGGTCGTCCTGGCGAAGCGTCGTCGGTATCCCGGTAAAAGGATTGAAGGCTCCCGCCTCGTGTTGGGGCGCATCGTTGAGGAAGTCCCACAGGTTGAAGAAGTGGTAGTTTGGCACGCCACAACCAGCACAGTCGTTCAAGTAAAAGAGGCGCGTGACTTCACCGCCAAACTTAATGGTGTGGGGTCCGTAAATCTTGGTGGCCACATCCTTGAAGGTGTAGGTCCACTGATTCAAAATGCTGCCGACATTAGGTCCAAAAGAATTTGGGGCACCTATAGTGCCAAGGTCACCAATACTATCGGAGGGAAGCCCAACCGGAGACTGGGGGTTGGAGCCGACTTCATTCCAGCGCCATCCGGCAGCGTTGACGCGGGCTTCATTAAGGAACGTGGACGAGAAGGTATGGTTCCAGATAGCAGCGTACGCTTCATTGATTTGGGTGTGATGGAAAAAGTTGTAGGCACGGGCCCCGCCGTTAAGGAAACTGGCTGACTGTGGAACATAGTAGATCGTAAAGGAGATATGGTCCTTACCGGTGACGTCCCAATCGAGGCGGCCATTGTACTGGGCTTTCGAAGAGGTATTCGCGCTAGCGGTTTGGTAATGCGCAATGTCGGCCACGGTGCCTAGATTGTTGGCACCCCCTTTGCCGTCGCCGCCGGTGCCGGGGCTTGTGGGACTACTCCAGCCCATATCCTGCGTACCCAAGCCTGTCGTCAAAGGCGTGCCGATATTCAGCCCCTGGCCTGGAATCGCCACGCAGTTTGCAGTGGGATTCTGAGCGGTAACGTGGGCTGCGTCGGTGAGACCGGCATCGGCACAGGTGGAAGGATTGATTCCCGTGCTGACGACACCAGAACCAGGAAAGGTAAGGTACTTCGCGGCGATGCTTCCGGAAGGCGCCAGGGCAGCAAAAGCCGGGGTCTCGTACCATCCGTCGCCAGTGCTGATGGAGTTGGGGTTGCGGACAGTCTCATAGGCGAAGAAGAAGAAAATTTTGTTCTTCCAAATCGGGCCACCGACGCTGCCGCCGAACTGATTATACCTACTGCCGTCTCTCAATACGCCAGTGTTTGTGCCATTGAACCGCTGAAAAGCGTTCAGGCCCGGACGGTGCGCATCCAAGAAGAGACTGCCATGGAACTGATTGGTGCCGCTCTTGGAAGTGACCTGAACCTGTGCGCCACTGAAGCGTCCATTCTCGGCATCATAGCCAGTGGAGACGACTTTTACGCTTTCAACGGAATCTTCAGACGGCGTGATGATGGTAGTTCCGCCCCAGACGGCGCTCGACGTGCTAATACCGTCAATCGAAATCCCATTGTTTTCATACTGCCCGCCACTGGCCAGAACCTGCGGACCGTTTTCCGTGGCAAAAATGCCGGTATTGCCGCCGGTTGCCCCGGGGCCCTGTGTGCCGGGTAGATTTTGACCGCCGCCACCGCTTCCCTGGGCGCCATCGCCGAAGACGCCCGGAGCCAACTGGAGCAGTTGGAAGACGTCGCGTCCGAACGAAGGCATATGTTGAATTTGGTTGCTGGAGACAGTGCCGGAGAGGGAGGCGGTCTCCGTATCGATGGCCGGGATCTCATCGCCGTTGACGGTGACCGATTCTGTGACCTGGCCGACTTCAAGTTGGATATTCAAGGCGTTCGCTTGTTCCGGGATGACCCCCACATTGCCGAGAACCTTTTGCTTGAAACCGGCCTTCTCGACGGTGAGGGAATATTTGCTCGAAGGAAGAGCATTGAAGTTGTAGATTCCGTTGTCGTCGGTCGTAGCGGTCAGCGTCTGGTTTGTGTCCAGATTCTTCAGCGTGACGGTTGCTCCGGATACGACGCTTCCTTGCGGATCCGTCACCACTCCCTGAATGGAAGCGCGATACTGAGCGTGAGCGGCGGCGGCGAACAAGACGGCGCAGGCCGACAACAGAATCGCGCGAAGAGAAAGCTTGGATAGGCTCATGACTTGCTCCTTCACCCCAAACAATTCGCGAAGGGCTCGACACCCTCAGCTAAATCGGTTAACTATATTATTGGCGGGGAGTATAGCTAGGTGAAATTTGGATGTCAACGATTGTTAATTCGATTGTTAATTCGAATGGCTGTCCTGGCGAAGCCTGTTTCAGCGGGACTTCGAGGAGAGGCGAGTTCCACGTTGCCGGCCAACCATCTTTGATCATTACGAATTCCAGGGACGAGATGGAAATGGCGTGGTCTGGCGCGGTTATGTTAATGACTCCTGGAATCGTTCGGGTATAGGATGGCTCCATCCCGAATGGAGGACTACCATGGCTAGAAAAAGCAAGCTCACGCGAGTTGCGGTGGGAATTGGGACGGCGATGGGTAAAGCGGATCGCGGAGTGCAAAAGGTTGCGAAAGCAGGATCGCTGGCCAAAAAAGAGCTCGATGACATTTCGAAGCAAGTCGATGCCCTCAAGCGCCAATTGCAGAAAACCGCGAAGCGCCTGAAACGCGCCCTGAGTTAGATGGGAAATGCAATTCTTGGAACCGGAACGGCGGTTGGTCAGTCGTCCTCTTCTTCGGGCTTTGAATTTTTTCCGTGGGCTTGCGTTAGTTTTGTTGCTTGCGCAGTTCGAATGAGATAGCTAACCAAATCATTTAGTTCGCTGGCGCTCAGAACGGAGCCGTAATCCGAAGGCATCAGCGATCTTGGCTGATATTCGAGATGGTCGAGGTCCGATTTCGCGAGCAGATGGAAAGTTCCATCGAGCGACTGCAATTGCAGTGAAAAATTATCTTCGTTGCGGGCGATGCCCGTGAATTGGCGGCCTTCGCGGGTGGTCACAAGCACGGTTCTGGAGCGCGGGTCCAGGTCCTTATCGGGATCGATAATGGCGCTTCGAATTTCCTCTATCGAAACGTTCGAAGCGTAAGAGGACAGATCGGCTCCGAGAAATCCACCCGAGCCGTTGATCGTGTGGCAGCTCGCGCAACCCGCCTTTCCGAAGAAAAGCAACTTTCCTCTTTGCGGATCGCCGGGAACAGAAGCAGCCTTGTTTCCTCCCTGGAGAATTCGCAAGTAGGCCATCACGGCCTGGAGCTTCGGCACGCCCAGCGCGCCAAACGGGGGCATGCCCGCCGCCGGGATTCCCGCCTGCAGGATGCGCAGAGTGTCCGTGTCGGACAACTGCTGAACTTCGGCGCGTGTGGCGACATTGGGCCCGCGCTCGCCGCCTCGCCCGTCCAGACCGTGGCAGGTGGCACAAACCGATTCAAACATTATGCGGCCATCTGCCGGGGCAGAACGGCCAGGCTGATTTTTTCTCGCGGCAGGATTTCCCCTCTGCGCCGCGGCATGAACCAGCAATGCGCAAGCAGCAAAGAGTGCTGCAACAATCGCTGCGCAGAAAAGGCGGCGCGAGAAATGCAAGATGAAAGCTGCCCTCTTGCTGACCCCGGTGTGCGAACGGTTGGGGAACATTTGGCTCGTGGCGGCAGATACCGGCTTTGCCGCACTCCCTGTGAACTTCCAACAGTTGAAAATAACGTTGGGATTATAAAAAAATCCCGCTCACAATGGAACGCCGTGATATCTCGTCGAGCAGCGCGCGTCAACCTGCTTCCGTGCGGCGAAATTCGAATGAGGCGGCTAGGAATTAGCGTTCCCGCGATTGGAGCCTCTGGTTTCGAGTATATGAGCCTCTACCACGCGGGCAAAACAGTGTTAGAGTCCGCGCTTCAGACTGACTTCCTGGAGGAGTCCATGAGCAGATTCGTTCGTTTTCCTCGCCGCGCGCTTGCCTGCGGAGCATTTCTCGCTGTAGCCCTTTTTCTTGTGGGAGTTGCGGGATGGGCCTGGCCGCGTTCCGCGAAAGCCAGGCAAGAAGCTGCGAAGCCGAACGACGATGCTTCCTTGCTGGAAGGATTCCGGCACGTCGAAGCCGCTTCCGTTTCGGATGCGCTGGAACAAATCAGCGGACGCAAGATGTACATGTCGCATCGCATGCGGCCGATTTTCCCGGCGAAATTTTCCGGATTTGCAGTGACAGTGATGTTGAAGAAAGAAAGCAATCATGATCCGGACGCGCTCAAGGGGATGCTTGCGGCGATCGACCAGGGATCTGCGAATTCGGTCTACGTCATGGTGGTCGAAGATGGCGCCGACATTGCGGGGATGGGCGGCTTGATGGGAACGGCCATGGCATCGCGCGATTTTTCCGGCGCAGTGATCGATGGGGGAGTACGAGACACCGCCTATCTGCAGAAAATTGGCTTCCCCGTGTACGCGCTGGGAATCGTGCCGTCCACTTCGGTCAGCCACTACCGCTTCGCGGGGGCGAACATTCCGGTCGTGTGTGACGGAGTGGCGGTGAATCCCGCGGATATTATTGTGGCGGATGCCGATGGCGTAGTGGTGGTTCCTCGCGCGACGGCGGGGCAAGTCCTTGCGCTGGCGCAGGACATGGACTTCAAAGAGCACTCCATGTACGCGTGGATCGAAAAGCTCAAGTCCATCCAGGAAGCGGTGAAGAAGTTTGGGCGTCTCTAAGCCAACGTCAGCGAGATTGATTCGATTTAAACATTGAGATTGGGACTGGAACTTGGAAGCGGGCTGTAGTATAGACACTTTTGCGATATGGTTGATATTTTCACGATGCGGGCGAATGCATGGGGTTTCTTCGTCCTGTTGGGAACATTCTCGCTTCTCGCCGCAGTGCTTTGTGGCAGCTTCTTTCCTCGGCAAACGGCCGCGCAGGCGCAAGAGGCGAGTAGCGTTTCTGTTTCCACTTCGATCCAGGTGACTGCAGATGCTCTGGCCGCGCAGCCCGTGGGGGCGAATTGGCTTTCCTACAATGGGGATTACACCGGCCGCCGCTTTAGCAGCCTCGAGCAGATCAATGCGAAGAATGCCGAGCAACTGCGCGCGCAATGGGTATTTCACGCGCCCAATTCGAATAGCCTGGAAGTCACGCCGGTGGTGTTCGATGGCCTCATGTTTGTCACTTCCGCTAACGATGCCTACGCGCTCGATGCGCAAGCCGGCCGCATCATCTGGCATTACTCGCGGCGGGTCACCGAAGGGCTGATCGACGACGCCTCGCAGCATCACAATCGGGGCGTGGGGATGCTAGGCTCGCGCATCTATATGGAAACGGACAACGCTCATCTGCTCTGCCTGGATGCGCGGTCCGGGCATCTGCTGTGGGACATTCCCTACGCCGAGGGAAACAAGAATTACGGAGCGACGAGCGCGCCGCTGGTTGTGAAAGACAAAGTGCTGGTGGGAACTTCCGGCGGCGACGACGGGGTGCGCGGATTCGTGGCCGCCTATGATGCCGAGACGGGGAAACTTCGGTGGCGATTCTGGACGATTCCCGGGCCAGGCGAGTTTGGCTCCGCGAGCTGGCCCGGCGAAATGTACAAGCGCGGCGGCGGCACCACGTGGATGCCCGGCACGTACGATCCGGAACTCAATACGATTTATTGGGGCACCAGCAATCCCGCTCCGGATTTCGATGGCGGCCCGCGCCCGGGGGACGACCTCTATACCGACTGCGTGCTGGCGCTGGACCCCGATACGGGAAAGCTCAAGTGGTATTTTCAGTTTACTCCGCACGACCTCTTTGACTACGATGCGACAGAAACTCCCGTTCTGGTCGATGCGAGCTACCAGGGCGAGCCTCGAAAGCTGCTCGTGGAAGCGAATCGCAACGGCTATTTATACGTGCTGGACCGCACGAACGGAAAATTTCTTTCAGCTTTTCCCTTCGTGGAAAAACTGAATTGGGCGAAGGGAATCGACGCGCAGGGCCGGCCCATTCGAACCGGCGTGCAACCCACGGCAGAGGGGACGCGCACCTGCCCCGGATTCACCGGAGCTACCAACTGGTACTCGCCGTCTTACAATCCCTCGACTCACCTTTTCTATTTCCTGGCGGAGGAAAACTGCGATCTCTTCTTTTTGAAGCCGGAGGAGTTTTCCGAAGGAAAGACGTATTACTCGACGGGAGCGCGCCACAGCCCGGGCGATAACCGGCAGAAGATTCTGCTGGCCTACAACCTTGAATCCGACAAACCGGCGTGGCGATTTCCGCAGGTAGGTTCGGGGCATTCTGCGGGTGGAACGATGACCACTGCGGGCGGACTGCTCTTTTTTGGAGATGATGCACAGTCTTTCGAAGCTGTGGACGCACAAACGGGCAAGCCGCTGTGGCACTTCAACACCGGCCAAGGCATGCATGCCTCGCCGATGAGCTACGCAGTGAACGGGAAGCAATACGTGGCGATCGCCGCGGGGAGCGACATTTTCAGTTTTGGTTTGCCTTAGGGAACGATCGAATTCAAATTTCAATTACTCGAAGGAGGAATGCGAAATGTTTTTCACTCTGAGCACGAGAAGGGGCTTTGCCGCTCGACTGGCCGCGCTTTTGCCGGGCCTCGGCTTTGCGGGAATGGCGGCTGCGACTCCGGCGCCGGCCGCGCAGAACACCGGCGGCGTGCAGAAACTGGACGGCGATGGAAAACCTGCCGGGAAAGGTTTCATCACTCCGCTGATTATTTACAACGGATTGATCTACATCGCCGGGCAAGGCGCTCATTCGCGCGGCGACAAGTCCGACGCCGGCAAAACTCCTACTATTGAGATGCACACGCACATGGTGATGGAAGGCGTGAAGGCCACCGTTGAAGCGGGCGGCGGCACCATGGACAGCATTCTGCAACTCACGGTGTTTCTAGCAAAGCTGGATTATTACGACGGCATGAATTCGGTGTTCAAAACTTACTTTCCGAACGGAGGGCCCGCCCGCACCACGGTTGCTGTTGCTGGATTGCCAGGCGAGTCGCTGGTGGAAATTAACTGTATCGCTGCGGTGGTGCGCGACGCAAAGAAGGGGGCGTAGCACGATGGCATTCAACGATCGCTGGAATCGCAGAACATTTCTGGGCACGCTCGGCACGCTGGTAGGGACGATTTTCAGCGGGCGCAAGGCGTTTGCCCTACCACCTGCCGCGGGTGGCAAAGCCGCTTCCGTCTCCGGCTTTGGTGCAACCGGAAACGTTTACGAAGAATTGGGCGTAACCACGGTCATCAACGGGCAGGGCACCATGACCGTGTTGGGTGGCTCCCTGATGCGTCCCGAAGTCGAAGCCGTGATGGCGTTGGCGGGGCGCCACTTTGTCAGCGTTCCGGAGCTCGAAGTCGCCGCCGGCAAGCGCATTGCAGAAATGCTCAAGCTGCCGGAGGGATACGGCGCCATCGTCACCTCGGGGGCCGCCGCCGCGATGCAGTCGGGGCTCGCGGGCATCCTCACAGGTGATAATCCGAAATTCATCGAGCAGTTGCCGGATTTAACGGGCATGAAATCGGAAGTCATTCTTCAAAAATCGCACCGCAATCCTTTCGACCATCAGTTGCGCTCCACCGGCGTGAAGCTCGTGGTCATCGAATCGCGCGAAGATCTGAAAAAAGCCATCAATCCTCAGACCGCCATGATGCACTTCTCAAACTTCGCTGATACGGAAGGGCAGATCAAAGTCGAAGAATGGGTCAAGCTGGCGCATGAAAATCAGATTCCCGCGTTCATTGACGCCGCCGCGGATACGCCTCCCGTTTCGCACTTGTGGGATTACGCAAACATGGGCTACGACCTCATCGCCTTCAGCGGTGGAAAAGCGATTCGCGGGCCGCAATGCGCGGGTCTGCTGGTCGGCAAGAAAGATCTGGTCGCCTACGCCCTGCTCAACAACAGTCCGCACGAAGACACCCTCGGCCGCAGCCAGAAAGTGGGGAAAGAGGAAATCGTCGGGATGGTCAAGGCTCTGGAATCTTATTTGAAGGAAGATCACGAGGCGCTGAACAAGGAATGGCAGCGCCGTCTGGATTTCATCTCCGGCCAAGTGACAAAGATTCCCGGGGTGACAACTTCGTTCCCCGCCCCGGAAATCGCGAACCATGTCCCCCACATGCACATCAAGTGGGATGGGGCGCATATTGCGTTGACACCACGCGAAGCCAGCGCTGCCCTGCGCGGCGCAACACCGTCCATCGTTCTTTCTTCGGGAGAGCATGGTGAAGCCTTGTCGATGAATTCCTTCATGTTGCAGCCGGGGGAAGAAAAGATCATCGCCCGGGAATTGGTGAAGGTCTTGAAGTCACACGCAGCGTGATCGAATCGGGACTGTTGTCCGCGAGCTCGTTGAAGCCGAATTCCCGGAGCCGGCGCATGTCCATCCTCTGTCCGCACCGAGGGAGTCTGCATGGCTAAACGTGAGGAGAGCCGCGTGCGCTGGTTCCTGGTATTTGGGCTATTTATTTTGAGCGCGGTTGCTTACCTCGACCGCGTCAATATTTCTATCGCGGGGAGCTCCATCGCCGCCGAGTATCATCTGAGCAACGTTCAGCTTGGTTGGATCTTCAGCGCCTTTCTGGTAGGCTACGCGCTTTTTCAGACGCCCGGCGGATGGCTCGCCGACCGGCTGGGCCCGCGGCGGGTGCTCACGGCGGGAGTTTTGTGGTGGGGAATCTTTACCGCGCTGACCGCTGTCGTTTCTACAAAAATCGTCTTCGCCGTACTTTTGTTTGCGGCAGTGCGATTTCTTCTTGGCGCCGGCGAAGCGATCATTTATCCGGCATCCAATCAATTCGTTTCGCGCTGGATTCCATCGGCGGAGCGGGGAATCGCCAATGGTTTGATTTTCGCCGGCGTCGGCGTGGGAGCAGGCGCCACGCCAATTCTGATCACCCACGTCATGGTCCGCTACGGCTGGCGCTGGTCCTTCTGGATGAGCGCCGTCATCGGGTTGATTGCCGGCACAGTCTGGTATTTCGTGGCGCGCGACACGCCCGAAGAGCACTCGCACGTTTCCGCCCCGGAACTGACGCACATTCAGGCTGGGCGAACGGCCAAATCTGCATTGGACGGCCGAATTCCTTGGAGCACCATCTTTCGAAGCAAGGAAGTGCTGGCGTTGACCCTCAGCTATTTCAGCTTCGGCTATGTCGCTTGGATCTTCTTCAGCTGGTTCTTCATCTATCTCGCCAAGGTGCGCGGATTAGACCTGAAGGTGAGCGCCTTTTACACCACGCTGCCTTTTCTGGCGATGGCCGCGTGCAGCCCCGTGGGCGGGGCGATCAGCGACGAGCTCACGAAGCTCTACGGAAAACGCGCCGGACGATGCGGGATCGCCGTTTTCGGGCTCCTCTTGACGGCTGTCTTTCTGGCATTTGGATCGCAAGTGCAAAGCGCGCGGCTGGCCAGTGTCGTTCTTGCCGGCGGCGCGGGTGCGCTTTATCTTTCGCAAAGTTCTTTCTGGTCGGTAACTGCGGATATCGCTGGGGGATCTTCAGGCTCCGTTTCGGGTTTCATGAATATGGGCAATCAATTCGGAGGAGCACTCACCGCTTCACTCACACCGGCAATCGCGGCTCGATTTGGCTGGACCACCTCCTTTTGTGTCGCCGCGGGTTTGTCGGTGCTTGGTGCCGCAGCCTGGCTGCTTGTCGATCCCGAGCGCGCTCTGGCGCCCGCAACGAAATTGTCGCCATCACCAGAGAAGACTTGAATCCGAGGAAGATCAAGCCAAGTGCGCCAACCTTGGATGGCGCGGCATCAACGACCTAAAATTTGAATGTGATGTAGAAAAAACTTGACTACATGAGCGCATTGCAGCCCGTAAGATTCCCCTGTATACTTTTTGCCATGTCATTGAGCCTTCACCAGTCCCAGAGGAACGCACATATCTGTTGTATGTGTTGTACACCCCTGTCCTCTGGCACCGGGAGGCTAATGATCTAGGAACCGTAACCTAGCCTAGCCGTAGTGAAGCCCACCGCCAGAGTCGATTGGCAGGTGGGTTTTTTGTTTTTGGGCCGCATCTTTTTTCAGAATTTGAAAGGAAAGGCATGACACAGGCAATTCCCGAACTGCTTCCCGCAGCCGGCCGACGCACGGGATGGAGCGAGGAGGTAGCAACTTCTGCATTCAAGAGGCTCAACCATCTACAAGCCCTGGAGGCAGAAAGCATCTACATTCTCCGTGAAGCAGCGGCGGAGTTTGCCCGGCCGGTGATGCTGTATTCCATCGGCAAAGACTCATCGGTGATGTTGCGCTTGGCGCAAAAAGCTTTTTTCCCCGGGAAAATCCCGTTTCCTTTGCTGCACGTGGACACCAGCTACAAATTCCCCGAGATGATCGAGTTTCGCGATTCGTACGCGAAAGAAACCGGCGCCGAGCTGATCGTCCACCAGAACCGCGAAGCGCTTGAGCAAGGAGCAAATCCCTTTGCACTCGGGACCCAGAAATGCTGCGGATTGCTGAAGACCAAGGCGCTACTGGACGCGCTGGCGGCGGGCGGCTTTAATGCCGCGTTTGGCGGCGCACGGCGTGACGAAGAGAAATCGCGGGCAAAGGAACGCATCTATTCTTTTCGCGATTCTCACGGGCAGTGGGACCCCAAGAATCAGCGCCCGGAATTGTGGAACATCTTTAACTCGCGAATCGACAAAGCGGAAAGCATTCGCGTGTTTCCTCTGTCCAATTGGACCGAACTGGACGTTTGGCTTTACATCCACGCCGAAAAGATTCCCATCGTGCCGCTTTACTACGCGCGTGAGCGCAAGGTGGTGTTGCGAAACGGCTCTATCGTGTTGATCTACTCCAAAGACCAACTTCTTCCCGGAGAGAAAACCGAATTTGTGAAATGCCGGATGCGTTCGCTCGGTTGCATGCCCTGTACGGGTGCGATCCGTTCCGAGGCGGATACCGTTCCGAAGATTATCGAGGAGATGATTTCCTTCCGCCGGTCGGAACGCGAGAACCGCGCCATCGATCACGACGAGGAAGGCTCGATGGAGATTAAGAAGCGGGAGGGCTACTTCTGATGCTGTCCGCACTCGACACCGGCTTCGAAGACGGTTTCCTGGGTTTTCTCGATCGGGATATCGGGAAGGAACTGCTTCGTTTCACCACCGCCGGAAGCGTAGATGACGGCAAGTCCACACTGATCGGCAGACTGCTGCACGACTCTAAAGCCGTCTACGAGGACCAACTCGCCTCTGTGAAGAAAAGCAAGATCAACCGCTCGGGAGGACCGATTGATTTTTCCTTGCTGACGGATGGGCTGCGAGCTGAGCGCGAACAAGGAATCACCATTGATGTCGCCTACCGGTATTTCAGCACCTCTCGAAGGAAGTTCATCATCGCAGACACACCTGGCCACGAGGAGTACACCAGAAACATGGCGACGGGTGCTTCGACGGCGGACCTTGCGGTGATCCTCGTCGACGCCACCAAGGGCCTGCTCCCGCAAACCCGGCGCCACACGCACATCGCTTCGTTGCTGGGCATTCCGAACTTGCTTGTGGCGATCAACAAGTTGGACCTGCTGGACTGCAGGGAGGACGTGTTTCTCCGCCTGCAGGAGGATTTTCTCGCTCTTGCGGAGCGGCTGGAGTTCCCGGCCGCGCAATGCATTCCCATTAGCGCGCTCGGCGGAGACAACGTGGCGGTCCGGAGCGAAAGGATGCCTTGGTACTCGGGGCCAACGTTGCTGGAGCATCTGGAGACTGTGGATATCCGGCCGTCCGTCAATGGCGATGAGGTGCGCTTTCCCATTCAGTACGTGATTCGGCCAGACGCGAGTTTTCGCGGATTCGCGGGGCAAGTCGCGGGTGGCATTCTGCGTCCAGGCGACCCCGTCCTGGCGTTGCCATCCAGGCAGAAGACCCGGGTGCAATCGATCGTTACCTATGACGGGGAGCTACGAGAAGCGGGCCCCGCAATGTCGGTGACGGTAAAGCTGGAGGATGAAATTGATCTGAGCCGCGGCGACATGCTTGTCTCCCCCAGTGCGCCCCCGCGAGTGTCGCGCCGCTTGGAGGCGATGGTGGTCTGGTTCGATCCCCGCCCACTCGAATTGAATCGCGTGTATCTCGTGAAGCATGCCGGGCGTCAAGTCAAAGCAAAGGCAACGCAGATTCGTTATCGCGTGGATATAAATACTTTGGCCCATCTGCCCGCGCGCCAACTGGAGATGAACGGCATCGCAGCCGTAGAGTTCGAGACCAACGAATCACTCTTCTTTGATTCGTACTGTCGCAACCGGACAACCGGCAGCTTCATTTTGATTGACCCCCTAGCGAATGCCACGGTCGGCGCCGCAATGATCTGCGAAGACCAGCATCAACCGCAGCCAACGGTTGAATCTGAAGATGCGGGAACGGCAAGCGTTGCCGCTGGCCAGGCAGCAATCACTCTCCTCGAACGACAGCAGCGTCACGGACATCGCCCTGGAATTCTCTTGCTAGAGGGCCGCGAGGTTCTCGCGAAACAACTGGAACGATCCTTGTTCGAGCGAGGATTCGAAGCGCTCGTTCTGGAGGGCGACACACTGTCATCCGAAGTCCTCCCGCTGCTCTTAAAACCGCTCTGGTCCGCGGGACTGCTGGTCATCTATTCCTGCCAGTCAATCGCGCAGGCGGAGCGGGATGCGATTGAGGCGTTAGCAGCAGATTACGCATTCGATTTAGCAGCCCTACACCTGTCGGCTGACGACTGCGAAGCCGTCAGGCAAGTTTTAGCGCTTACGAAGTCACTCTACACGGAAATCCGATCTGAGAATCAGAGAGCGGTGAATTGAAATGCAGCCGAATGTGAATCTGGAGAACCTTGAAGCCCTGGGCGCAGAGGAAGTCTTGAGTGTAGTTCTGATCGCCGGCCCGGGAGCGCGTGC
>Ga0137412_10000681_pt1 | contig 24823 bp, 24 predicted proteins | sample CZODoug2_1_16fun_FD_122160 | JGI IMG/M metagenome (GOLD analysis project Ga0137412, IMG submission 122160) | Vadose zone soil fungal communities from Angelo Coast Range Reserve, California, USA - CZODoug2_1_16fungal (Hybrid Assembly) | ecosystem: Environmental > Terrestrial > Soil > Vadose zone... | reverse complement strand
CGAATGGTGCAATATTTGACGCGACATCGGGAGGTGCCAATGACGGAAGTTCCCTTTCAGATCTCGTTCACCAATACCGACTCCTCCGAGGCGGTTTCCTTTCTCGTCAGAGAAAAATTCGAAAGACTCTCTGAGCACATCGACAGAATCATAAGTTGTCACGTTTTCATCTCTCGGCCGAGTCATCGGACGAGACAAAAAATCTATAATGTGCGGATTCATCTCGTGATACCGGGCCGTGAATTCGAAGCAAACCGGGAAGCTAGTGACGATGACGTCAACGGCGATATTCGGCTCGCCATGGATTGGGCGTTCTCACATATTACGCGCGAAGTCCGCGACTACATTGTTCGCCGTCGCGAACAAGCTCGCACTCGTGAAGGCCGGCAAGAACAGCGAGGCGATGGAGACGTTGTACGACCCCGCGATCGTCAGCGTCGAGGGCGGGTGGGTAGACCGCAGCTGTTCGGTGGTCAGGCCCCCGGTCTTCCAGGCGAACTGTGCCCGCGCCCGGTCGAGGGCGAAGCACAGCATCTCGCCATCGCTACCCAGCAGGCATTCGGTCATCGGCAGGTCGGTGTAGTCCATGCGCGCTCCCGGGAGTTGTCGGTACGCGGGCCGACTTTAGCCGTCACTGAGATGAACGGCCGGCTCAAACCGGGCCCGTACAGGTGGATCACCGAATCCGACCTCGCGCACCAGCCGCGCCACGATCTGTTCTTGGCTCTCATCGGCGGTGATGATCGACTCGTCAACGAAGCCGAGCAGATCGCGGTGCTGATACCACTCGCACAGTTTCTCCGGGCCGACGGTAAGCAGCGGTTTGGTCTGATGCCGACGCAGCGTCTCCGCCAGCGGCACGTCGAAGTAGTAAAGCTTGGTTATGCCCTCATGATCAGCTGTCAGCCGTTGGAGCATCTCTGCATACCGTTGCGCACCGAAGGTCCCTTCGGCGATCACGTGATAGCCGGCATCGAGCGCGTACCGAATGGTCACGTCGATCAACCCGAGGTTCGGCAGGCCAGGCCGGTCATGCTCCCGAAGCACCGTGCGGCGCAGATAGTCCTGCTCGATCCAGGCGACACCACGCCCGACCCGCTCCCGCAACAGCTTCGCGATTGTCGACTTGCCAGAGGCGGAATTGCCACGGAGGATCACCAATCGGGTTTGCGGGCTGCCGGCCATAGCGGGACGATAACCCAGGCGCGGTGATGATCATGGCGCTCGGCTCGCGCGTTTGTCGGAAGAAACCACTGCTCCTGCCGTACGCGGACGTCCGGTTCGTCATCCTCGCCACACACGAGCGCATCTATTGATGCCCCGTTCTGCGTTCGTGCTCGGGCGTTGGTGGCCGCTCGAGCCGCGCCGGCACAAGTCGCCGCCAGACCGCTAGCAGCAGCGCGGTATCGACCGCAGCAGCGACCCAGAACGGGCCGGCAAGCCCGAGGGTCCGAGCCAGGAAACCGCTGGCGACGGCACCCACAGCGGAACCGCCCATAACGAGCAGCGAGTAAACACTGCCCACTCGACCACGCAGCCGGTCGGGCACCAGGCGTTGCCGCACGGTTGCCGCGACCATCCCCCACACCGCGGCATGTACGCCGAAAGCGACCATGACGACGCCGGCTACCCAGGCATTGCGGGTCACGGCCAAGACCACATGCACGATCGTCTCCACAACAAGCCCGGCGCGCAGCAGGGTTGCCGCGCCGAACTGCTCCATCAGCCGACCGCCCAGGGCCGCACCGGCAAGACCGCCTACCGCGCTTGCCGTGAGCAACAGCCCGAAACCAGCGCCGGTGACGCCCAGGCGCTGGCGGGCGTAGAGGACCCACACGGCGAACGCGGCCGTGAAGGTCACGTTCATGACGCACAAGACCACAGCCAGCAGCCGTACCGCGTCCTCGTGCCACGTCCACGCGAGACCTTCCCGAACGTCGCGGTAGAGCCAGCTGCGGTCTCGGCGTTCAACAACGACTGGTGCCGGCCGCCGACCAATGCCGGCCAATATGAACGCCGCAATGGCGAACGCGGCCGCCTCGGCCCCGAACGGCCAGGCCGCACCCACCACGAATAGCCACGCACCCAGCGGGGGTCCGGCGAATTGGTTGCCGACCACGAATGCTGCGCCAAGGCGGGCGTTGGCGCGGGCGAGGTGTTTGTTGGTGACCACTGAGGGCACAAGCGCAGCGGAGGCGCTGTCCGCGATTACCTCTGCCAGTCCGACGATGAAGAGCACTGCATATAGCAGCGGCAGCCGGGCAACGCCGAATGCGATCACCGTCGTGAGGATTCCCGCGACCGCCGCCCGACCGATATCCACGCCCATGGCCACGCTGCGCCGGTCGAGCCGGTCGATCCAGGCGCCGACCGGTAACGACGCCAGCACCCACGGCAGCTGCTGGACAAACGCAGCCGCAGCGACGAGAACAGGATTCGTTGTCACGGACGCGACCAACAACGGGCCGGCCGCGACGCGGAGCCCGTCACCGAGGTTGGAGGTAACCGTGGCGCTGAGCAGCCGATTGAAGTCCGATCCGAGCCCATCGCGGGTCATCGCCGACCCCGCAGACAATCACGGTCCGCACAACAGATGCAGGCATGCAAAGCAAATCGGATCAAGGCGCGCGAAAGCGCGACGTACACAAACATGCAGGTTCCTTATATCGACGTGGCCGTGCGGCCGCCCCGCCGATCAAGCGGCGTATTGGGCTGCGCACACAGAAGAGGGGCCGACTGCAATAGCAGCGGCCGCACACGTCCCAGCGGCGCGAACCGACTAGGAGCCGGCAACCTCGCGCAGAGGGACGCCTACTGGAACCACGTCGAAACCTGAGAGATCAGGCCACCCCCTTCAAAAGGAACTCCCGCAGCATATGCCAACCGGACAAGCCTCAGCCGCATACGCTCTCCAAGTCTGCGAATGGCGGATCTCCCCGCCCGCGGTGGGCACATGTCGCTACGCTTGCCTGCGTGACCCGTGGGCTGCTGTTCGACCTGTATGGAACGCTAGTTCCCGGCAACACTGACAAAGATCGCGACGAGACGTCCCACCGCATCGCGGAAGTCCTTAACGTTGACCCCTCTCAATTCGCCACCGCGGTCCGCAACAGCCGGGCGGAACGGTTCAGCGGAGCGCTCGGAGATACCACGTCAACCATACGGGCGCTTGCCCGGCGACTCGGCGCCCCAACTCCTTCTCCGGCGGCGATCGACTATGCCGTACGGGAGCGACTCAACCTCACCGATCGACAGTTGACTCCTGGGTCGGGAATCCTTGCACTGCTGGACCTGCTGCGCGCCGACGGTTGGCGGCTCGGCCTGCTCACGAACTGCAGCATCGAGACCGTGACACTTTGGCCGAAGACCGTTTTAGCAAGCCGATTCGACGCTGCTGTGTTCTCCAGCGCCCTCGGCGTCGCCAAACCGGACCCACGTAGCTATCAGGCCGTGCTCAATCAGTTGGCCCTGCCGCCGACCTCATGCATATTCATCGGGGACGGGGGAAGCGATGAGCTGGCCGGCGCGCAGAGCCTGGGCATGTCCGCCGTCCTGCTCGCGACCGAACTCGCAGACCCGATCGCCGCCACGACCGACTGGTCGGGCCCGCAGGCGAACTCACCGGCCGACCTACCCGTACTGCTCGCCCAACTCACCAGTGGTCGGCTCGAACCCCGCGACCGCGGCAACCGGCCAGACCCCAGCTGAGGATTCGCCGCCCAACGTAGCAACGGCGCAACGATCCGAGCGTTCGTCTCTCACGCGTTCCAAGTCTGCGGACGGCCGTGCGCGGGGACCCCGCGACGTCTATCGGCAAACCGCTAATCGTCCGCTCTCAGTGAAGACCTCCCGACGACACGAACGACCGCGCCTAGCCTCGCCGTATGCCCATTGAAATTGTGTTTGAGACCCACTCAATCAGCGAGGACAACGAACGGGACACCGCCACCGGCTGGCTACCCGGACGCCTTTCAGAACGGGGACGACAACTGGCAGCGGAGTTAGGGGAACGGCGACGCAACGACGGACTTGTGGCCGTTTTTACGTCGGATTCGACGCGCGCCGCTGAGACCGCATCGGTGGCCTTCCCGGCCGGCGAGATCGACATTTTGCACGACTGGCGCCTTCGGGAATGCGACTATGGCCACGACAACGGTATGCCCGCATCCCAGCTGCATGCCAACCGAACCCGCTACATTGACCAGCCCTATCCCGGCGGCGAGAGTTGGCGGCAAGCGGTCGATCGAGTAGGCCGCTTTCTCAGCGACCTTCCGCTGCGCTGGTCAGACTCCCGAATCCTGGTCATCGGACACGTGTCAACGAAGTGGGGCCTCGACCACTTCATCGACGGCAAATCCGTTGCTGAGCTCGAAGCCGCTGACTTCGGCTGGCGCGAGGGATGGGAGTACCGCCTCATCTGATAGCCGGTGCGGCGGGAGAGCGTGCCGGTGATTTCGCTGAGACATATCACTTACTCATGCGATTGTGCGCTGAACGGTCGGCAGCGATCGTCAACTAGGGTCATGACGATGGCCCATTCCGACTGGAGGACCTGATATGTCGACCAAACCCAGCATCGTGTTCGCGCATGGCCTATGGGCCGATGGCTCGTGTTTCAGCAAGGTGATCGGCCCGCTGCAGGCGGACGGATATGAGTGCATCGCGTCCCAGCACGGACTCGATTCCCTCGAGGGAGACGTCGCTTCAGTCACCCGCTGTATCGCCCGCGCCAGCGGTCCGGTGCTCCTTGTCGGCCATTCGTACGGCGGCACGCTGATCACGCACGCCGGCACCGACGACCGAGTACGTGGGCTCGTCTACATCGCCGCGCTCGGACCGGACGAGAACGAGACGTCGCAAGGCCAGCAGGAGAAATACCCCCCGACGCCTGTGTTCGGGCACATCGAGATCGCGGAGGGCCGCATCTGGCTGCTCAAATCCGGCGTGCAGTGCTTCGCCGGCGACCTCTCGGCGGAGGAGCAGCAACTCGTCTGGGCGACCGCGATGGTCCCTGTCCCTGACCTCTTCGTGCAGAAGGTCGAGGGCATCGCCTGGCGGACGAAGCCCAGCTGGGCGATCGTCAGCAAGAACGACCAGACCGTACAGCCGCAGCTCGAGCGCGACTCTGCCGAGCGCATGGGAGCGACGACGTTCGAGCTCGATTCCAGCCACGTGCCGATGTTGTCGCAGCCGAAAAACGTACTCGACATCATTCGGCAGGCAGCGGGATCGCTTTAGCGACTCGGGCCGGTACGTCGCCGGCGGTCGGACATGAAATCCGGCCGCCGGAGCGTCATACCGGTACATCATTTGGTCTCGATACCGCGCCGTTCGGCCAGGCGGGCAAGCTCCACGCGAGATCGAACGTCCACTTTGTCAAAGATGTGGCGAAGGTGGGTGTTGACGGTGTGCGGCGACATCGTCAGCTCGTGGGAGATCTCGCGATTGGTCCGTCCGTCGGCGACCAACAGGGCCACCTCATACTCCGTCGGGGTCAGCGCCTCCCAGCCGTGTTTGGGCTCGACGGCAGGGAGGATTCGCCGCCGGATTCCCAGTTTGCGCAATCGACCGCGAATCCGTACCGCATCGCGGTTTGCACCGATGGTGACGGCAATTTCCAGCGCCTCGTCGAGTGGCTCGACGCCTTCTGCGGTGGCGCCGTCCTCGATCAGGAAACGGCCCAGATCCTCGAGTATGGACGCGAGCGCGAGGGGTCGCTTGGCCGCGCGCATCAGCGGCACCGCGGCGGCGAGGTCGGCGGTGGATCGATGTGCCAGGCCGCGCAGATGCTGGACGCAGGCGGCTATGGAATTCACGTTGGGATTGAGCTTTTCGCGTTCCTCCGCGGTCGAAAGTGCCCGCGCCACAAGGTCGTGATCGCCGACGGCCAGCCCGATCCGTACTAACTCGGGGTCATTTGCAATATCGTGCGGGAATAGCGGAAATGGCGACCGCCCGCCGGAATCTTCCAGTCTGCCCAGCCACGCGTGCGCCTGCCCGGCCTGTCCGTGTGCCATCGCGTGCGCGGCGAGCCCCCACGCAACCTGGGCACGCACGCCGGGCGCGGTCGAGGCAAGCATGCGTTCGCACATGCGCACGACGTCGCGGGCTCCCCACTCGTCCGCACGATGGATTCGCAGCCGAGCCAGTGCAGACAGATTCGCCGCGTCGATGAGGCCCCCGACGGTGGTTGCCTCGCCCACGCTCAGTCGCCCTTCCAAGGCCGCGACGGCCGCGGGCAACCGACCAGCCTGGAGCTGGACCAGGCCATTCCAGGACTCGAAAATGTAGACAGCCCAATTCTGCCGGTTACGCCGCGCCGCCTGAACGCCGTCCTCGGCTACCGCGCTGGCCTCCTCGAAGCGATCCAGAGCCGCCAAAAGCCAGCCGCGGTAGTAATGCGCTAGCCGATCGCGGACATCCTCCCCTGTTCCGCGCTCAAGAGCGGCATCCAGTCTCGACAACGACTCGGTGAAATGCAGGTGCTGATAATCCAGGCCCGCGATGGCGAGGTCCGCGGCGAACGTCGCTTCCCGACTTCCGCTCGCCCGCGCCGCATTCTGCACACTGGCAACCTTTCCAGCCGCCTCGGCCGTCCGACCCCCGACTACGAGATTGTGCAGCTCGGTGGCCATCAGCCTCGCCCGGAGGTCCTCAGACAACCGCGGAAGCGCCAGCGCCTGCCGTGCATTCTCGACCCGAACGTCGGGAGACAGGGCGAACATACTCGCGATACTCATACGTACCTGGGCTTGCTGTTCGGCCGGCATCGCCTGCCGCAATACGGTGTCGGCATATTGCTTGGCTTTATCGCCCATACCGGCGGCGAACAACGACACTGCCCGGCGGGCGACGAGAGGGCCCCGTAGCGCATGTTGATCGGACATCAGCGCCAGCGCCCGTTCGGCAAGCTCTGCGGCCGCGGCCGGATCGGTGGTTCCGAGTGCCTCCGCGGCATCGGCCAGTGTCGCGATGGCCACGTCGTCGCCGAACGCCGCGCTCGCGGCCAACTGGGTAGCGACCTCAACCGGAAGCGCCCCCCGGCCCAGTAGTACGTCCGCGCCGCGACGGTCCAACGCCCTCGTAACAGCAATCGGGACGCTTGCCCGCACCGCGTCCCGCACCAAGTCGTGCACGAACGCGAGGCGGTCATCGCTGTCCACCAGGATGTCGGCGTCCATGAGGATGCGAATCGGCGCCACCAGGTCGGGTACGGAGACCTCGCTCAACGCCGACAGATCGGCCACGGTGAAGCGCCGGCCCAGGGATGCCGCCGCCGTGGCCACCCGCTCAGCCGCCTCGGACAGCCGCGTCAGACGCATACGCATCCCGTCGCTGGCCCTGCTCGGTAGGCGATCGTCGGTCAGCGTCGCCCGACCGGCCGCCACCGAGACAATGCCCTCCGACTCCAGCCCGCGCACGAGGTCTACGAGCAGGAACGGGTTGCCGTTGATTGTTTCGAGCAGTTTCAGCAACCGCGCATCAGGCTCTGCTGCCAATACGTCGGCACCGACCGCGGCAACCGCATCGCTATCCAAAGGCTTCAGGTCCAAGACGGTCGCGCCCGCGTCGACAAGTGACGCAATCGCCGACTGAATCGCTGCCGATCCCTGACCGGGACGAAGGGTCAGGAGCCAGGCGATAGGTGCCGACGCCAAACGCGGCGGCAGAAAGCGCAATGCCGCGCCCGTACCGGAATCCGCCCACTGCAGATCGTCCAGCACAATCAGAATGGGCGCGGTCAACGCCGTTTCGGCCAACAAGGTCTGTATCTCCTGCAAAAGCCAGAACCGCTGCTCCGGGGCGGCGTGCACCCCGGTCAACGCCGTACGGTCCAGCAGCGGAGGGTCGTGATCGAATAACGCTTCCAGCAATGGAGCAAGCTCGACGACCCGCTGCGAGGGATCCGCCATTCCGCGCCCGATTCGAAATGACAGCTCGGTGGCCCGCGCCGACGCGGCCTGCAGCAGGCGCGTCTTGCCCATGCCCGGTCCGCCCTCGATGACGGTCACCGATCCGTGACCGGACCGCGCCGCCGCCAGCGCCCGGTCCAGCACCGCAAGGTGGTCGTCGCGGCCGCGCACCGGCAGTGACGGGATCGCGGTCATGGTCCTCCGCTCGGTCTCTCTGTCAGCACGCGGTGCCGCCGCCCGACCCGCGACGCCAACCCATGATGCCAATACCAAACCACCTACTCGAGCAAGGCACATCAGCTATTTGGCGACTGCGTGCATGGTTGCCGGCCCCGGGTCACACGACGCTGGAAATCCCGGCCGATCATCGCGTGGGCCTGCGCACATGTCGGCGGGTCCGGCTACGGTCGCCACATGGCCTTGTCCAAAGTTGACCGAGAACAATTCCTGGCCGAGCCGCACATCGGTGCGTTGGCCGTGCAGGAAGCACCCGGACGCGCGCCCCTGGTAGTCCCGATCTGGTACGACTACACGCCGGGCGGCGAGTTATGGATACAGACAGAGCCCGACTCGCGAAAAGGGCGTGCGATCAAGGCCGCCGGGCGGTTCAGCCTCATGGTGGAGCGCACCACGCCGACGGTTAGGTACGTGTCGGTCGAGGGGCCGGTCACCCGGACAGCGCCCGGCAGCCGTGAGCGCACGTGGGACATGGCCAGCCGCTATTTGCCCGCAGCCAAGGTCGCCGACTATGTGGAATATGAGCTGACGCAAATGGGTGAGCACAAGGCAATCTATATGCGGCCCGAGCATTGGCTCTCGTCGGATCTCGGTCCGGGCTGAACCCCGAAGCGTCTACTCGGGCAAGGCACATCAGCCATGTGCGCGACGGTCGCGCTCGCCCGAACCCGAGAGTCCGTTTGACGGCGGCCGAGGTACCGTGCGCCGATGGATGCACGTCGTCCCCGAATAGTCGTCACCGAATGGCCGGCGATGGGTTCGGGCCGGTTTCTGGATCTGGCGGTCCCGCCCACAGCGCAGCTGGGTGAGCTGCGTGCGCGGTTGCCGGCATCGGGTCACACGGCGTGGCAGACGGCGCTGGACCTCACCGCCTGGTCATCGCGTCAATGGCCGCACGACGGCGAGAACGACGCCGAGGACGCGAGCGCCGTGGAATTGCTCGACCGTGCCGCCGCTGGTGAACGGTTCCGGTGTGTGGAGTTCTCGATCCTGCTGGCGCAGGGCCTCAATGCCCTACACATACCGGCGAGGATGGTGCACGCACTGCGTGCGGGCTATGACCGCTTGGTCACCAGCATGGGACACGTTGTCGTCGAGGCCTGGATCGAGGATTTCGACACCTGGGTCGTGCTGGATCCACAAAATCGCGCGTACTGGGCCGTCGACGGGCGACCGCTGAGCGCCGTTGACCTGTGGAAGCGTTATCGGCGCGACGGGCGGCGACCGGAATTCGTCGGTATCGGCGGAGGCGAGCCGCAGGAGACTGACCTATGGTGGTCGCACTGGGCCGATGTAGGAGTCGGCGAATCCGCGTTGGTCGACGAACGCGGCTATGCGGCGATATTCCAGGGTCGATGGACACTAAGTCGAAAACGGCTCCTGACCGATCACGCCATGTGCTATCCGCAGTTGAGCCGAGTAAGCATTGCATTGTCCGGTGGCCCGAACGGCACCACCGTGCTGAATCTCAGCACGGACAATCCATATGGGGACACATTCCAGGTCAACGGTACGCAATACCGCGCCGACGAATTCGCGCTTTCCGCTGAACCGGGCGAGCACGCATTGACTATCAAAGTCGCTACCCCGTGGGGAAACTCGGCAACGCAATCAGTGCGCTACCGCGTCATTCCACAATGTATAAGCAGAGCCGTGACGGGTCAGGCAGGGTCGATGGTCCGCGGCACCAGTCGACCGACGTGCCGCGCCGCGACGATCACGCCGTCCTCGCGGACGAATTCCCCCTGCATGCCGGTGAACGGACCGTCGACGACCAGGAAGCGCTCGCCGGCCAGCAGGCTGACCGGAAATTCCAGCGGCTCGCCGGGGGCGTCGTCGTCGGACAGCGTGCCGTGGATGACCAGTCCGCTCCCGGCGACGACGATCCGCAGCTCGATGCCCTCGGTGCGGTAAGTCCCGCTGTACGGAGCCAACTCGTCGGCGCTGAGCAGGAGCGGCTCGGGCGCGGATTCGACCAGCCCGAGCCGTGTCTCCAGCGTCCGGCGCACAATCCGTTCCGCCAGCTCCCGGCCGGTCGGGCTGGCATTCGTCAGGACAACGATCGCGCAGTCGCGTTCGGGCACCACGGTGACCGTCGAGTGCTGACCCGAGACATCGCCGTGGTGCTCGATCAGCCGCACGCCGTCGATCTCGCGGAGCAGCCAGCCGATGCCGATTCCCACCCCGGGCAGCAACTCGTGGCTCGTCGTCGGCGCATGCATGGCCCGCAGCCGATGCTCAGACAGCAGCCGGGTGCCGTCGCGTGCCCGGCCGTCGCCCAGCTGAAACCGTGCCCAGGTCAGCTGGTCGCCGAGGCTGGAGGCGAGCCGAGCCCCGGCCGGAACGTACCCACGCGGGTCGCTCCACGGCCGGCATACCGACACCGTCCCGTCGGCCGAGTCGGGCGGCCGATGGCCGATTGCGAAGGGCTGGGTCATGATCTCGTTCAATGACGGTGACGTCTGGCCCAGCCCGAGCGGATCGAGGACCAGCCGGGCCAGGGCCTGCTCGTACGTCTGGCCGGTTACCTTCTCCACCACGCGGCCGGCGAGTACGAAGGCCGCGTTGTTGTAGGACGCACCCGTCCCGGGGGCGAATTGCTGCGGCAGGTCGGCGAGCAGCGCGACGGCGCGTTCCAGCGCATCGTCGCCCTCGCCGGTGTCGGTCCAGGCATCGCCGCCGTCCCAGCCCGCCGTGTGGTTGAGCAGCTGCTCGACGGTCAGGGTCTCGGCCGCGCTGTCATCCTGTAGCCGCAGCTCGGGCAGGTAATGCCGGACCGGCCGGTCGAGCTCGATCCGCCCCTGCTCGACCAGGACCATAATCGCCGTGGCGGTGAAGGTCTTGGCCGTCGAGCCGATCTGGAACAACGTCGCCTCGTCGACGGGCCGGCCATGATCGACACTAGTGACGCCGTACGTGACGATCTCGCGCTCCCCGCCCAGATCAACGCCCACCGCGACGCCGGGAACGCCCAATTCCCGGGCCGCCTGCGCCACCTCATCGTCGAATACGACCGGCTGATCTCGCATACCGAGGACTCTACGAGAGAATCGACGCTGGACTTCTCATTGCACTTTTTCGCTCGTCGCTAGCGCATGGAGCAGAACGCGGGAAACAGCGGAGGCGGCGGGGTGGTTGCGTCTGGCCAGCGGTCGCTCATTGCGTCGGCGAGTTCGGTGAACCAGGTGGCGAGTGTCGGCAGACATCCGGCGGTGGCGGCGAGTCTGTCGAATACCCGGATTTGTTGCACCAGTTGGGCCCGACGACGCCAGCTGTCATGAACACTCTGAGCAGGGTCGGCAAGTTTGGCGAGCCGCTGGACGCGGACCGCGAGCGCCGCTGCCGCACCGATCGCGAGCATTTCGTCGTACCCGGCGAAGGCGCCGGCGGGCAATTCCTGGGCGAGCTCGCGGCGGTACGCGCGGTCAGCATCGGTCACAATCTCCGCGGGCACGATCGCCCAATGCGGGCTGTAGTTGGGGAACGGGTAATGCAGGAACGAGGCGTCGATTCCGATGTGCCCGAAGACCGATTGTTCGAAATCGACAAGCCGCACGCCTTCAGGTGTGACTAATACATTCGTCGGATTGAGATCGAGATGGATCAGTGCTCCGAACGGCGCTGGTTCGAGGAGGCGATCGACGATGACGGCAATGTCGTCGGCTGCGACGCCCGCATCCGGGAAACCGAGTGCCGCCGCGGCTATTTCGACCTCGCGCCAACCGCCCACGCCCGGCCAATGACCCAGCCGACTACCTCGCGGATCCGATTCCCCGACCGCCGCCAGGACGTCACGGTGCAACTCCTCAGTACCGAGAGTCGCGGCATGCAGCCGGCCGACCGCGCGACCAAGGTCGATCATTGCCGCCGCCGCGGCCTCGGCATCGTCGCCGAGGAGGACCGACTCGAGCGTTGGCCAGCGGCCCAGATCGGCGGCGATGACAACGCCGGCGGACGCATCGGACGCGATCAGCCGCGGCGTCACATTCGTAGCTCCGGCGATCTGTAAACCCGCCAGCTCGCGACGAAGATGAGGCGGCCCGCCGTATCCCTCGCCCTCGACGCGACGGGTCTTCACCACGACAGTCCGCCCGACACCGGGAATCTCGCGATCAAACGTCACCCGGGTCACCGGCGCCCACGCATGCCCGACCGGTTCCTCGTCCACAATCGACGGTCGCTCACCCAACAACGGGCCAAGCAGATCGAGCACAACTCGCCGACGAACCTCGGTAAGGGGATACTCCATAAATGGACCCTCCCACAAAACCCAACTCGCCGAATGTCGAGGTCATCGACCTCTCGCCGGGGCTGTGGATCTGGCGACTAGAGCATCCAGCCTGGAGTGAGGGGCACGACTGGCAGCAGGTGGTGACCAGCGTCTGCGTGGACGCAGGCACCGAAACGTGGGTGCTCGACCCACTACTCCCGCCGAAAGACGCAACCCAGGTTTGGGACCGCTTCGCCGAGAAACCGCCAACGGCGGTCGCGGTTCTGATTCCCGACCACATGCGCGAGACCTGGGACGATCGCCAGACATGGAGCGTCGATGCCCTGGCCCGTCGATATGGATGCCGCGCCTTCGGCCCGAATGCCTTTGATCCCGAGATGATCGACGCGGTAGGCCCGGCCGAAACCGAAGTGCAGAAGATCGTGCCCGGCCATGAGTTGCCGGGAGGGCTGGTCCCTTTCCGGGATGTACGTGGCTGGGCGGAAACCCCGCTGTGGCTGCCAGAACACCGGACGCTTGTATTCGGAGATGGGATGACCGAGCGAGACGGGTCGCTGCGGGTGTGGATGTCGCCCACGCACGAGGAGCGTGCGCTGCCCGACCTGCGTGCGATGTTGGACCTTCCGTTCGAGCGGGTAATCGTCTCCCACGGCGAACCCGTCCATACCCGCGAGGCCTTTGAGCAAGCGTTAGAGCGTCCACCGTGGCCGGCGACATCGCTGCATATCGCCGCCTGGAGCGGCAACTTCGATCAGGTCCGCAAGCTTGTGGAGAGGGGCGCCGACCTGACGGCGCGATCCGAGGGCTCCGCTGAGACCCCGTTGGACTGGGCCGTCAACGCCTCACGCCTGGAATGGGCGAAAAAGGCCACCCACGACGACATCATTGCCTACCTCGAATCCGCAATGAAGGCGAACGGCCCGGCTTAGCCATGATCCGCCTCGCGGGGCCAACGCTAAGGCGAACCCGGCAAGCATCGGCTAGACCGGAGTGGATGGCCACCGTACGGTCAGCATCACGGAGTCTGTTTCGGCATGCCAGGAATGGTCAATTCCGGGACCCCAAACGACATAGTCGCCCGGTTTCTCAAGCGTGACGCTGCCGACCGAGAGATCCAGGCGCCAGCGGCCCTCGATCAGGATAAGCAGCGTCGTCCGGTGGTCGCCGACCGTCCATTCGGCCCGGGTTTCACCGGCCGGGTGAATGCCCCATTTGACCTCGAGCGCGTCTGTGGCCAAAACGCCGCCGGTCGCGGGATCGACTTCCCGCGTCGATCTTGACCTTATTGCTGTCTTGAACCGATTCAGCACGACAATAAGGTCAAGATCGATTCCGGCTCAGTGTCGTCGAGCGATTCCGCTTCGCGCGCCGCCATGCCTAATGGTTAATGAACGGAATCTCGTTGTCGCTTGAACCGTTCCCACCCGTTCAGCAGCAGTTTGTGCCCCCGGACGAGAAGCCAATGATGATAGTCGCGCATATTCTCCAGCCGGCGTCGCGGCGCTACATCGTCTGAGCCGAGCCGCCCCAACGCGTAGGCCGCAAATTGCTCGGACCGCGCCAGGTACATCCGCTCACTGGCGAGCCGGACGCCCCAGATGTCATCCTCGGCCTTGAAGAAATACTGGCGCTGACCGGGAACGGCAACCCGGCGGATATAACCAACCTCGGCAAGTCGCCGGGTGGCGGTCGAAACCGATCCCGAGCTCGTTTGCAGAGCGCTCATCAGCTCGGCGGTGGACACTCGGTCGGTGTTGCTGAAGATCAAGTATCCGAGGATCCGACCTTGGATGAGCGGCGCCCCACTCGTCTCCCAGACCAATCCCAGCTCGTCCACCAGATGGCCACGTTCCTCCTCACTCAGCCTCGCCGAAGGACGGCCCGGCTGATCGACCGGTTTCGCCATAGGCACCTCCACTGCAGACTGAGTCTCGGCGTGACCCCAATCGTACATTCAGTAATAATTGAAACTTCCACAAGCATGCCGCTGCGCCAAACGAAACGCGATGCCGAACCGCAAGTGCATCGAGTTGCCCACGCACGCTTCCGCGGTTTGTGAGTCACTATTCCGCCGGATTCCTCGGCCGTATACGCGGCGGGCCGCGTCGATAACGGCGGCGTGCTTGGGTGCTACTCCCCTTGTGCGAGGCGATAATGCCTGGAGTGGTGCACGCGTGCCGCTAGCGGACCACTGACCATCATCTGGCATTTCCAACTAGCCAAAACCTGATGTCACCGGAAAGGCCGGCGCGGCGTCTCGGACAGCGATCAGGGGCCTCACTGGGTGCTGGTTAGTAGTGGCAGCAGGATGTCGTCGACGATGTTGGTGAGGACTTCCTCGGGGATGGGTGCCCCGTGCATGAGGAAGTGGTGGTCTACCAGCGCGGGGGCCAGGCCGATGATGTGGGGTTTGATCGCGCTGGCGGGGATCTCTTCGCGGGCGACCGCGCGGTTGAGGATTTCGGTCAGGTAGCGGTTGCGAGCGACGAACATGGTGGCGCGCACGGTCGCAGTGCGGTCTGGGTCGGCGAGTGTCTCGGCCATCAATCCACGCGCTGCCTGCCCAAAGGTCCCGTCCAGGCGGGCGGCGGCGCGCCGGAGCAGGGTCAGCACGTCCTCGCGCAGGCTGCCGGTGTCGGGTGCTGGTTCGGGTTCTCCGCGTTGGTGGCGTAGTGCGGCAACGACGAGTTCGGCGCGGTTGGGCCAGCGTTTGTACAGCGAGGCTTTGCTGGTGTGGGCGCGGGCGGCGATCCGCTCCATCGCCAGGCGCGCGTACCCGACCTCGGCGAGCTCGGCGAGTGTCGCGTCGAAGATCGCCGCGTAGAGCACCTCACCTCGACGCCGCGGCAGTGTCCGGTGGTCGACCTGCTGGGGATCAGGTTCAGCCGATAGGGCCACCGCGCGCTCCCTTCGGCCTTCGTCGCCACCCGACAGAGTCCGTTGCGTTCTCTACGTGCCGTACTTTATCATCCTGAGCATTAGAGTACGGAGCGTTCCGTAAGGAGGTTTGGGTGGAGGGGTTCGCGAGGTGGTCGGTACGACACCGGTGGTGGGTGATCGGCGGCTGGATCGTGTTGGTCTTGGCGCTGACTCTGCTGTCGCGGCTGGCCGGCGGCGCGACGTACAAGAGCAACTTCAGCTTCTCCGGCTACGACTCCCAGGATGCCCGCGCGCTGCTCGAGCAGAACTTTCCGCGAGCCGCCGGTGACAGCGACCAGATCGTCGTCCACACCGAGCAGGGCCGGGTGACCGACCCGAACGTCCGCGACCGGATGCAGGCGATGCTCGCGCAGGTGTCGCGGCTGCCGCACGTGGTTTCCGTCGCTGACCCGTACGCCTCGCCCGGACAGGCCATCTCCCGCGATCAGAGCACCGCGTTCGCCACGGTCACCTTCGACACGCAGGCCAACCAGGTCCCGAAGGCCGCGGTCGACACGGTGATCAGCACGGCCCAGGCGGCGGGTACGTCGACGGTGCAAGTGGAGTTGGGCGGGCAGGCGATCGAGCAGTCCGAATCATCCGGACCGGGGCAGGCCACCATCGTCGGACTCGCGGTGGCGGTGGTGGTGTTGCTGGTGCTGTTCGGGTCGGTGACCGCGATGCTGCTGCCGATCCTGACCGCGCTGGTCGCGATCGGCGCCGGCATCGGCGTCAACGCCCTGATCAGCCACGCGATGGATCTGAACAGCGCCACCGAGGCGATCGCGTTGATGATCGCCCTCGGGGTCGGAGTCGACTACTCACTATTCATCGTGTCCCGGTTCCGTGCCCTGCTCGCCGAGGGCCGCGACCCGGACCAGGCGGCCGTGGCATCGGTGAACACGTCCGGGCGGGCCGTGCTGTTCGCCGGCACCCTCGTCGTGGTCGCCCTGCTCGGGATGCTGCTGCTCGGCGTGGGCATCACCAACGGCATCGCCATCAGCGCGGCCGTCGAGGTTGCTTTCACGATGGCAGCCGCGCTCACCTTGCTGCCCGCCGTGCTCGCCCTGCTCGGCCGGCGCGTCAACACGCTGCGGGTGCCCGGGCGGCACCCAGCCGGATCCGCGACGGTCTCCCGGCGCCTGGGTGCCTGGATCAACCTGGTCCGACGAGCCCGATGGCCCCTCGCCATCGGGGTAACCGCTGTGCTGATCGGGTTGGCGCTACCGCTGTTCTCGCTACGGCTGGGCAGCTCCGACGCCGGCGCCGACCCACCAGACACGACCACCTACAAGGCCTACCACCTGCTCGCCGACGGCTTCGGCGCCGGCTTCAACGGCCCGCTGCTGCTCGCCGCAACGCTGCCGGCCCGGTCCGACGTCACCGTGCTCCAGCGCCTCGCGAACACCATCAAGACCGACCCGGGCGTGGGCTCGGTCGGCCCATCGCGCACCAACCCCGCCGGGACCGCCGCCGTGCTGCAGGTCTACCCGAAGACGTCCCCGCAGAGCGCGGCCACCAGCGACCTCGTACACCGGCTACGCGACACGACCATCCCACGCGCCACCACCGACACCGGCGTCACCGTCCACGTCGGCGGACCCACTGCCACCTTCATCGATCTCGCCGCCCTGTTGGGTAGCCGACTACTGCTGTTCATCACCGTCGTCGTCGCCATCGGGTTCGTGGTGCTGCTCATCGTGTTCCGCTCACTGGCCATCCCACTCACCGCCGCAGCGATGAACCTGCTCTCGGTCGGCGCCGCCCTCGGCGTGGTCGTCGCGGTGTTCCAGCACGGCTGGACCGGACTACCCACCGGACCGGTGCAATTCGCCCTGCCAGTCATGATGTTCGCGATCGTGTTCGGGCTGTCCACCGACTACCAGGTGTTCCTGCTCACCCGCATCCAAGAGGAATGGCATACCCACCACGACAACGCCCGAGCCGTACGCAACGGCATGGGCCAGGTCAGCGGCATCATCACCGGCGCCGCCGCCATCATGATCGCCGTCTTCGGCTCCTTCGTCCTCGGCGGGCAACGCCTACTCCAAGAGATCGGCGTCGGGCTAGCCGCCGCCGTGGCCCTGGACGCGTTCTTGATCCGGTTCATCCTGGTCCCGGCAGCCATGTACATCCTCGGCGACCGCAACTGGCACCTGCCCCACCGGCTGAGCTGGCTACCCCGGATACACATCGAACCCGACGAAACCGCAGCAACACCACCGACATCCGACCCGATCAAGCTCACCCCCAAACCGTGAACCGCGACACGAGGACGCAATGACCGAGACGAACGCCGCCCCTCACATCCGGCTACCGTCGTGGCGCCCCGCTCGGGGTAGAGCGCTTTCCTGTGTTGATCATGCGGTTACTGTGCGGATTTACGGCGTGTCGTCGGCGTGTCGCCGTGGTAACTGCATGATCAACACCAGCGGGCGGATTAAGCAACGAACTTCCCGCCGATCTTGAAGATAATGCCCCACATTTCGGAGGGACATTGGTGGGCGATAACTTCAAGATCGGCGAGGGTAGGCGCTTTCCGCGACTTTTTGACTTATGCAACGAACTTCAGACCCGAGACACTAGCCGACTGAGACCGCAGAGCACCGACCATAAGACGATATAGCCGGTCGGGCGAGACTTGATCGGATTGCTCGCAGGAGCGGAAACTGTGTGGATGCCTGAGGACCCTGGTGAGCTCGACGGACGCTTCTGGATCGTCGTGGGCTTTCAGCTTCCTCGCGCCGTGCTGCAGCACCGCCGTAGGAACGAACAGCGCGAGGAGCAGCGCGAAAGGCTCGAGGCGTTCTACGCGATGCTGGCCACCGCACAGATCGCAGTCGGCGAGGGTGGTTCTCGTACACCTCGCTGGGGCGACCCGGCATACCCGACGCAGATACATTTCGACGTGCTCGTTGCCGACCTGGATGCCGCGGAGCAGACTGTGCTCGAGCATGGTGCGAGGAAGCTGGCGGATTTCCCGGCCTGGCGGGTGTACGCCGACCCCGTGGGTCATCCGTTCTGCCTATACCCCGGGCTCGTCGAGCCCACGGACCGAGTTGGCAGGCTGGTCCGCGTGGTGATCGACTGCGCGGATCCTCCTGTACTGGCGCGGTTCTGGGGCACGCTGCTCGATATGCCGCGCCGGGTGGAGGAGTCGCCGGACCGGATCGTGATCGCCCGAAACGACGGAAGCCCGCCGATGATTGGCCTTCAGCGCGTGGCCGACTACCAACCGCCGCGCTGGCCCGACCCGGACTACCCGGCACAGCTGCACTTCGACATCGCATTCGACGACCGTCCCCGGAAAGAGCGCCTGGCGCTGGACCTCGGAGCCACCCAGCTACCGTCGCAAGGCGGCAGCTGCCCTGTGTACGCCGACCCGGCCGGCCACCCGTTCTGCCTCTGCTACAAGGGCGAATAGGGCCACGACGACCACTGATCTCATCTGGAAAGTACGTACGTCATGTGGAGACCGCCGCTGACCTGCAGAAATTCGCACGACTAACGCGGTGCCCGACGGGAGAACATCAGTTGTTCTTGCTGCCCTATCACTTCTGTCGCTTGGTAGACATCGCCAAGGTCATCCAACGTCTGCCATTCGGCCTGCTCCAAGAGCATTGCGAATTGGGCGTCGTCGCGTTCGTACAGCAGCACGGCACCTCGCCCGTCCCACGTAGCGAAGGCGTGCGCCTCGTACATATTGCCAGGGTGCGTGAACGAGATTTTGAGAACAGCCGGCACGCCATCGTCCCGTTTGACAGGGAGTATGACACCAACCTTGCCACGACTGATCGGCTCGACCGGCGTGCACTGCCACCGGTGCAGGAACTCATCTATCAAATCCGGCAACGAATCAATCCACGCTCGTCCAGGCTCACCTTCACGCTCGGCCACACCCCGCGCAAAGTCCGGCGGAATCTCGACCATTCGGGCAGGCTATACCTCCCCAAGATATCCCTTGTGCGAAATACGAGAGTCCGTCCACCGCAGGGCTGGCTTCGACCGTTCAGGCGGTTGCCAGGGCTGCGGCCAATTGAGCGGCCTGATTCTCCAATACAGCGTCTGGCACGGGTGCGTCCGACCGCCTTGGATAGCCGTCGCCTTCCCACCGTGGGACGACGTGAAAGTGCAGGTGCTCAACGGATTGACCGGGATGTCCGTTGTTCTGGATCACAGTTGTCCCAGTCACATCAAATGCGTCTGCAATGGCTGCAGACACGCGGCCCACCATTTGCAGTACCGGCCCATACTCATCTTCAGACAGTGAGTGCAGGTCGCGAATGTGCGAATAGGGAACGACCAGCGCATAGCCTGGACCGGTTGGCTGGTATCGGCCCATAAGCACAGCGAACCGCCCATCATCGAATGCTCGGGGCTCGGTAGGCTTCCGATCGCGCAGCGCGTCGCAGAAATGGCAACCTGGCTCGTCGATATCAGACACGGACACATTCCTACACGAAGCAGGACCACCGGACTCGCAGATCCACAAGTCCAGCCGCAGCCACGGCATGCAGTCAACTGCGTCGGCCAACCGAACTTGGCACGTATTTGGCGCGGAGACGTAGGCCCGCATCGGTCCGCATCGATTTCAGACCTGTTGGGGGTGTACGGATAGCCCGCGACAAATGAGCTTTGCGTCGGACCCCTACTGAGACAACATCGGGGGGCATGAACCTCCAGATCTCATGCGAGCGCTCGGCGGACGAGCCAGCGCGGCTTGCCGCCGCTGTGGCCCGTCGTCTGCAGCACCCGCTCGAATCCGTGCGACTCGAACAGGCGGACGGTGCCCACATAGGCGCCGATCTGGTCGATACGGTCGACTCCCGGCTCTATGGGGTAACCCTCAATCACGATCGCCCCGCTGGCGCGTGCGTGCTTAACTGCGCCGTCGAGCAGATCATGCATCAGTCCCCGGCGCCGGAAGCCCGTGCGAACCACGAAGCAGACCACCGACCAGGCCTCCCCATCGTCAATGTGCGGAATGGTCCGTGAATTGACTAGGGCGCGATAAGTGGCCTTCGGCGCGATCGAGCACCAGCCGGCGACCTGCCCGTCGGCGAACAAGAGCACGCCGGGGCCGGGCTCACTGTCACACAGTCCGCGCATATGCGCGATCCGGCCGGGCATGTCGAGACTGGAGTTGCGGTAGGACATGCACACACACCCACCACCGCCACCACCGGGTCTGGGGCGCACCATCAGCGACGCGAAGTCATCCCATCGACCTGTGGCCGGCAGCACCTCAATATCCACGCCGCCAGGATAACGACCGGGAAAGGCTCGGCCACATATGTCGACGAGCGACATCAGGACGATGTTGTCGCTGCCGGTCGCGAAGTCTGCGTCCGACGCCTCCTATCGCCGGGATTGTTGTCAGTTCCGGCCGCGACTGCGCCCTCCGGTCACGCGGCCGGATCGATCAGCCGATCTCTCAGGCTGTCGACGGCGTCGCTACCGAGTCCGCCGCGACGCAGGTACCCTTCAACACCGCCGTATTTGGCCTCGAGATGATCTAGCGCCGTGCTCATCGTCTCCGGTCGGCTGCTGAATTCCTCGGCCAAATGCTCTCGTTCGGTTGGATCCTCGACGGCGGTGAGCAGATCGGCGAAATGGGCGCGCGCCCGGTCACTGACTGCGGCGTAGTCGGTCGCGATCGCCGCGGCCGGCACCCCGGCCAAGCTGAGAGCGAGCGCCACGATCGTGCCGGACCGATCCTTACCGGAATGACAGTGCACTACGACGCCACCCGCCGACGCGGTCGCGATCGCTTCGACTCCGGCGGCGAAAAGGTCGGGATTGAGGTCCAGGCTGATGACGTAGTTCTGCCCGAGGCTCAACGCCGGATCCCACGGATCGTCCGGCCTGCCCACTGGCCGGTTGCAGTACAGCGGTTCACCGGCGAACGGCGACGGGTCATGCTGGCACTCCGCTGCCGACCGGACATCGACGATTCGACCGAGCCGGGCCTCCCGCACGATGTCGATACCGGCAGCGGTCAACCGGGTCAGATTGTCGGATCTGATCAACGCCCCGGCCGCGATCCGCCGTCCGTCGGCGGTCGGCAGTCCACCAAGATCACGGACGTTGAGGCAGTCAGGCCACTCTAAGCTCGTCAGTTTAGTCACGGCTCACCTGATCATGGCGGAGTTCCATTGTCCAACCATCGGTGATTCCCACCAATAGTGGCGGTGGGATTCGAACCCACGGTGGAGTTGCCTCCACAACTGCTTTCGAGGTCTATGACAGCCTGTACGGCGGCGGCTGCGAGGGGCCGCCACGCTCGCCGCTCCACCGATCGGACCGTCCCGAACCGGCGCGGTAAGTGGTGAATGAGACGGAAACTGAGACGACGATTGTCGGCGCAACCGATACGTTCGATATTATGCAGTCCATAGCCTCCCCTTCCGACCGTCTCAAGCAGGTGTCCTCGGTCGCATCTCTTTGTCCGACCACTGCCCCGGTCCGCCTGAAGAGCTACTCCAATGACGTGTGGCAGATAGAAGACGCCAATCTCGGCTCAGTTGTGCTGCGCGTCGGGTGGATCGGCGACGTCGACCGACTGGAGCGCGAGGTAGCGATCGGGCGAGAGGTCACGAGCATCCGCTATCCCGAGGTCCTGGGTTACGGCAAGACGTCGATCGGCGATTTCTCCCTGACCTATTCTCTGACCCGCAGGCTCAACGGTCGATCACTGGCGCAGCAATGGGATTCACTGTCGATGACGCAGCGGCGTTCCATCATCACCCAACTCGCCCATATGTTGCAGGAGCTACACCGATGGCGCCCGAGCGCCGAGCTGGCCGACCTGGTGACCCGACGCGCGGAAACCCCGGTGGTCGGCGTCGATGAACTGGTGGGCTACAACCTCAACCCGCTGCCAATCGCACGCACACTGACCCTGGCCCAGCACGCCATGAAAATGCCGTACGTCGACCCGAGTCTCATGGTCCGTGTGATCGAGACGATCCAGGAACTCGGTGACGTGGAGCCTGCCTTGGACGACCCCACCCGGCATGGCCTGATCCACGGCGACCTCCATCTCTTCAACCTCTGGTTGACACCATCTGACGACGTGGTTCTGCTGGATCTGGAATATGCCCGGTTCGCACCACCGCTGCTGGAAATCCAGCGGCTCTGCGAAAACGCCGACATCGACATGCGCAACGGAAACGACACCCATCCGACCATCCTGCGGTGGCTGGCGCAGGACTACCCCGAGATGTTCCAGGGCGACCGGGCCGCGAGGCGTATCCGCCTGTATTCACTGGCGTTCTCGATCCGCCATATCATCATCGATCCGCCAAACGCGCCTGTCGACGAGCTTTCACCCGACCATTCGCTCAATCGAATCCGACGGCTAGTGGCGAACGAGTGGCCAGCACCCGGATCGCTCCCGGACGTGCTCACGGCTGCCTCCTAACGACTGGATCACTCCCCATATCCGTACCCGCCGCGGCGAACGTGAATCCACACACGCTTTTCGAGGTCTGCGACCTGCTGTCCGCCCCCACAGGCGTGCCGGTCCTGCAGGCGGGGTGAACGGTGCAGACGGCACTAGGCCCCACCGTTTGGCGCGGACAAGTCTCGCGTCCGGCGGAGCGTCTTGGGACGCCTTCCTGCGCACACTCCAGGTTCGTATTACGAGCGAAGGCTCCTCAGGCCGGTGCGGATTTCGTTGACCAAGATTTCCGGTTGCTCGAAGGCTGCGAAGTGTCCGCCCTTGTCGGCCTCGCCGTAGTGAATCAAGTTGGTGTAGGTGTCTTCGATCCAGCTTCGTGGCAGGCGTGGGATGTCGCGTGGGAACACGGTCACCGCGACCGGCAGCGTCAGCTTCGGGCCAGCCAGGCTGGCCGACTTGTTCTCCCAGTAGATGCGGCCGGACGACGCGGCACTGTTCGTAAACCAGTAGAGCGATATTGCGTCCAGCATGTCATCGGTGCTGAGAGCATCCTCGGCGAGCCCGTGATTGTCCGTCTTGGATTGGAATTTTTCGTAGATCCAGGCTGCCTGGCCGGCCGGAGAGTCTGCCAGAGCGAATCCGACGGTCTCTGGCTTAGTGCCCTGGAGGTGGTTCGATCCGCCGAGAGCGCCGGTGTAGAGCGCGAGGGTGTCGACGGCGTAGCGCTCTTCGGGCGACAGAGTCTCAGGTATTTGTGCGGGAAAAGCGTATTGCGTGTTCAGGTGAATCCCGAGAAGTCCCTCAGGTTGCATAGCACCGAGGGCGGTGGTGATGACGGCGCCCCAATCACCGCCTTGAGCGGCCCAATTCTTGTAGCCAAGGCGCTTCATGAGTTCGACCCACGCGGTCGCAACACGTGAAACAGTCCACCCCGTGTCGGCTGGCTTTTGGGAAAACCCGAATCCGGGCAACGACGGAACGACGACGTCAAAGGAATCTTCGACGTCCCCTCCGAACGCCACCGGGTCAGTCAACGGGCCGATGAGTTTCAGGAACTCGACAATTGAACCCGGCCACCCGTGCGTCAAGATGAGGGGCATCGCATTCGGATTCCTGGACTTGACATGGATGAAGTGGATATCCAGCCCATCGATCTCGGTCCGGAAATGGGCGAAACGATTGAGCTCCGACTCGAACCGGTGCCAGTCGTAGCCTCGCTCCCAATAGTCGACGAGCGCTTTGGCGTTCTCCAGGCGGACGCCTTGCGACCAGTCGGGGACGGTCTCCGGGTCCGGCCAGCGAGTTCTGGCCAGTCGCTGCTTCAAGTCCTCGATCTCGGAGTCCGAGATCGCGACGGCGAATGGGCGGATGAGCGTTGATGGTGCGGGCGTCGATGCGGTCATTGACTTGTTCTCCCGAACTCTTGCTTCACAGTGTAGCGATCCGTTGCACACTGATGTGCAATGCACATCGGTGTGCAATCTACTCCATTGCACACTGTCGTGCAATGATTGGATGGTGCAGATCGAATCCGCCCGGACCCGCTCCATGAACGACACACGGAGTCGCATCCTCGACGTCGCACTCGAGGTCTTGGGGCAGAACCCGGACGCCGGCATGGGCGACATCGCCTCCGCTGCCGGCGTGGTCCGCCGCACCGTCTACGGCCACTTCCCCACCCGCACCGACCTGGTGCGAAACCTCACGAAACGGGCCGTGAGCGAGGTCGCAGCCGTACTCACCGAGGTCAACGCCTCCGACAGAGCAGCCGAAGCGGTATGGGTCGACTTCGTCGCCCGCCTATGGCCCTTGGCGCACCGTTACCGAGTGCTGTTGGCCCTCCGGCGCGGCGAGTACGGCGACGTCGACGTCGAGGAGCTCGGCCGCGGCCTCGCGAACTCGGAAGCGATCGTCGCTGCTGCGCAGACCGCCGGTCGCGCCGTCGTGCTCAGCGGACTCACGGTAGCGATCGGGCTTTTCTCGCTCGTTGTTCTGCCGGTGCCGTTTCTGCGCAGCCTCGGCGTCGGCGGCATGCTGATCCCGCTCGTCGCGGTGGCGGCGGCGGCCACTCTTCTGCCGGTCATGCTCTCCGCCTGGGGGCCGCCACTCGACAAGCATCGT
>Ga0137412_10000680_pt1 | contig 24863 bp, 26 predicted proteins | sample CZODoug2_1_16fun_FD_122160 | JGI IMG/M metagenome (GOLD analysis project Ga0137412, IMG submission 122160) | Vadose zone soil fungal communities from Angelo Coast Range Reserve, California, USA - CZODoug2_1_16fungal (Hybrid Assembly) | ecosystem: Environmental > Terrestrial > Soil > Vadose zone... | reverse complement strand
CGGCCGTAGATGCCCTTGATGGTCAGTCCCTTGAAAATGACCTGGTTCCAGTCGATGGCGGTCTCACCGGGCGGGATGCCGAGCATGGAAACGCTGCCGCCATTGTTCATGGTCCGCAGCAATTCACGCAACGCCGCCGCATTGCCCGACATTTCAAAGCCGACGTCGAAGCCCTCTTCCATACCCAGCTCCCGCATGGCGTCGTCCAGCGACTCGCGCGATATGTTGAGCGCGCGCGAGGCGCCCATTTTCTTGGCCAGGTTCAATCGGTAGTCATTGACGTCGGTAATGACGACGTGCCGCGCGCCGCAATGGCGTGCGATGGCCACCGCCATGATGCCGATCGGACCGGCTCCCGTGATCAGCACATCCTCGCCGACCACATTGAACGCCAGCGCCGTGTGCGTGGCGTTGCCGAGCGGATCCAAAATCGCGGCGATCTCATCGTCGATGGCTGCGGGCAGCTTGAACACATTGGACGCCGGTATGGTCAGGTACTCGGCGAATGCCCCCGGGCGATTGACGCCGACGCCGGAGGTATTGCGGCACAGATGGCGACGGCCGGCGCGGCAATTGCGGCAATGGCCGCAGGTGATATGACCCTCGCCGGATACGCGGTCGCCCGTGTTAAAGCCGCGCACTTCGCTGCCCAGCTCGACGATCTCGCCGGAATACTCATGGCCCACCGCCATCGGGACCGGCACGGTCTTTTGCGCCCACGCATCCCAATTGTAAATGTGCATGTCGGTTCCGCAGATGGCAGAGCGATGCACCTTGATCAGAACATCATTGTGACCGACCGAAGGTTCCGGGACGTCCTGCATCCAAATGCCGGGTTCGGCGCGGGCCTTGACGAGTGCTTTCATTGCTGGAGCTTGCCTCTACTGAATAACGCCGAGATCGCGCGCCGAGCGACCAAACGCGGAAATGACTTGATCGAGTTGCTGGGTACTGTGCGCAGCATTCATTTGGGTGCGAATTCGCGCTTTTCCATGGGGCACGACCGGAAAAGAAAATGCCACGACGTAAATGCCTTCGTTCTGCATCCGCTCGGCGAGGCGCACGGCCAAGGGCGCATCTCCCAGCATCACCGGAATGATGGGATGCTCCCCCGGAACCAGGTTGAAGCCCAGGGCCTGCATGGATTCGCGAAAGTACCGGGCGTTGGCATGGACGCGATCGCGCAGTTCCGCTGAACCTTCGAGAAGATCGAGCACCTGGAGGGTGGCGGCGGCGACCATCGGCGCAATGCTGTTGGAAAACAGGTAAGGCCGCGAGCGCTGGCGCAACCAGGCGACAATGTCCTTGCGGGCTGCAACAAACCCGCCGCTGGCGCCGCCCAAAGCTTTGCCCAAGGTGCCGGTGAGAATATCAATCCGGCCCACGACGCCGCGGTATTCATGCGAGCCGCGGCCACCGGCGCCGATGAATCCGGTCGCATGCGAATCATCGACCATGACCAGCGCATTGTATCGGTCCGCCAGATCGCAAATCTCATGCAGCCGCGCGATGGATCCATCCATCGAGAAAACGCCGTCGGTCGCGATGAGCCGCACGCGTGAACCTTGCGAATCCTTGAGCGCTTGCTCGAGCTCATTCATGTCGTTGTTGGCATAGCGCAGGCGGCGCGCCTTGCACAGGCGAATGCCGTCGATGATGCTGGCATGATTCAGCGCATCGCTGATGACGGCATCGTGCTCGTCGAGCAATGTCTCGAACAGGCCGCCGTTCGCATCGAAGCAGGAGGAATACAAAATCGTATCGTCCATCGTAAGATACGCGCTCAATCGCTCCTCGAGCTCGCGGTGCACGCTTTGCGTGCCGCAAATAAAGCGTACCGAGGCGACACCATAGCCAAAGCGGGTCAATCCCTCATGGGCGGCCTTGAGCACAGCGGGATGGTTGGCCAAACCAAGATAGTTGTTGGCGCAGAGATTGATCATCTCCTGCCCACTGCTAAGCCTGATTACAGGGCCCTGGGCCGAGCCGATGACGCGTTCGCGCTTCAGCAGACCCGCGGCATCGAGCGCCTCGGTGTCGTGCCGCAGCCGCTCAAGAAATTCCGTGCCGTGCATGGCGCTATTATAGCTATTTCGCGCGCTTCCCTCTTGTGTATCCTTGAAGTCCGACCGCCTATGACACCCGAACAAAGCAGTGATACTCATCGCTTGGACAAATGGCTATGGCATGCCAGGTTCTTCAAGACTCGAAGTCTCGCGACGGCGGCCATCAACGGCGGCAAGGTCCATTTGAATGCGGAACGCGTCAAGCCGGCGCATCGCGTTCGAGTCGGCGATCGTTTGAGTTTGTCCCTGCAGGGGATGGTGGCGGAATTTGAAGTTCTCGGCCTTCCCTCGCGGCGCGGGCCTGCGGCGGAGGCACTCACGCACTATCTGGAGACCGCGGCGAGTGCCGAGCGCCGTGCAAAGCTGAAAGAGCAGCAGCGCCTGGCCAACATCTCACGGCCGAGGCCGGATTCACGTCCTGACAAACGCGAGCGCCGCCATCTCATGAAGCTGCATCGGGGTCAGACTTAAGGTCAGGGCCCTCTTAAAAAAAAACTTGCACGGCGCGATCTATGTGCTACAGTCTGTAACACTATGAGCAGTAACACTACGCAAAGTCACGATCCTGCCGAGTTGGGCGAGTTGGAGCGAGCCGTGCTGGAGCTCATTTGGGAGCATGGCGTGCAGAACGCCGACCAAGTCAGGGAGCAGTTGGTGCTGCAGGGACGGCCGCTCAAAGAGTCCACCATTCGCACCGTGCTGCGCCGGCTGGAAGAGAAGGGGTATCTGGCCCATTCCATCGAGAGCCGTACCTTCCTCTATCGGCCGGCAGCATCGCGGCAGGCGGTGGCAGGGCGGGCGGTGCAACGCATCGTGGATTGGTTCTGCGAAGGCTCGGTGGAAACGTTGCTGGCCGGCATGGTGGATTCTGCGGTGCTGGACCGCAAGGAACTGCAGCGCCTCGCTGAACGTATCGCCGCATCGAAGAAGGGGAAGAAATCATGAGCACTCATCTGTTGCTTGAAGCCGCTGTGCGCTCCTTGGTGATGGGCGCAATGATCCTGGTGGCGCTGCGCCTCTTGCGAATTGATCAAGTTCGCGCCCGGCGCACCGCGTGGCTGCTCGCGCTCATGGGCGCGCTGGCGATGCCGGTGCTGGTCGGCGCGCAGATTGGACCGCGGTTGCTGCCTGAGATCGCGGCCGCGAAGCCGCAGCCCCGGTACCTGGATGGGCCCTATATCGACGCTGCCGCGTCTTCGCCATACCGTGATGCCGCTGCGCAAGACGCGCCGCCAAACGCGCCGCGAATCGATGACGGGCGCAGCGCGAGCGCTGCCGGCGCCCATGCCGACCAGCGCGCCGATGGCGCCGAAGGCGCGCAATCCTCGAGCATCGTGCTAACGCTCGCCGTCATCGGCTACTGCGCGGTTGCCGCCGTGTTGTCGCTGCGTCTTTGCGCCGGGGTCGGCTTCGCGCTGCGTCTGCGCAATCAAGCAGAGCGCGTCGTATTTCCCTTCGATCCCGAACTGGATGTGCGTACCAGTTCGCGGATCACCACGCCCGTGACCATTGGGCCGAGCGTGCTGCTGCCCAGCGGCTATGTCTCGTGGGATGAGGCCACCTTGCGCATCGTGCTCTCGCATGAGCGGGCACACGTCAGGCAGGCGGATTTCTACGTGCATGCGCTGGCCGGATTGCACTGCGCACTTTTCTGGTTCAACCCCTTCAGCTGGTGGCTGCAGCGCCAGCTGTCGGATCTCGGTGAGGCGCTGAGCGATTGCGCGGCGGTCGAACACGCCGAGAGCCGTGCGTCATACGCCGAAACCCTGCTCGCGTTCGCCACTCGCGCCCGATGGCCGCTGACCGGCGTAGCCATGGCGAGCGCCAGCAACCTGACGCCGCGAATCGAGCGGCTGCTGAGTGATAAGGGCTTTGAGCGCTCTTTTGCCGTTAGACATCGCCTGCCGTACGTCGCGGCCGGCGTCGTGATCATGGCCCTGGTCGCGTCCACCTCGATGACCCGGGTGCATGCATCCCCGACCAGTGGTCCCTTGAACGCCCTCAACGTTGCAATCAATACGAATCTGTCCGATTCGATCGCCGCTCAGGTATCCAATTCAATTTCGGCCAACATAGCCGATTCCGTCGCCTCGAAGGTCTCTAGTGCGATTGCGGAAAACATGAGCGCCGATAAGAGTACCAACAGCGACGCGAGCGCCGGTTCTAAATCGAGCGGCACCAGCGGCACCAGCAGCACCAGCGGCACCAGCAGCGCCCGCGACGCCCGCGCCGCGAAGAAGGACGCCAAGAAGGCCGATGCTGACCGTTCTGCCGAACACCACGAAGCCGGCGAGCCTTTCGAAGAGGGGATCATGGCGATCGTTACGGATCACTCGCGGATGATGTTCGACAGCGGCAACGTGTTGCCGCACCAAAGCGGCGACTACATCTACTTTCAACATGACGGCAAGCCCTACCTTATCCAGGATCCTGATGTCATCGCGCACGCGCAGCTGCTGCTTGAGCCCATGAAAGATTTGAAGGAAAAACAGCATGAGCTGCGCCAGCGGCAGTCGATGCTCGGTGCTCAGCAGCACATGCTGCTGGCGCAGCAGCGTGTGGTGAAAATCGACACACCAGAATTCAAGCAGCAGATGGCGGATCTGCAGAACATGATCAAGAAAATGAATCTGCAGGACCTCTCGGCGCAAATCGACCGCAACGCGCTGGCGGAGGTGCAGGCGCACTTGGGCGAAATCCAAGCCGCTGTCGGCAGGATGCAGGCGGAGATGTTCAAGCAGCAATTCCACTTCGGTGCGGAGCAGGGTGAACTCGGCGAGCAACAGGGCAAACTCGGCGAGCAGCAGGCCCAGTTGGCGGAGCAGCAGCGCAAAATCGTCGAAGACGTCAGACGTCAGTTGAAGCCCATCATCGAGCAGGCGATTCGCGAGGGCAGGGGCAGGGCGCTGGAGAATTGGTAGGCAACGACATCGCCGTTGCGCGCATCGCATAAACGCGCGACCTCATTCCCACAGTTCGTCCATATCCTCGGGATCGTCCTCTTCGCAGGCATCGGCCGTTTCCGGTTGCAAGGTCGTCCACTCGGCGTGGTACCAAACGGCGGTGGCGATACCGGCGGTGGGCAATTCGCGCCGCTGCGGCTTAGGCCCGAAGCGGCTCGCGACTGCGCTCAACCCCGGATTGTGCCCGCAGATCATGATGTGGCTCAACGAGGCGCTGCGGCGCGCCAGCAGCTGCCAGGTTCGCTCGGGCGACGCCAGGTACAGTTCGCGCGCGCACTGCACCTGCCTCGCCTCGAGCTCGCAGGTGGCCGCAATAATTTCGGCCGTTGCCCAAGCCCGTTCGGCGGGGCTCACCAAAATGAGATCAGGCACGAGATTTCGCTTCACCAGGCGCGCCGCCATCTCCTGCGCCTCGATGCACCCGCGGTGCGCGAGCGGGCGCTCATAGTCCTCCGGATAGGCGTCGGCGGGTTCGGCCTTACCGTGACGAAGCAGAGTCAGTCTGAGCGTACCCACAAATGGCCATTCTCAATTTTGGTTTCAAAAACACGCACCGGTTCATAGGCGGGCGGCGTCAACGCCTCGCCCGTGCGCAGGCAGAATCGCGCGCCGTGACGCGGGCAGATGATTTCGTTGCCCTCGATTTCGCCGCCGGTCAATTGCGCCCCGTCGTGGGTGCAAATATCCTCGATCGCAAAATAGGCGTCGCCGCTGCGAATGACGGCAATCATGCGCCGACCGACCGCAATGGACTTAGGCCGACCGTCGCCCAAATTGTCGCTGGGTCCCGCATCAATCCACGTCAACAGATCGCCCTCTCATCACATCACGCCCATCACATCACGCCCATCACATCATGCCGGTCTGCAGGCGGGCCTCGTCCGACATCATGGTCTGATTCCACGGTGGGTCAAAGACCAGCTCGACGTTGGCGTGCGCCACGGTGGGGACGATTTGCACCTTGTCGCGCACGTCCTGCACCAACACTTCGCCCATGCCGCAGCCGGGTGCCGTCAAGGTCATCTTGATATCGACGTTGCGCGTGGCGTCTTCGTTCTTGCTCACATCGCACTCGTATACCAGCCCCAGGTCGACGATATTGACCGGTATTTCGGGGTCATAGCAAGTCTTGAGCTGCTGCCAGATGATGTTCTTGATGTCCTCTTCGGACGCGCCGGGCGGAACCTCGGGCGCCTTTGCCGAGGTCTTGCCGATGGCATCGGCATCCTGGCCGGCGATGCGAAATAAATTGCCGTCGATGTACACGGTAAAGCTTCCGCCCAGCGCCTGGGTGATGTAGCCGACCTGACCGAGCTTCAGGTTGACCTCGGCGCCGGCCGGAATCGCCACGGCCTTGACCTCGCGTTGCACGACGATGGGTTCATTCTCGTAGGCGCGCATCTTCAGCAACTCACTCGGTGGACACGGCGGGCAGGGACTTGAAGTCCGCGGATTTCAGCGCGGAGGCCAATGTGTGCCAGCACAGGCTTGCGCACTTCACTCGGGCGGGGTATTCACGCACCCCGGACAGCGCCGCCAGTTTGCCGAGTTCCGAAGGCTCAGGCGCGGCATCGTCGGTGAGCAACTGATGCACCCGCTCGAATAGTTTGAGCGCCTCACCGCGGGACTTGCCCTTCACGGCTTCCGTCATCAGCGAAGCGGAGGCCGTCGATATCGCGCACCCCTGGCCTTCGAAGCGGATATCGCTGATGGTGTCTTGGTTCAGTCTCAGGCGCAGTGTGAGATGATCGCCGCACATGGGATTGAATCCTTCGACGCTGGCGTCGGCGGGTTCGAGGGCGCCGAAGTTTCGCGGCTGACGGTTGTGGTCGAGGATCACGTCGCGGTAGAGGTCGTCAAGTTCCATGGCAACCCTTCAAGCGAACATCTTGTGCGCGCGTTCGATACCGGCGCCAAGCCGGTCGATTTCATCGAAGCGGTTGTAGAACGCAAACGAGGCACGGGCGGTGGCCGGCAGCTTGAAGAAATCCATGACCGGCATTGCGCAATGATGGCCGGTGCGAACCGCGATCCCGTCTTCGTCCAGGATCGTCCCTAAATCGTGCGGATGCACGCCGGCAACCACGAAGGAAACCAGGCTGGCCTTGTCCGCGGCGGTGCCGATGATGCGCAATCCCGGAATTTGGGTCAAGACCTCGGTGGCGTGGTGGAGCAGGGCGCTTTCGTGGGCATGGGCGGCATCCCTATCCAACCCCGATAGAAAATCGACCGCCTTCCCTAAGCCGATGGCGCCGGAAATGTTGGGCGTTCCGGCTTCGAATTTGTTCGGCAAGGCATTGTAGGTCGTCTTGGCGAATGTCACGGCCAAGATCATTTCGCCGCCGCCCTGCCAGGGCGGCATGCGATCGAGCAGCTGCTCGCGTCCATAGAGCACGCCCACGCCCGTGGGTCCGTACATCTTGTGACTGGAGAAGGCATAAAAGTCGCAGCCCAAGTCCTGCACGTCGACCGGCATGTGCGAGATGGCCTGCGCGCCGTCGATCAACGTGGTGATGCCGCGGGCTTTGGCGGCGGCGATCAGGCGCCGCACGGGCAGAACTGTCCCCAACGCATTGGAGACATGCGCGCAGGCGAGGATTTTGGTGCGAGGACCCATGCGCGCAACCACCGCATCCAGATGCACCTCGCCGCAAGCATCCATGGGAGCGACGATCAGTTTGGCGCCGGTCTGTTCACAGACCATCTGCCAGGGCACGATGTTGGCGTGGTGCTCCAAATGCGTGATCAGCACCTCGTCGCCGGGCTGCAGCATGGGCCGCGCATAGCTTTGCGCGACCAGGTTGATGGCCTCGGTGGTGCCGCGAACAAAAATAATCTCGCTGCGCGAGCGCGCATGGATGAAGCGCACCAGCCGGTCGCGCGCGCTTTCGTACAGGGCCGTGGCCTCCTGGCTCAAGGTGTGCACGCCGCGATGGATATTGGCGTGGTGGTGGCGTTCGTAGTCGTCCACCGCGTCGATCACGCACTGCGGGCGCTGTGCCGAGGCGCCATTGTCCAAATAGGCCAAGGGCTTGCCGTGCACCATGCGCGATAAGATGGGGAATTGGCGGCGCGCAGCATCGACGTCGAAGGTACGGCCGGTCCGGGCTAGGGCGATATTGTTCATCGAAACTTCCGCAGTATTTGCGAATCGGGCAATTGGCTGATCAGGGCATTCTCGATCGCGGCACGCGCCGAGCTCACTGACATGCCCGTGAGCACGTCGGCGAGGAAGGCGAATACCAGCAGGCTTTGCGCCGTTTCGCGGTCGAGGCCGCGCGAGAGCAGGTAGAACAGCATGTCGGGATCGAGCCTGCCGGTGGTCGCGCCATGCGCGCACTTGACCTCATCGGCATGAATTTCGAGCTGCGGCCGCGTGTCGATTTCCGCACCGGGCGAGAGCAGCAGGCCGCGGCACGACTGCTGCGAATCGGAACCGGCCGCGCCCGCATTGACGATGACCTTGCTGTTGAAGATGACGCGGCTGACATCCCCGGCGATGGCGCGCGCCGTCTGGCGGCTGCGCGTATCGGGCGCCGCATGCGTGACGATGTTGACGCAATCGACGTGCCGATCATCGTGTCCCATCAGCAACGAGTAGCTGTCCAGCGATGCGCCGGGCTGATTCAAATGGGCTTCCAGCGACGAGCGCACCAAGCCGCCGCCTAAGGCGATGGTGAATTGTTTGCAGTGGCTGCCATGCGCTTGATGGATGTCGAGAGAGTCCAAGTGGCTCGCATCGGCGCCCGTCGCATAGACGCGGTAGTGCTCGAGCTGCGCATCCTTACCAAGCGAGATATGCGTGTTGGAATTGTTGAGGGGCGCGATGTCGCCATGCGACACATGATGTTCGATGATGGTCGCGCTCGAACCCGGTGCTGCGTCGATGATGATGCGCGGATGCGCCGCCTCATGCGCTCGCTCGCCCGTCGACACATGGAGAATGATCAAGGGCTCCTTGACTTGCCGGGTGATCTTCAGATACAGGCCATCGATGAACAGCGCGGTATTGAGCAACACCCAGCGGCGCTGATCCGCGTCTGTCGCGGGCGGGAAAAATCGCGCCATTGACTTTGGATCTACGCGAGATAGTTCTTTTATACCACTGATTTCAATACCATTTATAACACTTGTATCAGCCTTGAGCGACGGGCAGCCGTTGATCATCACCACGGTCGTGGCGTGTTGAGCGGCGTCCACCAACGATAACGATGCGTTAGGGTCTATCGCGCCTCGCGCCTCGCACGGGGCAGCCTCGAAACTCCTTGCGGCAACGCTGCGAAGATCCGTATAGCGCCACGTTTCATCGCTTAGCTTAGGCAGCCCGAGCTTCAGAAAGCGCTGCATCGCCTGTTCGCGGATGGGCTGCAGCGCGTCCGCACTGCGCGCACGCCATTGAGCCTCGAAGGAGCGTAGGGCGGCGCTCATGCGACCTGGGCTCCCATCACCCAGTCGTAGCCGCGGCGCTCGAGTTCTTGCGCGAGCGATTTGTCGCCGCTCTTCACGATCCGGCCGCCCGACAGGACATGCACCTGATCCGGAATGACGTAGTCGAGCAACCGCTGGTAATGCGTGACCAATACGACGGCGCGCTTCGGGTCGCGCAGGCTGTTCACGCCCGTGGAGACCACTTTGAGTGCATCGATGTCGAGGCCGGAATCGGTCTCGTCCAGAATCGCGAGTTTGGGCTCGAGCACCAGCATCTGCAGGACTTCATTGCGCTTCTTCTCGCCGCCGGAAAATCCTTCGTTCACGCCGCGGGTGAGAAACGATTCGCTCATATGCATGAACTTCATTTTCTGCCTGATCAGCGCCAGAAACTCATACGCATCGACTTCGGGCTCGCCGGCGGCCTTGCGCTTGGCGTTCAACGCGGCCTTCAGCAAGTACACATTGTTGACGCCGGGAATTTCCACCGGATATTGGAATCCGAGAAACAGGCCGGCGCGCGCGCGCTCCTCGGCGCGCATCGCCAACAAATCGCGGCCCTCGAAGGTCACGGACCCCTTGGTGACTTCGTAGTCTTCGCGGCCGGCCAACACCTGCGCCAACGTGCTCTTGCCGGAACCGTTCGGTCCCATGATGGCGTGAACCTCGCCGGCATTGACCTGAAGGTTCACGCCGGTGAGGATTTCTTTGCCCGCAACGCGGGCGGATAAATCGGAAATGACAAGCAAGATATTTTCTCTCTCTAAAGGCCGTCAGCCGACGGCTCCTTCCAAGCTCACGCTGAGCAGATTCTGTGCCTCGACCGCGAATTCCATCGGCAGTTCCTTGAACACGACTTTGCAGAAGCCGCTGACAATCATATTGACCGCATCCTCGGCGGAAATTCCCCGCTGCAGGCAATAAAACAGCTGGTCCTCGCCGATCTTCGACGTGCTGGCCTCGTGTTCGACCGTCGCCGTCGGATTCTTCACCTCCATATAAGGAAAGGTATGCGCCGCGCACTCAGGTCCCATCAGCAAGGAATCGCACTGCGTGAAATTGCGGGCTCCCGCAGCACTCGGCAGAATCTTCACCAATCCGCGATAGGTATTTTCAGCGTGCCCGGCCGAGATGCCCTTGGACACAATGGTGCTCTTGGTGTTGCGGCCGATGTGGATCATCTTGGTGCCGGTGTCGGCCTGCTGATAATTATTCGCAACCGCGACCGAATAGAATTCGCCGATCGAGTTCTCACCCTTCAGCACGCAGCTCGGATATTTCCAGGTGATCGCAGAACCGGTCTCGACTTGCGTCCAGGAGATCTTGGAATTGCGGCCGCGGCACTCACCGCGCTTGGTGACGAAGTTGTAAATGCCGCCGAGGCCGTTTTCATCGCCCGGATACCAGTTCTGCACCGTCGAGTACTTGATCTGCGCATCATCGAGCGCGACCAGTTCAACGACGGCGGCGTGCAGCTGATTCTCATCGCGCATGGGCGCCGTGCAGCCTTCCAAGTAACTCACCGACGCCCCCTCGGCGGCAATGATCAGCGTGCGTTCGAACTGTCCGGTCTTCGCCGCGTTGATGCGAAAATAAGTCGACAGTTCCATCGGGCAGCGCACGCCGGGCGGCACATAGACGAAAGATCCGTCCGAAAACACCGCGGAATTGAGCGCCGCAAAAAAATTATCGGTCGTGGGCACGACGGTGCCGAGATAGCGTTCGACGAGCTGCGGATGATCGCGAACTGCATCGGAAAACGAACAGAAAATCACGCCCGCCTTGCCGAGTTTTTCCTTGAAAGTCGTCGCCACCGACACACTGTCGAAGACCGCATCCACGGCGACGCCCGCCAGGCGTGCGCGCTCGTGCAGCGGGATGCCCAATTTCGCGTACGTGGCGAGCAGCTTCGGGTCCACCTCTTCCAAGCTCTTCGGCGCATTGGCCGGCGCCCGGGGCGCGGAGTAATAAGAGATGTCCTGGTAGTCGATGGGCTTGTAGTGCACGTGCGCCCAGGTGGGCTCCTTCATGGTCTGCCAATGCCGGAACGCCTTCAAGCGCCAGTCCAGCAGGAACTTCGGCTCGTGCTTCTTTTTGGATATGGCGGCGACCACATCCTCATCGAGCCCGGGCGGCAGGCTGTCCGATTCGATATCGGTGATGAATCCGTGGCGGTATTTCTGACCGACCAGGGCTTCGACGTCTTGAGATTTGGTGGACACTGTATTCCGGGTGATTGAGGTGATATTTAGATGGGGTCGAATTTCAAGGGTTCACGCGAATTTCAGACGCCAGATCGGCGATACGCACGCCCGTGGAATCCAGGCCCGCCAATTGATGCAAGGTGACGTCTTCCAGAGCGCGCCGAATCGCGGCATTGACGCGCTGCCAGGCGGCGCCAACGCGGCACAGTCGTTCGATCCCGCACTGGCTGGAAGCCCCGCTGCATTCGGTAATTGCGATCGGCCCCTCGAATACATCGAGGATTTGCGCGGCAGTAATTTCGTCGGGCCGCCGCGCGAGGCGATAACCGCCCTGCGCACCGCGTGAGGAAATCACCATGCCGGCGCGTTGTAATCCTTTCAACACCTTGCTCACCGTCGCTCTTCCCAAGCGCGTGCGCTCGGCCAATTCCGTTGCGGCACGATGCGTCGCCGGTTCTTGCGCTAGACTGGCCAGCACGACCGTTGCGTAGTCCGTCATTTTTCCCATACGCAGCATAAAATTGGTCCCCCAATCTGGAGCTTCATGTAGGACTATTTTAGTCCTATTTAATTGTCAGGTCCACCCGGAGGGCGAATCGTGCCTGGGTTTGTTATCCTTGCCTCAAGTTAACCGTCATTATCAGTGAGATACGTAAGTCATGAATATCGGAGAGCTCAACGCCACCGCCCGCGCCTTGGTTGCCAAGAACAGAGGCATTCTTGCGGCCGACGAGAGCGGCAGCACGATCAAAAAGCGCTTTGACACCATCAAGCTGGAATCCACCGAAGAGAATCGGCGTGCCTATCGCGAGATGCTGTTCACCGCACCGGGCGCTCAGTCGTATATCAGCGGCGTGATCCTGTATGACGAAACCATCCGCCAAAAGACCAAGGAGGGCGTCCCGTTCCCCGCGTACCTGGCGAAGGCGGGAATGATCCCCGGCATCAAGGTCGATTTGGGGGCAAAAGCGCTACCGGGTTTTCCCGGCGAGACCATTACCGAGGGGCTGGATGGATTGCGCGAGCGCTTTGCCGAGTACCACAAGCTGGGCGCAAGATTTGCCAAATGGCGCGCTGTGATCAACATCGATTCCGGTATCCCCACCCGCTACGCCATTGACGCCAATGCGGAGGCGCTGGCTCGCTATGCGACCTTGGCCCAGGAGGCGGGAATCGTACCCATCGTCGAGCCGGAAGTGCTCATGGACGGCGCCCACCCGTTGGAGCGCTGCGAGGAAGTGACCAACCTGGTGCTGGATAGTGTGTTCGGCCACCTGTTTGCCGCGCGCGTGATTCTGGAGGGCATGATCCTCAAGCCGAACATGGTGATTCCGGGCAAGAAATGTCCGGACCAGGCGAGTCCTGAGCGCATCGCCGAAGCGACCATTCGCACGCTGAAGCGTCAGGTTCCGGCGGCAGTACCGGGTATCGCTTTCTTGTCAGGCGGCCAGAGCCCTACGGATGCCACGTTACACCTGAGCCTCATGCATGCGGCGGGGCCGCTACCCTGGGGCCTGACCTTCAGCTACGGACGCGCGCTGCAGGAAGATGCACTGAATGCCTGGGAGGGCAAGGCGAGCGGATTTCCCGGTGGACAGAAGGCCCTGGCGAAGCGCGCCAAGCTCAATGGATTGGCGGCAGTCGGGGATTACAAACCCGCCATGGAATCCACCGCGGCTTAAACCCCGCGCTACGCCCGGTCGTTAGGACCTGCGCGTGCAGCCAAACCATTGAATCAACGCGCCCCCATAATTGATATTCGGAACCTGGATTACGCGATCAACGGGCGTCCGGTGTTCGCGGGTCTGGATATTCAGATACCGCGCGGCAAAGTCACCGCGGTGATGGGTCCCAGCGGCACCGGAAAGACGACCTTGCTGCGTCTGATCACCGGCCAAGTATTGGCCGACGGCGGCGAGATCAAGGTCGCGGGCCAAGACATGCAGGCGCTGTCGCGCGCAGAGCTGTATGTGCTGCGTCGCCGGATGGGCATGCTTTTCCAGAACGGCGCGCTGCTGACGGATTTTAGCGTGTTCGAAAACGTCGCCTTTCCGTTGCGCGAGCACACTGACTTGACCGAGCGGCTGATTCGCCAATTGGTGCTCACGAAATTACAGGCCGTGGGACTGCGGGGCGCCGCGGAATTGATGCCGGCAGAACTGTCCGGCGGAATGAGCCGCCGGGTCGCCCTGGCGCGCGCCATCGTCATGGACCCGGAATTGTTGATTTACGATGAACCCTTTGTCGGCCTGGACCCGATTTCATTGGGAGTCATTTTGCGGCTGATTCGCCGGCTGAACGATACTCTCGGCATCACCAGCATTGTCGTCTCCCACGACGTCCAAGAGATCTCCACCGTCGCGGATCAGGTGTTCCTGTTGTCGGGCGGCAAGGTGGTCGCGGGCGGCACGCCGCAGGAGCTGAAGACCAATCCGACCGAGATCGTCAAACAATTCATCGGGGGTCTGGCGGACGGTCCGGTGCCGTTTCATTTTCCGGCCGCCGATTATTTCGGCGAATTGATGTCACGTAGCGAGGATCTTTAAGAGCATGTTCGGCGAGCTGTGGGAAAGTTTCACCGATGCCCTGGAAGGCTTAGGTTCGGTCGTTCACTTCCTGTTTCGCCTCATCGTCAATTCGCCGCGCGTTCTATTGCGATTCAATCTGATCTCGCAGCAGATCTTCAACTCCGGTGCCTTGTCGCTGATCATCATCGTGCTCTCCGGGCTGTTCGTCGGCATGGTGCTGGGGCTGCAAGGGTTTCAGCTTCTGCAACGATTCGGCTCTGAAGAAGCGCTGGGCACCGCGGCGACCATCGGGCTGGTCAAAGAGTTGGGCCCCGTGGTGACTGCCTTGTTGTTTGCCGGCCGGGCGGGCACGGCGCTGGCGTCGGAGTTGGGGTTGATGCGCGCCACGGATCAGTTATCGGCCATGGAAATGATGGCGGTCGATCCCATCCAGCGCGTGGTGGTGCCGCGATTCCTGGGCGGCGTGATCGCGATGCCGCTGCTCGCCGCCATATTCAGCGTGATCGGCATCTATGGCGCGCAGCTCGTGGGCGTACAGATCATGGGAGTCGATTCCGGCAGCTTCTGGTCGCAGATGCGCTCCGCGGTCAGCTTGACGGATGTCACTGAGGGCATCGCCAAGAGCTTCGCGTTCGGCGTCGCCTGCAGCCTCATTGCCGTCTACCAAGGATATTACGCGACGCCCACTGCGGAGGGCGTCGGCAGAGCCACCACCAGCACCGTCGTCACGTCGGCCGTGGTGATTTTATTTTTGGACTATTTGATTACCGCAGCGTTTTTGTAGGAGTGTTGCTATGCGCAAGTCACGCACGTTGAATCTAGGCACCGGATCTTTTGTACTGCTGGGCTTTGCGGCGCTGTTCTTTCTGACGACCCAGACCACCAGTCGCGGCCTGTCGATTTTTGGTCCTGCGCGCTATGAAGTGACCGCCAAGTTCGACAACATCGGCGATCTGAAAGTGGGGGCTCCGGTGTCGATGTCCGGAGTCGAGGTCGGACGTGTCGCCAAAATCGACTTTGATTCCAACGAATACAAAGCTGTGGTTCTGTTGCGGTTGAACCAACGCTTCAACAAGATTCCCACCGACAGCGATGCGAGCATCTATACGCAGGGTCTGCTGGGCGGTAAATTCATCGGGCTCACCGCCGGCGGCGCCGATACGTATCTCAAGGACAAGGGTCAGATCGATTTTACGCAATCGGCTTTCGTTCTTGAAAATCTAATCGGTCAGGTCTTGGCGAATTTCACCAAATCAAAAGCGGACTCGCTATCCCCCGCGGATGCGACTCCGAGAGCGACGGAGAAAACGAAATGATCAGAATTGTCACTGCGATGCTCCTGTCCACGCTGGTAATCGGCGCGCACGCAGCCGATACACCGGCTCCTGCCCCCAATGCCAATACCTTGACCCCCCAAGCGTTGGTGGAGAATTCAGCCAAAAAAATGCTCGTGGAGTTGGACGCAAATCGAGCCATGTACAGGGGCGATCCAAAGAAACTGGATGCACTGGTGGGCAATGTGCTGCTGCCTAATTTCGATACCGAGTATTCGGCCCGGCTGGTCTTGGGCCAAAGCTGGCGCACCGCGACACCTGAGCAACGCAAGCGCTTTGTCGATGCCTTCTATCATTCTCTATTGCGAAACTATGGTGCGGCGCTGATTGATTTTACTGCCGACCGCTTTGTCGTTCTGCCCTATAAGGGCGATCCCGGGGATACAACGGCTACCGTGCGTACGGAAGTAAAGAGATCATCGGGCGACAAAGTTCCGGTCAATTTCAGTTTGCGAAAAACGCCCGAGGGCTGGAAGGCCTGGGACGTGGTGATCGAAGGCATTTCTTATGTGAAGAGCTTCCGCACCGATTTTGCTTCCGAGATTCAGCAAAAGGGGCTTGACGATGTCATTACGCGCTTGGAAAAGGAGGGGCGGGTCGGCCCCAATGGCGCCGCGGTGACCAACCCTTGAGCAAGGTGCATTGGCGCCGCAGTCAGCGCACATTGCTCAACAGTACTGTGCACACGGCTGCCTTCGAGCTTCAGGAGGGCGGGCGCTCGCGCGTGGACGGCGTACTGCATTTCACCACGGTGACCACATTGCTGAGTGAAGGCAGCGCGGCCATCTGCGATGGGCGTGCCGCCATCATCGATCTGGCAGGCGTCAAGGACAGCGACAGCTCCGGCCTGGCCCTGTTGATCGAGTGGCTGAGCATCGCGCGCGCCTCGAGCCGTGGTCTGCGCTACGAAAACATCCCGGCCCAATTGCAACAGCTCGCGCGCCTGAGCGAAGTGGAAGAATTGCTGACGGTCAGCTAGGATGCTTTCGGTCCGATAGAAAAAGTATTAAGACCAGGGATGGGAAGGGGATGAAACGCAGCCGCCGGCCGTTCACAACAAACCTCGCTTCGGCTGCGATAGCCGCCGCCAACATCGCTTGCGCGCACTCTGCTGCCGCAGCCGAAACAATTCCCCTGGAGGCGTTCGGCAGGCTTCCGACCCTGGAGAATGTGGTTATTTCACCCGACGGCACGAAGATCGCGTTCGTCAGGACCCGCAGCGATAGCCGAAATCTCCTCGTGGCAACGCTCGGCAAGCAAGAAGTCCTGGGCGGCGCGCGCATCGGCGACACGAAGCTTCGCCAGGTCGAGTGGGTCGACGATGACAACATTTTGGCAACTGTTTCCGGCACCAGTCCGCCGCCCTATGGCTTCATCGGCGCCACGCGCGAGTGGTTTCAACTCGTCAATTTCAACGTAACCAAACTGAAAGTCGTTCCGCTAAGTTTTGACATAATGCCCAAGAGGACTTTCAACGTGGTTATCGGCGACACGGCCGTGCGCGAGGTGTCGGGTCGTTCGACGCTGTTCGCGCCGGGACTCTGCGTGGAAGAATCGACGGTTCCCTGTCAGTTTTCGTTTACCTATCCGGAGCGAAGAACCAAGCTGATCGACGAGTCCATGGAAGCCGACACAGATTGGGCAATGGATGAATCGGGGCGCATAGCGGCAAAATTCGTCTACCACGACGACAAGAAACTGTGGGAAATCAAAACTCATAAGGACAATCACTGGACCTTGGCGGCCTCGGGCACCGCAGCAATCGACACACCCCGCATGCTCGGATTTAGCGCCGATGGCGCGGCGCTGATTGTGCGATTTACTGAAAACGGCGATGGTGTATGGAAGCCGCTCAACCTTAAAGACAATACCTGGGGTGCGCCGCTGGAGAAGGGCGCGGCGTTCTCGCGCGTCATCGAGGAGCGCAAGTCAGGACGGATTATCGGCGGCATCCGCGGTGTCAGAAGCAATCATCAGTATGTGTTCTTCGACAACGAGCTTCAGGCCCATTGGGACGCGATTTTGCGTGCATTTCCCGACGAGCGTATCGAACTCGAATCCAGTTCGGATGACTACTCGAGAGTTGTGCTCAAGGTATTTGGCGCGAGAGACGGCTATGTTTACGCGCTGTATGACTGGTATGCGCACCACGCGACGATTCTAGGACGGGCGTACGACGACGTGGCTGCGCCGGCCGAGATGAGGGCGATCAGTTATCCGGCGGCTGACGGATTGATCATCCCGGGCTTTTTGACCTTGCCGCGCGGAGTCTCGGAAAAGGATCTGCCGCTGATTGTCATGCCGCATGGCGGGCCGGCAGCCGCTGATTCTCAAGGTTTCGACTGGTGGGCCCAGGCCCTCGCAGCGCAAGGCTACGCCGTATTGCAGCCCAATTTTCGCGGTTCAACCGTTGATTCAAGTTTCCTCGAGGCGGGCTTTGGCGAATGGGGCCGCAAGATGCAGACAGATCTTTCCGACGGGGTACGCTATCTCGCCCACGAGGGGCTGATCGACCCGAAGCGCGTATGCATCGTCGGGGCAAGCTATGGGGGTTACGCCGCGCTCGCCGGCGTCACCATGCAGTCCGGCGTCTATCGTTGTGCAGTCTCGGTAGCGGGGATCTCGGACCTGCGGCGCTTTCGAAAGTCGATCGTTGAGAATGAGCTACACATAAGTCAGCGGTATTGGGATCGTTTCATCGGGATTTCCAGCAAGGACGATCCCGAGATTGCCGCCATCTCGCCGATCGAACATGTTGGTTCGGTGAACGTGCCGGTATTGTTGATCCACGGGCGCGACGACACGGTTGTTCCCTTTGAGCAAAGCGACGTGATGTTGAGCGCATTGAAGCGCGCCGGAAAATCCGTCGAGTTGTCGACCATGAAACACGAGGATCACTGGCTGTCGCGCAGCGAAACCAGGCTGCAGATGCTGCAAGCGTCGGTCGCCTTTCTCAAAGCGAACAATCCGCCAAACTAGCCGACGGCCGGTTGTCGGCGCCTTGGCTTCAGTTCGGTTTGTTGGGAGGCGTGGCGGGCGGTGGGGCCGGCGGCGGGGCCGTGTCCGCCGCATCATCGGCGCCCGGATCCACCAGAACTTCCTCGGTTGCCTTGCCGTCGGACACGAGATAAGCGCGGCGCTGCAAGTAGGCGTCGCGGATGAAGGCGTACGGGTCGAAGACCTTCTGCAACGTTTCATCCAGCGACAGCAGGCCCGCGCGCGTGTTCAATGCACCGACGCCGTCAAGCCCATACGAGACCCAGTTGTTGCTGATGTAGTGCGTAGGACTCGTAAATATATCCACGACCCGTCCTGAGCCATCTCGCACGTCTGATGGCCCCAAGATGGGAATTTCTACGAACGGTCCGGGTCGAACGCCCCAATGGCCGAGAGTTTGGCCAAAATCCTCATCGTTCTTGTCCAATCCCATCTGCGAAGCGGGGTCCAAGAGGCCGCCGACTCCGACGGTCGTATTGACCACGAGGCGCGCGAGATCATTGGCCGCCGCGCCAAATTTGCCCTGCAAAGCATCGTTGACCATCACGGTCGAGGTGCGCAGATTCGCGAAAAAATTGCTGACGCCGGTGCGCGCCGGCGCGGGGACCGCCCGTACATAGGTGCGCGCGACGGGCTTGAGGACGGCGCGATCGACTTTGTCGTTGACCCGGTATACGCCGCGATTCCATGATTCCCAGGGGTCTTGCGGAGGCGGGCTATGGTTGGCGGGGAGCGTGACGCAACCGGTCAGGGCCGCGGCTAAACCGAAGCCGAGCACCAGGCGAGCGTGCTTTATTCTCCGCATACTGAATCTCTCCCGACTCTGATGGACATGGCTAACGATACCATGTCGGAAGCGTCCAGCGGCATGGTCAGAGCAGGTCAGTATCAACGGTCAGTATCAACGGTCAGTGTCTACCATTGCCGCCGTTGCGATTGTCGCCCGCGACCGTGTCCTTGTTCCTGTCCTTTTTGGGCATGGCGGCTCGAATCTCTTCGAGACGAGCGCTATAGCGGGCTCGCTGCACGGCATCCAATCCCGGCAGGCTCAATGCCATTTGCAATTGATTGGACGCCATATTGAGATTGCCGGTCATCAGGTAAAACTCTGCCATATAGCTGTATGAGTCCGCATAGTCGCCGGCGGTGTTGGCCGCTTTCGCGATGAGCCGGGTCTGATCCGGCGTGGGCTCGACGCTGTTGAATAAATCGAGCAACACCAGGTGCGCGCGCTTGTTGTCGCCGGAGCGCATCAGCGATTCCGCCAGCCGGATCGTGATGGGCACGTTGCGCGGGAACAAAATCATGGCTCTCTCGAGCACCTCATCCGATTCTTTCAGCTGATTGTTGACCAGGTACGCTTGGCCGAGAGCGCCGTAAAATTGCGTGACCTTGGGATATTCGCGCACCAGTTCCTGCAGATCGGGAATAGCCGCCGCAGGATTACGCGTCGCAATCTCCGCAACGTCCTTGCCGTAGCGCTCTTCAATGCTCTTGCCGCCGCCGTTCTTGAGCAGATTGACGTAGTACCTGCGAGCAACTTGCGGATCGGCAGCGACCGACCGCAACCGTTCTTTGACGAGCCGGTAACTCAATGAGTCTTCATGGCGGATTCGACCCATCTGGTCCGCGCGGTCGCGCGCTTCCGCTACGCGATCTGAAAATATCGGGTGATCGATCAGGAACTGCACGGCATTGACGCGGCTCGGTTCGGGCCCCTCGTGGCCCATATAATCGAAAAAGCTGGCCATTCCCAAAGGATCGTATCCGGCATCCGCCATGTTGCTGATGCCGATCCGGTCGGCTTCGAACTCGCTGCTGCGGGTGTAATTGATCTGGTGCTGAATCATGGCGCTCTGGCCCGCCAAGATGGCGCCCTCGATTGCGTCGGGAGAGCCGCGGCCCGCCGTGGCGCCCAACAGTACGGCCGCCAACATCGCGGCCGATGCCAAGAGTCCTTCATGGCCCTGGTCTATGATCTGGCGCACGATGTGCCGCTGAGTGACGTGGGCGGTCTCGTGCGCCAGTACGCCCGCCAGTTCGTTCTCGTTGCGCGTGGCCAGGATCAGCCCACTCTGAATGGCCACGAAGCCGCCGGGTACCGCGAACGCGTTGACCACCGGATCGCGCAAGACAAAGTAGTAGAACTGGTGTTGACCCTCTTCAGAGTGGCTCGAGAGGCTATGGCCAATCTCCTGAGCGTACTGGCTGACCTCAGGATCGGTGAGGATCAGGCCGGTGTTGCGAATCTCGTTAACGTAGGACAGACCCGCGTGATACTCATCATCGATGGAGATCGCGGCATTCGCGGGGCTGCCCAGATCCGGAAGATCCTGATTCGGACCCTTGACACCTTGCGCGTAACCCACACCAACGCTGCCCGTGACCGCTGCGGCGGCCAGGAATGCGGATATGGATTTCAGGGCTGACATGTGGTCCTACGCCTTTGAGTGCGGCTGGATTCCAAAGTTCGCTCAAAACAAAAGCAAAATCAAAGTACTTCGGACGCATAGTCCGCCAATCGCGAACGCTCGCCGCGAACCAGCGTGATATGCCCCGAAAACGCCCATCCGTGGAATCGATTCACGACATAGGTGAGGCCGGTCGTGGTCTCAGTCAAGTAGGGGGTATCGATCTGCGCGATGTTGCCCAAGCACACCATCTTGGTGCCCGGGCCCGCACGCGTGACCAGCGCCTTCATTTGCTTGGGCGTGAGGTTCTGGGCCTCATCGATAATTATGAAGCGGTTTAGGAATGTACGGCCGCGCATGAAATTCAAGGAGCGAATCTTGATGCGGTGCCGAAGCAGATCGTTGGTCGCGCCGCGTCCCCATGTGCCCCCGGCCTGGCTCTGCGTCAGCACTTCCAAATTGTCCATCAGCGCGCCCATCCAAGGCTCCATTTTTTCCTCTTCGGTGCCCGGCAAAAAGCCGATATCTTCGCCCAAGGGGATGGTCACCCGAGTCATGATGATCTCGCCGAAACGATTGTGATCCAGCGTCTGCGCAAGGCCCGCCGCCAGGGTCAGCAGAGTTTTGCCGGTGCCGGCGGGACCTAGGACCGTCACGAAGTCGATTTCCGGATCCATCAGCAAATTCAAGGCGAGATTCTGTTCGCGGTTGCGCGCCGTCACGCCCCAGACATTGTTGCGCTCGGTACGGTAGTCGGTGGTGAGTTCCAATATCGCGGATTCGGCCTCGAGCTTCCGTACGATGGCTTCCACGCCGTTCGCGTCCGGGTCATAAACGAACTGATTGGTTTTCCATTCGCGCACCAGGGGTCCGCGCACCCGGTAATAAGTGCGGCTCTGTTGCTGCCACGACTCCATGCCTTTGCCGTGTTTTTCCCAAAAATTCTGCGGCAGCTGTTGCACGCCGCTGACCAGCAAATCCGCATCCTCGATGGTTTTGTCGCTCGAATAGTCCTCCGCATGCACGCCGAGGATCGCCGCTTTGATCCGCAGGTTGATGTCTTTCGAGACCAGCGTGACACGGGCATTGCGAAATTTCTGCTGCAGCGCCAGCGTGTTGGCCAAGATCGCGTTGTCGGCACCTTGTCCAGGCAGGCTGTCCGGCAGTACCGATTCGAGCAGCTGGGTCTGGAAGAACAGCCTGCCGCCGGGCGGCCGCTTGCCGTGGTTGACGGGCACGGCGGTGGGCAAGGCGAGGCCGCGGTCGATTTGCTTCTTGGTCGCGCCTTGCATCAACTCGTCCAGGAAACGGCTGACCTGGCGCACGTTGCGTGCCGGTTCGGAGAGGCCCTTCTTGCCGGCGTCGAGTTCTTCGAGCACCGTCATCGGGATGTAGATGTCGTGCTCTTCGAAGCGAAAGATTGCCGTGGGATCGTGCATCAGCACATTCGTATCGAGCACGAATATCCGGCGCTCGGCCTTGCCTTGACGGCTCTTCAATACCGCGGCCCCCAAGGGCCGCACGTTGCCGGTCACAGTGCCTTCACCGCCGCCAGCACAGCCTCGGCATGATCCTTCACCTTCACTTTGCGCCACTCGTGCCGCAGCACGCCTTTGGCGTCGATGAGAAACGTGCTGCGCTCGACTCCCATGTATTTCCTGCCGTACATGCTCTTTTCCTGAATGACATCGTACAGTTTGCACACCTTTTGATCGGGATCGCTCAACAGGTCGAACGCAAACGACATCTTTTTCTTGAATTTCTCGTGCGACGCCACGCCATCGGGCGAAATCCCGAAAATCCGTGCCTTGGCCTTCTTGAACTCCGCGTTGCGCGCGGAGAAATCCAAGCCTTCCTGGGTGCACCCGGATGTGTTGTCGCGCGGATAGAAATAAATCACCACCGCAGCGCCTTTCCCGTCCTCGAGCGACCACGTGCCGTTGGTGCCTTCAAGCGTGAAAGGCGGCGCCTTCTTGCCGATTTCGATCTTGCTCATGGGCGGCTAACTCTTCACAGGTTCGAAAATGGCGTCCAGGTTCAGGTGATCGCAGAAATCCATGAACTCTTCGCGCAATACGCCGATATGCAGACGGCTCGGCACATTCACGATCATCTGCACGGAGAACATCGGAGCGCCGGTGTGCGCGGCAGCGTAGGAACGCGTCGACAGCTCGGCGATGTCGACGCCGCGCTGCGCGAAGAATCCCGACAGTCCCGCCACGATGCCGGTCTGGTCGAGGCAGACCACGTCGATGGAATAGGGCAGCATGTCGTTGCGCGCCGACCTCTCTTCGGTGCGCCGCAGCTGGATGTTCATGCCGGTAGCATCGGCAAGCTTCTTGAATTCGCCCTCTAGTTTGGCGAGGGTATGCCAGTTGCCGTTGACCAGCAGCAGCATGGCAAACTCATTGCCGAGCGAGGTCATGCGGCTCTCACTGATGCTGCCCCCACAATCGGCGATGGCCTTGGAGAGTTCATGGACCATGCCGACGCGGTCCCCGCCGACCGCGGAAATGACGATATGTTGTTTCATCGGCGCAAATTCTACCGGATGGGCGCTTGCCAGGGTGTATCTCCGGCACTTAAGGTAGCGATATTTCCCGGGGAGTCCCTTGATGTTTTGCGGAAGCATGGTTGCAATCGTCACCCCAATGACCGCCGAGGGGGCTTTGGACTGGCCCGCGTGGGATAGGTTGCTGGATTTTCACATGCAACAGGGCAGCGACGGAATTGTGGTTGCCGGCACCACCGGCGAATCGCCCGTGCTTTCCGCAGCCGAAATCGAGGAACTGACGCGCCGGGCCGTGGCTCGCTGCCGCGATAAGGTCAAAGTCATCGTCGGCGCGGGATTTCACGCAACGGACGCGACAGTGGCGCGAACGCTCAGTTTGTCCCGGCTCGGCGTCGATGGCGTGATGCTGGTGACGCCGTACTACAACAAGCCTCCGCAGGAAGGTCTGTACAGGCACTTTATGGCCGCAGCGGACGCATCCGCGGTCCCGGTTATTCTGTATAATGTGCCGAGCCGAACGGCGGTGGACCTCTTGCCGAACACCGTCGCGCGTCTAGCTCGGCATCCTCGTATTGTGGCGATCAAGGAGGCGACGGCATCGTTGAGCCGGGGGCGCGAGATATTGAGTACTTGTCCTCCGGAGTTCGTACTGCTGTCGGGGGACGATGCCACCGCCATCGATTTGATGAGTGTCGGAGCGCGCGGCGTTATTTCTGTTTCGGCAAATGTCGCGCCGCGCAGGATGCACGAGGCGTGTGCTGCGGCGCTGTCGGGCGATTTGACCGGAGCGCGGGCGATCGACGCGAATTTGCAGCCTTTACATAAGGATCTGTTTGTCGAAGCGAATCCCATACCCGTCAAGTGGGCGGTGGCCAGGATGGGGCTGATCGGGAACGCAATCCGCCTTCCGTTGGTCGAACTCGCGACGGCGCATCACGAGACCGTGCTGCGCGCGATGCGGGCTGCCGGAGTTACCCTTGAGGACCAAGCTGCATGAGTCTTGAGCGAGTTTTGATGTTGATTGCCGCGAGTGCTCTGGTGAGCGGCTGCCACCTGTTCTCGAAGCTGACCCCTGACTGTCACAGTAAGCAGGAGTATCAGCACGCCTTGTCGGCCCAGCCGCTGAAGGTGCCGCCGGGATTGGATTCGCCGAATACAGCCGGCGCGTTGGTCATTCCCCCGGTCACCGATGTGCCGCCGCCGCCCGGGCCCAAGGACACGTGTTACGACGTTCCGCCGCGCTACAAGCCGGCACCGCCGAACAAGGCCGCCAGCGGCTAGATAAGGCGGCCGGTGGCTAGATTTGATCGCGTGGGTCCGCTCCGGTACCCTTGCGGCCGCGAGGAGAGGTGGCCGAGCGGTCGAAGGCGCACGCCTGGAAAGTGTGTAACACCTAACCGTGTTCGTGGGTTCGAATCCC
>Ga0137412_10000679_pt1 | contig 24866 bp, 24 predicted proteins | sample CZODoug2_1_16fun_FD_122160 | JGI IMG/M metagenome (GOLD analysis project Ga0137412, IMG submission 122160) | Vadose zone soil fungal communities from Angelo Coast Range Reserve, California, USA - CZODoug2_1_16fungal (Hybrid Assembly) | ecosystem: Environmental > Terrestrial > Soil > Vadose zone... | reverse complement strand
TTCCTCGATCGATCCGCGGGAGTTTTCGGATCTGTTGCTCAGCGGGCGGAAGAGGGATCTGAAGACCCTGGCAGATACGGTACCGCCGGCTTGCAGACTTAAGTGGCGCGAATCTGAAAGTTCCGCAGTCTCCCGGATTTCGAACTGGTTTGGCTCGGTCGCCTTTTCAGGTGACTTCGCCCACAAGTAGGCGGTGCCTTCATCGAGTTTCACAGATTCAACTTCAAATCCACCTCGCTTAACCAGGAAGGCGAGATCGTTGGGCGGAATGAGTCCGTAAAAAGAGTGACCGCGAAGCGAATCCATCAAAAATCCGTTGCCATACGGCGTGCAATTGGGAAGCTTCTGCATCCGTGTGAAGTCTGAATTCCGGTAGAGCGATACGAACAGGCAAGGGCAGCCCGGCTTCAGCTTGGTTCTCATCAACTGGACAATGCCGAGTCTTACACTTGCCGAAGGGATCACTGAAAGTACGTTGATGCAGAACCCTCGATCGTACTTCCGAACGAGAGCGGCAAACTGGCCGACTGTGTATGCGTGGACGTGGTTTGCTTTCCGGACGTGGTCGCGGATCGTTGTTGAACGACCGCGGATCATTTGAGTCCTTGAGAGCTGCACCTCCGAATCGATCAGCGCGAGTTCTTCGGTGGTTTTGGCTATTGCCCGTTCGTAGCGTAATTTTCCGCACCCGAAGTCGAAGCTGGAATGAACCGGCTCGAGGCGCGAGATCAGCTTGTTAAGATAGGCCGAACTCTGTGTGTCAGGCTTGGCCGCGTTTTCACTCCGGATGATGCTATCTTTTCCGATCTTGTATCGCATCACGCAGCCGACTCTGCGAATGCTTTGCGGTTGGCCTCGGCGTTGCCGGCAATCTGTTGGATTTGGGGATCTACCCTTCGTTCAAGCAGTCCATAGCGAAGATGCATAAACAGAAGTGCGCACATGGAAGCGATCCAGAAAATGATAAGCAACCAATCTGATCCGGCAAATGCGGGCAAGATCCCGAAACTTGAGAGTATGAAAAGCCACTCCAGTGCCACCCAATACATATGCCAAGCCTCTAAAGCGCTTTCGATGTCGTGCTTGTCGACGAGGGGATGCTCGCTCCGGCTCGATGCATATTTGTAGAAAGTCTCTCTCATCAGCGGGTGGCGGTCACGCTTATTCCAAGACCCCGCATTTTTAGAGCGACTCGATTTCGACTTTTAGAACGACTCGATTCGGCGTTTTTCGTTTTAAGAACGAATCGGTCTAGCAAGCCATTGGAAACGCTGCGGGAATCGGCGCGGAGTTTTTCGCGAGCGGACCGCATTAAGCGCGCTCCCGATCTGACCCGCCGCTACAAGGTTGCGCCACAGGAGCAAGGGTGCGATCGACACTTCCGATCAAATCGCGCCGATTTAGATTGTTTCGCGACCGCGTTGGAGTAGGGTTCGGAAGGACGTCGCCGTAACGGCCAATAATCGGATGTCATTTCTCGCTGCGCAGTACCGACAAAGTCGTATTGCGGCCAAGTGCAGGAGTTCCGATGGGTACAGCGCAGAGCATTACGGACTTGGCTCGGTCTGAATCGGCGACCATCCCGAGAGCGGTGTCCGGCAGTCCAACGGTGGAAGAGCTGTTGGCATTCGAGCGCATGCTCGCCGATCTCTCCGCTCGAATGGCGAACGTCCCGCCCGATCGCGTCGAGGCCGAAATCCAGGCGGCGCAAGTCATCCTTCGGCAGTTTCTCGGATTCGACCGTAGCACCTTCGCGGAATTTCACGACGACAGCTCGCTTGTGGTCGTCTCCTCGACGGCAGTGGAGGGGGTCGAGGCTACGCCCTTGGGCCAGCTTCCGTTGCGCCTTGAGTGGTTTATCGCCAGACTTCGTGCCGGAGAAATGCTCGTCGTGCAGGATCCGGCCGACGACCTTCCGCCGGAAGCCGTCGCCGAGGCGGAATATTTCCGGCAGACGGGCCTCCGCTCGCATCTGAGCATCCCGCTCCGTGTCGGCGGCCGAGTTATCGGAGCCATTGCCTTTGCTGCCTTTAGAGAAACCCGCAATTGGCCCGATGATTTGATTGCCCGGATCAGGCTCGTCGGCGAGGTGTTCGCGCATGCCATCGCGCGGAAGCGGGAGCACGAAAAGCTGCTGGCCGCCATGGCGGAAATCAGACTTCTGAAAGATCGTCTCGAGCGGGAGAATTCCTATCTGAAACAAGCCGTCCAGGTCAGGCCGGCGCAAGGCCTCAAGAGCCGCTCGGCGCGCTTCTTGTCGGTGATCGAGGAAATCAAACAGGTTGCCCAAACCAGTTCGACGGTACTGCTGCTGGGCGAAACCGGAAGCGGAAAGGAAGTCCTGGCCCAGGCGATCCACGACGCGAGCGCCCAACGGGATCGCATGATGATCAAGGTCAATTGCGCGGCGCTGCCGGCGAGCCTGATCGAGTCGGAACTGTTCGGCCGGGAAAAGGGCGCGTTCACCGGCGCTCTGGCGCGGCAGGCGGGTCGTTTCGAAATAGCCGACGGATCGACCATCTTTCTGGACGAGGTCGGCGAATTGCCGCTGGAGTTGCAGCCGAAGCTGCTCCGCGTCCTGCAGCAGGGCGAATTCGAGCGTTTGGGAGGCAGCAAGACCATCAAAGTCGATGCGCGCGTGATTGCGGCCACCAACCGGCCCCTCGAGCAGGCCGTGAGCGAGGGGCGGTTTCGGCAGGATCTGTTCTATCGGCTCGACGTATTTCCGATCGAGGTGCCCCCGTTGCGCGAACGGCGGGAAGACATACCATTTCTGTCGTGGACGTTCGTGAAGGAGTTCAGCAACTCGATGGGCAAGCCGATCGAGGAAATCGCGGAAGAATCGATGAGCGCGCTCCTGCACTATCACTGGCCTGGCAATATCCGCGAACTGCGAAACGTGATTGAGCGGGCGATGATCCTTTCTCAGGGCCCCAAGCTGTACGTCAAGCTCAGCAACGCGGCGCTGAGACCGGTTGCCGTGAGCTCGCTGGACGAGGCCGAGCTGACGATCATCCGGCAGGCAGTCGAGCAGTGCAACTGGCGGATTCGCGGGACGAACGGAGCCGCGGCTCTTCTCAACATGAAGCCGACGACGCTCGAATCCCGCATCAAGAAGCTCGGCCTCACGCCGAGGCATTGACCTCCGAAGTTTCGGAGGTTCTCCGAGTTCTCGTAGAACTCCATCGCATTCGGCCGCGTCGGGCTCGCTGCGCAATTCAGCTATCCCACTGCTTCATTTGATCTTTCGGCCTGACGCGCGGCCGGCTCTGCAGTTGGCGCGCTTCTTGCGATGTAAGGCAGGACCGTCCTTCTTTTTGTGGACGGCGGCCCGGAAAGACATGAGCGTGATCGTGTTCTCCCTGCAAATCGTGGCTCCGGACGTAAGGCGGACGGCCCTGCTGCGCGCGCTTGGCGCCCTGCTCGGGCCGACGAGGGTCGCGCCGGGATGTCTGGACGCCCGCCTGTATTCGGACCTCGACGGTCGTGGGATCCTGTTGTTCGTCGAAGACTGGGAATCGCGCGAGCAGTTCGAGCGCAATCTCGACGCCGCCAAACTGAATGCGATCGTTTCGGCAATCGAACTCTGCAGTGAGGCCCCCGTCGTGCGCCTCGACGCGGTCGAACGAGCAGAGGGCATGGACGTCCTCGCGCCTCGCCAAGCATCGTCCCCGACGTGCAGTGAAGGCTCTCGGATGGAAGATAGAGAGCATCCGTAAAGTTAATGCGCCCCGCCCTGGCCCGGTGATCGCGGTCTCTAACTCGATCTTCGATAGCAGAATTCGCCCCTAACGTTAACTGAAGTCAGCGAGGAGCACTCCCATGCTGCTGCAATTTTCAATGATCATCCTCACATCGCAATTGGTCGTCGCGATCGCGGACCGCCCTCCCAAATTCGATATTGCGCGCGGCTGCAAGGTCGACAGCGCTTCGGCGTTCGATCCCAAGGCCGGCATGGACGCGACGATAAAGCGGTGCATAGACGACGAAGAGAAGGCAAAGGACCAGCTTGAGACAAAATGGTCCGGGTTCATGAACTCCGACCGCCTCATGTGCACTGAAGTAGCAGTTGGCAATAAAGCCGACGACGGCTCGATGCCGCCCAGCTACGTTGAATTGCTGGCGTGTATTCAGGACCAGCAGCTGGTGCGAAAGCTTCCCAAGGAATGATCGGCGGGGCCGTCGTATCGGATCGCACCGCGGCCTTTGCCGTCCATCGAGAAGCGGACGACAGTCGTCCGCTTCTCCCGCCTGGCCGCTCGCACGCGGCACCATTCCTCCGTGTTCCTGGCGTCCGAAACTTCGGAGGATCTCCGAATTCTCGGAGATATATGCAAGCAAAAGAACCGCTGGCGGCTGCGATAGCTTCTGTCACCCGACTGATCAATATGGCGTTTCTTCTCGACCTCTCGAGTGTCTCCTTGTTGGCCCGCTTCTTGCGATGTGAACGAGCAAGCCCGTTCGGTTCATCTGGACCACAACCGAAAGAGAGCGGTCGCGAATGCATTTTCGATGCGGACCATGGCTCCCTCCCAACTCACGGAAAAGAATCATGAAGCATGTGATTGCGACTCTGTTGCTGGCGGGCGGCCTGTTCGCCCTGACTTCGATCGAAGCAAACGCTGTTGTCTGCGCCAAAGGCGTGGTCCGGGCGGGCTGCGTCAGTGCGGGAGGCGCCGCCGTGGTCGCAACTCCTGTTGCGCGCCCTGTCGCGCATCCTGCTGTTGTCGCGCCTCGGACAGCGGTCCGCCGGCGGGTCTACTGATCGTTGGCTCGAGCATGATCGGACGCTCGACTGAGGTCCCCAATCATGCTCCGTCGGAATTGGAGCAACGACGATGAAATCGGTGAAATTCCCGCTCTGGCTTCGTTTTGTCCTGGTGGTCGGTATCGTCGGTCTGGCGTCGGGCGCCAGTCTCGTCGCGTACCGCTACTACACGCGCCCGGTGACGCTGAAGGTGGCGGTGGGATCGATTGATGGCGAGGCCGCCAAGGCGATGTCGGCTATCGCCGGCAGGCTCGTTTCGACCGATGCGCCCGTGCGGCTCAACGTCGTGGACACCGGCACCGCTCTGGGGGCCGCCAAGGCCTTCGCGGACGGCAATGTGGATCTGGCGGTGGTCCGCGGCGACGTCGGCGACCTGTCGAAGGCGCAGGCCGTGGTCGTCGTCAGTCACATGGCCGCCCTGGTCATCGCGCCGCCTGGCTCCTCCATCGACAGCATGGACAAGCTGAAGGGGCACCGCGTTGGCGTGCTCGGAGGGGAAGCAAACACAAAGATCGTGGACGTGCTGAGCAAGGAATACGGGCTCGATCGCGCGAAGGTGTTCAAGGACATCGCTCTGCCCGATGCCCGCCGGGCCATTCAATCCAAGGAGGTGAGTGCGCTGCTCGTCGTGATCCCTCTGACCGGCAAATATCTGTCTCTGGTGCGTGACATCTTCCAGTCCGGTCCGAAGGCTCTGCCGACGCTGATCCCCATCGAGTCGGCAGGCGCCATCGCGGAAGCGGAGCGCGCCTACGAGAGCTTCGACATGCCCAAGGGCACGCTGCGGGGAGCTCCCCCCGTTCCGGACGACGACGTCACCACTTTGAGGACCAACCTGTACCTGGTCGCCGGCAAGGCGCTCGGATCGGATCTGGTCACAACTCTCACGCAGACGATCATGAGCGTCCGCAGGGACCTGATGCACGAAGAACCCATCTTCGCGCAGATCACCGCACCTAGCACCGACCAGGATGCCTATCTTCCGCTGCACCGCGGGGCGGCTGCCGTCTACAACAGCACCACGCAGAGCTTCATGGACGAATACGGCAACTGGATCTACCTGACGCCGATGCTGCTGGGCGGCATCGCGACGGTCCTTGCGGCGGGCTGGAAATTCCTCGGGATCGGCAACCCCGAACCGAGTGAAGGCCCCCTGGATACGCTCTACGCGCTGGGTCGCCGGATCCGCAACGCGCTCACGGAGGCAGAGCTTCTGAGCATCGAAGATCAGATCGACGAAATTCTCAAAACCCAACGCGCCAAATCCGCCGACGGGGACGAAACCGCGGTGGATGACGCGACGCTGAACGTGGCGGCCCATCGGCTGGAGAGCTTGATTCACGATCGAAGAGCGACGCTCGGGAAGAGGCCGGTACTCGTTCCCGCGGCCTAGGCCAACCAAACGCGATCGGTTCGGCGGTGCTGAAACGAAGGAGTCACTCGATATGCGAGCCGTATTCAACTCCGCCATACTCGTCGCTCTGTTCATGTCGACGGCAACGGCCGTTGCGCAAACGGGTGAATTCGTTGCGACCGTTCCGGGCGAGGTCGTTCACAGAGGTTATGCGCTCCAGGATCAGTGGCAACGACTGCGAAGCGCACCACCCGCGCGTCAGTCCGTCGGCACTCTGCAGAAATCGAAATCGCTTCGTTCGGAAGCGCAGGAAGCCACGAGGCGGCGCACCGACTAGGCGCCTTGAATTGAGGTTATCATGGGTATTGCTGAGGTCTCTTCATCGGTTGGCGATCGGCACCAGCGGAATGTCGAAATGCTCCTCATTCCCGGCGGCACGTTCCGCATGGGATCGGATAGGCACTATCCGGAGGAGGCGCCGGTCCATCGCGTCGCGGTGGAAGGGTTCTTGATCGACCCCACGCCGGTGACGAACCGGCAGTTCAAGGAGTTCGTGAAGGCCACCCGCCACGTCACCTTCGCCGAAATCCCGCCCGATCCGAACAGCTATCCCGGCGCGCTGCCGCACATGCTCTATGCCGGTTCGCTGGTGTTCTCGCCGCCGGCGCAGGCCGCCGATCTCCGCGATTGGAGCCGATGGTGGCAATTCATGAACGGCGCCGATTGGCGTCACCCATACGGTCCGAAGAGCAACATCAACGTGCGCGACAGTCATCCGGTCGTGCACGTCGCCTATTCCGACGCGCTCGCCTATGCACGTTGGGCAGGCAAGGATCTTCCGACCGAAGCGGAATGGGAGTTTGCGGCACGCGGCGGCCTGGCCGACGCCGAATACGCCTGGGGCGCGGAGTTCGCGCCTGGTGACCGGCATATGGCCAACACCTGGCAGGGCGAATTCCCGCATCAAAATCTCTGTACCGACGGCTTCGATCGCACCTCGCCGGTCACGGCCTTTCCGCCGAACGGCTACGGCGTCCACGACATGATCGGGAATGTCTGGGAATGGACGTCCGACTGGTATTCGCCAAGACACGAAGCGGACGCTCCGAAGGCCTGCTGCATTCCGGAAAATCCCCGCGGCGGACGCGAGGACGAAAGCTTCGATCCCTGCCTGCCACAGATACGCATCCCACGGAAGGTTTTGAAAGGCGGCTCGCATCTGTGCGCGCCGAACTATTGCCGCCGCTATCGGCCTGCCGCGCGACACGCGGAGGCGGTCGATACGTCCGCCAGTCACGTTGGCTTTCGATGCGTCAAGCGGGGAAGTTCCGGGAACGTCGATCAAGGGAGAGTGAGGAATCATGACTAACGACAGTTTCAGTGGCGTTCCGCTTTCCAACCGCGATGGTCTGCGACAAGGATCGGTCAGTCGGCATACGGCGCTGCGCGCCGCGCTAATCGGAACGACGGCGCTGATGTCGATTGCGCTGTCCGCCCCGGCGGGCGCGCAAGCGCAGCCGCCGCAACGGCGGCCGAACATCGTGATGATCATGGCCGACGATGTCGGCATCTGGAATATCAGCGCCTATCATCGCGGCATGATGGGCGGAAGCACGCCCAACATCGACCGCATTGCCAAGGAAGGCGCGCTGTTTACCGACTATTACGCCCAGCAGTCCTGCACGGCGGGGCGTGCCGCCTTCATTCTGGGGCAGACGCCGTTCCGCACCGGACTGCTGACGGTCGGCCTCCCCGCCGCCAAGGAAGGCATCCAGGACAAGGATCCGACCATCGCCGAGCTCCTCAAGCCGTACGGCTATGCGACGGCGCAGATCGGCAAGAACCATCTCGGCGACCGCAACGAATTCCTGCCGACTGTGCACGGCTTCGACGAGTTCTACGGCATCCTCTACCATCTCAATGCGATGGAAGAGCCGTATGCCTACGATTACCCGAAGGCTCCCGGCTTCCGCGCCAATTTCGGCCCGCGCAACATCGTGGACTGCAAGGCATCCACGGTCGACAGCCCGACCATCGACCCTCGCTGGGGCAAGGTCGGGAAGCAGACGATTGCCGACGGCGGTCCCTTGCCGCCGCACCCGAACATGGATCCCAACGCCAAGACGAACATGGAGGATGTCGACGACGAGCTGGTGCGGCGGTCGGTCGACTTCATGGACCGCTCCGTCAAGGACAACAAACCCTTCTTCCTCTGGCACAACTCCACGCGCGCCCATGTGTGGACCCATCTCTCACCGAAATGGCAGAACAAGAGCGGCTTCGGCCTTTACGCCGATGCGATGATGGAATTGGACGCGGAAGTCGGCTCCATCCTCAAGAAGATCGACGATCTCGGCATCGCCGACAACACCATCGTAGTCTTCACTAGCGACAACGGCGCGGAAACGTTTAGTTGGCCCGACGGGGGCAACTCGCCGTTCCGGGGCGAGAAGGGCACGACCTTCGAGGGCGGTTTCCGCGTGCCGATGGTCGTCAAGTGGCCCGGCACGATCAAGCCAGGTCGGGTGGTCAACGACATCGCCGCCGGCGAGGACTTCCTGCCGACCTTCCTGGCCGCCGCCGGCGAGCCGGACGTGAAGGAAAAACTGCTGAACGGGCTCCAGGTCGGCGACAAGACCTTCAAGACGCATCTGGATGGCTACAACTTCATGCCGTTCCTGAAGGGCGACGTCGCCGAGGGGCCGCGCAAGGAGTTCTTCTACTTCACTGACGGTAGCGAGCTCAATGCGCTGAGATACGGCGACTGGAAGATCAGCTTCAACACCGTGAAGGGCAACCTGTTCACCGGTTCGCAGCAATCGACCAACGTGCCGATCGTGACCAATCTGCGGCAGGATCCGTGGGAACGCTACCAGGACCTGTCGATGAACTACGGCCAATGGTGGGGCGAGAAGCTCTGGACGATGGTGCCCGCTGTGGCCATCGTCGGCGGCTTCCTGAAGACCTTCAAGGAATATCCGCCGAGCCAGGCGTCCGGCTCGCTGACCGTCGACAAGGCGGTCGCGATGATCTCGCACGGAGCCAGCGGTGCCGGCAAATGAGCAGGCGGCGCACCGCCGTCGGCTGGTGCGTCGTCGCCGGCGGCCGAGACCTAGATCGGGGCCGAGCTAACAGGGAGAAGTTGCAATGAAGATCATGACGGCACTTTCGGTCGGCTTTCTTCTCGGAACAAGTTATCTGCCGGGGGCCATGGCCCAGCAAATCAGTGGCGCCCCAGGGTCACCCAGCGCCACGGTCACGATCGACGGCAAACAGCTTCCGCCGCCGCCTCCGGAATTCGGAGGAGCGATCAAGGAGAGCGTCAAGGATTCCAAACCGTGGTGGCCGCCGCGCCTGGTGCCGCCGAAGGGTGCGCCCAATGTTCTGCTGATCATGACCGACGATCAGGGTTATGGCGTGAGCGGCACCTTCGGCGGCGTCATTCCAACACCTGCGCTGGATCGCGTCGCCAATGCGGGGCTGCGTTACACGCAGTTCTGCTCCACCGCGCTGTGCTCGCCGACCCGGGCGGCGCTGATCACCGGCCGCAACCATCACTCGGCGGGCTTCGGCGTCATCTCCGAGCTATCGACGGGCTTCCCCGGCTACGACTCCATTATCACGCCCGACAAGGCAACGATCGGCACGATTCTCAAGGGCAACGGCTACGCCACCTCGTGGTTCGGCAAGAACCATAATACACCGGGCTTCCAGTACAGCGTGGCGGGCCCCTTCGACCAGTGGCCTTCGGGGATGGGCTTCGACTACTTCTACGGCTTCATGGGCGGAGAGACCGACCAGTGGACGCCGTATCTGTTCCGCGATCACACCCAGATCTTTCCCTGGATCGGAAAGCCCGATTACAACCTTACCACGGACATGGCGGATGAAGCGATCTCGCGCATGAAGCAGCTCGACGCGGCTGCGCCCGATCAGCCGTTCTTCCTCTATTACGTTCCGGGCGGAAGCCATTCACCGCATCAGCCGAAGAAGGAATGGATCGACAAGTTCAAAGGCAAGTTCGACATGGGCTGGAATGCCATGCGCGAGCAGATCTTCGCCAACCAGAAGCGGTTGGGCGTGATTCCGGCGAACGCGCAGCTCACCGAGTGGCCGGCCGACCTGCCGAAATGGGAAACGTTATCGGCCGATGAAAAGAGATTGTTCGCGCGGCAGGCCGAGGTCTACGCAGGCTACACCGCCTATACCGACTACGAGATCGGCCGCGTGATCCAGGCGGTGGAAGACCTGGGCAAGCTCGACAACACGCTGATCATCTACATCGACGGCGACAACGGCACCAGTCCCGAAGGAACGCTGCTCGGAACGCCCAACCAGTACACAGCCTATAACGGCATTCTGAAGATCCCGGTGGAAGAGCAACTGAAGTTTTACGACAGCTGGGGCTCGGCGGCGACATACCCGCATATGGCCGTCGGCTGGTCGTGGGCGTTCGACACGCCGTTCAAGTACACGAAGCAGGTGGCGTCGCACTTTGGCGGTACCCGGCAGGGCCTGGCGATCTCATGGCCCAGTCGTATCAAGGACGTCGGGGGCATCCGCAACCAATTCCACCACGTCATCGACATCGTGCCGACGATCCTCGAAGCCACCGGCATCAACGCGCCTCGGACGGTCAACGGTATCGAGCAAAGCCCGATTGAGGGCGTGAGCATGGCTTACACCTTCGATAAAACGAATACCGACGCTGCGTCGGCTCGAAAGACGCAATACTTCGAGATGATGAGCAACCGCGGGATCTATAACGAGGGCTGGTACGCCAACACGACTCCGCCAGTTGCTCCGTGGGTGCTGAACTCGGCGATGCCGGACATCAATGCCTACAATTGGGAGTTGTATAACCTGAACGCGGATTACTCCCAGGCCAATGATCTCGCCGCGAAAATGCCCGACAAGCTCAAGGAAATGCAGGCGCTGTTCGTGCAAGAGGCTACCAGGTACAACGTGCTGCCGTTGGATAACTCATCTTTCGCGCGGGCGATAGCTCCCCGACCGAGCGCTACAGCAGGACAAACCATCTTTGCCTATTCGGGCGAGATGGCCGGCATTCCGACGGGAAACACGCCGAACATCCTGAACAGGTCGTTCAAGATCACCGCCAATGTCGATGTCCCGGAGAACGGCGATGGCATGATCGTCACCGAAGGCGGACGCTGGGGCGGGTACGGGCTGTATATGCTCAAGGGAGTTCCGGTGTTCGACTACAATATGCTCGCGCTGTTGCAGGCCCGATGGGCCGGCGATCGGCCTATCCCGGCCGGCAAGCATACGATCGTGTTTGACTTTACTTATGACGGCCCCGGCGTCGCAAAGGGCGGCACCGGCGTGCTGAAGGTCGACGGCAGCGAGGTTCGGACTCTGCAAGTCCCAAAGACGGTCCCGTTCCTGCTACCGGCGGACGAGACCTTCGACGTCGGGATTGATACCCGCACCGGGGTCAACGATCAGGACTATCAGGTGCCATTTCGGTTTAACGGCAAGATCGACAATGTGACGTTCAATCTCGGACCGACGCATCTGACGGCTACGGAAGAGATGAAGGTGCGGGAAGCGACTGCCCGAGCGCACGACTAGGACGGACCGCCGAACCAAGCGGTAAAGGTGGCGCCGACCCCGCGGCGCGGCCGAAATCGCCGACTCTCCGGCGCCTGACCCATTCAAAAAGACGAGGAGCGCAACATGAGCAAACCAACCGGTGTCGTAGTGTTCGTCGCAGCCATGGTCGTTGCAGGCGCAGTGGCCGCCCAGGGCATGCTGGTGGAGGCTGCGGCCAACAAGGTCATCCGGAAATATCAGACGGCCAGTTGCGACGAGTTGAAGGCTCAAAGGAGCGAGCCGCCATCGGCGAAGGAGAAGATCGCTCTGGATCTACTGCGCGACGACCCGAAGGCGCGGGTTGCCTTCGTCAACCAGGTCGCCGCTCCCGTGCTGAACAAGATGTTCGAATGCGACATGATTCCGTGAGGCCGCCGTGTCGTTCGGCATGCATGAAAGGAGGCTTACTGTGAACAAATCAATCGGCATGGTGGTGGGAATTTCGGCGCTGATGGCCGCCGGCGCGGCGTCTGCTCAGGGCATGTTGCTGGACGCTGCGGCCGACAAGGTGATCGCGAAGTATCAGGCCGCGACGTGCGATGAGTTGAAGGCGCAAAAGAAGCAGCCGGCAACGGACAAGGAGAAGGAAGCCGTGGAATTTCTCCGGAACGATGCGCAGGCGCGAACATCCTTCATCGACAAGATCGCCGCCCCCGTTCTGAACAAGATGTTCGATTGCGGCATCCTCCAGTAGCGACGAAAGGACCGGTCGGATGGGCCAGAACCACTTTACCCTCAGCTTTCCTCTGAAGTCGCCGGCCGATGCAAACGTGCTGGCGGAGCAGCTTCCGGCGCTGATGCCGAACCTGTTCGAAGCGACTGACAAGATAGGTCGGGTCCACTACTCGCGCTTCACGGTTCTGAGCGAGAAAACCTTGCTGTTTCTTGGTGATTTCGACGGCGAATTCGATCACCTCATGGCCGATCTCGCGAAACTCGCGGGACCGGTGTTCGATGCGATCCTCCGGCACGTTGTCGATCCGCCGCCCACGCCGGTCGCCGCCAACATAGGCGCCTTTGCCAATTGGACGAAGGCGCATCTTCTCGAAGCGGTGAATGTTTACACGGCCTATCCCGGGGTAAGCGCTAAGGAGATCAAGGCCCTTGCGCGCGCCGCGGAGGTCGACGGAGGCGGCGAACTGCATCCGTTTCTGGTGGTCCTGCCGATCAAGTCGTACCTTCATTTCGTCACCGTGCAACTGATCCTGCGCGCGCGGGGCAGAGGAACGACGAAGGACCTGGACTCCGTCGGCACGCCTCATTTCGCGCAGTTCGTGCCACTCGAGGATAATCAGATCGGCTTCTTTACGGTCTATGACGGCTCGTTCGACAAATACATCGCCGACTTCACCAAGAACATCGGACAGGTCTTCGATCTTATCTTCAGGTTCACCAAAAGCCCGCCGCCGTCGCCGTGCCGAAAGCACCTGCAGGAGTTCATTGACTTCGCAGCGGGAGCGAGCCGCGCTCCGATCGGATTCTATCAGGCGTATCCGGGACTGTCGGTCCAGGACATCCACGCGCTGATCACCGACAGCAAGCCGCAATCCGTCTCGGGTTGACACTAGGAGAGGCGCGAGATGAGCCAGGCCAGGGACAAGCAGACGCCTGAGGAGAAGGGAGCCACGGGATTTCTTCGGCGCCTGTTCGGGCGCATGGACAATGAACAGCCTGCACATGGTTCCCGTTCCCGGTCGGCTTCAGGGAGTGCGCTCGACCTTGGCGACATTCAGGGATTCATCCTACGAGGCTACAGGATGCCGATGGTACGGCATTTTCTGCTGACGGTGGACGATCCCGCCGAGGCCCGCAGGCTGCTCGGACGGCTCGTCAGTGGCGATGAGTTGGATGCGCCTCAGATCACGACCGCCGGGGACTGGCACGTCGGATTCGAGCCGGGGCCGGGTGACAACCCCGCCGATGTCCCAAAACGCAAACCCGACTATTGCCTCAACATTGGCATTACCTGGCCCGGGTTGATCGCGTTGGAGATCAGAGATCGTGTCCCGACGCTCTCGTTCAACCCGATCGGCGCGTTCGTCGCCGGCGCCGCCGAACGCGCGAACCTGGTGGGCGACACCGGCGAGAGCGACCCGCAGCACTGGATCGGCGGATTTGGTGCCGGAAGCGATCATGTCCTGGTGACGCTGCATGCTCTCGGTGCGGAGGCGATGGCGTCCTATAGCGACCGGCTAGGCACTCTGTTTTCGGAGCGTGGCGCATTTCGGGAGATCTGGCGCGCCGACGGGATGGCGCTGATGGAAACGAAGGACGGCCAGTCCGTCCCCACCACCAAAGTTCATTTCGGTTACACCGACGGCATCAGCATGACGGCCATTCGTGGCGGCCCGGAGCGATATCCGCCCGATCATCAGGAACCATGCGAGTCCTGGCTATTCGTGTTGCGGGATGACGCCGAGAACTACTTCGTGCCGGAGCCCCGAGAACTCGGTCTGAACGGTAGTTTTGCCGTCTTCAAGATAATGGAGACGGACGTCGTCGGCTTCGAGGATTTCCTGCAATCGCACAGGAACGAGATAGATCCCGAGTTGCTTGCCGCCAAGCTTTGCGGCCGGTGGCGCAACGGCGTGCCCCTTGCGCTATCTCCTGACACCGACAGCCCGCCGGGCGGGATTTCACCTGAGCAGTTGAACGATTTCGACTACGTGAACGCCGATGGCTCGGGCGATCCGAAGGGTCTCCGCTGTCCCGTCGGTGCGCACATGCGCCGCATCAATCCGCGAGGGCAGCCGGTCGCTGGCCAAGGGCGACCCGGCGGCAGCAACAATACTCATCGGTTGATCCGTCGGGGCATGCCCTATGGACCGGCCTATGAGCCGGGCCAACCCTACGACGGCATCGAGCGCGGTCTCCTCGGCTATTTCATCAACTCCAGTATTGAGAACCAATACGAGTTCGTCCTGGGCCATTGGGTCAACGACAGCGAGTTCGCCGGGCGGGTCAGGCTGCCTCCTACGTCGAAGGATCCGATGATCGGCGCGCAGAACCCGGCGGAAAGCATTTTCGCCATTCCGCAGGCGAACGGCGCGCCCTCGATCAAGATCACGGGATTCTCGAGCTTCATTACGACGAAGGCCGCTGCGTACTGCTTTCTGCCAAGCGTCACCGCAATCAAGTTCATCGCCAATCTGAGTTGAGGCTCGTGAACGCCCGTTCCTAGGAGGCTTCCATCGTGTTCCTGACTAGATGGTTCGGAGTGACCGAGAGCGATGTCGACCGCGAACGCGTCCGCGAGAAGGCCGACATCGAGATGATCGTCGAAAAGTCCCTCTTGATGCAGGCGAATGCCGCCGCGCAACAACATCGGCCGCTCTGTCGTGGAACCCATGCGAAGGGGGTCTGCGCCCGGGCCCAGTTCGAAATATTCGATCTGACTGCCGGCAGCGGGCATGCGCTGGCGGCGCGGCTCGCGAAGGGGATTTTCTCGAAGCCTGGCGTTTATCCCGCGGTGCTGCGATTTGCGAACGCAGATCCGGCCGTCAAGTCTGATTTCGAGCCCGATGTCCGATCATTGTCCTTCTCGGTCGATCTTGCTGGGGAAGGCGCGAACGCTGGCCGTCAGGATTTCTCGATGCAAAATGCAACGACCCTGCCCATCAACGACTCCCCAGCTTTTCTGGCGGCCATGAAGCTGTTGACGGCCTCCAACAAGGTCGTCGGCCTGTGGGCACTGCCGTTCAGGGACAAGTTGAGGGTCCTGAGGACCCTCTCCTTGGCGGGATTGCAGGCGCGCCAGAAGATCAAGCCTTACCAGCATTTGCGCTATTGGAGCACGGTGCCTTTCCGCCATGGACCGACCGATGTCGTCAAGTTTTCGGCCACGCCATCTCCCGAGAATCCGGCGCATCCTCTGAACAGGAGTAACCCGCGGGGCCTGCAGGACGAACTAAACCGGCACCTCCGGGAGGATAGCAGGATGAGTGTGTTTGACTTCGGGGTCCAGTTTCTCGAGGTCGACAGGATGACTTATTGGCACAAGCGCCGGAATGCCGACTTCTGGATCGAAAACGCCAGCGTGGAGTGGAAGGAGGCGGAGGCGCCCTTCCACTCGGTCGCGCGGCTGACCCTGGTGCCGCATTCGTTGCTTGCTCCGGAGGAGAGTGCCGCAACGTATTTCGATGTCACGGGAAACTCGACGCCTGACAGCAAGCCGGTCGGGAGTATCAATCGCGCGCGCTGGCCTGCGGAAGTCGCCAGCAGGAAGGCACGGATGCACGCGTGCGGTCGGCCGCAGGAGCGCCTTCTTGGCAGTCCTCCGGCTGGAGGCCCTGCCGCACGATCGACGGACTAGGCTCGGGAAGAGGCCGGTGGCAGTCCCCGCAGTCTAGGCGACGCAGTGTCGGCCCGCAGAACGGGCCGGTTGCGAAACGGAAGATAGGGTTTCGACCCGAGGAGAACGGCAATGAAAAAGTTGATCGTCTCGCTATCGCTAGCGGCGGGTTTCATGGCGCTGAGCACGATGGAATCCAGCGCAGTCGTCTGCGCCCGCGGCGTCTATCGCGCTGGCTGCGTCGCCGGGGGCGTGGCCGTAGGACGTCCCGTCGCCCGTGCTGCGGTCATCGCGCCACGGCGGGTCGGGGTCCGCCGCAGGGTGTACTGACTTCGGGCGCCGGTTCTAGACCCGCCCCGCCCAGCAATTGGGCGGGGCACACAGCGGCCAGCGGGCGACCATCAAAAACCGCAGAGAGATCTCATGTACGCTTTGTCGATCTCGCTCCTTGCGTTCGTGTTGATGTGCGCCGGTGCCTTCGCCGGGGTGACAGTCCGGCCTTTGCTCCTGGCAAAGCATGTCCACCCGGACTCCAGGGAAGTCGTGAAGATGGCGACGGGTCTGGTCGGCACGTTGGCCGCACTGGTGCTGGGGCTGTTGATCTCGTCGGCGAAAAGCTCGTTCGATCAGAAGAGCGGCCAGGTTAGGCAAATGACCGCGACGATCATCCTGCTCGACGATCTGCTTTCGCAATATGGTTCGGATGCCGCTCCAGCCCGAATTCTCCTGCGGCAGAGCGTCCAGCCGCTGGCCAACCGCATCTGGCAAGAAGGAGGGCCTCCGACCGGCAAGCCCGCGGTTTTCCAGTCGACGGCCCAAGCGTCCTCTTTCGAAGATCAACTGCAGCGCCTGGCGCCCAACAATGATGCGCAACGTTCGCTGCAGTCCCGCGCCATTCAGGCCTTCACGGACGGGGCACAGATCCGGCTGCAGCTATTCGCGCAGGCCGGGGGCTCGATCCCGACGCCGTTTCTGGTCATCCTGATCTTTTGGCTGGCGGCGATCTTCGTCAGCTTCACGTTGTTCTCTCAAACCAATCTGATCGTCATGGCCTCCCTGTTCGTATGCGCGTTATCATTTGCCGGGGCGATTTTCCTGGTTCTGGAACTGGACAACCCCTTCACGGGCCTGATGGGCATTTCAAGCGCGCCGCTGCGGGGCGCGCTTTTATCCTTAAGCCCTGTCTGATCGATCTCAGCTCTCAGGGACAGGGGCGCGCTCGAAGGGACAGCACAAGAATGGATTTTATTCATACGGATCGAAAGCGCTGGACGGCGTCGACGGTGGGGATAGCGGCGTCATGGTGCTGCGCGACGGCGGGATTCTCGGGGGTACCTCGTGCTTCTATTTCATTGGCACCTACAGTTGTTCTGGGGGGAGGTGGAAGGGTGAGATGACTTATCGGTTGCTCTCGATTCCGCTGAGCCGACGTTCCGCTTCAAGCGTCCCGCGTTGCCACTGTCGACGGTCCAGTTCAGCGAGCTCGCGCCGGCGAACTCGGTCCGCATGGGCATGGCATCCGTCTTCGCCGACATCGATGGATTCACCAATTTCGTCGACCAGGCGATCCACGGCGGCTCCGACGAGATCCGCGAGGCGGTCAAGATTGTTCACGTCGTCCGAGAAGAGCTCAACGCCGTGCTCAAAGAGGACTTTGGCGGCAAGCGCGTGCGCTTCATCGGCGACTGCATCCATGGCCTTGTGGCGGAAGGTGAGCGCGTCGACGACGCTGCAAAGACCGTGCGGCAAGCCGCGTTATGTGCCGCGGCTATGAGATCATCTTTCGACCTCTGCCTCGGAATCGTCGGATCGAAAGCCGCAATCGATCTCGCAGTGGGGATCGAGTACGGGCAGACGCCCATGACGCGCCTAGGACCGCGAGGCGAAGAGAGCGTGCGGTGCGCGGCAAGCAAGGCGACAATCGAGGCGGAGCGGACGCAGCAGGCCATCGAGCGCGGCGGAGTTCGCCTCGGCGCCGTCGCGTCGAGCGTGGCGGATCAGGCCGTTCGCAAACATTTCTCGGCTGGCCGACTGATGTCCTACGACTCGGCTTCCGATCTGCTCTGGACCGCGCAGGCGCCCGCGGTGCAAATCTTGCGGCATGAGCCCGCCGCGCGCCCCCATGCGGCTTCGAAGAAGTCGTTCCGGGGTTGAGTGGCGCAGAATATGTTCCTTGCCGCGCTCGCAAGCTGCTGTCCGACATGGGTGGATTTCCGTCCGGTCCATGCCTTTGAGGCGCAGGCCGATGTCGTCGCGACGCGCAGCAGCGGCGCGTTCACGCGGGTCAAGTCGCCTCTCAGGAATTTCTCGACGCTTATACCGCCCGCAAGAAGCTTGGGACCAATCCCGAGGTGACGTCTCAGTGATCTTTTGTGTCGATAGCATGTCGAGTTGGACATTGAGACAAAGGAAACGCTGGCACTGCGTTTCTCATGTCTGCGGGGGAACGATGGCGGTCTATCAGTAGACCGCGCACGCGGTCCTAAACATCCGGCTATCTGATGCCTATCTCCGAGGAGCCCTTCTCAATGTCAGCACTTTCCTCCTCCATGTGCAGCCTTTCGTCGCGCACGACAGCCTTGCGTTTGGCTTCGCTGATTACGGCGATCAACGTTCTGGTTGCGGTCAGGTTTTCTGTCGCAGGATTCGTCAATCCGAAGTGGATACTGCCGGCGAGCCATGTTCCAACGGAAGCCTCGTTCATATTTGCCCTATAGCGCCGTTCACCCATGGCACTAACCGCGTGGCTCTCCTTGTTTTGGTTCATTGCTCAATCTAATTCACGATCATGACGCCAAGTTTTCGCATGACGGTGAAGGAACTCGAGTTCGACGCGCAGCACGTCATCGAAGCTCACACCGCCCTGGTAGACGTCATAGTGGCCACCGCGACTGCGATAGAGCTCGCCGCGGGGAGCTTTTTCGGTAACGCGTATCGCCGGACCGACAGGTGCCATCGAGTCTTGCTCGGCAACAACAAGCAAGAGAGGACAGCGGACAGCGGCGGCGCGGCGCACCGGCCGACGCCAGGAAAAGCTGAGCAGCGACCGCGCGGCGACACGATTGCGCCATTCGATAGAGTCCTTCGGGGTCATGAGCTTCTCCCCGAAGAGCGCATCTTCGGTCATGCCGATTGCCAGTTCTCCGGGGCGGCCGGCGCCAGGCAGATAGAGCGGAGGAAGGCCGAAAACCGAACCGAGGCGGTCTCGTAGTGCTGTTGCCAGAAGCCTGAGTCCGCGAGCGGGCGGGGCCATCCTGGCCGCAGCGAACCCATCAACGAGTGGAACTTGGCCAATCGCACCGGCGAGCCGGGAATCCGACGCAGCAAGCTCGACGATATACATACCTGCGAAAGACGTGCCCCAGGCAAAAATCCGGTGCGCATCAATGGCGGGATGCGTCGCTGCCCAGCCAATGACCGTGCTGTAATCTTCAAGCTGGCGAGGAAAGGAAAGCTCCTCGCGGGGCTGCCCGGTCGAGCCGCCCCACTGGCGATAGTCAAATACGATTGCGGCAAAACCCTCACGGCAGAAACGCTCCGCGAACGGGGCAAGTCCGCCAGCCTTGATCGCGCCAATGCCGTGGGCCATCACCACGACTGGGTGCGGCCCATCTCCTTCGGGCAAGTACAGCCAAGCTTCCAACTCGTCGCGGGAAGGCGTGGGAATCCGTACCGTAGTGCGAGAAATAGCAGTCCCTCCATTGATTGGACTGGATGATGTTGAAGCGATATTTGTCATGGCTATCCTCCTGCTAATCTATCCAAAGCGCTGCTGTTGAGAATGGCTCCTGCATTGCGCCTGTCGGAAATGCTCGAGCGAGGCGAAGCAGGCGATGCTGGTTCAACTGCGAAAACGTCGATGAGGGTTATCGCAGGGCTTTTTTGAAATACCGGTCATCGCGTCGCGTCCAGCATGGGCCGAGACCGGACCGAGGTTACGCTGTCGCGCTCCTGGGTCAGGATGAAGAGGAGTGCGACCAGGGGGAGGATGGCAGCCGCGTACGGGATGGCCCCAGTTCCAAACGCGCCGTCTACCACCGCTCCGCCAATCACGCCGCCCATCGCATTCGCAAGATTGAAGGCCGAGATGTTCGCGGTCGCGGCGAGTTCGGGCGCGGCCTTGCCGTACTTCATGACGCGCATCTGCATCGGCGGCACGTTGGCAAAGGACGCGATGCCGAAGACGAAGGCTGCGGCGACAAACGGCCATTTGAAGGGGGCAAGCAGACCGACGACGACAAGGGAGACAATCATCGCGGCCGGCCAGAAGATGAGCGAGAAGCGGAGGTTCGCGTCGGCTGTGCGGCCGCCCAGCGTGTTGCCGAGAAGGAGGCCCAAACCGACGATCACCAGCACCCAGGTCAGACCCGAGGCGCTGAACCCTGCTACCCGTTCGGCAACCGGTGCGATATAGCCATAGAAGGTCATGAAGCCGACCCAGCCGAGCGCAGTGATCGCAAGACTTGCGAGGAGATCGCGGTCTTTGAATGCGCCAAGCTGTGCACGGATGCTGTGCGCCGCACCGTCCCGTTCCTGCGCGGGAACAAAGGCGGCGATGGCTACGGCGGTGAGCACGCCGAGCACACTGATAAAGAGGAACGTCATGTTCCAACCAAACGTATTGCCAATCCACGTTCCGGCGGGGACGCCGAGTACATTTGCCAAAGTCAGACCGGCGAACATCTGCCCGACGGCCTGCCCGGCGAGTTTGTCGGAAACGAGCTTCATCGCCACCACGGCGCCGATGCCGAAAAACGGCCCTTGCGTCAGGCCCGCGATGACGCGGCTGACGAGGAGGACGGTGTAGTTGCTTGTAAAGGCGGCGATGAGGTTACCCGCGATGAACAGCGCCATCAGTCCAATAAGCACCGCGCGCTTCTCGAAACGCGCGAGCCAAAGGGTCAGTATCGGTCCACCGATGACGATCGCCAGGGCGTAGGCGGTGATCAGGCCACCGGCCTTTCCTTCAGTGACTCCGAGCGAGTTGGCCACCTGGGGCAAGACGCCGGCGATGACGAATTCGGCCATGCCGATGGCGAAGGCAGAAAGTGTGAGTAGCCATACTTGAAATGGCATTTTCGATTTGAGTGACATGACGATGCTCCTTTGAGGGTTCAACTGTTCTGAGGGACGGGTTCGGAAAAGACGGTTTCCAGCAACGGGCCGCCGGGTGCGTGAAAGAACAGTCGCCGCTCCTGGATGTCGGCGAGGTCCATCGTCGAGTAGCGGATGCCGAACTGTTCGAGCTTGCGGCGAAACTCCGCATAGCCCTCCATTCGCAAACCGACGTGATCGATCGCTTCGGCGGCGCGATCGATGCCGTATCCTTGCGAGCCGATGATGTGGACGAGCGGACGGCCCTCGGAATAGAGCCAGTGGCCGGGAATGCGCTGGATAGCGCGCGGTCGGTCGCCTTCTTCCAGGTCGAACACCCTCAGGAAGAAGCTACGTGTTGCCTCCAAATCCCGGGTGCGAATGGTGACGTGATCGAGGTTCATGTGAAGGCTCCTTTCACCAAGGAACCTAGAGCATTTACTAATACCGAATAATATGGTAAGTTACGAATTGACTCTTCGGTATTTACGAATGATTACCTTCAATAATCTGGCTTTGTTCCTGCGCATTGTTGAGAAAGGCAGTCTGGCAGCGGCTGGCCGGGAGCTCGGCCTCTCGGCCGCTTCCGTCTCCGAGCGCCTGGTCGCGTTGGAAAGATATTATGGCGCCGCGCTCCTCCATCGCACGACACGCGCCATCAACCTGACCGACGAAGGACGACTGCTGGTCCAGGGTGCACGGCGTCTACTGGCCGAGGCCGACGAACTGGAATCGCTCATTCGGTTGGGGGTGGAGAAGATTTCTGGGCCCGTCAGGCTCAGCGCGCCGATCGATCTCGGCCGCAGCTATGTCGTTCCGACCCTGGATGCGTTCCTAGCCGAGCACCCCGAAGTGACTATCGATCTCAACCTGACGGACGGCTACGTCGACCTCGTCGGTCAAGGACAGGACTTCGCCATCCGGTATGGCGAGCTGGCGGACAGCACCTTGCGCGTCAAGCGCCTCACTGAGAATCGGCGGATCGTGTGCGCGTCTCCAACCTATTTGAAGACCCGGGGCACGCCGCAACATCCCGATGATCTTGTCCATCACGAATGCCTCGTCATGCGTTACGGGCTGACAACCGATCGCGAGTGGCCTTTCTTGATTGACGGCAAGGAGCGGCGCATCGTGGTGCAGGGGCACAGGATCGCGAACGACGGCGAATTGGTCCGGGTCTGGTGCCGGAACGGAGTCGGCATTGCGCGAAAATCACGCTTGGACGTCGAGGCAGACTTGAAAGCCGGCGCCCTTGTGGAGGTTCTACAAGACTTCTCGTCTGGCGATACGGCGTTGCAGATCGTCTATCCCGCCACACAAGCCCAGCCGAAACGAGTACGCCTGTTGATCGAGAGGATCGCAGAGGCATTTACCCCGTCAGACTCTAAATAGCAGAGTGGCCCGGAACCGGCGATGGTCCGAACGAGTAAGAAACATTCTTGCCTAATCGGCATGTGGATCGTCCAAGTCACGCCATAAGCGTCCGGTGGACCGCCCATTCCTGGTTTCTGAGAAATTCTGAGCGAGAGCTCATGCACCATTACCCGCCCGTAACCGCGAGGACGGCTTCCCTGATCTTGGCCATGGCGAAATGCCCGACCTGCTCGAGCTCGACATGCGGCATGTTCGGCATCTCGTTGGCGACCACGACGGCGTCGACGATTGCCGGGCCATCGACGGCAAGAGCGTCGCTGATCGCTGCCCTTAATTCACCCGGCTGCCGGGCGGTAAATCCATGGCCGCCGCAAGCACGCGCTAACGCGGCAAAGTCGGGATTCGGAAATTCGATGGCTTCGCGGAAGGGCGCAAGGCCGATGCTCTCCGCCTCCAGCGTGATCAATCCGAGCGCCGAGTTGTTGTAGATGATCACCTTGATTGGCAGCTTGTGATGAACTGCTGTCATGAATTCGCTCATCAGCATGTTGAAGCCGCCGTCGCCTGACAGCGCGATCACTTGGCGTGAACGGTCGAGCGCCTGTACGCCGTTGGCTTGAGCAAGCGCGGTCCCCACCGCCGCGTTGTTGAATGAACCGATAATCCGCTGCGATCCGGTTTGCCGGATCCAGTTGGCGGACCACAGCGTGTTCAAGCCGGTGTCGAGAACGAAGGTCGCATCAGGACGGGCGAGGTCACTGACCGCGCGGGCCACGGCTTGCGGATGGATACGGTCCTTGCTTCGCGCGAGATCGGACTGCATGTCCAGCATCTCATCCCACTTTGCACGTTCGTGGGTCACCTTGTGCCGGAACTTGGTGTCGCTCTTGGCGGCGACCTTGTCGAGCAGCAGTTTCAGGGTCGGCCGTGCCGAGCCGGTGACGCCGAACACCGTCGGAGCGCGCCGCCCCAGCACCTGCGCGCGTTCGTCAATCTGAATGATCGAGCCTTTGGTCGGCAGGAAGTTGGAATAGGGATAGTCGGTACCAACCATCAGCAAGAGATCGCAACGCATCACGGAATTGTAGACCGCTTTGGTGCCAATCATGCCGAGGCCCCCCATCCAACGGGGGTCGTCATACGCCATGATCTCCTTGCCGCGCACCGAATGAATCAGCGGCGCCTTGAGCCGATCGGACAGCTCGCGCAACAGATCGGCGGCGCCGCGGCAACCGGCCCCGCACATGATCACCACGGTGTCGGCCGCATCGATCCTGCGGGCGATCTCGCCAACGTCGGCCTCGCTAGGTGCGAATTCGCTGCGCGGCTTCAAGGTTGCGATGCTCGATGCTGTGCCGATTGCTTTCGCGGAGATCACGTCCAGCGGAAGCGTTAGGTGCGCGACGCCGGCGCCTGCATAGGCCGCGGCAATGGCTTGGTGAATCACGGCCGGCGCTTGCGCTGCAGAGGAAATGGTTTCGGTGTAGAGCGAGACGTCTCGAAACAGCAGATCGGGCGCGGTGGTCTGGATGAATTCCGTGCCTTGCATCTTACGCGGCATCTCGCCGGAGAGCGCCAGCACCGGCGCGTGATCGCGGCTCGCTTCATAGAGGCCGGCGACAAGATGGGTGCTGCCCGGCCCGGTGGTCCCGGCGCACACCCCCAGTTTGCCGGTAAGCTTTGCCTGGCCGGCAGCGGCTAGTGCCGCGCCTTCCTCATGACGGACGCCGACCCATTCGATCTTGCTGCGCCGGACCGCATCCCCGAGTGGGTTGAGCGAGTCGCCGATCAGCCCGAAGATATGCTTGACTCCGATCTGTTCCAGCACGCCGACTAGAAGGTCTGCAACCGTCTTTGACATCATCCGCTCCTGTTGTTGACGCGCTCGCTAGAGAACAAACTCAATTTGTGGTGGCCTGTAGAAGCTGGTCCGAAGGATCGCCGCGTTCCACCTCTGGCGGCGCAGGCTCCTTGATCCGGAACCAGGCCACATAGAGTGCCGGCAGAAATACCAGCGTCAGCATCGTTGCAACCGCCAGGCCGCCCATGATGGAATAGGCCATCGGCCCCCAGAAGACCGTTGGGGCGATCGGAATCATGCCGAGAATGGCCGCCGCTGCGGTAAGAAGGATTGGTCGAAAGCGGTGCAAGGTTGCTTCGATCACGGCATCCCACGGCGCTCGCCCGTGCGCGATCTCGGTATCGATCTGGTCCACCAGGATCACCGAATTGCGGACAATCATGCCAACGAGGGCAAGAACACCCAGGATGGCAACAAAGCCGAGCGGCTTTCCAGTAATAAGCAATGCGGCTACCACCCCAATTAACCCAAAGGGCGCGACGCTCAGCACCAAGAACAGCCGGCTGAA
>Ga0137412_10000678_pt1 | contig 24917 bp, 24 predicted proteins | sample CZODoug2_1_16fun_FD_122160 | JGI IMG/M metagenome (GOLD analysis project Ga0137412, IMG submission 122160) | Vadose zone soil fungal communities from Angelo Coast Range Reserve, California, USA - CZODoug2_1_16fungal (Hybrid Assembly) | ecosystem: Environmental > Terrestrial > Soil > Vadose zone... | reverse complement strand
ACCACCTCGACGACGGTGTGCGGGCTGGCGAAACCGTGCTCGTCGTAGTCCGGTGAGTACACCGCCACCTTCGGCTCGCCCGGCCGCCGGGTCCGAGCCAGTCGCAGGTGGGCGAGCGCGGCCCCGTACAGGTCGGGGACCGTGCTCTCGGTGAGGTCATCGGCGCCGACCCGCCCGTAGTACTGGCCGACAAACGGCAGGAACAGCTCGGCCTGCTCGCTGCCCAGCCGTGCCTCCGCGTAGCGCTGGATGCGCTCGACAGTTTCGGTCCTCTCGCGGTCTACCCAGTTCGCCTGCACGCCGTCCTCCAGCCCGAGCGTCGGGCAACCAGGGTGGCGCCTTCGAGGTCGGAACGCCATCCCCGGATCTCTAGTGGTGGACGATGGGGTCGCCGTTCTTGACGACCATTCGGACCGCCCCGCGATCGTTGAGCACCCTGATGTCCGCCAGCGGATCGCCGTCGACCACCAGGAGATCGGCTCGTTTGCCGACCTGGAGAGTGCCCCGGTCGGTCAACCCCAGCGCTGTCGCTGAACCAGTGGTGCCGGCCGCGAGCGCCTCCGCTGTGCTGAGGCCGCCGTCGACCATCCGGACCAGCTCGATCGCGGCATCCCCTGGCGGGCCACTGTCGTGCCCCATGGCAATCGTGACGCCGGCTTTTCGGGCGGCCAGAAGCGTCTCGTACGCCTCTTCGCGCTGCCGTTTGGCCTGGTCGACTAGTTTCGGGGTGAACTTGTCGGTAAACCGCTCACCCAGGTCGTGAAAGGTGGAGAGGGTCGGAACGAGCACACTTCCCTGCTCCGCCATGACATCGAGCAGGACCGGCTCCCGGTGCAGGGACAGCCCGTGCTCGATGGTGTCAACTCCCTCCTCGATGGCTACTCGGGCTCCCTCGAGGCCTTCGGCATGTGCCGCGACCCGGACACCCATTCGGTGTGCCTCATCGATGATCGCGCGCATCTCTTCGCCAGTCATCTGGGCCGGCTCGGGGTCCTCCAACTCCACAGACCGAGCTCCGGTTGCCATGAACTTGATGAAGTCGGCACCGGCGCGGAGCTGTTCGCGGACGGCCTTGCGCATCTCGTCGGCGCCGTCGGCCTGGCGGTACATCGCGTGGAACAACACGCCGCCCGGCGAGGTGGCGGAGATGATCCGGCCGCAGGAGAGCACCTGCGGACCGGGGACGACGCCTAGATTCACCGCCTGACGCAGCACGATGGCCTCGCAGTCGTCACATCCGACATCACGGACCGTGGTGATCCCAGCCTCCAGCACTGCTTTGGCCATCGCGGCGAGGATGAAGTATCCGAGCTCGCGCGCGCGGGGTTCGCCCCCCTTGAGCTCCGGTGGCGGCCCGAATCCAGGGTTCCGGGTGATGTCGCTGCTCAGGACGTGCATGTGGGCGTCGATCAGCCCGGGTACGACGGTGGCACCCGCGAGATCGAGGGCGCCCTCCGGTGCCGATTCCCGGTCCAGGTCGGTCGAGACGATCACGCCGTTCTCGACGACCAGGGTGCGGGGTTCCCGCCCGAAGTCGGTCGAACCGTCGGCGAGACGGACATTGCTCAGGACCAGACGAGCACTACTCACGAGGGAGAACTCCTTGGTGGGTTGGGCGTGCGCTGGGAGGGCTGGTTCCGGCGGCGGTGAGGGTGAGGCCTCGGGTCTCGGGTGCCCAGATTGCGCTGATCCAGAGGCCCGCGGCCACGATGCCGGCGGCGATCAGGGTGACGGTGTGGACCCCGTAGGCGGACATGCCTATTGGCAGCAGGAAGGTTCCGATGGCGGCGCCGATGCGGCTGAACGCCACGCAGATTCCGGTGGCGGTGGCCCGGATTGACGTCGGGAACATTTCGCTGGGATATACGGTATCGAGGGCGGCCAGGGTGGAGGAGACGAGGGCGAACAGGGCTATGCAGACGATCACGTATGCGGCCGGGGCGTTATGCCATAAGCCCATTGCCAGGGTGGATAGCAGCAGGAGACCGAAGCTGGTGATTGTGTAGGTACGCCGTCGGACGAGGTCGATGGTCACAATGCCGACGAAGCCGCCGATGAGCAGGAATAGGTTCACCACTATGGTTTGCCAGAAGCCGGATGCGACGCCGAACGAGTGGAAGATATCCGGGAGAAAGGTGAACACCGCGAAGTAGGGCACGACCTGGCAGAACCAGAACAGGCAGGCGAAGGCCAGTCGGCGGCGGTGTTCCACGGCAAAGACGTCGCGCAGGCGAGTTTGCCCAGCGGGCTCCTCGTCCAGGTCAGCTAGTTGTGCATCTGGTTTCACATGTTTGCGGAGGATGGCCAACGCTTCGTCGGCGCGCCCATTCCGGATGAGCCAGCGAGGCGATTCTGGTGTGCTGACGCGCATGAGCAACAGCGCAACCGCGGGGATTGCGCTGGTTGCCAGCATCCAGCGCCATGAGTCGTCGCCCAGGTTGGTCATCGCCGCGCCGACCGCGAAGGCCAGCACGTAGCCGATCGTCCACATGGCCGGCCCGGCGGCAAGCAACGCTGCCCGGTATCGCCTCGGGGCGAATTCGGCGACCAGGGTCGGCGCGATCGAGTAGTCGGCCCCTACCGCGACACCGAGCAGGAAACGCAGCACCAGCAACCAGATCGCGTCGGTGACCGCCAGCTGGGCGAGGGAGAGCAGCACGAACGCGAGCAGGTCGAGTATGAACATCCGGCGGCGACCGATCCGGTCGGTGAGCCAACCGAACAGGAGGCTGCCGAGGAAGAGCCCAACCAGTGCCGATGCGCCGAGCAAACCCGCCATCACCGGGCTCACGTCGTGGGTGCGGGCGAATACCGGTAGGGCCGGCGCGATGATGCCGAGGATGTAGCCGTCACAGAACTGGCCGGCGGTGCCGAAGGCGGCGGTCTTGACATGGAACCTGGACAGCTTGGCGTCGTCGAGGATGGAGTGCGCGGTCATTGAGGTGTCCTCATCTCGTCGCCAGCGCGGGATGGGGTGCGGCGGATTGTTGGTGCGCCCGGTCCGCGAACTCGGTCGCGAGCGCGTGGAGTTCCGGGCCGAGATCGCGCCGCCTGATCACCGGCGGGAGCTCCTCGCGGACGGCGGCTAGCAGCGGTTGCAACGCGGGGCTCGTGCCGCGGTCGGTCACCGCGAAACTCTGCGAGGCCAGGGTGGCCAGGATCGCCAGGGTCGCGTGCAGGCACCAGTCTGCCCGGATCGACCGATTCCAGGCGGTGAACACCGGATTCGGTACGTCGTTCTGGCCGATCGCCGCGGCGGGCAGCACCGTGGGGGCGGCCGCGGCTCTTGCCTCCTCCGCCCACGCCGAGCTGGGCATGTAGAGCGTGCCGACCCCGAGGTTGTCCTGACCAGGCAGGGCTGTGCGGTCGCCGTAGATGCCTTGGACGAGGGCATGTGCGAGTTGGCACAGATCCGCGGCGGCTCGGGTCCATCCGTCGATGGCCACGATCGCGTGCTGGTTGTGGAAGCTGCCGTTGGACAACACCGCCGCCGGCTGTGTTGGCGACGGCGGTACGAAGATGGGGTTGTCGTTGACGCTTGACAGTGAGGTTTCCGCGACGTGTGATGCGCCCGCCCGGGCACGGTACGCGGCGGCGAGAACCTTGGGGATCACGCGCACGCTGACCAACGCCTGCTTGGCCCGTCGCCGAGGATCCGCGCCGCGCAGCAGGGAACGCACCGTGGTCAGGGCGGCGATCTCGTCAACGTCGTCCCACATGTCGTCGAGCGCGGCGGCAAAATGCTCGTGAGGAGCTTGCAACGCGTCGGCGGCAAGGGCGAGGACCCGCTCGGCGAGGTGGATGGAGCCCACGCAGCGAAGCGCGGTATCGGCCACCAGGGCGGACGCACACGGCGACCCGTTGATGAGCGCCATCGGCTCCTTCACCTCCAGCCGCAACCGCGCGGGCACGGACGCGAAGAGGTGGCCCAATGCCTGAATCTCGCCGCTGCCCCCGTTTCCCTCCGCGGGAACTGGCGGTAGCGGGCCGCCCAGCATGTCGGCGACGTGCTGGACGAGCTGGGATGTGACCGCCGCGTGGCCGCCGAGGAAGCTGGCCATTCGTGCCAGCACGATCCCTCGGGTGACTCGCTCCGGCAGCGGCTCCCCGAAAGATGTGGCGCTGGCGAGCCCGGTGAGGTAATCGGCTCGCTGCTCAGCGTTGAGGCGGGACCCGGCTGCGTCACCCGCCCCGATGTTCACCCCGTAGATCCGGACATCCGGGTTGCGTTCCAGAAATTCGAGAAAATGCTCGCGGTTGGCGTCTATTGATCGCAGGGTGTCCTCTGGGATAGTGAGTTTCTCACCGCTCCAGGCAATTCGTCGGAATACCTCCATGGTGATGTCATGTCGGCTCCGCAGTTCCACTGTCACAAGACGTGGTCCTTTCCCCGGGGGTAATCGCGCAAGCGATATGTCGACGGTAGGCGCCGATTTTCCGTTCGTCTCCCAACCGCTGTCGAATTCAGGGTGGGGACTTTCCTTCCCCAGTCGGAATCAGGTCCTGGGGAGGTCTGGCTCGCGGCTCATGAGGTCATGCAGCCGTAGCGCGAGGTGCAGGCCGAGCCTCGCTGAGCCGGTTTGCCAGCCGGCGCCGAGCAGCTCCCCGGCTCGGTCCAGTCGGTAGTAGAGCGTGGTGCGGTGGATGGCCAGGGCGTCGGTGACGGTACGGGTGTCGCCGCCGAGCTCGAGAAAGGTCAGCACAGTTTCCCGGATCGTCGCGGCCTCTGGAACGAGCAGGCGCATGGCCCTCGGGTGCAGCAGCGCGACGGTGTCGTTGGTCCACGGCAGGTGACACAGCGCGGTCAGCGCACCGAGCTCGGACCACCGCGCGAAACCCGCGTGGGCGGGGTCCGTGGTAGCAATCCTCGCGGTGAACGTGGCGCGCTCGTATGCGACGGCCAACTCGTCGTCGAGGCCGGTGGTCGGGCCGATTCCGGCTCCGGTGAGAGCCGCCTTGTGGTGTGCCGCGGTGTTGAATATCAACCGCTGTACCGACTGGGTCAGCAGGTCGGCCCGCGCGACGAGGATGATTGTGCCGGGCTTGAAACCCACGAGTGCGCGCCCGGACGGGAGGCCGCGGCGGAGATCGGCGGCAACGGAGTGCGTTGCCTCGGCGGTGGCGGCCAGCCGAGCGACCAGAACCGCGAGCCGGGCATCGGGGGCGAGCCGGTCTTGCCTGATCACAGTGTTCCTGGCGGTGGCCCGGTCGGCCGGATCGACGTCGAACAGCCGGGTGACAATGCGGCTGTCGTCAGCCAGATGCGCCGCGACCGACCGGTCGTTCGCGTGCAGCGCCGCGCCGATCTCGGCCGCGGTTTCGACGGCGGCGGCCACGTCGGCGTCGGTCAACGGAGGTTCGGCGTCGATCAGCCACAGGAACCCGTACAGCTGGCCCGCCGACCGGACCGGTACGCACAATCGCGCCAGGGTGCCGAGATTCTCATCGAAGGGCATGCGGACCGGCCCGTTGGCGCGGCGAATACCGAACGATTCGGAATGCGCGATCATCTCCGGCCGGGATTGCCGCTGCAGGATGGCCTCGATCCTGACCTGGTCGATCGCCCCCAGCTGAGCAGTGATAGCGAGCGGCCGCAACGCGCAGTCGTCGACCTCCACCGACCGGCCAAGGCGCTCGGCCAGGTCCTCCGCAAACCGCTGAACGAGATCAGACATGGCAACCATCCGCACGTGGGGCGACACGTGACCCTAACCCGGGGCGGCCTGGGCTTCCGCGAGATACTGGGTCGATGGGCGAGCGACCGTCGACGGAGCTGGTTATTGACGGGCGTGTGGTGGTGGTACGAATCAGGGAGTCTCGACGTGCTCGGACGATGCGTCTCACTGTCGGGCCAGGACGTTCGCCCGAAGTCGTGGTTCCCGCACGTATAAGTCAAAAGACGGTCAACACATTCATTCGGGCGAAACAAAAATGGCTCGCTGACAAACTGGCGGCTTCGACATATCCGCGTGAGCTGTTCGTGGAGAGGCCTGGGACAGTGTGGCTGGCCGGTCAACCCGTGCCGGTTAGCTACTGTTCAACTAGTCGGCCGGCCGCGGCGCTGCTGGATGGGCGGCTCCTCGTGGGTGGTGCGCCGATGGATGCTGTCGCGCGGATCGACCGCTGGTACCGAGCGGAGGCACGCAGGGAGTTGCACACGGCCGCGGCCCACGAAGCGGATCGGATGGGTGTGCAATACCAGGCCATCAGTGTGCGTGACCAACGGACTCGGTGGGGATCGTGCTCGCGAAACGGCCGCCTATCGTTCTCCTGGCGCCTCGTGATGGCGCCTCCGGAGGTGTTGGAATACGTCGTGCTGCACGAGCTCTGCCACTTACGTGAATTCAATCATTCGCGGTCGTTCTGGCGGTTGCTCGAGTCCGTACGTCCCAATTGGCGGGGATCGGCGAACTGGCTGCGCCAGCACGGCCACGAACTCCACGAATTTGTGCCGGCGAACGCGATAAAGGGTGATGAGGGCGTTCAGCGGGAGACTCAAACGCCGTCGGGCCCGGAGGCTGTCTCCGATCTCAAAGGTCCCGCGAGTCGGTGCTCTCAGCACACTGAGTCGGCGCTCTCAGCACACTGTGCATCCACCGCGTTGCTGCGCCGACTGAGGTACCACTCGACGCGCCTGTATCTCGACGGTCCGGTCAGCGAAGAAGTTGTCACTCCAGGGGCGGGGGTGTGAACCCGCCAAAGTCCCGCTCGGCGAGCTCGGCGAACCGGATCGTGGTGCGATCTCCGAACATCGGCCCGATGGCCTGCACCCCGATCGGCAGACCGTCCTCGGAGGTGCCGATGGGGAGCACGGTCGCCGGTAGACCTGGCAGCGTCGCCACGCCAGCCAGGACCAGTTGGTCGAAAGAGTCGTAGTCGGTCCCGTCGATGTTGATCCGTCGGCCAGCCTGATCGCTGTGGTCATGGGGGAACGCCGGCGTCGGCATGACCGGGCAGAGCACCACGTCGAACTGGGCGAACAGCTCGCGCCAGCGCTGACGCAGCATCGTGCGCTGTGTGTCGGCCAGGATCCAGTCGCGATGGCTGAGTACCGCACCGAGGCTTCGCTCGGCGCCGAGACTCCGGTCCTCGACATCCAACCGCGCGGCCGCGGCGCGAGCGTGTTCGTAGCTTTCCGCCGGGAACCTCGCGCCGAACACCGACAGCAGCATGCGCACGTACAGCCGGGCGGCCTGCGTCTGGTCCGGCAGCAGCGGGCTCTCCCCGGTGACCTTTGCGCCGGCCCCCGCCAGCTTGGCGGCGAACCGGTCGATCGCGGCGCGCACGCTCGCTGAGGTGGGAATCAACGGGTGGGTGTCAAAGACCAGGACCCGGTAGTCGGCCAGCTCGGCGTGCCGGGGCTCAGGGAGTGCGAGCCGGTACGCCGCGCCGAGCGCGAGTTCGTCCGGCTCGGCAAGAATATCCAGCATGAGGGACAGATCGGCGGCGCTGCGCGCCATCGGTCCAATCACCGCGAGGTCGCTCTCACCCGGCAGTACGGGGAACGCCGGTGGCGAGTGTCCGCGCGTCGGCAACAGCCCGATCGTGGGCTTGTGCGCATAGATGCCGCAGAAGTGCGCTGGGTTGCGCAGTGAACCGCCGATGTCCGAGCCGAGGGACAGCGCTCCGTACCCAGCCGCCAGCGCGGCAGCTGAGCCGCCGGATGAGCCACCGGGGGTGCGCTCCGGATTCCACGGGTTGCGGGTCGTCCCGTAGATGTCGTTGTAGCTCTGCACGTCGCCGAGGCCGAGCGGCACGTTGGTCTTGCCCAGCACCACCGCCCCGGCCGCTTTGACCCGCGCCACCGCAACAGCGTCGGTATCCGACACGAAATCCTTGAACGCCGGTATGCCCCACGTGGTCGGCAAACCGGCGATGTGGAACGACTCCTTGACCGTCATCGGGACCCCGAGCAGCGGCCGGACCTCGCCGCGAGCACGTGCGGCGTCGGCGTCTCTGGCGGCCGCGAGTGCCCGGTCGAAGTCCGGCACACACACCGCATTGACCGTTGCGTCGTAGCGCTCGATCCGGGCTATCGCGGCCTCGGTGAGCTCGACCGCCGAGACCTGGCCGGCGGCCATCGCATCGACGAGTTCTATCGCGCTCCGATAGTCAAGCCTTACGTCCGCCACGCCGATCTCCGTTTCTCGAACCGCTCGAACCCGCTCGGTCCGTGAACGAATCTAACAACGTGGACGAAGCTCATCCTTGGCGCATCAACGTCCATCTGCCCCATCGCGTCTTGAGTTCCACCGCGCTCCAATCCCCGCCAAGGGCGCCGACCACGGTGGGGATGTCCCGAAGCGTCGGGGGCTCGGCGACACGTGGGCTGACCAGTGCCAGCACACCACCAGGACGTAGGACGCGGCGGATTTCCGCTGGATGCGGGACCACGTCGATACCTACCACGGCCGCCACGCTGCCCGTGACGATCGGCAGGGTCGCGGCGTCGGCCTGGATAGACGGGCCGAGACCAGGGGGCGCGTCGGCCAGCAGCTGTCGCGAGACGTCCACTGTGACGACCTGGCGGAAGATTTCGGACAGGAGCCCGGTGAGCTGGCCGGTACCGGACACGATCTCCACGCAGGCGTCGGCCCGGGACGGGTCGCCGCCCACCAACGCATCAGCCAGAGCGTCGAACCGGTAGTTGGCGTGCCCGACTAGTACGCGCATGGGAGCGACGCTAGGCCGGCGAGGGTTAGACGTGGCGTCAAGATTGGTTACGCGATAGCAAAATCTCTTCGACCCAGCATATGAGCGCTGGTCGGCTTCCTACAGCTCGGCTTCCAGCGGTGGGCGGGCTGTCGGAAGCTGGTGGACGAGCCAGGCGTAGGCGGCGGCCAGGCCGCCTTCGATGTCGGGGGCAATCGCACTGGCGTAGGTACGTCCGATCCGGTCGACTGCCACGGATTGAGTGATCGCCAGCAGCGATCCGTCGGCCAGCTGGTGACAGGAGTTTCCGGTTGGCACCCCCGCGGTTTGTGTGCCGAAGCTGCGAGTGTTGCCGCGGCCTTGGAATGCGACCAGTACTGCCTCGGCGGCGCTGGCGGTGCGCCGGTCGATCAGTATCGCGACCGGCAGCGCGGGGGTATCCCTTGGCGGGTTCGGGACAGTGAGGAGCTGGCAGGTGCCGATACTGACTTCACCGGTGCCGTAGCGGTAGGTCTGACTGCTGTCATCACGTCTCCGGTAGGACAACCACTGGCCCGCACCCAGCAACGGGCCGACAGCGGCCAGCATCGGCACGATGCTGCCTCCCCGATTGCCGCGCAGGTCCAGCACCCATCCCGGTGATGGCGGCGAATCGCTAAACCATGCCCAGGCCGCTTGGACATAGTCCATCGCCGCCTGGCCCCGATACCAACCGGCGAACTGGGGTAGTCGCAGGTAGCGGCGGCCATGGGGGAGTCGATGCCCGACCGGTAGCTCGGCATCGCGCTCGAGTTGCAGCGCCGTTCTCGCGGAAACCAGATGGCTGTGCCCGTCGCCCAATGCCTGCCACACGGGGCGCAGTGCCTCACCAAGGTCCGCTCCCTCCAGAAGGCTCTGGAACACGCGGTGCTCGACCAACGCCCAGTCCACCCGGTCAGCGAAGTATGCACGCGACCGCAGCAGCTCCAGAGCCTCAGTCGCGAGGGCAGTCACGCTGTCGACTGGCTGGTACTCGATCGGTTCCACGGCCACAGAACGATGATGCCGCGAACACGGTGAGTCTGATGACGATCCCAGGACCGCAACGCATAGGAGGTCTCCCAACCCTTCGCGGGGCCCAGCGTTCCGCCCGTGCTCGACCGACGAGGCGAAGGGCTCCATCGGAACGATCTGGCAACTCAGCGGCGGTGTGACCACGGTGTTGGAAACTCATGTGCGTGGCTGCATGTACTCGAAGACGGAGCCGTCCGGGTGGCGAGCCACGATCCTTGTGCCGTTGGGTACTTCGTTCGGTGCTTCCAGTACCTCGGCGCCCGCCTTGCTCAGCGCCTCGAGCACGGGGTCCAAAGAGTTGACGACCACGGTTGCCGTCTGTGACACGTAATTTTCCAGCGGGCCGGAGTACAGCAGAAACGGCCCCACCAGTGCCAACTCCAGATCGCGGTACGGGAACCGCCTGACTTCGACGTCCCCAGCCAATTCACGATAGAAGGGAATGGCTGCCTCAAGGTTCTCGACTTCGACGTCTGCGATCATCGCTCGGATATTGCTGCTCACGCCACGTTTCCTTTCGTAGTTTCACGGCACGTCTGCACGGTTGGTCAGACTTGGACCTGTCCACCGTCGACGAAGTGCTCGGCACCGGTGATGAACGAACTCTCCGGCCCGGCAAGGAAAGCGGCCAGCGCCGCGACCTCCTCGGGACGGCCCATGCGCTGCATCGGTAGTTGCGAGGCCAGCCCTCCGTGGAAGTCGTCAATGCCGTGGCCGAGCCTGGCGGCCAGGCGTTCGATCGCGGGTGTGGCGATGGGGCCGGGCGTGATTACGTTGACGCGCACCCCTCGCGGGGCCAGCTCCGCGGCCCAGGTTCGGCCCAGACTGCGCACGGCTGCCTTGGACGCGGCGTAGACGCCCATTCTGTCGGCGCCTTGATGGATGGTGGTGGAGGCCAGCAGGATCACCGACGCGGGCGCGGCGAGCAGGGGCAGCGACTTCTGCACGGTCAGCAGGCTGCCCTTGGTGTTCACCCCGAAGACGTAGTCGAACTGCTCCTCCGTGATGTCCTGGAGGCGGCCGCCGTCGCCCAGGCCGGCATTGGCCACGACGGCGTCCAGCTGCCGCCCGTCGCCGCGGATGACGTCCATGACTTGGTCGAGGTCGGCGGCCTGCGAGACGTCGCACGGCACGGCGACAGCGTCGGGCCCGATGTCCTCGGCCGCGGCTTCGAGTTCATCCTTGCGCCGGCCGGTCAGGTAGACGCGGGCGCCGTCATCGGCAAAGCGCTCGGCGACCGCCCTTCCGATACCGCTGGAGGCACCGGTGACCAGGGCCGTCTTTCCGTCCATGGGGCGCATGGCACCCCTCCTTTCGAGATAGGCGATTTTTCTTGACCGCTTCGTCCAGAACATATCCGATTCTGGACGGATCAGTCAAGAATGGCTCGTGACCGGGACGAGTGCCGTCCGAACTCGTTGCCGTCAGGCACGCGCTCGACGAGCGAACTCGGTCAGGAGTTCGCGCAGCGCGTGGTCCGCCCCGGGGGAGATCGCGTAGAGGGAGGCGAAGGTGTGGATCATTCCTGGGTAGTCCTTGGCGAAGACGTCGACGCCGGTGGCGGCGAGATTGTTGGCGTAGGCCAGGCCTTCGTCTCGGAGTGGGTCGTGGTGCGCGACGCCGATCACGGCGGGGGCGAGTCCGTGCAGGTCGGTGGCGCGGATGGGGGCGACGTCGGCTGAACCGAGTAGTTCGACTCTGTCGCCGAGGTAGTTATGCGCGCTGGTGACGATGTCGTCGCGGGTGAGCAGGTAGCTGTAGCCGTTTTCGTGTCGGGACGGGTAGTCGCCGGCGGAGTCGATCACTGGATAGAGCAGTAGTTGGGCGCCCAGGTGCCGGCCCTGGTCTCGGAACCTGCGGGCGACCACCGCGGCGAGGTTGCCGCCGGAGCTGTCGCCCGCCACGGAGAGCTGGCCGGCGAGGCCGCCGTAGTCGTGGATGTGTTCGGCGACCCAGGCGGTCGCGGCGAGGCAGTCGTCGAGGCCGGCCGGGAAGGGGTGCTCTGGCGCGAGGCGATAGTCGACCGAGACGAACACCAGGCCTGATTCCCGAGCGAGCTTGCGGACCAGGAAGTCATGGCTGGCTATGCCGCCGGTCATCCATCCGCCGCCGTGGAAGTACACAGCGGTGGGCGCGGGGTCGGCGGTCGGTCGGTATGTGCGGAGGGGAATGTCGGTCACCGGGCCGGGGATCGTGGTGTCCTCGACGGAGTACATGGCGATCGCCGGTTGCGGAGCGACGATCTCGGCGAGGCGGTAGATGCCTCGGCGTGCCTGCGCGAGTGACACGGGTTCGCTCGGCGGCGGTCTGCGGTTGACGCGCGCCAGGAACGGGGCGATGCCTGGGTCCACTGCCATGTCGCGACCTGCCAAGGGTTGGGGTGGCCCGCTGGGAACACCGCGCTTGCGTGAAGCTGTGTTCCAGGGCGTTGCGGGAAGTTCGAGGGAGTTCAGGGGCGCGGGAGGGTGTCAATCGCGGCTTCGGCGATCGAGCGCAGCGACTGCTCGTTCATGGTGGCTTTACCCAGGGCTTCGATGCCTCGCACGACGGCCAGCAGCAGCCTGCCGTGCCGACGCGCATCGGCGGCGAGGTCGATGTCGCGGTGTCGCTGGGCCTGTTGGATGCACTCGACCAGAGCGTCTTCCAGGGCTTCGAAGGTCCGGCGGGCGCGCTCGGTCACCGCGGGGTCCTGTCCGGCCAGCTCGGCGGTGCCATTTGCCAGTAGGCAGCCAAGGTGGCCAGTGTCGCGCGCGGTGGCGTCCGCGACCGCCAGGAGGTATCCACGCAATCGCGCGTATGCCCCCTCGTCGGGCCCCCGCAGCGACTGCCGCGTCGCTTCAGTCACCTCGGTGCAGTACCGGTCGAACACTCGAAGGTAGAGCTGGCGCTTGTCGCCGAATGCGCCATAGAGGCTGCCCTTGCCAAGGCCTGTCGCCGCCGCGACCTCGTCGACGCTGGTGCCGGCGAACCCGGTGGCCCAGAACCGGTCACGAGCGCGCCGCAGCACCGTCGTCTCGTCAAAGCCGCGGGGCCTGGCCACACAGATCACGCTACGCGATTCTGGACGAAACAGTCAACAACCTGCTACGTTCTGGACGAACGAGTCAAGAACGGCTCGTGTGTTGGTGGTGGCCGTGCGAGAGGAAACACAACAGTGCGTGCGCCTGTCTTCCTGAGCCATGGTGTCCCGGCTGAGGTCCTTGAGTTGGCTGAGATGCCCGACCCGGGGACGCCCTCGCCGGGCCAGGTTCTGGTCCGGGTGCTGGCCCGTCCGATCCATCCTGGGGATCTGTTGGGGGTGCGCGGGCCGGCGGGGGCGGCGGCCGGACGGCCGATCACGCCCGGTGTGGAAGGCATGGGGATCGTCGAGGCCACCGGCAGCCCCGGCGACGGCCCGCCGCCAGGTACCCGGGTGGCTTTCTTTCCGGCGCCGGGGGCGTGGGGGGAGTTCGTGCTGGCCCGGACCGAGTTCGTGGTCCCGGTAACTCAGGATGTTCCGGCTGCCACGGCGGCCCTGATGCTGGTCAACCCGCTGACGCTGGGCATGCTGATGCGGGCGGTCGAGGACGCGCTGCGGGACGGCCGGCGAACGGTGGTGCAGACGGCGGCCGGTTCGTCGATCGGCACGCTGGTGAACGCCGCCGCGCATCGACACGGTCTGCGGCTGATCAACCTCGTCCGTGACCCAGCCGGCGCGCAACGGCTCCGTACCCGGTTTCCCGAGACACCGGTGGTGACCACCACGGACCAGGACTGGCCGGATCAGGTGCGCACCGCCGCGGACGGGGACGTGCCGGTGGTGATCGACGCGGTCGGCGGTGAGCTGACCGCGGATCTCGTCGCCCTGCTGGCCGACGGCGGCACGCTGATCAGCTACGGCCAGCTCGGTGTCGGCAGCACCGCCCTGGAGGCGCTACCGCTGACCCGGCGTGAGCTGACCCTGCGGGGTGTCTCGGTGGGCCGCTGGCGGCTGCTGCCGGCCGATCAGCGCGCCGAGGACGTTGCCTTCGCAACGCGGCTGGCGCGCGAGAGACCGGAACTGCTCGCGGTGGCCGCCAGCTACGACCTGGGCGACCTCGCCGCCGCGCTCGACCACGTCGCCCGCCCGGGAAAAGACGGAACCGTCCTGCTCACCAGTCCGATACCCGAGTGAATCCGAGAAGGAGCGCATCGTGCGGATCGGCACCCTCGGCGCGGGCACCGTCGCCCAGGCCATCGCCCGCCACGCCCTGGCCCTCGGTCACCAGGTGATGCTGTCCAACCGTCGCGGCCCCGCGGCGCTTGCCGAGCTGATCGAGGAGCTCGGACCAGGTGCCACGGCCGCTACCCCCGCTCAGGCGGCATCCGCCGAGCTGGTCGTGCTCGCCGTGGCCTGGCCGGACATCCCCGCCGCGGTCGGCGGCCTGCCCCACTGGGACAGTCGCGTAGTCATCGACACCACCAACCAATTCCTCAGCCCGCCGCCCTCACCGCGGATCGCCGAGCTCGGCGACCTGACCGGCAGCGAGTACGTCGCGTCGCTGCTGCCGGGAGCCCGCGTGGTCAAAGCGTTCAACACCCTCCACGGCCGCTACATCGCCGCCGATCCCGTCCACCACGCCGGTCGGCAGTTGCTGTTCCTGGCCGGCGACGACCCCGCGGCCAAAGCCCGGGTCACCGAGATGGCCGCCGCCTGGGGATTCGCCCCCGTCGACCTCGGATCCCTGCGCGAGGGCGGCCGACTGATGCAGCTCGGCGGACCGCTGTCCGGGCTGCACGCACTCAAACAGAACTGATCACCCATACCGAAAGGGACCACCACCCCGTGACCGCCACCGCGATCGGTCAACCGTTGCTGACGCCGCTGAGCATCGGCGACCTGACGCTGCCCAACCGCGTCGTCATGGCGCCGATGACCCGCGCCCGAGCGACCAACGACGAGCTGACGCCCACGCCGGCGCATGCCCTGTACTACGCGCAGCGAGCCGGCGCGGGACTGCTCATCACCGAAGGCACCTGGGTCAGCCGACAAGCCGTCGGCGCCAGCAACGTCCCCGGTATCTTCACCGAGCCCCAGACCGCGGCCTGGGCCACGGTGACCGAGGCGGTGCACCAGGCCGGGGGACGTATCTTCTCCCAACTCGGCCACGCCGGCGCGAAATCCCACCCCGACCACCTCGGCGGCGCCCTGCCCGCTGGGCCCTCAGCGATCAACCCCAGGGAAAAACGGCTCACCCCCACCGGTCTGAAAGACACCATCACCCCGCGCGAGCTCACGGCCGCCGAGATCACCCAGACCGTCGCCGACTACCGCGCCGCCGCCGGCAACGCCCACCGGGCCGGGTTCGACGGGATCGAGATCCACGCCCAGGGCTCGCATCTGATTCCCCAGTTCCTCAACCCCCGGCTGAACCAGCGCACCGACGCCTACGGCGGCAGCACCACCGCCCGCGCCCGGTTCCTACTGGAGATCCTGCACACCGTCACCGGCATCTGGGACAACCCCCGCGTCGGGGTGAAGCTGTCCCCGTACTGGTCCGGCGGGACCTTCACCGCCGACGAGGACACCCTGGCCGCCTACGACTGGCTCATCGGGGAACTCAACTCGGCCGACCTGGCCTACCTGCACCTCATGGGAACCCCACCCGCGGGCAGCGACGACCACCTGGCCCTATTCAGCCGGTACCGCACCACCTACCAGGGCACACTGGTCATCAACGTCGGCTTCACCCGGGACCGCGCGAACACCGCCATCGAGCGCGGGGTGGCCGACGCGGTGTCCTTCGGCGGGCCGTTCATCGCCAACCCCGACCTGGTGGACCGCTTCGCCCACGGTTACCCACTTGCTGTCGCCGACGCGGCCACCATTTACACCGGCGGACCCAACGGCTACACCGACTACCCGGCCGCCGGGCGTTGGCCAGGTGACCGGGCGTAGGCGGAGCCAGCCTGTGGCTTCGGCCGTGGCCAGTTCGCACAGACCGGCCACCGGCCCTGGTCGGCTCGCGCAGACCGGCCGCGGCCGGTGCAGAGCCTGCGGAGTCTGTGCCGGCGGTACTGAGTCTGCGCCGGCCGGATACGACTCACGCGGGGACTGCGCGGGCTGCAGAAGGTCTGCGCCGGCCCCGCTCCGGCCCCGCTCCGGCCCCGCTCCGGCTCGCGCAGACCTGTCGCCCGGCTTTGGTCGGTCCGCGCACCGCTCGCCGGCCATGACCGGTTCGCGCAGACCGGCCGCGGCCGGTGCAGAGCCTGCGGAGTCTGTGCCGGCAGCACGGGGGCAGCATCGGCTGCTCGATCAGGTTCTCGGCGACCGACCGGTCGGCGATCCTGGAACGCAGCAGCAGAGCCGGCGCGCGGGAAGAGCGGCAGCTCCAGGCTGGGGCGACGGCCCCTCGGCTACAGCCAGTGCGTGCGTATCGGGAGCTCGAGTTGGCGCCTGCTCGCCTCCGCGATCGACTCGACGAAGTCCGCGGCTGCGCGGGCCAGCGGCCGGCCCGGCGCCCGGACCACGGCGATCTCGCGCAGCATCGTCGGCCGGGCCAGGGGAAGGTGCCGCAAGGACGCGAACTCCGTGAGGGGTAGCACGAGGCCCGGCACGACCGACACGCCGAGCTCGGCCGCCACCAGACCGGCGACGGCGGCGATGTTGCGCGCGTTGATCACGGTCCGAGGTCGGGAGTGGGCATCGGCCAGTGCCCGGTCGACGTGCTGGCGAATGCTCGTGGTGGCATCGAAGGAGATGAACGCCTCGTCGCTCAGATCCGACCAGTACAGATCCGTCACCTCGGCGAACCGGTGCGAGGGCGGGAACACACAGCAGAACTGGTCAGCGACAACGGGCGTGACATCGAGATCGTCAACCGGCTGCGCCAGCGCGGAGACCACCGTCACTGCCAGGTCGACCGTGCCTCGGCGGACCCGATCCAGTACCTCGTCGGCGAGGGCATCTTCGATGGACAGTTGCACGTCGGGATGGCTGTCCCGGTACGCGGAGATCACCCCGGGCAGCAGGATCGCGGCGAGGGAGGGCAAGGTGGCGATCCGTACCTTCCCGTGTCGCCCTTCGAGGAATCCGGCGAAATGTCGCAGGTTCGCGTCCACCGTGCCGAGCGTTGCGCGGGCGATGGCGACGAACTCCCGACCCTCCACCGTCGGAGCCAGGTGCCGTGTGCCGCGGTCGAACAGCCGCACATCGAGGCGGCGTTCGATCTCGAGCACGGTACGACTCAGCGATGACTGAGCCTGTAGCAGCTGCTCGGCCGCGGCGGTAAAGCTGCCCGCGTCGTGCACCGCGACCACCACACGCAGCTGATGCAGCGACAGATCCATGCGCACAGTGCATTAATATAGCAGGTTTTGATGCTTGTGCTCGATAGCACCGGCCCGCACAGTGTGGAGACCCGAACCGGAGGTCGACGATGCTCGCCGCGGCTGGATTCCTGACGATCGCCGTGTTCCTGGTGGCCGTGCTGTCCCGGCGGGTGTCCGTGCTCATCGCACTCACCGCGCTGCCCATCGGCGCGGCCCTGCTGACCGGTTTCGGCGGCCGGCTCGGTGACCTGATCGGCAAGGGCCTGGTCACCGTCGCCCCGGTAGCGATCATGATCACGTTCGCGGTGCTGTACTTCAGCCTGATGGTGGACGCCGGCCTGTTCGACCCCGCCGTGGCCAGGGTGTTGCGCTGGGCGAAGGGCGACCCGCTGAAGATCACCGTCGGCACCGCCGTACTCACCGTGCTCGTGGCATTGGACGGCGACGGCGCATCCACTTTCTTGATCATGGTGTCCGCGATGCTGCCGATCTACCAGCGGCTCGGCATGCGGCGCCTGGTGTTGGCCGGCGTGGTATGTCTCGGTGCCGGGGTGATGAACATGGTGCCGTGGGGCGGGCCGACCGCCCGGGCGATGGCCGCCCTGCACCTGGAGAGCGGTGATCTGTTCCTTCCGGTGGTGCCCGCCATGATCGCCGGAGTCCTCTGGGTGCTGGTGGCCGCGTTCCTCATCGGCCGGGGTGAGCGCAAGCGATTGGGGGTCATCGACGTCGACGAGCAAACCCCGGTGCGGCGGGCCGAGGGCTGGGATCGCATCCGGTTCTGGGTCAATGTGGTCCTGACCGTGGCACTCGTTGTCGTGTTGCTGGCGCAGTTGGCGAAGCTGGAGGTCGTCTTCGTCGTCGCGTTCGTGCTCGCGCTGCTGGTGAACCGACCGACCTGGGCGCGACAGCAGGAGCTGTTCGAGAAGCACGGCTACAACGTTGTCCTGGTCACCACGATGATCTTTGCGGCCGGCGTGTTCACCGGCGTGCTGAACGGCACCGGGATGATCGAGGCGATGGCGCGCGCGCTGGTCGGGATCGTCCCGGACCGCGCGGGCGGCGCGCTTCCGGTCATCGTGGCGCTCACCGGCATGCCGCTGAGCCTGGTGTTCACCCCGGACGCGTACTACTTCGGCGTGCTGCCGGTGCTGGCCGAGACCTCCTCGGCGTTCGGCGGGAGCGCGGCGGAGGTGGGAAGGGCGGCCATTCTGGGGCAGATGACGACCGGATTCCCGTTGAGCCCATTGACCGCGTCCACCTTCATCCTGGTGGGAATGGCGGAGGTCGATCTCGGTGACCATCAGCGGTTCATCTTCGGCTGGGCGTTCGGTACCACCCTGGTCATGTCGGTGGTCGCGGTTGCGACCGGTGCGATCTCGTTCTGAGGGCGGTCATGCGAATCGGTAGTGGGGCGGGATTCGCCGGAGACCGGATCGAGCCGGCGGAAGACCTGCTGCGCCGGGCCGGGCTGGATTATCTCGTCCTGGAGTGTCTGGCGGAGCGGACCATCGCGCTCGGTCAGCAACGCCGCCTCCTCGACCCGGACGCCGGCTACGACCCACGGCTGGTCGCCAGGTTCGAACGGCTGCTGCCCCTCGCCCAAGACAACGGTGTGCGGATCGTGACCAACATGGGTGCGGCGAACCCGCTCGCCGCCGGCCGGGTGACCCGACGGTTGCTCGGCGCCACCGGCACGGTCGCGGTGGTGACCGGCGACGACGTGCTGGCCGGGCTGGACCTGGACGCCCCCGCGATCGAGGACGGCGTGGCGTTGCGCCTGCACGGCGAGGTCGTCTCGGCCAACGCCTACCTCGGTGCGGACGCGATCATGCCCGCGCTGGATGCCGGCGCCGACGTGGTGCTCACCGGCCGGGTCGCCGATCCCTCGCTGTTCCTCGCCCCGATCGCGCACCGGTTGGGCTGGGACCTCGCGGACACCCGGCACGCCGCATGCGGGACGTTGATCGGTCACCTGCTGGAATGCGCTGGTCAGCTCACCGGTGGCTACTTCGCCGATCCGGGCCGCCGCGACGTGCCGGGGCTCGCCGAGCTCGGTTTCCCGTTCGCCGAGGTGGAGCCGGATGGCCGGGCTATCTTCCGCAAGCTTCCCGGCACCGGCGGGCAGCTGTCCCGAGCCACGGCCAGGGAGCAGTTGCTGTACGAGATCACCGACCCGGCCGCGTACCGGACCCCGGATGTGGTCCTCGATCTCCGCGCGGTGACGGTTACCGCGCACGGTGTGGACACGGTCCAGGTGGCGGGCGCGGTCGGGCGTCCCCGGCCGGACCAGCTCAAGGTGAGTGTCGGGTACCGGGCGGGCTACCGAGCCGAGGCCGGGATCTCCTACGTGGGTCCGAATGCGGCGCGTCGTGCGGCGCTCGCCCACGAGATCGTCACCACCCGGCTGGCCGGCGTGGGCCTCCGCCTGCGGGCGGAGGTGCTCGGCGGCGGGGACGAGTACCGGCTGCGGGTGGCCGCGTCGGGCCGAGACCGGGCGCTGCTCGACGAGGTGGGCTTCGAGGTGGAGGCCCTGTACACGAACGGCCCCGCCGGCGGGGGTGGCGTGCGTGTGCACACCGGCGAGGTGATCGGGATCGTCTCGACGTTTGTGCCCAGGCAGCGCGTCGCTCCCTCGGTGACCCTGATGGAGGCCCCCGATGACCCTGCTACATGACCTCGCTCATTGCCGGGCCGGTGACAAGGGGAACCTGGCCACCCTCTCGGTGATCCCCTACGACGACGAGTTGTACCCGCTGCTGGTGCGTGAGGTGACCGTCGAACGCGTGCGCGAGCATCTCGCCCGTTTTGTCGACGGGGAGGTGGTCCGCTACGAGTTGCCGAACCTGTGTGCGCTGCTGTTCGTCTGCGAGCACATCTCGGACGGGGGCGTGACCACCTCCCTCGCGCTGGACACCCACGGCAAGACCCTCAGCTCCCGACTGCTTTCCCTTCCCCTCGAGCTCGAGGCCTCACCCTGTTGAGCGGTGTGTTAAGCGGGCTCGAGGCGTTCGCGCAGATCGGCGAGTGTCTTGGCGAGCAGCCGGGACACGTGCATTTGTGAGATGCCGACCTTTTCCGCGATCTGGGTCTGGGTCATGTTTCCGAAGAACCGCATGAGCAAGATGGCACGTTCCCGGGCTGGGAGGGTGGCTAGCAACGGTTGCAGGGTGTGGTGGATTTCCACCAGCTCCAGCTGTGGGTCGTTCGCGCCGAGTCGTTCGGCTAGCGCGCTGCCTTCCGAGTCCGAGCCATCCAGTTCGCGATCGAGGGAGGAGGCGGAGTACGCGGTCCCGGCTTCGAGGCCCTCGAGCACCTCCTCAGCGGATATTCCGAGCTTGGCGGCGATCTCGCTGGGCCGTGGTGCTCGGCCCAATTGCTGGGACAGATCGCGGGTGGCATGGCCGATCTGGATGTGGAGCTCGCGCAGCCGACGGGGAACTCGCATCGACCAGGTGCGGTCGCGGAAGTAACGCCGCACCTCGCCCTGCATGGTAGGTATCGCGAACGCGAGGAAGTTGTGTCCGAGGTTGGGGTCGTAGCGGTCGATCGCCTGGACTAGCCCGAGGGACGCGACCTGGGCGAGGTCCTCGGTGGGGACGCCGCGCTGGCTGTAGCGGCGCGCGAGGTGATGGGCTATCGGGAGAAACCCGGTGATCAGCCGCTCACGCAGCCCGGCCCTGGCCGGGTCACCCTCGGTCAGCTGCGCGTATTCGGTCAGCAGCGGCTCCAGGTGCCCGTACTCGCTGTCCTCGTCGCTGGCGGCAGCTTCGCGGTCGTGCCTCCCGGGGTCCGCGGCCGCCGCGTTGGCGTGGCCGGCTTGATCGAATTGGCGGTGCTCGCTCATCCGGATGACTGCTTCTTCACCAACCGGATGCCCACCCATTGCGTTGCATCCTCATCGCCGGTGGAGACGCTGACTTCATCGACCAGGCTCTGCAGGACTCGCCAGCCGAACCCGGTGGTGCTCACCTGGGCCCCTGACTCACGCGGGACAACGCTGACTTCGGCAGACATCCAGTCCGCGGCCAACTGGAACGAGCAGCGCAGCCGCTTGTCAGGGTCAGCCAACCGCACGAGGGCCGCGCAGACCTCGTCCACTGCCATCCGCAGATCAGAGATGAAGTCCAGATCAAAATCCGCCCTGGCCGCCAGGTCGGCGGCCAGCGTGCGCACCGTTGGCACGATCCACGGCTGGGCGAGCCCCTGCACACTCACCCCGCGCACCCTGTCCACATCCGCCACTAGCGCAGTCTGGTGGTCTGACTCCACGGCACGCACATCCCTTCCCTCAGCCCGAGGGCTAGGTTCCGCTTTCGATGCCAAACCCGACGACACGAGCGTGTGGGGTAGGCAAGAGGCCGCATCGGCTGTGCGCTCAACCGTGGAGTCGGCCCCGCTTCCTGGGACCGATGCCTACTCATTGTGCTGCACGCGTCGGTGGGAAGCACGGCAGGCCTGCCACTGCTTGCTCGCTGTGCAGGACCGGCGTCAGCTTGGCGGGATCATGGGTGCCGCGCGCAAGACCAAGCCGACATTCAGTACCAGCACGTCGATGGGCGCGTCAGCGCGTTCGTGGGAACGCTCAGGTGTGTGGTTATCACATCTCTCCGCTCGCAAGTCAAAGTTGAAAAGCCGACCGGCCGATATGCACTCGATCTTGACCAAGTTACTGGGCAGTACTAACGTCTCGAGTAGGTCGCCTAGCACCACGGCGGAAGGTTGCGGAGTATTGCGTGCCGCGACTGAATTTCCCATTCGCGTGCCAATGTAGCCAATTTGTAGCATTCCCGTTTCGGCTCGGAGTCGAGCAATGACGGTTTTGCTCCTTGCGGTGGGCTCGCCGGGTGACGTTCGTCCGTGGCCGGTACTCGCCGAATGGAGACATCACACCCATGACAACTCTGACCTCGCCTGCCGGCGTCAGTAGTAGCACCGAGGCTAAGCGACTGTTTCTGCGGATGGTTCGACCGCACGCCGAAGAGAGCCCTTACCCGCTGTACGCGCGGCTGCGGGAGTTGGGCCCGGTGGTGCCGGTGCACTTCGCCGGCGCGCCTCCCCGATACCTGATCACGACGTTCGCCGAGTGCGCGGCAATGTTGCGCCACGACGCGGTCGGTCCGCTGTCCGAGGATCACTTCGACGAGACCTACCCAACTTGGCGGCAGCAGGTGTTCGCGCACGGCCTGCTGCGGTCCATGGCCTTCCGCAATGGTGCCGATCACCGGTTCGACCGGGCCATGCTCGCCAGGCACTTTTCCCCACGCAGAACAGCGGCTCGACGCGAGGAGATCGCGAAGCTGATACCACCCCTGCTCGACCAGCTGGAGCGGCGAGCGACGAGCGGCGGACCAGTGGACGTCGAGCGTGAGCTGGCAGTGCCCTATTCGGCCATGATCATTGGGCGGGTGATGGGCATTCCTGATGTGCAGGCGGTGCGGATCGGTTGGGCGACTCGGCAGAGCGGCCCGACGCTGGAACTGGCACCCTCGCCAGCGCAGCGCCAGCGGGCGGCGGAAGCTGGCGAGCAGGTCTGGCACGAGATGAGCACACTCGCAGCCGAGCGTCGCCTCCGCCCGCGCGACGACCTGATCACCGATCTGCTCAGCCAGTACGGTCCCGACCAAGAGCGGCTGATCAGCAACCTGATGCTGCTGTTCAGCGCGGGATTCGACTCGCCGGCGAGCGTGGTCGGGCTGGGCCTGCGGCTCTTCCTGGACAACCCGCAACAGGCCCGGCTGTTGCGGGACAACCCCGAGCTCGCCGACACGGCGATCGAGGAGATCCTGCGTTGTGAGCCGCCCGTCCAGGTCATGTTCCGGGTAGCCATCCGCGAGATCACCCTCGCCGGGGTCACCATCCCGCCGGGAAGCATCCTGCTCGGCCTGGTCGCTTCGGCCAGCCGCGACCCCGCCCTGGTCGCTGACCCGGACCGGTTCGATGTGACCCGGCCACCCAGTGGTGGGCTCAGCTTCGGCGGCGGCGCCCACTACTGTCTCGGCGCGCACCTTGCCCGACTGTCCGGCTCGCTGCTGTTCCCGCGGTTGCTGCGGCGATTTCCGCTGATGCAACCAGCGGGAGTGGGGACCTACCGGGCGCCGGGGCTGGCCCTGCGGGGATTCGAGCGACTGCCGGTCAGCCTGCTGTCGAGCGGTGGCCTACGGCACGAACCTCGACGACCGATGAACCTGCTCACCGTCACCGAGGTCGCGGCGATGCTGCGGGTGTCGAAGATGACGATCTACCGGCTGGTTCACGCCGGTCGGCTGCCGTCCTTCCGGGTGGGCCAGTCCTACCGGATACCGGCCGAGGCCGCCGCGGCGCTGTTCGGCGTCTTGATGGAGAACCAGGCTGGGTAACTTGCTGTCAGCGGTTTGGCCTAGGGGCCCTGACCGCGGATATCACCGCCGCGAGGTCTCGATAAAGCCCGGTCGGCAGGCGATCCAGCTCCGTTCGGGACTTCATGTCGGCACCGTAATAGTCCGCCTGCGCGACGAGCTGCCATTTCAACGCTGGGAATGTCAGCCCGAACAGCACGTGGGTAAGGCGGACAGTATCTGGGTCAGGCTCAGCTCCCGGCATGAGCGCTCCTCGGTGCCCCTTTACGGTTTGTGGATACGTACGTTCGCGTTCATGCCGGGCACCAGGATGGCGCCGTTGAGGTTCATGATGGAGATCTTCACCGGTACGTACTGGTCGGTCTTCTGTGGGTTCGACGGATCAGTGTCGGGGCCGGGGAAAAAGGAGAACACCCCGGCGGTCGAAGCTTGGATTGTCCACACCTGGCCGGTGATGCTGACTCCCGGGAACGCGTCGACCGAGATGTCGACCGGGCGACCGACCTGGACGTGGCCGATTTCGGTCTCCTCTACCCGTGCGGTGAGATAGATGTTGTTGAAGTCGTATGCGGTGGCCAATTTGGTGCCGGCGGTGACGTATTGGCCAGCAATGGCGTTGTTGACCGCGATAGTTCCCGCACTAGGCGCCCGGACCGCCCGATTGGGCTGGGCGCCGCTGCCCACGGCCTGGATCCGCCCGACTATCTGTTCCTCGCGGATGGCCGATCCTTCGCTGACCAGCCAATTTGCCAGCGTTCCGGTGCTTGGCGCGTTGATGTCAATCTTGTCTCCGTCGACCTGCGCATTGTCGGTGGACACATAGTGCCTTGAGTGCAACAAATAGGTGCCGGCAAATGCCGAGGCTTCCAGCAGGCTCACCACGGCAATGACCGTCAACGCGATCTTGGTTGAGCCTTTCAACATATCGAGCACCGCGGTTCGCGCTTGGGCATGTCCGAACCCTTCGTGTCGTCGTTCTATACCGCGGGACGCGGACCTTTAATGGACCACGGGTTTGTCTTGTCCAACCGGGGGCGGCCCGGACCGCAGGAACAGCGCCAGCAGCACGCCGGCCAGCGTCACGCTTCCGGCGACAAAAAACGCGTTGCTGTAGGCCTGCGCTTGGACCTGCAGGGTGAGTTGTTGCCACAGCGGGATCAGTCCTGAGGGCCCGTCCGCCTGCATGGCGATGATCCGCGGGTCGGCGTCCGCGCCACTGCCCTGCAACAACGCGGACCGGTCGGCCATGAACTGCGCCCGGTCGACGGTGACCATCGCGGTCAGCATGGCCAGGCCGAAGGCGGAGCTCACCCGCTGCACGAGGGTGTTGAAAGCGCTCCCGGAGTCCGAGACGTCGGCGGGCAGTGCGGACAATCCGCCGGTCATGATCGGCATCATGCCCAGGCCCAGCCCGGCGGCCATCACCACCATGCCGGCGATCAGCTCAGGGCGGCTGATGTCGATGTTGATCCGAGATAGCAGCATCATGCCGGTGCCGGTGAGCAGTAGCCCGATGATGGCCGGCCAGCGCGCCCCGAATTTGTCATACAGCTGGCCGGCCAGCGGCATGAGCACCATCATCGT